>Ga0335081_10013206_pt1 | contig 13360 bp, 15 predicted proteins | sample Lox_Sample_35_FD_206713 | JGI IMG/M metagenome (GOLD analysis project Ga0335081, IMG submission 206713) | Soil microbial communities from Loxahatchee National Wildlife Refuge, Florida, United States - Lox_Sample_3.5 | ecosystem: Environmental > Terrestrial > Soil > Wetlands | place: USA...
TCCGCGAGATCATGGCCGCCGTCTCGATTCCGGTGATGGCCAAGTGCCGCATCGGACACTTCGCCGAAGCGCAGATCCTGCAGGAACTCGGCGTCGACTACATTGACGAATCCGAAGTGCTGACGCCCGCGGACGAGGCGCACCATGTCGACAAGCACGCGTTTACCGTCCCGTTCGTCTGCGGCGCCCGCAATCTCGGAGAAGCTCTGCGCCGCATCGCCGAAGGCGCGGCCATGATCCGCACCAAGGGCGAAGCCGGCACCGGCGACGTCGTCCACGCCGTGAAACACATCCGCCAGATCGTTCAAGAGATGAAGATTCTCACCGTGCTCAGCGAAGAAGAGCTCTACGCAAAAGCGAAAGAGCATCAGGCGCCATACGAGTTGATCAGGATGGTCGCCAAGACAGGGAAGCTGCCCGTCCCGAATTTCAGCGCGGGAGGCATCGCCACGCCGGCCGACGCATCGCTCGTCATGCAGTTGGGCGCCGAAGCGGTGTTCGTCGGCAGCGGCATCTTCATGGGAGCCCGTACAACTTGCACGCATTCTGTCGAGAAGCACCCCTTCGACGAGACTTGCGCATTTGCTCCGCCGGAGCAAGCTGCGAAGCGCGCCCGCGCCATCGTCCTCGCCGCAACGCACTATCAAGACCCTAAAGTATTGCTTGAAGTCAGCGAAGACCTGCAGGGGGCGATGAAGGGGCTAGCAGTCAGCGCGCTGGATGAAGCCCATATGCTGCAGACTCGAGGGTGGTGAAAGAGCTAAAGTCGGGTCACCGGTGTGGTGGTTGACCCTGTTTCTGCGGTGCTGATGGTTCTTGGGTGGCGCAGCGCTTAAGCGCTGCGGTTTAAGCCTCGACAAATTCAAACCGCTTTAGCCGCTGGGGTATCCCATCCAGCTCAAGCCCCGGCCATGCAGAGCTGTACCAGCATTGTTCCGATCTTTGCACCAATCCCGTCTTCACCGGATTCTGTTGAATGTATCTGGCAAAAGCGAGATATTCTTCACTGTCCCGGACCCGGCGATCATAATAACTGCTCTGCCAGATCTCATGCGGGGATCCCAATTCTCTTTTGGCTCGAAAAGAAAATCCACCCTTGATGAATTGCATGGATCTCTCAAGAGTCACGCCGGGTGTCAGAAGCAAGTGAAAATGGTCTGACATGATCACAAACTCATGCAGCCGATATTTTTCCTGTTGTCGATAGTGGAAGAGAACATCGATCAAGAGCTTCTTCATCCGGTCCGACTGCAGCAGATTTCGCTTTTGAAAAGTTGATGCGGTGATGAAGTAACATCCGTGCCCTGTAATGCCATGGGGCGGAGCAGCCATGAGGCACCTCAGCGGCTGAAGCCGCAAACTCTCCTGACCACCTTATCGCAGCGCTGAAAGCGCAGCGCCACCCGAAAGCAGATTTTTTGTTCAGGTTTCCTAAACTGGAACGGATTGAATCAGAGTCACGACGGATGCCAAATCCTGATAGGCAAGCTCAAGTACGTAAGCTCGATATCCGCCAGTGGGGCAGAGTCTTGTGGGTGGCGCAGCGCTTCAGCGCTGCGGTTCGAGCTTCAGGAACCTCAGCCGGCTTCAGCCGCTGAGGTGCAGTTCGCCTTTACCTGCAGCCGATCCCCAATCCCCCGCTGCCAACAACCTGCCGCGCCTTCCGCTCATCGAACATCTCTCTATGCAGAAAATTCCCTATGCAGAAATTTCTCTTATTCTTGCTCACCGTCTTGGTTACCCACTGCTGCCAGGCTCAATCCCGCATGGAAGCCGGCATCTTCCTCGACTCTCTCAGCATTTCCGAAACCAGTACCAACAACTTCGGACTGGGCGCTCGCTTCGGATACCGCGTCCACCACGATGTCATGCTCGAAGGCGAACTGGCCTACGATTACGGCATCAACTTCGACGAAGCCTATCGCAACATCACGACCGGCAACATCACTGCCATTGAACGCACGTCGGTCGGCGTCACGCACGGATTGTTCGGCCCCACGCTCGAGCGCGGCGGGGGACATTTTCATCCCTTCGCGACTTTGAAAGCGGGATTCATCGATTTTCGCCTTAGCCCCAGCCTGCTGCCCCAGAACAATCTTGCGAGCATAATCCTGGGCTTGCGAACCTCCAACGTGAACGCAGCGTTGTACCCGGCCGCTGGCATCAGCGCGACGATCGGACCGCTGGGCCTTCGCCTCGAAGCGGGCGATGAAATCTATTTCAATAGCGGCGCTCGCCACAATCTCCGAATTACGTTCGGGCCGATGCTGCGATTCTAGAAATACATTTTTGGACAGGTGCAGGCGTAGGCTCGACTTCGCCACACGTGGATGAGTGCTCCCGGTGGCGTCAGCATCAAAAAATCCTAAAAGTGCCCGCTAACTTCCTTGCTTTCAAGATTTTGCCCCTAAGTCATTGAGGCCCAGAGATTACTTTGCATTTTGGCGCTAAGTTGCTGATTCCAATAGATCGCCGGGGGAGGGGGGAGGGGCGGGGTCATCAGAAAGTAACTACCATAGAAAATTCGAAATCCGGAGGTCGCATCAGAGGTTCTCGGTCAGCGGATAAGGATCCTTCCGCGCCAACCTCAAAACATGCAATCCCCTATTTCACCGCCGGCACACGAATCACATTCGCGCGACAGTCCCGCAGATTCTGGCACGCGATCGGCTTCAGGTCTTTGAACATGCAGAAAGAAACGGCAGTCAGATAATTATTGCCGCAGCTGACCGTCATCTCGTCCGCGCTGAACTTCTGATTGTCCCGCACGAATTCGCTCTTCACGTCCTGCGGAGGAATCGAGAAATTCTCCCGCGGAGCCGCAAACCGTTCGGGCACCTTCACCGATTGAAACGCCTGCCGCAACAGCTTGAAATACGCTTCTGCATCGAGCCCGCTGCACGTTCCGTGCGTCGTCCATTCGTGAGCGACAAGGCTCGCGTCCGGCATGATGTCGTCCATCTCGGCCGGATTCGCCAGTCCCGCCGCAGTCGAACAGTTCTCCGGATAGCCTTGCGCATACTGCGGCCACAAGCCGTGCACGACGAAGCCATGACGTCCCGACTGACACTCCGGCTTCTGCGGATGCGAGTAGCAAAACTCCGGCGACCACGAAAGAGTCAGCAGATAGTAGTCGAACACTCCGGGAGTTCCCTCAGTCGCGTGGTTCGAGTGGCGATGCTTCGATGATCCAGCCGCTACCGCGATCAACACGAACAGCAACAGCAGAGTTATCAGCGGATGATGTTTCTTCATGGTACGTCTCCCACGCTGCAGAATTGCTCGGCAAGAATACATCGATCAAGCAGATGGCGCTGTCCGTAACTCGATTTCGGTACCTGTTCGGGTCGATATTCCGAGCGGACGGAGTGCCGTTAATCCGCATTAGGGAATAGCTCCGGAATCTCCGCGGCGATTGTTCTTTTCGCCCATTTCCCCCGCAACTCTTTCCCTCCGCGCGCCATCCACTACGAAGCGCATCTGGAAGGACTTTATGCCTCGGGCCCGCTGTATTCCTCTGCTTATCGCATTCATCATCACTCTGCTCGCCATTCCCGCTCTTCGCGCCGACAATCAGGTGATGGGCGAACTTCACCTCGAAGGCAAATCCAAGGTCGAGAAAACGTCCGGCGTATGGATCGACGGTCAATATGTTGGGTTCCTGAAGGAACTCAAGGGAAAGAAAAAGATTCTTCTGCTGCCCGGCACGCACACCGTTCAGGTCCGCCAGAACGGATATCAGGATTTCACCGAGACCGTCACCATGCATCCGGGGCAGAAGTTGAACGTAGAAGTCTCCATGGAGAAGGCACCCACGGGGACGATCCCGGCCGCGTGGTCGATCGTGAAGATCGACGTCTTTCCCACCCGCGCCGCCGTCTTCCTCGACGGGCGTTTTGTCGGGCACGTCGGCGAATTCTCTGGCCTCGGACGCTCGCTTGAAGTCGCTCCCGGCGATCACAAAATCAAAATCGCCCTGCCCGGATACAAGACGTTCGAGACCGAAATCAATCCCACGGCGAATCAGAAAGTCGAAGTGAAAACCGCGCTCGTCAAAACGAACGCGCCAATTACCGATCCGTCGCTCGAGCGCGGCGGCGATGACAATGAGCCTCCGCCTCCGCCGCCCCAGCTTTAAGCCTGTCACGGAGTCCCGCGAGTGGCGCGCCTCTTGACCGATTCGCCCTCGCTATCGCACAATGTCCCGCCTGCGAGGATCAATGAAAAAACTCACCCTGATTGTGTTTCTGCTAATCGCTATCTGTGCAACTGCGGCCGACACCAAGCCGGTCGTCAACCGGGACGGCAATTGCGTCGTCTCTGTGCCTTCGAACTGGACCATCGATCCGATGTTCGGCATGGGCACTTCTCCCGACAAGAAAGTAAGCGTGATCGTCTCTTCTCCGAAGCACGGCCTTTCCACTCTCGACCAGGTAGAACAACTCGCCCCCACCGTGTATCCCGACGACAAGATCACCAGAAAGTCCGGCTCCGAATTTGCGATGGAAGGAAAGAATCAGGCCGGGAAGCCGAACTTCTACCGAGCTGTTCCTGCCGGAGCGAAGATATGTATCGCCGAGATCACCTATGAGAGCGGATCTCCGGCAGACGCCAAGGCGATAATCGAAACATTGAAGGCGAAATAATCAGGCTCCTGTGACGCGGGCACCCCCGCCCGCGTTCATCCGTTGTTGGATTCCATTCATCCTTTAAAATTGTTGACGAATGTCGTCGTCTAAGGGCTAACGGCCAACGACGAACGACCAACGACCACCATGACCATCGGAGTCCTGGCCCTGCAAGGTGATTTCGACGCGCACCGCCGCCGGCTCGAAGAGCTGGGCGCCAAGGTCGTGCTCGTCCGAAAACCGGAGCAACTTGAGGAAATCGATGGGCTCATAATCCCTGGAGGCGAATCCGGCACCTTCCTCAAGCTGCTCGGTGAAGTCGGATTCGAAAAGCTGAAGCAGTTTGTCCGCATCAAGCCGACGTTTGGCACGTGCGCCGGCGCGATCCTACTGGCGAAGGAAGTCGAGAACCCCGCGCAGGATGGGCTGGGGGCGCTCAACATCCGCATTCGCCGCAATGCCTATGGACGCCAGATTGACAGCTCTATTCGCGAAGGCAAGCTGCTCGGGAACGATCACACCGAGTCGCCAATCGAGATGGTATTCATCCGCGCTCCGAAAATTTCGCACGTCGGAGAAGGCGTTGAAGTGCTTGCCACTGAAGGGAAAGATCCTGTCGTCGTACGGCAGGGAAAAGCCATGGCCGCGACCTTTCATCCGGAACTCTCCGAAGACAAGCGCGTCCACCAGGCCTTCCTGGATTTGGTTCTGGGTGGCTCGGCGTGAAATCTCGTATTCCGCCCACGAATCAGGATGAGGATACGTCGCTGGGAACCTGCGGCAAACCTATTTTGCCGGAAGAAACTCGATATTTGCCTCTCTGCCCGCCGTTTTGAAATCGAAGTCGGCCGTCACGAAGACGTGATCGCGCACTGCGGCTACCAGTTCTATCCCAAAGGCATCCACGTAGGGAAGGTGCGTCTTGAGTTTGAGCAATGCCGCCCGCACTGCCCGGTCCGCATCGGCGGCTATAACCTGAATCCCGAAAGCACTGAGGCGGGAGAGTGCTAATTCCATGGCTGGCTTCCCATGTATCTTGCAGGTGATTCCAGCAATCTCTCCCCAGTGTGGCGCTGCAATCATAGCTGCGCACCGGCCCGCCAAATGTGACTTGATGATGTCAGCGACACGGGCAGCCCCGGGTTCGTCATCAAGGTAGCGCAGGACCGCGCTAGAGTCGAGAACGTACGTCACCATCGCTCTTTCCGCCGCCGTTCGCGCTTGAGCTCCTCAGAAAGGGAGGGGCCCCCTGACAACAGGCCCCGTGTCCTATCGACTAGGTCTTCCGACACGGGTTCGAGAACAATGCGAGTTCCTTCCTGCGTGACTGCGATCCGGGTGCCCGGCTTGATGCCTAGCGATTCCCGCATGTGCGAGGGAATTACAAACTGCCCCTTGGTGCTTACGGATGTGATCTGTCGTGACATGCTTACATTATAGCAAAGGTAAGACACCTAGGGCGGCCATATTTTTGCTTGACACCGGAATCGCGTAACTGTATGGTTACGCATTATGCGTCACCGATCGGTTACATATTCAGCCGCGCGAGACCCGGAGGCCGCCTTCCAGGCCCTCGCCGATCCGACTCGCCGCGCTGTCCTCGACCTTCTCCGTCGGGGCAGCCAGCCTGCCGGACAAATTGCCCAGGCATTTCCCATATCCCGTCCTGCGATTTCGAAGCACCTGCGCCTGCTGCGCCGCGCTCACCTCGTCCGTGAGCACCGCGAGGGACGCAATCGCGTCTACCAGCTCAATCCCGAGCCGCTCCGCGCGGTCGACTCATGGATCGAGCAGTACCGCGTCTTCTGGACCGCAAGCCTCAACAACCTGAAAGCATTTGTCGAAGCCGAGTATCAGCGCGAGACCGAAGAAGGCGGCCGCGCGCCCGAACCGCCAAAATCCACTGGGAAGAAGCACTGAAGAAATACAACCGAGAAATCGAAGAAAGGAAATTCCTATGACTATGACGAAGATGAAGCTAATGCCGGAGTCGAATCGATACCAACTAGTGATCCTGGCCGTTCTGGCCCTGGCTGTCGCCGCAGCCGCGGCACAGCCGCCGTCAGAAACGGACGCGCAAAAAGCGTTCGCCTCCATCAAGACTCTGCCCGGCACATGCGAGCAGTCGCTGCCCAACGGCAAGACGCTCGAGGTGACCTTCAAAGTTGTCTCGGGCGGATCCGCCGTGATGAGCGAGATACTTGTCCCCAACGAGGACATGATCTCGATGATTCATCTTGATGGTCCGAACCGCCTGCTGCTCACCCACTATTGTGGTGCAGGGAACCAGCCGCGGATGCAGGCCGATATTTCTCCCGACGGCAAGACCATTACGTTCAACTACGTCGACGCGACGAATCTCTCTTCTCCCGACGCCGGCCACATGACTCGTATGGTTCTCACCATGCTCGACGACAACCATCACACCGAAGAATGGATCTTTAACGATCACGGAAAGGTACACAAAGAGCTTTTCGACCTCCGCCGCAAAATGTAATCTGGGGTGCCCGCCTTAGCCGGCGGGCGCCTTTTCTGGAAAAGAACATGGCAACGACGACAATCACTCCCGATCACGACACGATCGTCAGCGAGATCGATATCGCCGCTCCGGAAGAGCGCGTGTTCAAAGCGCTTTCCGACGCGGCCGATATTCGCCGCCGAGCGCCGCATCTCCACGCGTATGAGATGGAGCCGCGCGTGGGCGGGAAATGGTTTCTGGAAATGCATCAGCCGCATCGCGGAAGGAGCATGATCCGGCACGAAGGCGAAATCCTCGAATTCGATCCGCCGCGGCTGCTGGTTTACACGTGGACTGCGAATTTCCATAACGACACTCAACATCGCAGCATTGTGCGCTGGGAACTCACGCCGACAAAATCTGGAACTCACGTCAAAATGACGCACAGCGGACTCGCCACCGAGCCCGAGTCGTCGAACGATTACGCGCAGGGCTGGCCCGGCGTGCTGCAGGAAATCAAGCAGGCAAGCGAAGCATAACCAGGAGACTTCATGGCAACGACAGTCACGAACGCAGAGCTTGACACAATTGTCAGCGAGATCGATATTGCCGCTCCGCCCGAGCGTATCTTTCAGGCTCTCACCACGGCCTCGGAGTTGCAGCGTTGGTTCACCAATCCCGAGTGTCCGGCGAAATCGTGGGAAATGGACGCTCGTGTCGATGGCGCCTACCGCTTCACGACGGACAAAGGATCGATCCAGGTCAACGGAGTACGCGAATTTGTTTGCCACGGACACATTACGGAGTTCGATCCGCCGCGCGTGCTTGCCTATACGTGGTACGCAAACTGGCACGACGATTCCACGCGGCAGACGCTTGTCCGCTGGGAACTCAACGAGCAGGGAAGCGGCACGCACGTCAGAGTCACCCACAGCGGCCTTAGCAATCTGCCGATCGCCCGCAAGGATTACTCCGACGGATGGCCAGGCGTCGTCGATATGCTGAAGAAATTTGTGGAAATGTGTTAGGCACTTCCAGCCACTATCCACTGATCAATAACCACGGACTTCGAAAAGGAGCGGGCACAAAAATGGCCACCGCCAGCATCACTCCCGACCAGAACACCGTCTTAGCCGAGATTTTCATCGCCGCGCCACCATCCCGCGTATTCCAGGCGATCAGCGATCCGAATCAACTTCCCAAATGGTGGCGGCAGGAAGGACTCTATCAAGTCACGAAATCGACCATGGACTTGCGCCCCGGCGGCAAGTGGCGCAGCGAAGGGGTCGGCGCCGACGGAAAAGAGTTTTGGGTCGAGGGAGAATATCTCGAGGTCGATCCGCCCCGCCGCCTCGTCCACACCTGGGTCAGCAGTTACAAAGGCGTCGACACAGTTGTTTATTGGGATCTCGAACCTGAGCCCATCAACGCGCTGCATCCCAGCGGCCCGAAGAAATCCGGAACCGGTACGCGCGTCCGTTTGCGCCAAGAAGGATTCGCCGGGAATCTCGAATCCGCCAAGGGCCACGGCGAGGGATGGAAGCGAGTCCTAGGCTGGCTGCAAGCCTTCGCGGAAGCGTTCGAAGAGTGAACCAAGCCGGCCTGCGGCTCGTACCTAACTGCGTCATCCCGACGCCCCGCGTTATCGCAAGCGGGGCGTCGGAAATCCACATAACACAACCTTTCCCGATCTCCCGGGTTTGACCTTTTGCGGAAAATCTTTAATCTTCTTTACGTTAGAGAAACATTCTCCACACCGGTCCCAGCATCTAATAAGCCGCGCCTGACTTCGCAAGGATGAGAACGTTTATTGAACGAATGCCGCGTCCACGCCAACTGAAGAAGGATCGAGTTGTAACCGTCGTCGCCGTCTGGGCCCTGCTCGGCTTAGCATCCTGTTCCCGCAAGCCCGCTCCTCCGCTCGATGGGGCGACCCTCTTTACTCAGAAGTGCGCCAGTTGCCATAAGCCGGAGAATGATATGTACGCCCCTCCGCCCGAGGCTCTGCATGAAATGAGCAAGCAGGCTATTCTGGCCGCACTACAAAGTGGACGCATGAAGTGGGAAGGGAAGTTTCTATCGCAGGCGAAAAAGAACGCCATTGCCGATTATCTTGCCGCACCCTCGATTCCGACCATTGCGGCGACAGCCTACTGCGCGCGCAATCTTGATCCTCCCGCGAATCCGCCGACCTGGACCGGCTGGGGTGCCGATCTCCACAACCGGCGCTTTCAATCCACAAGAGCCGCCGGACTCACGGCCACTGACGTCCCGAACCTGAAGCTGAAGTGGGCGTTCGCATTTCCCGGAGCCGCCGCCACCTACGGGCAGCCCACCGTGTTTGCCGGACGCGTGTTCGTCGGCAGCGAAGACGGGACTGTCTATTCTCTCGACGCAGCTACCGGATGCCTCTGGTGGACTTTCAAGGCCTCGGCCACGGTCAAGACCGCGATCTCGGTCGGCAATCACGGCAGCGCCGCTTTCTTCGGCGACACCAACGGGATCGTGTACGCCGTCAAAGTCTCTGACGGATCGTTAGTCTGGAAGGCGCATCCGGAGGGGCATTCTGCTGCGCGCATCACGGGATCACCTCTACTCATCAATGCGCGATTGTATGTACCGATTTCTTCCGGTGAAGAGGGAGCATCGGCTGACCCCAATTATCCGTGCTGCACGTTCCGCGGCAGTGTCGTAGCGCTCGACGCAGAAACCGGCAAACAGCTATGGAAGACCTACACTATCACCGAGCTGCCGAAGCCCACGCGCAAGAACGCCAACGGAGTCCAATACTACGGACCCTCAGGCGCCGCGGTCTGGTCTACGCCCGGCGCCGACGTAAAGCGTCGTGTTCTCTACGTCACGACCGGGAACAATTATTCCAATCCGCCGACGGCGACGTCGGACGCGGTGATGGCCTTTAATCTCGATACCGGAAAAAAGCTCTGGTCGCAACAGCTAGGTCCGAAAGATGTCTGGAACAGCGGCTGCGTCGCTCCCCAAAAAGACAACTGCCCCGAGCAGCGCGGAGATGATTACGACTTCGGCGCACCACCGCTGCTCGAATCCGTCGCTGGACGCGACATTCTTCTGGCCGCACAGAAATCCGGCGTGATCTATGCGCTCGATCCCGACGCCCGCGGCAAGATTCTATGGCAGAGCCGCATTGGCCACGGCGGCCCGCTCGGCGGCATCGAGTGGGGCGGCGCATCCGACCACCGCTACGCCTATTTCCCGCTCTCCGATTTTGATTTCGACAATCCCGCGGTCGGAGGAGGCGTCTTCGCCCTCGATCTCCGCACGGGCAAGGAGGTCTGGCATGTCGCGCCCGAAAAGCCCGCTTGCCTCGGCCAGTTCGGATGCAGTCCCGCGCAGATGGCTCCTCCGACGGCGATCCCAGGAGTCGTCTTCGTCGGATCGCTCGACGGACATCTCCGCGCACACGACACACGCACCGGCCACGTGCTTTGGGACTTCAATACCGCCCAGCAGTTTCACACGACCGACGGCGTCAAGGGCCACGGCGGCTCGCTCAACGGAGCCGGCCCCGCCATAGTCGATGGCATGGTGTACGTCAACACCGGCTACACGAATGCGATGGACGGGAATGTGCTGCTAGCGTTCGCCCCCGAAAAGCGATGATGAGGAAATAGAAGGGGTTGCCCCACCCTCGTCTCCGCGATTTGCGCGGAGACAGTGTAAGGCTTCGCAGAAGATCATGCGGTCGACACGGCATTACCTCCGGGCATGGACCGCCGTAATCGTCCTTGAGTAACAATCACAGCCTGTTACCGTGCTACTGTTTTTCGCCATGAGTCGCAGGCCGAGCGATTACGACAAGGCCGATCAAGCGGTCCTCCTCCTGGACTGGTCGAACTGGTCTCACTTCCACCGCAACGATCTCGGATATCGGTTGGTCCTGACGAAAGGTTGGAGCCTCTACGCCGTCGATGAGGTCGACGGACTCATGTACGCCTACGATACCGAGGATTGGCAGGAATGGATTCGGCGCATCGATACTAATCTCGATGAGATGTTCCTTTACTCGCATCGGTACGATCCGCGCCCGTTACTGGATGAAAAGAGCGGAGCTCAGCTTACCCTGGAACAATTCCTGAAAGAATTTCAGTAAGCTCTGAATCCGACCTGCGCACCTCACGCTCTTCTTCACGGCATGTCCCTTTGGTCACCTCGCGCCGATGCCTTTCGTTTGCCCCCGAATACACCTTTGGAACACGACACCCAGCCATCTCCTGGGTTCTCCTTGTAGTCGAGCGAGATCGGTCCGTTTGTCGGATGCATTCGGAGGAAATCTATGCGCAGAATACTATCGGGCAGTTTTGCCGTCGCACTGTTGCTGACGGGCTGCGCCCTGGCGCAATCTGACTCGGGATCATCCCTGGGTGACATTGCGCGCTCGAACCGCGCCAAACAGCAGGCTCAACAGGCCTCCGGAACAACTCCCAAGGTGATTACAAATCAGGACCTGCCCGCCGATCCTCCAGCGATGCCCGAAGCGTCCGACTCTGAACCGATGACAACCGTCTCCGGTGTCGCGCACAACGACCGCTACGAGGATCAGCGCCTCAGCAACCGCCTGCTGGCCGAGCAGCGCACCGGAGGTCAATGGAAAGAGCGCATTCAAGAACAGGAAGACCGCATCGCCGACCTGCAGGCGCGGATCGACCACGGGAACTCTTCCATTCGCGCGGCAGTCGGCACCGCACAGTACGATACCCCGGCCAACCGCTATCAGGCTGTTCAGACGGAGCGTCTGGCACGAATGCAACAGAATCTCGATCAACAGAAACGCAAGCTCGCCGCGATGCAAGACGCCGCCCGCCGAGCCGGCATGAATCAGTAGCATCATCGCATCCAGCACAAATCATCATTGATGGGTTGCCCCACCCTTGTCTCCGCGATTTGTGCGGAGACAGGGTGGGCTTAGCCACGGATGCGTGCTGGAGTGCCCGCCACCAAAGCTGTCCGGAGCCCTCGCTGCAGGGCCACGTACCCTCCCTCCTAGCTCCCAGCCCCGTCCACCGCTATACTTGCCTTATATGTCTGGGGACGCGCAGAAGACCTTTTACCTCGAAACCTTCGGATGCCAGATGAATGTCCACGACTCCGAGAAAGTCGTCGGCACGCTCATCCAAGAGGGCTATCGCCAGGTCGAGACCGTCGAGCAGGCCGACCTGATCCTCTACAACACCTGCTCGATCCGCGACAAGGCCGAGCAGAAGGTGTTTCATCGCCTCGCCGATTACAAGAAGCTGCAGGCCCAGGGCAAGAAGTTCGGAGTCCTCGGCTGCGTGGCCCAGCAGGAAGGGGAAAAGATTTTCGAGCGCGCTCCACATGTCTCGCTCGTATGCGGCTCGGCGTCGTACACAAATCTTCCGCAGATGCTGGTGCAACTCGAAGCCTCTTCTACGCACGAGACTCCTGGCCCTGCTGCCAAAAGCGCAGGGCTTCGGAATGACGCATCCGATGACGTTGCTCCAGAATTTGCTCGCGACTCAGGACTCACGACTCGCGACTCGCTAGTGCGAATCACCGGCCTCGACGATCGCCAGACCGACAAGTGTTTCGAGACGGAATACACCGCGCGCAACAATCCGCATCGCGGATACATCACCATCATCGAAGGATGCGACAAGTTCTGCGCTTATTGCGTTGTTCCGTTCACGCGCGGCAAAGAGCGCAGCCGGACTTCGAGTTCGGTGCTCGCGGAAGCGCGCCAGATGGCCGATCTCGGCTACAGCGAAATTCAGCTGCTCGGGCAGAACGTGAATTCCTACAAGGATCCGGAAGGGAAGTGCTCTTTCGCCGAATTGCTGGCCGCCGTCGGCGAACTCCACGGCATCCGGCGCGTGCGCTTCACCACCTCCCATCCGCGCGATTTCGGCCGCGACATCGTCGACGCCATCGACGCCGTGCCCTCGCTCTGCGATCACGTCCACTTGCCGGTGCAGAGCGGATCGACCCGCATGCTCGACGCCATGCAGCGGCTCTACACCCGCGAACAATATCTCGAACGCATCAATTGGATGAAATCCGCCAAGCGCCAAATCAGCATCACAACAGATGTGATTGTGGGTTTCCCGGGCGAGACCGAATCCGACTTTGCCGAAACCCTCGGCCTGCTCGATGAAGTCGGCTACGACGGCGTCTTCTCGTTCAAGTATTCTGCGCGGCCGAATACGCCGGCGCTCAGCCTCAAAGATGCCATCCCTGAGGAAGAAAAGTCGCGCCGCCTCGAAGTTCTGATGGCGCACCA
>Ga0335081_10013208_pt1 | contig 13359 bp, 9 predicted proteins | sample Lox_Sample_35_FD_206713 | JGI IMG/M metagenome (GOLD analysis project Ga0335081, IMG submission 206713) | Soil microbial communities from Loxahatchee National Wildlife Refuge, Florida, United States - Lox_Sample_3.5 | ecosystem: Environmental > Terrestrial > Soil > Wetlands | place: USA: Florida...
ATCGTCGTAGACGTGGATGAGCTGCTGCTTCGGCTTCGGCGCCGTAGGGAAGACGTAGCCCTGAGTCGTGACGTCGCCGAGCCGCGTCCCGACCGCGAGCACGAGGTCGCTCTCCTGGTATGTCGCGACCTGCTGGCGCGGCAGCAGGTAGCCGAGATGTCCCGCGTAAAGCGGATGCTCGTTGTCGAAGATGTCCTGCTGGCGAAAGCTTACGAGCACGGGGATGCCCCAGGCCTCCGCCGCTTGGCGGAGCACCCGCCGCGCGTCCGGAAGCGAGAGCCTGCCTCCCGCCACGATCACCGGCCGCTCGGCTCGCGCGAGGAGCGCCGCCGCCTCGCGCACGCTCCCGGGCGAAGGCGCGGCGAGGAGCGTTCGCTGCGGTCCTTGCGGTCCGCTCGCGACCTCCTCGAGCAGCATGTCCTCGGGGAGCACAACCACGGCGGGGCCGGGGGTTCCCGTGGTCGCCGCATGGAAGGCCTGCGCCGTCGCCTCGGAAATGCGCGCGGCGTCGCTCACCTCGACGACGAGCTTCGCCATGTCGCCGAACATCCGGCGATATTCGACCTCCTGGAAAGCGCGGCGGCCGCGATCCTTGCGCTCGATCTGCCCGACGAAGAGCACCAGGGGCGTCGCGTCCTGCTGCGCGGTATGTACGGCGATCGAGGCGTTGGTGGCGCCGGGGCCGCGGCTGACCATGGCGACGCCGGGACGTCCCGTGAGCTTGGCGTCCGCAATCGCCATGAAGCCCGCGCCGCTCTCGTGCCGGCATGTCACGGTCTCGATGCGCTTCTCGTCGTAGAGCGCGTCGAGCACCGCGAGGTAGCTCTCGCCCGGAACGCAGAACACGCGGTCGACGGAATGCGCGGCGAGCTCCGCGACCAGCAGTTGCGCGGCGGTGCGGGTATTGGCGCGGGAATCGGACACCGGATCGGGCCTTTCGCTGGCGAGGGTGGAGAGCCGTGTGAAGAGGAGCGGAGACTATTCCGCAGCGGCAGCGGCGGGAAGGGGTCGCTCGAAGGCAGCCAAGAGCTCGGCCTCGCGCTGCTTCACGCGGGCGAGGGCCTTGAGCTTCACATGGCCGTAACCGCGGATTTGCATCGGGAGTCCCGCGATCTCGACCGCGAGCGCATGGTTGTCGCCGGTGAGACCCGCGCCGAGCTTGGCGATCGTCGCCTCGAACTCGCCTATGAGGGCGCGCTCGTGCCTGCGCTCGGCGGTATAGCCGAAGGGGTCGAATGCAGTGCCGCGCAGCCCCTTGAGCCGCGCGAGGAGCTTGAAGGCGGCGAATACCCAACGGCCATAGGCGCGCTTCTTCATCTCGCCGGTCGAGGGATCGCGCGGGGCCCAGAGCGGCGGCGCCAAATGGAATTTCAGCGTGAAGTCACCGGCGAATTGCGCCCGCAAGCGGCGCTCGAATTCGCCGTCGGTATAGAGCCGAGCGACCTCGTATTCGTCCTTGTAGGCCATGAGCTTGAAGAGCGATTTCGCAACCGCCTCGGCAAAGCTAGTGCGTCCCCTGGCTCGCGTCCTCTCCGCCGTCTCTGCCGCGCGCACGAGCTCGGCGTAACGGCGGGCATAGGCCTCGTTCTGATAGGAGGTCAGGAACTCGACCCGCCGCCGGACGATCTCGTCGAGCGTCTCCGCAGGCGCCGCCTCGTCGTGCATCATCGGCTGGGCCGCGGCCTCGACGCGGTGGCGGTCGTGCGCGGCAAGCCGGCCCCAGGCGAAGGCGCGCTTGTTCATCTCGACGCCCGCCGCGTTTAGCTCGATCGCGCGCTCGATCGCCGCGCGCGAGAGCGGCACCAATCCCTTCTGCCAGGCGTATCCCAGCATGAAGAGGTTGGTCGCGATGGCGTCGCCCATGAGCGCGGTCGCGAGGCCGCTGGCGTCGACGAAGTCGATGCCCTGCGGGCCGGTCGCGGCCTGGAGCGCACGATGCATCGCCGCATCCTCGAAGTCGATGTCGCCGTTCATGACGAAAGCCGCGGTGGGCGCGAGGTAGCTGTTGACGACCGCACGGGTGACGCCGGTCTCGATCCGCGTCAGCGCCTGCGGGCTCGCCGCCACTACCATGTCGCAGCCCAGCACGAGATCGGCGCCGCCCGCGGCGATGCGCACGGCGTCGATGTCCTGCGGCTGTGGCGCGAGGCGGACGTGACTCATCACCGCGCCGTTCTTTTGCGCGAGGCCCGTGAAATCGAGCACCGAGCAGCCGCGACCTTCGAGATGCGCGGCCATGCCCATGAGTTGCCCCACCGTAATGACGCCGGTGCCGCCGATCCCCGTGACGAGAATGCCGTATGGCTCCGTGAGCGCGCGCGGCGTCGGCTCCGGGAGGCCGTCGAAGGTGTGGTCCTCCACACCAACTGCAGACTTCGCGAGCTTCCGGATCTCGCCGCCATGCACGGTGACGAAGCTCGGGCAGAAGCCCTTGAGGCAGGAATAATCCTTGTTGCAATTGGACTGGTCGATGACGCGCTTGCGCCCGAATTCGGTCTCGACGGGCTTTACGGAGACGCAGTTCGACTGCTCCGAGCAGTCGCCGCAGCCCTCGCAGACGAGCTCGTTGATGAAGACGCGCTTGGGTGGATCGGGATAAAGGCCGCGCTTGCGCCGGCGGCGCTTCTCGGCGGCGCAGGTCTGGTCGTAGATGAGGACCGTCAAGCCCTCGGTGTCGCGGAGCTCGCGCTGGACATGGTCGAGCTCGTCGCGGTGCCGGATCTCGACGCCCTCCGCGAAGCCCGCATTGAGCGGATATTTCTCGGGCTCGTCGGACATCACGACGACGCGCTTGGCCCCTTCGGCCGCGACCTGCCGGCTGATCTGCGGCACCGTCATGTGGCCCTCGGCCATCTGGCCGCCGGTCATGGCGACGGCATCGTTGTAGAGGATCTTGTAGGTGATGTTGACGCCGGATACCGCGGCGGCGCGGATCGCGAGCAATCCCGAATGCGTGTAAGTGCCGTCTCCGAGATTCTGGAAGACGTGCTTCGTCTTGGTGAAGGGCGCCTGGCCGATCCAATTTGCGCCTTCGCCGCCCATGTGGGTCCAGGTCGTGGTGTGGCGGCTCGGCATCCAGATCGCCATCGCATGACAGCCGATGCCCGCACCGGCGCGGCTCCCTTCCGGCACCTTGGTCGAGGTGTTGTGCGGGCAGCCCGAGCAGAAATAGGGGATGCGCTGCGTTTTTGGCAGCGGAGCATCGCCGAGCCGCTCCAGCCCCTCGAGTCGCGCGAGGCGCTGGTTGAATTGCGGGCTCTCGCCATCGAGCCGGCGCAGTCGCTCCACGAGGGCGCGCGCGACCATCGTAGGCGTGATTTCGCCTTCGCTCGGCAGCAGCACCCGGCCGTTCTCATCGCGCTTCCCCACGATGCTGGGGCGGCGGTCCGCCGGCATGTTGTAGAGGAGCTGCATGAGCTGGTCCTCGATGAGACCGCGCTTCTCCTCCACCACCAACACGTCCTTGAGACCCTCCGCGAAGCGGCGTGCGCCCACGGGCTCGAGCGGCCAGGTGAGCCCCACCTTGTAGAGGCGGAGTCCGAGGCGCGCCGCCTCCCTTTCGCCGATCCCGAGATCGCTCAAGGCTTGACGCAGATCGAGATAGGCCTTGCCCGTGGTGACGATGCCGAGCCGCGGGCTCGGGCTATCCATCACGATGCGGTCGATCGCGTTGGTGCGCACGAAGGCTGCGATCGCCGCCATCTTGGGTCCGTGGAGCCGCTGCTCCTGCTCCAGCGGCGGATCGGGCCAGCGGATGTTGAGCCCGCCCGGCGGCAGCTCGAAATCCGTGGGCATGACGATCCCTACGCGCCCGGGATCGACGTCGATCGAGGCCGAGCTCTCGACCGTCTCCGCGATCGCCTTGAAGCCGACCCAGCAGCCGGAATAGCGCGAGAGCGCGAAGCCGAGCACGCCGAAATCGAGGTACTCCTGCACCGTCGCGGGATTGAGGACGGGGATCATCGCGGCGATGAAGACCTGTTCGCTCTGATGCGCGAGGGTCGAGGACTGGCAGCCGTGATCGTCGCCGGCGATCGCGAGCACACCGCCGTGGCGCGAGGTGCCCGCTGCATTCGCGTGCTTCATCGCATCGGTCGAGCGGTCGACTCCGGGGCCCTTCCCATACCAGATGCCGAAGACGCCATCGACGGCGGCGTCCGGAAAGAGCGTCGTCTGCTGGCTGCCCCAGACCGCGGTCGCCGCGAGGTCCTCATTGACGCCGGGCTGGAAGCGCACGTTCGCGCGCTCGAGGAAGCGCCGCGCCTGCCAGAGTGCGGTGTCGTAGATGCCGAGAGGCGAGCCGCGATAGCCGGAGATGAAGCCGCCGGTCGTGAGACCAGCGGCCTTGTCGCGCTGGCGTTGCAGGATCGGCAGGCGCACCAGCGCCTGGATGCCCGAGAGATAGATGCGCCCCCGCTCTTGAACGTATTTGTCGTCAAGCGTGACCGTGGCGAGCGCCATCCTCTGCTCCTCGGCGTGATCTCGAACGGAATTTAGGGAGATTCGATGGCCGTTACAATGCCGGGACGGGACTCCGCCCATCGTTAACATCGCGAAGAATGCCCTGAGTATTAGAGGTTCATTGCATAGTAATACCGGAGAAATGTCCTTTGCATCCTTCTCGATAACTCCGCCGATTAACGGATCGTAAACCGACATCAACCGAATCTTGCGGGCGATCTCTGTAGGCTCTGACTCGGAGCTGGGACCCGTGCCCAAACTCGGCAAGCGCATACGATCTTACGCGACTGACCGCCGCGGCAGCACTGCCGAGGAATTCGCGCTGATTGCGCCGGTCTTCATTCTGATGCTGCTCATCGTTTTCGAGCTCGGCTACATGATTTTCACGCAGTCGGTCCTCGATGGTGCGGCGCGCACGGCCGCGCGGATGATCCGCACGGGTCAGATCCAGTCCGCCGGCAATCCGCTCTCGACCTTCCAGACCGCGCTCTGCGGCAATCTCGCGGGCGTCATTTCCTGCGGCTCCGTCTCGACGGACGTCGAGAGCTTCGGAAACTTCTCCGCGATGAGCCTTCCGCCGCTCACCACGGACACGAACGGCAACGTCACCAACAATACCTTCGCGCCGGGCACGCCCAACTCCGCGGTCGCGGTGCGTGTCGCCTACACCTATCACTTCTTCGTGCCGCTGGTGGCGCAGTTCCTCAACCCCGGCGGCAACGGCGTCGTGCTGCTCTCGACCGTCGTCTTCAAGAACGAACCCTATCCGACCGCGCCATGATCAGACGCACACTCATCGCATTGAGGGACCGCTCGGGCGTCGCCGCCGTCGAGTTCGTGCTGCTCGCGCCCATCCTCGCGACCATCCTCTTCGGCCTCTTCGAGGGCTCGCAGGCGATCCTCGCCTATATGAAGCTCATCGATTCGACGCAGACCCTCGCGGATCTCGTCAGCCAGCAGCAGTCAGTCTCCTCGTCCGACATCGACAATTTCTACTCGGGTGCGCAGGCGGTGATGGCGCCCTACTCGGCCACTTCGCTCGGCTTCGTGATCTCGAGCGTCACCTACGATCCCAACACCGGCGCCGCCTCCGTCGCTTGGCAGGACACGCGGAATGCCACGCCGACCGGAAGCCCCGCGGCGCTCGCCACGGGATATGGCAGCAAAGGCGAGAGCGTCATCGTCGTCCAGGGCTCCTACGGCTATTCCTCGCTGCTGCATTTCATCCTGCCGGGCTCCATCAGCATGGGCCAGGTCGCCTTCTCGAAGCCGCGGCAGGTAGCCGCGATACCGCACAACTGATGCCGCCCGCTGCACGGGCGAAGAATCGAGGTGGGTCCAATGCGCCTGCTTAGGGGATACCGGAAGTCTCGGCTGGCCGCCGCCTCGCGCCGCGGCAGCGTCCTCGCGTGGTTCGCGATCACGACGATTCCGTTGATCATAGCCGTGGGCGTCGGCATCGACATCGCGCGGGCCTACACCGTAAAGGTTCGGCTCATGGCGGCGATCGACGACGCGGGTCTGGCGGTCGCCTCCACGATGGACCCCACCGTCGATCTCAACACCCGGCTCAACAACTACTTCTATGGCAACTTCGCCGCCAACGGAATCGGCACCGCGACCTCCGTCACGATGGTGAACGATCCCAATAAGGCGAACACGATCGACGTCTCCGGCACCGCGACGGTGCCGACGCTCTTCATGCAGATCGCAGGCTTCGGCAACATCACCGTGGGCGGCTCCGCGCAAGTGACGAAGCGCTCGCCCAACATCGATTTCTACCTGCTGCTCGACAGCTCGCCCTCGATGGCGATCGCCGCAACCCAGGCCGGCATCAACACCATGGTCGCGAACACTTCGGCGCAGGGCGGCTGTGCCTTCGGCTGCCACCAGACCAACCCGGGCGCCGACAATCTGGGCAACCCCGGCGGCGTCGACAACTACCAGCTCGCGCGTAACCTGAACGTGACGCTCCGGATCGACCTGCTGCGCCAGGCGACGCAGAACCTGATGTCGACGGCGCAGAACACCGAGGCGACCTACAACGCGATGTATCGCGTCGGGATCTATACCTTCGACGTCGCCTTCAACACGATCCAGACGCTCACCAGCAATCTCACGACCGCCCAGTCCTCGGCGTCCAACATCCAGATGCTCACGGTTTACAAGAACAACTGGCTCACGAGCAGCAACAACAACGCCGACGCGGACACGAACTACGACACCGCGATGAACAACATCAACAACACCATGCCCAACCCCGGCAACGGCACCAACATCGCCGGCGACACGCCGCAGGAGGTGCTGTTCTTCGTGACCGACGGCGTCGAGGACGAGAACGTCAGCGGCACGCGCACGATGAGCGTGATGAACACGAACTGGTGCACCACGGTGAAGAATCGCGGCATCCGCATCGCCGTGCTCTACACCGTCTATCTGCCCCTGCCGACGAACAGCTTCTACAATGCCCACATATCGTCCTGGCAGCCCAATATCGGGACGACGCTGCAGACCTGCGCCTCGCCGGGGCTCTACTTCCAGGTCACGACCGACGACGACATCTCCGCGGCGATGTCGAAACTCTTCGAGCAGGCGGTCCAGACCGCCTATCTCGCGCAATAGGCGGGCGCGGCGGCGAAAGCGGAGATCGAGACATGGAAGCGGCATTGGACGAAGAGATCGAGCGGCGCAGCGTGAAGGCGAGATCGATGGTCGGCTGGTCTGTCCGGCTGGGCGCCTCCTCGATCGTCGTCATGGGAATTCTCGCCTGGGGAATTGCCACGCGGGCGCCGTCGAGCGCACCAACCGCCCAGGTTGCTGCGCCTGCGGCCGCCGAGCGCGGCGGCGGAATGTTCTATCGACCGACGCATCAAATGAGCTATCGCTCCGTCAGGGACGGGTCCTTCCGCCTAGAGGCCAGCGCCAGCTCGCACCCCCTGCACTTCGTCTTCCGGCCCGACATCGGTCCCAACGTGCTGCGCGCGGACGATGCACGGCTCAGCGGCGTCGACATCTCGAAGCTCGCCTACACCGAAGGTGTGCCGGAATTGGGTAGCGATCTCCATGCCGCGCGCGCGACGGTTCCGATGTTGACCTTCCACGAGGTGACACTCTTCAACGTGGAGGTGCTCGTGGTCGACGGGTATCTCGCGGGGCCGATCCTCGGGCGGGACTTCCTCAAGCGCTTCGACAGCTTCGACCTGAACCGGGAGGAATTGACGCTGCGTTGGTGAGGCGCTCGCGCAGCGCAGCCCGAGCGCGGTTGACGCCGAGGCCCGAGATGCCCGAGTTTCTCCTTGGGGAGGAGCGGGCGGCCGGCCTATGGCGGAATCGACCGACAATTCGGGGAATCGCGGCAGCGTACCGCGCCTCTCGGCGCTGGTCGTTGCGCGGAACGAAGCTCAGCGCATAGGAGCTTGCCTCGAGCGACTGCGCTTTGCCGACGAGATCGTGGTGGTGCTCGACCGCTCGACGGACGCGACGGCAGGGATCGCGCGCGCGGCGGGCGCGCGTCTCGTCGAGGGCGGGTGGGAGATCGAGGGCGAGCGGCGGAACACCGGCATCGACGCCTGCGGCGGCGACTGGATACTCGAGGTCGATGCCGACGAATGGGCGACGCCCGAGCTTGCCGCCGAGGTACGCCAACGCCTCACGGCCGCGCCGCCCGGCTATTTCATCGTGCCCATGGCCAACCACATCGGCGAGCGGCTCGTCCGTCACGGCTGGGGCGCCTATAACGGCGTCGCCGCCAAGCCCTCGCTCTTCGCCAAAGGCATGAAGCGCTGGGGCGCGGGCCGCGTCCATCCGCGGATCGAGCTTCGGGGTGAGCGGCAGAGTCTCGAATCGCCACTGCTTCATTTCGTGGACCGCGACCTCTCGGACATGATGCAGCGGCTCAACCGCTACACCGACCTCGCCGCGCTCGATGCGCTCGAGACGGACACTGTGCCGTCGCTTCGCGCCTCGCTCCGGCGCATGGGTAGCCGGGCCTGGAAATCCTACGTCGCGCGGCGCGGGTATCGCGAGGGGTCCTATGGTATTGCGCTCGCGCTTTTCTCGGGGCTTTATCCGATCCTCATCCACTTGAAGGCGGCGACCACGTCGCGCGCGAGCAAGGATAAGGCATGAAGCTCTTTCGCCGCGACGGGAAGCGTCCGATGCCGCTGTCCGAGCGGCTCTATAGGCGTTTCCTCCTCAAATATCACGGGCGCTATCTCGTCGCAGACCTGCAGGCACGGGCGAAGCAGCGGAGCCTCTACTACATCGAAGCCCATATGCGCGATGCCCTCATCTTCGAGGACCGTTGGGATCTGCTGCTCTTCGCAGCCGGGCGCGCGCCCGCGGAGGGGATGATGCTCGAGTTCGGCGTCGCCGACGGTGCGAGCCTGCGCTGGGTCGCGAGCCGCATCGCGCGGCCCTTTCACGGCTTCGACAGCTTCGAGGGCCTGCCTGAGGATTGGTCCGGAACCTTCGAGCGGCGCGGCAAGTTCGGCCGCGGCGGCGCGCTCCCGAAAGTGCCCGCCAACGCGACCCTCCATCGCGGCTGGTTCGAGGCGACACTGCCGGCCTTCCTGAAGGAGCACGCGGAGGAGAAGGCCGCCTTCGTGCACGTCGATTGCGACATCTATGCCTCGACCACGACGGTGCTGCGCTCTTTGACGCCGCGCTTTACCGCCGGCACCGTCCTCGTCTTCGACGAGTACTTCAACTATCCCAACTGGGAGCGGCACGAGTGGCGGGCGTTCCAGGAGTTCGTGCGCGACACCGGCACGAGCTACGAGTATCTGGGATTCGCGCAGAAGAACGGACACGTCGCCGTGCGCCTCGGCGACAGGAGCGCGGATGCCGCGCGGCTTGCGGCAGAGAAGCTCGCGCGTATCGGCGGCTGAGCGCCTTCGCCCGTGCAGCTCAGCAAGAGCACGCGCTTCTCCATCATCTTTTTCCTAATGGCGTTTGCACAGACCGTCGTCATGACGGTGCTGCCGGTCGAGGCCCTGCGGCTGCTCGGCGACGCTCGCGCGGTGAGCGTCGCCTATTTCGGCGTCGGCCTCGCGGGTTTCGCGGGCCGGCTCTCGATCCCCTTCATCGTGCGGCGGATCGGACGCTTCGGCGTCTTCGTCCTCGGCGCCGCCGCGCTCTGCCTCTCCGGCGGACTGCTCGTGCTGGAGAGGGTGACGGCGCTGGTACCGGGGCTCTTCCTCAACGTCTTCGCCTTCGCCTGCTTCGAGATCGTGATCAACCTCTACGTCCTCGATCAGATCGCGCGGAGCGAACTCGGGCGCTTCGAGGCCAAGCGAATATTCTTCGCCGCCGCGCCCTTCACGCTCGGGCCCTGGCTCGGGATCAATCTGCAGATCGACGTCGCGCGCTGGATTCCCTTCGCGATCTCGGCCGCAGCGGCCTGCATGGTGCCCGCGGCCTTCTGGATCTCGGGCCTCATGGCGGAGGCGCGCATGCGTGCGGCGGTCCCGCGCTCGGCAAATCCGCTGCGCTACCTCCCGCGCTTCTTTGCCCAGCCGCGCCTGCGCCTTGGTTGGGCGCTCGCGGCAGGCCGCTCCTCCTGGTGGACCATGTTCCAGATCTACGCGCCGATCTTCGCCGTGAAGAGCGGCCTCGGCGCGGAGGTCGGCGGCGTGATCGTCTCGATCGGCATCGGCTGGATGTGGCTGGTGCCGTTCTGGGGGTGGGTGGGCAGGCGCTACGGGCTTCGGCGCCTCTATTGGGCCGGCTATGCGACGGCAGGGGCGATCAGCTTGGCGGCGGCGGCGCTGATGCAGTGGCCGGTCCTCGGCGCGGTGGCGCTCCTCATGGCGGCCTTCGCCACCGAATCCATCGATGGCGGCGGGAACACGCTCTATCTCCGCGCGGTTCACCCCTATGAGCGCAGCGAGATGACCGCCGTCTTCGCGAGCTACCGCGACATGTCGCAGCTCGTGCCGCCAGGCGTCTTCGCGCTACTGCTGACGGTCTTCGACCTCGAGGCAGTGTTCGTGGCCGCGGGTATCATGATGCTGGGCCTTGCCGGCCTCACCCGCTACATTCCCCGCCGGTTTTGACGCTTCTCGGAGAAAATGGGCCGATGAGCAATCTCAATTCCCTGTTGGCGGAGCTCGTCACCGCCAATCGCATTCTCGCGCGCGAGGGCGTGGTCGACACCTTCGGCCATGTGAGCCTCCGGCACCCCGAGCGACCCGACCGATATTTCATGTCGCGCTCGCGGGCGCCGGAGCAGGTGACGCTCGAGGACCTCATGGAGTTCGAGCTCGACGGCACGCCCATCGATCTCCGCGGCCGCACACCCTATGGCGAGCGCTTCATTCACGGCGCTCTCTTCGAGACGCGCCCGGACGTGCACTCGGTCATCCATAATCACTCGCAGACCGTGATCCCCTTCAGCGTGACAAAGACGCCCCTACGCCCGCTGAGCCACATCGCGGCGGTGATGGGCAGTGAAGCGCCGGTCTGGGACATCCGCGACAAGTTCGGCGACACCGACCTCCTCGTGACGAGCATGGAGCAGGGCCGCGATCTCGCGCGCGCGGTCGGGAAGGGCGCGGCCGCGCTGATGCGCGGTCACGGCTGCGTGGTCGTGGGCTCCTCGATCCGCGTCTCCGTCTTCACGGCGATCTACCTGCAGGTAAATGCGGGGCTGCAGATGGACGCGCTCCGTCTCGGCGAGCCTCGCTACCTCTCTCCCGGCGAGATCGAGCGCGGAGGGCAGCGCCAGCTCACCCCGCTTGCCCTCGACCGTGCCTGGGAGAACTGGTGCCTGCGCGCGGGCGTGAGCAAAGGCTGAGGTGAGAACAGAGCCGGCTAATGACCCCGCGGGACCAGAATCCACGCACGAGATCCCCAGCGGCCCCCGCTGCGGGCGAGCCGAGCGAGCGGCCCGTCTACGTCTCTGGGGGGTGGGAGATAGACTGCGGCCGGCGTGAGCTCAGATCGCGCGGGATCGCCGTCCCGATCGGCAGTCGTGCCTTCGAGATCTTGGAGGCCATGGTCGAGTCGGCCGGCGAGCTCGTCACGAAGGGCGATCTGATGGCGAAAGTCTGGCCGGGCGCCGTCGTCGAGGACAATGCATTGCAGGTCCACATCTCCGCGATCCGTAAGACACTCGGCACGGATCGCGGCATGATGAAGACCGTCTCCGGCCGCGGCTATCGGCTGCTCGGCAATTGGTCGATAAGCGACGGGAGCGCGCAAGCGGCGCCCGATGCCGCCTTAGGGCCGCGGCCCTTGCACCTTTCGTTCCGTACCAACATTCCCTTGGCCGCTTCAGCGCTCGTCGGCCGAGAGGAAGCGATGTTGCAGCTTGGCGATCTCTTGACGGCCTATCGCGTCGTAACGCTGCGAGGACCGGGCGGGATCGGGAAGACCGCGCTGGCGGCGGAGGTGGCCCGCAGGCTGCTTGCGGCCCTCGAGGGCGATGCCTTGTTCGTGGAGCTGGTCACCTTGGCCGATCCGGGTTTGGTACCCTCCGCAGCCGTGAATGCTCTTGGCCTGCAATTGGGGGGCGACGTGATCTCGGCGGATTCCGTTGCCCGGGCCATAGGAGGCAGGAAGGTCCTTGTCGTTCTCGACAATTGCGAGCACGTCATCGATGCCGCCGCGAGCTTGGCCGAGACCCTCGTCCGTCTCTGTCCGCGCACGACGATCCTCGCGACCAGCCGCGAGGCGCTCCGGATCGACGGCGAGTACGTCTTTTACGTTGCCCCGCTGGATGTACCGTCGCAGCAGGAGGCGGCCGCCAACGCCCTCGAGCACAGCGCCGTGCAGCTCTTCATCGCAAGGACCAAGTCGCTGCGGGCGGATTTCTCCGTGGACGCGGAGAGCCTTCCGACCATCAGCACGATCTGTCGGCGGCTGGACGGCATTCCGCTCGCGATAGAGTTCGCGGCAGCGCGCGCCGCAACCCTCGGATTGAAACAGGTCGCTGCGCGCCTCGATGATCGTTTCGCATTCCTCACTGGCGGTCGGCGTACCGCCCTGCCGCGGCATCAGACGCTCCGCGCCACCCTCGATTGGAGCTACGAGCTGCTGCCGGAGAGCGAGCGCTTCCTTTTACGGCGGCTCGGCATTTTTCCGGCCGCATTCACGCTCGACGCGGCCAAGTCCGTGATGGACGAAAATGTCGCGAACATCGAGGACGGAATCTCGAGCCTGGTGTCGAAGTCGCTTTTGACACTGGTAGGGTCGGCATCAGAGCGACGCTGGCGCCTGCTCGAGACTATCCGGGCATACGCGCAGGAAAAGCTGGTTTCGAGCGGGGAATTTCCGGCCGCCGCTCGCCGTCAAGCCCGGTACTTCCAGCGGCGTCTACGAAGCATGCAAGCGGAGTGGAAAGAGACGCAAACCGACTACGGCGCAAGTCTCGACGAGCTGGTTGCCAACACGCGTGCGGGATTGGATTGGGCCTTCTCGTCCGCGGGGGATGAAACCCTGGGAATCGACCTCACGGCCGCCTCGATTTCGCTCTGGCTGCGGCTTTCGCTACTAGGCGAATGCCGCGAGAGGGCCGAACGCGCCCTCGCCGCGCTCGATCGCGTCGCGGATCTCGAGCCCGGCATCGAGATGCTCCTGCGCGCCGCGCAGGGGCTCTGCCTCATGTACACCCGAGGGCCGGTAGGCGAAGCGGAGTCGATCTGGGCGCGCGTGTTCGAGCTCGCGGAGCAAATCAGCGATGCCGAATACCAACTGCGCGCGCTCTATGGCCTATGGCTTTACAAGTTTCTGATCTGCGAATTTCGCGTCGCGCTGGAGCTGTCGCAGCAGTTTCGCGACGTCGCGGAGTATCGCGGCATCGTCGCGGAGCTTCCGACCGCGGATCGAATGGCGTGCATCGTGCTTCATTTCCTGGGCGATCAGGCGGAGGGTTGCGCTTTCGCGGAGCGCGCCATC
>Ga0335081_10013215_pt1 | contig 13353 bp, 13 predicted proteins | sample Lox_Sample_35_FD_206713 | JGI IMG/M metagenome (GOLD analysis project Ga0335081, IMG submission 206713) | Soil microbial communities from Loxahatchee National Wildlife Refuge, Florida, United States - Lox_Sample_3.5 | ecosystem: Environmental > Terrestrial > Soil > Wetlands | place: USA...
GACCACGACGCAGAACGACATCAACAACGGAGTCGTCAACATCATCGTCGGATTCGCACCACTGAAGCCTGCCGAGTTCGTGGTGGTTTCACTCCAGCAGATGGCTGGTCAGGTCCAGGTCTAGGAGAGTCATGCCGCAATTCACGGTCAACGCGCGGATCAATCCGTATCCGAACTTCAAGTTTCGCGTGAAGATTGATGGGAAATACGTCGCGGGTGTCAGCAAGGTCTCGCTGTTCGCGCGCAAGACCGAGGTGATCAAGCACCGCGATGGCGGCTACATGTCGACCTCGCTCAAGGCTCCGGGACGCACCGAGTACGACCCGATCACGCTCGAGCGCGGCGTCACGCACGACATGGACTTTCATGACTGGGCCAACAAGGTCTGGAACTACGGCCAGAAGCTCGGCAACGAGGTCTCGCTCAAGGACTTCCGCAAGCCGGCGATCACGATCGAGCTATTGAACGAGGCCGGCCAGCTCGCGATGGCTTATAACGTATTCCGATGCTGGGTATCCGAGTATCAGGCTCAGGCCGATCTCGATGCCAATGCAAATGTCGTCCTGATTCAACACATCAAGATCGAGAATGAAGGCTGGGAGATCGATCCCAGCGTGACCGAGCCGACCGAGAAGTCCTTGCCGTGACCGTGCGCGGTCTCGCCACGACGGACCTTCTTCGGGTGTGGGAGGTCGGGACGGCACTGCACCCGATCGATCGTGCGCTGCTGCTGTGCGCGGTCGCGGCACCGGATGCCGAGCCGGGGGCGCTCGCGGCACTGAGCCTGGGAGAGCGCGATGCGCGCCTGCTGGCGTTGCGCGAGCGCACGTTCGGCCAGCGGCTCGACGCGGTCGTCAACTGCGAGCAGTGCGACGCCGTGCTCGAGATCTCGGTGACGGTCGACGCGCTGCGCGTCGCGCCGCCGGACGTCGAGCCCCGCGTCGTGTTCGACGATCGCGAGCTCGCGCTGCGAAGGCTCGACAGCCGGGACCTCGCGGCGGTCGCGGCGATCGCGGATGCGGCCTCGGCGCGCGACGCGCTCATCGCGCGAGGCGTGGTCGGCGAGGCAGGTGCGCTGAGCGAGAGCGAGCAGGCCGCGCTCGCGCGACGGCTGGGCGAGCTCGATCCGCAGGCGGATCTGGTGTTCGACCTGACGTGCTCGGAATGCGCGCATCGCTTCAGCGTCCCGTTCGACATCGCCGGCTTCCTGTGGGGCGAGGTCTCGGTGGAGGCGCGACGGCTGCTGCAGGAGGTCGCGGCGCTCGCTCGTGCGTTCCACTGGAGCGAAGCCGAGATCCTGGCGATGAGCCAGAAGCGCCGCCGAACCTACCTCGAGCTGGCCGACGCATGACGATGGACTTCGTACAGCGCCTGGTCGGACGCGCCCGCGGCGACGGGCCGGTGCTGCGGCCGACCGCCTCGCCTTGGGGCGGCTCGGTGGCCGAGCCCCTGGCCGCGACCGAGCTCGAGCTGGACGGCGATGCCGCGATGCAGCCCCGGCCTGACCCGGAGGACCCGGCGCGCACTCCGGCGGTGTTCCGCGCGATGCCGATCGCAGCGCTGCCCGTGACGCCGCGCGCCGCGGCCGAGCACGACCTGCCGGTGCCGCTGGTGACCGCGCGCGATTCCGCAGAGCGCGCCCCGCGCGTGCACGACGAGGTGCGCGTCATCGAACGTGAGCGCGAGGTCGTCGCCGTCGTGCAGGAGCCGGCGCCGCGCGACGTCACGGCGATCGCGGCGGCAAGCGGCCCGCCCGCCGCGCGGTCTCGAGCCACCGCGCTCACCGCGATGCAAGGTGCGCGCGCACGCCGCCAGCGCGCGACGCGGGACCAGGTCGACCCGGATCCGGTCGTTCGCGTTCACATCGGACGGGTCGACATTCATGCCGCGCCGCCCGCACCACCGCCGGCGCAGCGGCCGGCAGCGCCGTTGCCGTCGGTCGCGCTCGGCAAGTACCTCGACGAGCGGGGGAAGCGCCGGTGAGTAACACGCTCGCGATCGCCGCGGTCACGGCAACGCTCAAGGACATCCTCGCCGCGGTGGCCCAGCCGCTGCCCAGCGATCCGGATCCCGATTCGGATCTCGCCGATGCGTTCTGCACCGCGCGTCCGCCCGACAAGGCGCGCACGAGCGAGGACGTCAACCAGCTCAACCTGTTCCTGTTCCAGACCGTGCCGAATGCCGCCCTCCGCAACTCGTACATCCCGCAGCAGGTTCGACCGGGCGAGCAAGCGTTTCCACCGCTCGCGGTGAACCTCCACTACCTGCTGACCGCGTATGGCCGAAACTTCGACGAGCTGCTCAGCCATCGCTTGCTCGGCCGCGCGATGAGCCTGTTGCACGACCACGCGATCCTGTTCCCCGCCGATATCGTGCACGCGCTGTCGGGCGGCATGATCGGCGCGGACCTGGCGAACCAGATCGAGCATGTCCGGATCACGCCGAAGACGGTCACCGCCGAGGAGACCTCGAAGCTCTGGACGATGTTCCAGACGCCGTACCGGGTCTCGGCTGCGTACGAGGCCCAGGTGGTGCTGATCGACTCGCAGCGCCGCACTACCGCCGGCCTGCCGGTGATCAAGCGGGGCCCGACCAACACCGGCAACGACTCGATCCCGAGCCTGATCCCGCCGTTCCCCGGGCTCGACGAGATCGACCTGGTCACCGCGACCCAGCCGGCGGCGCACGTCTCGGACACCGCGAACGGGCTCGCCGCCGAGCCGATCACGTTCGTCGGGCATGACCTCGCCGGCGCGTCGCTGACCGCGAGCTTCCAGCACCGGCTGTTCGACACTCCGACGACCTCGCTGCCGGCCTGGCTGTCCGCAACGAGCGCGACCGGCTTCACCGTGACGCTGCCCGATTCACCGGCGTCGTGGCCGGCGGGGCTCTACCAGACGTGGGCCACGGTGGTCGATGCCAGCGGCAACTCCCGCGACACCAACGCGATGCCGCTGCAGATCGCGCCGCGGATCTACGACGTGCAGCCGCCGTCGCCGATCACCCGCGCCGCGGACGGCTCGGCCCAGCTCTCGGTGTACATCAGCCCGCCGGTGCGCCCGCAGCAGCGCGCGAGCGTGCTCGTCGGGAGCGCCGAGTTCAAGCCGGACCCGACGCTGAGCTCTCCGTTCGAGCTGGTGTGCAAGGTGATCGTCGACCCCGGAACGTACAAGCTCCGCGTCCGCGTCGACGGGGTCGATAGCTTCATCATCGACTACGCGGCGACGCCGCCGGCCTACGCCAGCGACCCCAAGCTGACGGTGGTGATCGTATGACCGCCGAGCTCGACAGCTGGCAGGGGGCGAACCAGGCGTACCTGTTCGCCGCGATCGCCGAGCTCGGCTCGCGGTTGCAAGGCAACGACGCCGAGCGTGCGACCGCGAGCGCGGCGCTCGCCACCTGCCAGAGCAAGCTCGAGTCGCCGGCGGCGTTCGACGCGCTCGCCACCGCGTTCGGCCTGTCATCGTTCGAGCGCGCGGCCTTGCTGCTCGCGATCGGCACGGAGCTGCGTGCCGGGTTCGGCGAGCTGTGCGCCGCTGCGGCCGCGGATCCGAGGCGTCCGTGGGCCACGTTCGCGCTGGCACTGACCAAGCTGCCCGACGCGCACTGGAGCGCGCTGGCCCCCAGCGGGCCGCTTCGCCGGTTCCACCTGGTCGAGATCGACGGTGATTCGACGCTTCACGGCCGCCTGAGGCCGGCCGAGCGCGTGGTCGCGCACGCGTGCGGCGTGTGCGTGCTCGACGCGCGGCTGCACGGCCTGTTCGAGAGCGTGACGCCGCCGGACGAGGACGAGCTCGCCGCGTCGCACCGCCAGGCGGTCGTGCGCGTGTCATCGCTGTGGCAAAGCCGCCGGCCACGTTCGGGCTGGCCGGTCGTCCAGCTGTGCGGCCCCGATACCCTCGCCAAGCTGGCGGTCGTGGCGGCGAGCGCGCAGCGACTCGGTCTGAGCACGCATTGCCTCGCCGCGGCCGACGTTCCGGTCGCGGCGAGCGAGCGAGAGCTGCTCGTGCGGTTGTGGGAGCGCGAGGGCGTGCTGTCGTCGAGCGCGCTCGTGATCGATGTCCACGACGGCGATCCACCGGAGATCGTGCGTCATGCCACGGGGTTCGCCGAGCGGATCGCCACGCTGGTCGCGCTCTCGGTGCGCGAGCCCGTCGCGCTGCGCCGGAGCACGAGCGTGCGTGTCGACGTTCCGCGGGCTTCTCCCGTCGAGCAGCAAGCGCTGTGGCGCCACCTGCTCGGGCCAGCCGGCAACGAGCTCAACGGCGCGATGGCCCGGGTCACCTCGCAGTTCAGCTTGAGCCTCGCGGGTCTCCGCGATGCCAGCGCCGAGGTGCTCGCGCACGTCGCCGCCGGGGACCAGGCCGCGGTCGAGTCGCTCGCGTGGAGCGCGTGCCGGAGCCAGTCGCGCGTCCGGCTCGAGGATCTCGCCCAGCGGATCGAGGCGCGCGCCGGGTGGGACGACCTGGTGCTTCCCGACGAGCAGACGACGCTGCTTCGCGACCTCGCGGCGAACGTACGCCAGCGCGCCGTGGTCTACGAGACGTGGGGGTTCGGCCGGACCAGCGATCGCGGGCTGGGCATCAGCGCGCTGTTTGCCGGCGTGAGCGGCACCGGCAAGACGCTCGCGGCCGAGGTGATCGCGCGCGAGCTCGCGCTCGATCTCTATCGCATCGACCTGTCGCAGGTGGTGTCGAAGTACATCGGCGAGACCGAGAAGAACCTGCGCCGGATCTTCGAGGCCGCCGAGGAAGCCGGCGCCGTGCTGCTGTTCGACGAAGCCGACGCGCTGTTCGGCAAGCGCAGCGAGGTCAAGGACAGCCACGATCGCTACGCCAACATCGAGGTCAGCTACCTGCTGCAACGCATGGAGCAGTACCGCGGCCTCGCGATCCTCACGAGCAACATGCGCAACGCGCTCGACCAGGCGTTCCTGCGGCGGTTGCGCTTCATCATCGAGTTCCCGTTCCCCGACTTCGCGCAGCGCCTCGAGATCTGGCGGCGCGTGTTCCCGCGCGAGGTGCCGCTCGGCGCGATCGACTGGCCGCGACTCGGCAAGCTCAACGTCCCGGGCGGCACCATCCGCAACATCGCGCTGTCGGCCGCGTTCATCGCCGCCGACGCCGGGACCGCGATCGAGATGGCTCACCTGTCGCGAGCCGCACAGGCGGAGTATCGCAAGCTCGAGAAGCCCCTGTCCGACGCGGTGCTCGCATGACGCGGATCGAGCTCGTCGTCGATCGCGTGGTGTGGCACGGCGGCAACGCGAACCGCCGCGACTTCGCGGACGCGCTCGAGCGCGCGCTCGTTCGCGAGCTCGGCCATCCGCTCGTGCGCCGCGCGCTGGTGCGCGATGCGGTGATCCCGGCGCTCGACGCCGGGCGCGTGCCGCGCGTCACCGGCGACAGCGTCGCGCGCGCACTGGCGGGCGGCATCGTCAACGCGACACGGAGGCGACCATGACGCTCCCACAGCCCCAGCTGGTGCGCGGCGGCATCGCGCTGGTCGACATCGATACGTCGACGGTGATCCGCGTCGCCGCACTGCAATACAACCCGGACACGCTCAGCCGCACGCTGCAGGTGCAAGGCGCCGGCGGCGACTCGCCGGATCACCTCGAGGCGCTGCGCCTCAAGGCGCCGCCGATCGAAACGATCAAGCTCGAGGCCGAGTTCGACGCCACCGACGACACCAACCCGAACACCGACGTCTACAGCCAGCTCGCCGCGCTCGAGTCGATCGTCTACCCGGCGACCAGCGACGTGCTGCTCAACCTGGCCTACGCCGACGCCGGCCAGCTCGAGATCCTGCCGGTCACCGCGCCGCTCCAGGTGTTCGTGTGGTCGAAGCAGCGCGTCGTGCCGGTGCGCATCACCGATTTCTCGATCACCGAGGACGCGTTCACGCCCGACCTCTTGCCGCTGCGCGCGAAGGTCTCGCTGACCATGCGCGTGCTCACGGTCTACGACCTCGGGTTCGACAACAAGGGTGGCTCGCTGTTTCTCGGCTACCAGCTGCAGAAGGAGATCCTCGGCCAGATCGGCTCGACCTCGCTGCAGGCGATCGGACAGGTGCTGCCATGACCATGCCCACCACCACGATCTCGCCGTCGATCGCGACGGCGTTCCCTTCGACCAGCCGGTACTTCCAGATCGCGGTCGCGCAGTACCAGCCGACGCCGGATGCGCCGGTCATCGCGTACGTGCGCCGGCGCTTCCTGCCGTCGCCCAGCCGGTTCCAGACGATCGGCACCTACACGGTGAGCCAGGGCGATCGGCTCGACAACATCACGGCGAACTTCCTCGGCGACCCCGAACAGTTCTGGCGGCTGTGCGACGCCAACAACGCGCTCGCGCCGTCGGATCTCACCGACACGGTCGGACGCGTCCTCAACATCACGCTGCCGGAAGGCATGTCGGGGCCCAAGCTTGCTTAAGAGCTTCCAGCTGATGCTCAACATCGGTCCGGTGATCGCATCACCGGCACCGCGCGAGGTCATGGACTCGCTCACCGCCGTGTCGGTGAAGGAAGCGGCCGGCAACCGCAGCGGCTTCTCGCTCACGTTCACCGTCAGCAAGAACGGCCGCATCCAGCAGGACCTGCTGCCGAACGGCTACTTCGAGCCGATCGTGACGCGCGTCCAGATCATCGTGCTCGCGCAGGGCGCGCCGACGATCTTGATGGACGGGATCGTGTCCAAGCTCGATCTGGCGCCGTCGAACGAGCCCAACAAGACCACGCTCACCGTCACCGGTGAGGACGTCAGCCTCGCGATGGACCTGATCGATCTGACCGGGATCCCGTATCCGTGCTTGCCGCCCGAGGTGCGCGTGCTGTCGATCCTGGCGCGTTATCCCGAGTTCGGAATCATCCCGATCGTGATCCCCAGCCCGTTGACCGACGTCCCGAACCCGCTCGAGGAGGTCCCGCATCACCAGGGCACCGACCTCAACTACGTCAAGTACCTCGCGGGGCAGACCGGCTACACGTTCTACATCAAGCCCGGTCCGACGCTCGGGCTCAATTACGCGTACTGGGGGCCCGAGATCCGCTGGCCCACCACGTCGGCGATCGCCGCGGCGACACCGCTCGGCGAGACCCAGCCGGCGCTCAACATCAACATGGACGAGCTGTCGACGCTGGACTCGATGTCGTTCAGCTTCGACGGGCTCGCGGGCGCGATCTACGTGGTCTCGGCCCGGATCCCGTCGCTGTGCTTGAACGTTCCGATCCCGCTGCCGCCGGTCAGCATCCTGCGCCCGCCGCTCGCCTGGCAGATCCCGATCCCGCACAAGCTCGAGTACCTGTCGACCAACGATGCCAATCCGATCCGCGCGGTGCTGCTCGGCCTGGCCAAGCAGGCCCAGACCGGCGACGCGGTCACGGGCTCGGGCTCGTTCGACGTCGAGCGCTATGGCCGGATCCTGCGCGCGCGCAACCTCGTCGGCATCCGCGGCGCGGGCATCGCGTTCGACGGCTACTACTACGTGACCAGCGTCAGCCACGACATCAAGCGCGGCGACTACAAGCAGAGCTTCACGGTCGCGCGCGACGGCCTCATGCCCCTTCAACAAACCGTACAGGTGTCCTAATGCCCGAAGCCAGCGACAAGAATCGATACAACAGCGTCTACAAGGGAACGGTCGCGCTCAACATCGATCCGATGATGCAAGGGCGCTGCTACGTCCTGGTTCCGGAGATCTCGCCGACCCCGCTGGCGTCTCCGGCGGAGATCTTCTTCCCGTTCGGCGGCATGGGCGCGGGGATGTTCTCGCCGGCGCCGATCCCGGGCAGCTGCGTGTGGGTACAGTTTCGCGGCGGCGATCTCGACTACCCGCTCGTGGTCGGCGCGCGCTACGAGAACCCGGCCGAGATCCCGGCGCTCGCGCACGCGACGCCGCCGGGCGTCGATTGCAAGGTGATGACCACCCAGCTCCAGAACCAGTTCGCGATGAGCGACGTGCCCGGACCGACGGGCGGCTTCGCGCTCCTGACGCCCGAGGGCCCGGGCATCATCATCAACAGCCTCGGCGTGTTCCTGTTCGCGGGTCCCGATCCGCTACAGGGCTCGATCTCGATCACGCTGGCGGGCGTCGACATCAACGGCGTGGGGCCGACCGCTGGCCTCAGCATCAAGTGACATGCCGCTGCCGCTCTATCACGTAGGTAACGCCACGATGTGTGCGCACGCCGGCAAGGTGTCCAACGTGCCGTCGGGCCCGCGCCTGTTCGTCAACGGCACCGATCCGGTCGCGACCGTGGCCGACGTGTTCACGATCGTCGGCTGCATGTTCTCGACCCCAGCCGGGCCGCACCCGTGCGTCACCGTGAACTGGCTGGTGCCCGCGATGCGCGTCACGACGATGGGGCGGCCGGTGCTGCTCGACGGCTCGGTCGGGCTCACGCAATCGGCCGACATGCTGCCGCAGGGCGCGCCGCTCACCACGGTCAACCAGCCTCGCGTGTTCGGGACGTGACATGCAGATCGCGTTTCCGTACAGCGTCGATGCGAAGGGCCGCACCGCCGAGGCCGACGACGACACGCACCTGCGCGATCTGATCGAGCAGCTCATCTTCACGACGCCGGGCGAGCGCGTCAATCGTCCCAACTTCGGCAGCGGCCTGCTCCAGGCGCTGTTCGCGCCGAACAGCGACGAGCTCGCAGCGACGCTGAACTTCCTGGTCCAGGGCGCGCTGCAGCAGTGGCTCTCCGACGTGATCGTGGTGGAGGGCGTCGACGTCCAGAGCCAGGACTCGACGGTGAGCGTGACCGTTCGCTACATGGCCAAGCGCGACAACGCGCGCAGGATCTCGCAGTTCACGAGAACGGTCTGAGATGAGCGCGCAATTCAGCTGCGGCAACGACAAGCGTCGGCTCCTGATCGCCGACCCGAGCGTCCTGCTCAACGGCATCGACTTCCTCGAGGTGCTGGACGAGAAAGCGCCGGCGGGCTCGCCGCCGCAACAGACCTTGCTGGTGCGCCTGTTCAAGCCGGTGCCGGCGACGCTCGGCCCGGACAACGTGCGGATCGACGGCGGCGTGCGCACGACCTCGATCCAGGCGGTGTGGGTGTACGCGGCCAACGCCGTGCCGTCACCGCCGGCCAGCGCCGCCGAGCAGGCGTACTTCAGCGGCCTGGACAGCCCGGACCACGTGCTGGTGGTTCGCACCGACGTCTACGGCGACTTCTCGACGTACCGGCTCTCGCTCGTTCAATCGGTCGCGCACGATCAGACCGATCCGCCGACCGGGTTCGACCCGGTGCTGTCGCACGTCGACTTCTCGTTCAAGGTCGAGTGCAAGAGCGACTTCGACTGCGAGCAGGTCAACACCTGCCCGCCGCCGATCGCGCCGGCGCCGACGATCAACTACCTCGCGAAGGACTACGCGAGCTTTCGCCGCGTGCTGCTCGATCGCATGGCGGCGACCGCGCCCGACTGGACGGAGCGCAACCCCGCCGATCTCGGCGTGATGCTGGTCGAGCTGCTCGCGTACGCCGGGGATCAGCTCAGCTACTACCAGGATTCGGTCGCGACCGAGGCCTATCTCGGTACGGCGCGACAGCGGATCTCGGTGCGCCGCCACGCGCGCCTGCTCGACTACTTCATGCACGAGGGCGTCAACGCCCGGGCATGGGTCTGTGTCGAGGTGAACGCGACCGTCGTGCTGCGTCACACCCAGGCGTTCGGGATCACGGCGTTCACGACGCGGCTCACGCCCGGGCCGACGATCAACGCGACGCCGCAGCAGCTCGACCTGTTGCTCCAGACCAAGCAGGCGCGGCTGTTCGAGCCGATGCACGACGCGGTGTTGTTCGCGCCGCACAACGCGATCAAGTTCTACACGTGGGCCGACGAGCAGTGCTGCCTGCCCAAGGGCGCGACCCAGGCGACGCTGCTCGACAGCGTGGATCCGGCGCAGCGCCTGCTGCTCATGCCGGGCGACGTGCTGATCCTCGAGGAGTGGCGCGGGCGCGACGGCGAGAGCCTGCCGGAGGACGCCGATCCGATGCGGCGCCAGGCGGTGCGCCTGACCAGCGTGACGCCGCAGGCGACGGCGGCGAGCAGCGATCCGGCCGCGCTGCGCACCGCCGGCCCGCTCAAGACCGATCCGCTCACCGGCTCGGCGATCGTCGACATCGAGTGGGAGGCCGACGACGCGCTCGCGTTCCCGCTGTGCATCTCGTCGATCAACGACAAGGGCGTGCCGGTCTACGACCTGAGCGGCGCGCGCGGCAACGTCGTGCTGGTCGATCACGGCCGCACGATGCTGCCGCCCGAGGAGCTGCCGGCGCTGCCGACCGACGGCTCGCCGTATCGCCCGGTGCTCACGTGGCCCCAGATCACGCACGCGATGCCCTACGATCACACCGCGGCGCTCACCACGGCCGCGAGCGCGACGCTCGCGCAGGATCCGCGCAAGACGGTTCCGGAGGTGAGCCTCGCCGACGTCACGGGCACCGAAACCTGGACGGTGGTGCACGACCTGTTGCGCGCCGATCCGTTCGATCGCGACTTCGTGGTCGAGCTCGACGATCAGGGTTACGGCCATCTGCGGTTCGGCGACGGCGTGCTCGGCAAGGTCGCCGATCCCAAGCTGCTCGCCACCTATCGCGTCGGCCGCGGCCGGATCGGCAACGTCGGAGCCGAGACCATCGCGCAGGTGTGGTCGGTCGATTCCGGGATCACCAACGTGCGCAACCCGCTCGCGGCGACCGGCGGCATCGACCCCGAGCCGATCGACGACGTCAAGACCTACGCGCCCGAGGCGTTCCGCGTGCAGGAGCGCGCGGTCACCGAGGACGACTACGCGATGATCGCGCAGCGCTACCCGGACGTGCTCAGGGCGCGCGCGACCCGGCGGTGGACCGGCAGCTGGCACACGGTGTTCCTCACGATCGATCGCAAGGCGGGGCGGCCGCTCGACGAGACGTTCCGGCAGGACCTCGTCACGTTCATGGAGACCTATCGGCTCGCCGGCGAGGACCTCGAGGTCGAGCTGCCGATCTTCGTGCCGCTCGATATCAACCTGGTGGTGTGCGTGAAGCAGGGTTACTTCCGGTCGCACGTCGAGGCCGCGCTCGAGACGGTGTTCAGCAGCAAGCAGAACCCCGACGGCACGGTCGGCTTCTTCTATCCCGACAACTTCACGTTCGGTCAGCCGGTCTACCTGAGCCAGGTCGTGGCGGCGGCGATGGGCGTCGCCGGCGTCGACTGGGTCGATCCGGAAGACCCGGACTTCGTGTTCCAGCGCTTCGCGCAGCTCGCAGCCGGCGAGATCGCGCAGGGCTACATCCCGATGCAGCGCCTCGAGATCGCGCGGCTCGCTAACGACGCGAGCGTTCCCGAGAACGGCCGCATCACGTTCGAGCTCGTGGGTGGCCAGTGAGCAGCGACGACGAGATCGCGCAGGACCTCGCGGCGCAAGCGTCGCTCGACGCGTGCAACTGCTGCGACGTCCCCGAGGACGCGCCGATCTTCAACCGGCCGGGGCTGTCGGCGCTCGCCTATCGCGTCGGCACGTACGCGACGTTCTTCGAGGACATGAAGGCGGCACTGCCGCTCGGCACGTCGCCGGCGACCGGCGGCCGGCCGCTGGCCGCGCTCACCACGCGCAACCTCGACGATCCGACGATCGCGCTGCTCGACGCCGCGGCTGTGCTCGGCGACATCCTGACGTTCTATCAGGAGCGGATCGCCAACGAGGGCTTCTTGCGCACGGCCACCGAGCGCCGCTCCGTGCTCGAGCTCGCGCGCGAGATCGGCTACGAGCTGAACCCCGGCGTCGCGGCGTCGACCTACCTCGCGTTCACGGTCGACCAGGCGCTCGTGGCGACGCCGGGCGTGCCGCAGCCGACCACGGTCGCGCTCGCCGCCGGCGTCAAGGTCCAGAGCGTGCCGGGACCGGGCCAGACGCCGCAGATGTTCGAGACCACCGCGCCGATCACCGCGAACTACGCGTGGAACGCGATGGTCGCGCGCACCACGATCCGCCAGGAGCTCGCGGTCGACGCCACCAAGCGCATCCTCTACAGCGTCGATCCGCAGAGCGGAGCGCAGACGGTCGCGCGGACGCTGTGGTTCGACGGCACGCAGACCAACCTGCGCAACGGCGATCTGCTGTGCGTCAGCGTCGGACCGACCTCGTGGCCGCACGATCCGATCCCCGGCCTGGCGAAGGGCATCGCGTGCGTGTTCGTGGCCAACGTGGTGCCCGACTACAACCTGAAGCGCACCCGCGTCGACCTCGGCCAGGTCGGCTCCGCTCCGACGACCTCGTACACACCCGCGACCCAGCCCAAGGGCGTGGTGTCGCTCGTGCCGATGACGCTCGACCTCGGCAACGTCATCGAGTACATCGTCGGTCGCGACTGGGACGAGGCCGACCTGCGCGCGTACATCGCGATCCAGGGCTGGGATCCCGACGAGCTGCTCACGCTGGTCGCGCAGGCGCTCGAGCTCGAGCCGGCGTCGGCCGACGTCTACGCGTTTCGCGCCAAGACCGGGATGTTCGGCAACCAGGCGCCGCGCTGGGCGCAGATCCACGCGGCGTTCGAGGCCAGCGGGGTCAGCCCGTCCGACGAGCCGTGGCCCGCTCCCGGTTGGGACCGCAAGATCTCGATCTACTACGCCTCGGACAACAACACCTGGCAATACCACTACGGGGTCGACGTCCTGCTCGATCGCCAGATGTCGCTCGGGCTCGGCACCTACGCCGCGTTCGGCAGCCCCGAGGTGTCGCCGCCGGTTCCCCTGATGATCAGCGGAGCGATCGATCTCAGCGCGGTCGACTTCGCGATCAGCGCGAAGGTCACGGGGCTCGATCTCGAGCTGCCGTGGACCGCGACCGCGACCGGTATCGCCAAGGCGTACATGCGCGACACGACCGCTTATCTCCAGGCCGAGCCGCTCGCGCTCACCGACGCGCCGATCACCGCGCCGATCCCGGCCGGGACCACCTCGCTCACGCTCGATCGCATGGTGCTCGGGCTCGATCCGGGCCAGGTCGTGGTGCTCGCCGGCACGGTCGCGTACGACACCGCATCGACCAACCAGCAGGCCACCGAGATCTGTCACATCGAGAGCGTCACCCACAGCCGCGGCTACACCACCGTGCAGCTCGCCAACGGGCTCGCGCGCGCGTACGTGCGCAGCACGATCACGATCAACGGCAACGTCGCGCCGGCGACGCAAGGCGAGACCGTGCCGAGCGAGATCCTCGGCAGCGGCGACGCCTCGAAGCAGAACCAGACGTTCCAGCTCGCCAAGCCGCCGCTCACCTACGTGTCCGCGCCGACCTCGACCGGCGGCCAGGACACGCTCACCGTGCGGGTCAACGGCGTCGCCTGGCAG
>Ga0335081_10013216_pt1 | contig 13351 bp, 14 predicted proteins | sample Lox_Sample_35_FD_206713 | JGI IMG/M metagenome (GOLD analysis project Ga0335081, IMG submission 206713) | Soil microbial communities from Loxahatchee National Wildlife Refuge, Florida, United States - Lox_Sample_3.5 | ecosystem: Environmental > Terrestrial > Soil > Wetlands | place: USA...
GCGGTGCGATTGCGATTGTCGGTCAGCGCTTCGACGATGATGGCGACGCCGCCGGGACCGTAGCCCTCGTAGCGCACCTCCTCGTAATTCTCGCCGTCATCGGCACCGGAGCCGCGCTTGATGGCGCGCTCGACGGTGTCCTTGGGCATATTGGCTTCCTTGGCCGCGATGATCGCGGCGCGCAGGCGCGGATTGGAATTCGCATCGGGCAATCCGGTGCGGGCGGCGGTGGTCAGCTCGCGAATGATCTTCGTGAAGATCTTGGCGCGCTTTTTGTCCTGCGCGCCCTTGCGGTACATGATGTTCTTGAACTGGGAATGGCCAGCCATGGCGAATCGCTAATTCCTGAGATTTCTGCCGGGGACCATACCATACCTTGTGAAATGGCCAACCGCCGCGTCCGCATCGGTTGCGCCTCGCGAGAGTTCGCGTCTTAGCCCGTCAATATGGCAGCATTGCGGCGTCAGACGCCGGCGAGTCGCGTGAGGCCGTCGATGGCGAAAGCGAGCATGAGGAGCCCGGTTGCCGCCTTGGCGATCATTGCCCAGGCATCGCCCGCAAAGCGCAAGCGCAGCAGCACGACCGCCGCGCACAACAGCACGACCCAGAGGTTGGTTCCGAGCAGCACCGCGCCGGCCACGACGAGCGCGGCGCCAGGACCCGCGGCCAGCGTCTCCGGCCGGCCAATGACGGCAAGCCAGAACGCGATGTTCCACGGACTCGACAGCGCCAGGCCCAGCCCCAGCAGATAGCCGGCACGGCCGCTGTCGAACCGCCCCGGGGCTTCGGCCGTTCGGCCGCCGCGCCACGCCGCCAGCGCTTGCCATGCGCCGCGGAGATAGACCGCCGCCAGCAGCAGCAACAGCGCGGTGCTGAGCCAAGCGAGCGCCACCCCGGCGCCCAGCGGGCCGATCAGCGCACCGGCGCCGAGCACCACCGCGATCGCCCAAGCCGCATCGCCGGTGCAAGCGCCCAAGCCCACGCCATAGGCCGGCCAAAAACCGCGCGCGAGACCGCGGCGAATGATCTCGGCATTGATCGGGCCGGGCGGCCAGGCGACCGACCAGCCGAGCACGAACCCATAGGTAGCAAGCGGCAGCAACGCCGCGGCGGCAGGCATGGCGCATCGCTAGCATATCGGCGTTTGCTTGCGCGAGGGCAGCGGCGAGAAAGAACCAGTGGCGGCCACGCCGCCGCTTCTTAGCTCTGATCGGGCTGGCGCGGATCGCGCCGCGGACCGGCGCGACCGCCGACTTCGTCGTCATAGCCGTAGCGATGGCTGAAGAAGAGCAGCGCCATGAGCCCGACGCCCAGGCCGACCGTGCCGAGAACGCCCAGAACCAGCGCAATATAGCCGTTCGCATCCATCTGGGTCGGACCGAGCGAGCGCCACGTGTAGATGCCGATCGCGACCAAGGCGAGGATGATGGCGGCGCCGACGGCGGCAAGCGCGCGCTGTGACGCCGGTGAGGACGGTTTTTCGCGGGAAGGATCGCTCATGGGGCACCTCCCTTCGGCGATTGCCAGCGAGGAACATGTGGGACTTCCCCGCCGGTTCTGACAGCCGCGCAGTTGCCAAAAGTTATAGTAATTTAACCAATCCCTTGCAGCATCGGCCCGGCGCGTGGCCGCCAGAGCACGAGGGAAGGCCGCTATGGAGAGCAGAGAGCAGGAGCCGGCGATTCGTCTGGGCGACCCGGTGCCCTGGTTCGACGCGCGGACCGTGACAGGGGGGTCGGTCGCCCTGCACGTCGACGCCGGTCGCTGGGCGGTGCTGGCCTTTCTCGGGTCGCTCGCCGAGCCGCACGCCGCGCAGGCACTCGCCGACATCCTCGGCGAAGCGGCGCTGTTCCAAGAGGATCACCTCGTCTTCTACGGCATCCTGACGGCGCCGCCCGCGCCCGAGGCGCTGGCGCGGCTCGCGGCCATCAGCGGTCCCGCCATCGCCTTCGTCGCCGATTACGACGGCCGCATCAGCGCCGGCTTCGGCGTGCGCGAGACGCCGCGCACCATCGTTCTCGACCCGCTGCAGCGCGCCGTCGCCGATATCGCTTGGGACCATCCGGCGGGCCATGGCGAGGCGCTCCGCCGTGTCCTGCGCGGGTTGCCGCCGGTAGACCAATCGGCGGGCGTGCCGCTTTGGGCGCCGGCGCTGATCGTGCCGCGCATTCTAGACTTCGAGCTCTGCGACTTCCTCGTCCGTCTCTACACGGCGATGGGCGGCGAGGAATCGGGATTCCTGCTCGATCGCGGCGGCAAGACGGCGACCGTGATCAACCATCGCCTGAAGCGCCGCCGCGATCTCCTCATCGTCGATCCGGAGCTGCGCGGCAAGATGCGCGAGCAGATCGTGCGCCGGCTGCTGCCCGCCATAGAGCGCTTTTTCGGCTTCGCCGCAACGCGCATGGATCGCTACCTGGTCTCATGCTACGACGCCGCCGAGGGCGGGCACTTCTTTCGTCATCGCGACAACATCAATGCCGGCGCCGAACATCGGCGCTTTGCCGTCTCGATCAATCTCAACGGCGATTACGACGGCTGCGACATCATCTTCCCCGAATTCGGCCGCCGCACCTATCGCGCGCCGGTCGGCGGGGCGGTCGTCTTTTCTTGCGGCATGCTGCATCAGGTGACGCCGATCAGCCGCGGCCGGCGCTACGCCTTCGTGCCGTTCCTCTACGGCGAGGCCGAAGCGGCGCTGCGCGAGCGCAACAATACGCGGCTGGCAGAAGGCGAGCCGGTCTATGTCGAGGGCTCGGACCGGCTCTATCCGATGGCCGCCGAATAGGCGCTTCGATCGCCGTGGACGCCGCCACGCTTGCCCGCTTCACGCCGGTCGCGCTCGACCTCGCCGCCCCGGGAGGCACGGTCGATTGGGGCGATCTCGCGGGGCTGCGCTTTGCCGAGCCGTTCTTCGACCAGACGGTGGAGCGCTGGGCAGGCAGCGAGGCGCCGCGTCTCGTCCGCACCGATCTGGCGGCACTGGCGGCGCTCGACGATACGCCCTCGCTCGATCCCTCGGCGCTGATCTTCCACCTGTCGCGCTGCGGCTCGACCCTGGCATCGCGCCTCCTCGCGCGTCTGCCCGGCGCTCTCGTTGTCGCCGAGCCGCGGCCGCTCAACACGCTGCTGCTCGCCGATCCGGCGGCGCTCGATGAGGACATGGCGGCGCGGCTGCTGCGTCTCCTCGTGCGCGCGCTCGGCCGGCGCCGCTTCGGCGATGAGCGCCACTACGTGCTGAAGCTCTCGAGCTGGAACCTTGCCCGGCTCGACCTCTTTCGCCGCGCCTTCCCCGGTGTGAAGCTGATCTGGGTGCAGCGCTCGCCGCTCGATGTGATGGCGTCGGTGCTCGCCGATCCGCCGAGCTGGACGGCGCTGCGCCGCGCACCGATCGAAGCCGGGCGACTCTTTGGGCTCGGCGCCGCAGAGCTTGCGCGACTCGATGATGCCAGCTTCTGCGCGCTGGTGCTCGCCTCGCTCCTCGCGGTCGCCGCGGCGGCCGAGGATATGATGATCGTCGACTATCGCGAGCTGCCTCATGCGGTCTGGACGCGGATCGCGCCGGCGATCGGGCTTGCGCCCGACGCCGACGACATGGCGCGGCTCGGCGAGGAGGCGCGCTACTACGCCAAGGATCCGGGTCGGCGTCTTTTCAGCGGCGACCGCGCCGATCGCCCGTCCTTGCCGGAGGGGCTGCGCGCGTTCATCACCGAGCGGATGCTGCCGCTCTATCACACGCTCGACGCGCGGCGCCGGCACGCTTAGTTCGTGCCAGAACGGTATCTTGCTGCCCTTCGTTTGCCGCGCCGGCTCAGCCCGGATGATAGAGGCCTGCGACGTTGATCGTGTTCACCTGTCTCCCTGGGACGGGGAAGATGACTGTCTCCCGAGCCGGCGCAATGACATTGGCGGCGACATATCTTCTCATCGATACCATCAAACAGGCGATCTGGGACGCCTCGTGCTCGCCGCCGCTGTGAGACCATACGGCTATGCAGTCGCCAAGGCAAATCTTGTAGACAGGCGTGTCCTTGTCGCGGACTCCGTCAATCCGGTCGCAGCGAGTCGAGGATGACGCGCCGCCGCGACTCGCGCGCGGCGGCTAACAAAATTTTAATGCCAAGGATCAAGTAATTGCAGGGAATTTCTACTACCCGTTGGGAAAATTGCTCTATGATGGCGACGCAGTCGGAGGAACGCATGTAGTCGCCAAGACAAACCGACTAGAAACAGGGAGTGAAGCGATGGACCAGTCAGTCTCCTCCACTATTGGCCGCCGCACGGTCCTAAAAGGTGCCGCCGCCGCGGGCCTGGCGCAAGTCACGGCACCCTTCGTCGTCACCGCGTGGGCGGCCGACGTCATCAAGATCGGCCTCAATGACCCCTTTACCGGGACCTATGCGGAACTCGGCAAGAACGAGCAGATCGGCTGCGAGCTGGCCATCGACGAAATCAACGCGAAGGGCGGCATTCTCGGTCGCAAAGTCGAGCTGCTGGTCGAGGACTCTACCAGTGCCGACACTGGTACCGCGGTGCAGAAGGCGCACAAGCTGATCGACCGCGACAAGGTCACGTTTCTGCTTGGCAACGTGAATTCGGCCATGGCCATTGCCCTGGGCGAGGTCTCAAACCAGGCCGGCATACTGCACATCGTCACCGGCGGCCATACCGACTCCGTCACTGGGACGGACTGCCACTGGAACGTCTTCCGCGTCTGCAACACGACCCGGATGGAGACGAATTCGGTCGCCTCGACGCTGTTCAAGAAGTACGGCAAGAAGTGGTACTTCCTGACGCCCGACTATGCCTTTGGCCACACGCTGCAGCAGGGCTTCGAGGCGGCGCTAAAGGCAAACAACGGCACCGAGCTTGGCGCCTCGCTGACGCCGCTCGGCACCACCGACTACTCCTCCTATCTGATCAAGGCGCAGGCGGCCAATCCGGACGTGATCATCTTCCTGCAAGCCGGCCAAGACGCCGTCAACGCGCTGAAACAGGCGGTGCAGTTTGGCCTCAACAAGAAGTTCCACATTGCCGGTGCGCAGCAGGAGCTTGAGGTGCTCGACGGACTGCCGCCGGAGGCGCGCATCGGCACCTGGGTCTTCGAATGGTATTGGAAGCAGCCGAAGGTGCCGCATGTAAAGGAATTCGTGGCGGAGATTCGTAAGCGGCACGGCGGCAAAGTGCCGACCGCGCGTCACTGGTTCGGCTATGTCTCGGCCTGGACCTGCGCGCTAGCCGCCAACGGCACCAAGTCTCTCGACGCGCTCAAGATGGCCAAGTTCTTGCAGGACTTCAAATTGCCGCCCGAAGTCGCGCTGATGCCGAACAATCCGTTCTACCGCAAGGGCGACAACCAGCTGATGCCGACTCTCTATGTCGGCCACGCTGTGGAGAACGGCAAGGACGACCCGGAGGATCTCTTTGTCGTCGACGAGGAAGTCAAGGGCGTCGAGGCCGCGCTCCCGGTAGCCGAGACGGGCTGCAAGATGAAGTGGCCGGCCTGAAGCGGCGGCAGGCGCGGGCGCCGTGACCCCTACGGCGCCCGCTGCGCACTGGACAGGCGCTGCGCCTGGCGATATCGCTTTGGCTGGTTCTGCCCTGGCCCGTTCTCGATCATCCCGCGACCTTTCTATTGAGGCTGGAGCCCGAATGACCTTTGGCGCCGCATGACCCAGCTCATCCTCTACAACGTCTTCAACGGCCTTATCATCGGCGCGTTCTACGCGCTGATGGCGCTCGGCCTTTCGCTCATTCTCAACCTCTCCGGTGTGATCAACTTTGCGCATGGCGGGTTCCTCGCGCTCGGGGGGTATCTTGCTTATGTGCTCATTCCGTATATCGGCTTCTGGGGCGCCTTGGTGGTATCACCGTTGCTGACGGCCCTCATCGGCCTCGTCATCGAGCGTTTTCTCATCCGCCAACTCTACGGCCGTGATCCCCTCTACAGCCTGCTCTTCACCTTCGGGCTCGCCTTTGTCCTCGAGGACGGGACGCGCTTTGTCTGGGGGCCTGAGACGCTGCCCTTCTCGATCCCCGACTGGCTCTCGTCGCCGCTCAGCGGCCAGTTCTTCTTCCTCACCGGCTACCGGCTTTTTATGGTCCTGCTCGTCACGGTGGCGGTGATCGCGCTCTTTTGGATGCTGAGCCGGACCCGAACAGGAATGCGCATCCGCGCCGGCACACTCGATCTCGAGACGGTCTCCGTTCTCGGCGTCAATGTGCGCATCCTGCGCAACTTCAATTTCGGCCTCGGCATCTACCTTGCCGGCCTCGCCGGCGTGCTTGCCGCCGGTATGCTCGGCCTGCAACCGACGATCGGCAGCGAGCTGATCATGCCGAGCTTCGTCGCGATCATCATCGGCGGCCTTGGCAGCCTACCGGGGACGCTGTTGGGCGGACTGCTGATCGGCGTCGCTTCGGGAATCACGAGTGTTTTCTTCCCGTCGGCGACCGAAGCGGTCATTTACGTGCTGATGGGGCTCGTGCTCTCGGTGCGCCCGCATGGGCTCTTGGGCGAGGAAGGCCGGTTTTGATGCCTCGGCTCGATAAGCGCACCGGGGACGTTCTCGTCTGGATCCTGCTGCTGACCATGCCCTTCTGGCTCAACCACATCGGCGGCTATACCGCCCTCGGAAGCCGCGTGCTGATCCTGGCATTGGCCGCCATGTCGCTCAATTTCCTGCTGGGATTCACGGGCGTGCTCTCCTTCGGCCACGCCGCCTATTTCGGCCTCGGCGTCTACGGCGCGGGCCTCACGATCAAATACCTCGTCCCCAGCACGCTCGTCGGCATGGCGGTCGGCGTGCTCGCCGGCGCCGTCACAGCGGCGGTCCTCGGCCTCATCATCGTCCGGCTGCGCGGCATCTACTTCGCCATGGTGACGATCGCGTTCGGCCAAGTCTTCTACTTTATCGCCTATCGTTGGAACGACGTGACCGGCGGCGATGACGGGCTCTCCGGCTGGAGTCGGCTGCCGATCGACTTGGGGATCGGCACGCTCGATATCCTGCGCGGCGACCAAGCGTTCTATTACATGGTGCTCGTCTGCTTCGCGGTCGCCATCGGCATCATGGCGGCTCTGCTCCGCTCGCCGTTTGGCCGCACGCTACTAGCAATCCGCGAGAACGAGCGCCGGGCGCGCTTTCTCGGCATTCCCGTTAATTGGCACATCTGGGCGTCCTGGCTCGTCTCCTGCACCTTCGTCAGCCTCGCGGGAACGCTCTATGCGCTCCTCAACAACTTTGCTGACCCACATGACCTGCGCTGGGACCAGTCGGGCGATTTCGTCATTATGGCGGTGCTTGGCGGCATGCGGAGCTTCTGGGGGCCGCTCATTGGCGCCGCCATTTTCGTGGTGCTGCAGGACTATGTCTCTAGCCAGACGCAGAATTGGATGTCTTTCATCGGCATCTTCTTCATGCTGGTCGTGCTGTTTTTCCGGCGTGGCGTGCTCGGCATGATTCGGCGCAAGACCGCGCCATGAGGCCGAAATCGGTCGCGCTGTCGCCTCGTACCGCCGAAATCACCGTGCGACGATACTCGCTCCTGGGCAGGCTCTTAGCCGCGCAAGGCGCGGCGGCGGCGCTCGAGGAAGCGACGGACCGCCGGGTCGTGCTCGAGCCCGATCGCCTGTTCATAGGCCTCGTCGGCCGCCGCAGCATTGCCGGCGGACGCGAGCAGGCCGGCGCGAGCCGCCCAATAGGGCTGATACTCGGCGAGGCGGTCGTCGCTCTGAAGCGCGTCCAGCGCCGCAATGCCGGCAGCAGGGTCCTTGACCTCGGCCAACGCCACCGCGCGATTGACCGCCACCACCGGCGAGCCGGTCATCGCCCAGAGCGCGTCATAGAGCCGCAGGATCGCCGACCAATCGCTGCGTCCGCCATGACGGCGGACGACATGGGCGGATTGCACCGCCGCTTCGAGCTGAAAGCGGCCGATGGCATCCATGGCGCCGGCGCGAAAGAGCAGCGCCTCGGCCTCGGCGATGAGCGGCGCGTCCCATAGCGCCGGATCCTGCTCGGCGAGCGGCACATACTCGCCTTGCGCATCGCGCCGCGCCTTGCGCCGCGCTTCGGCATGCAGCATCAGCGCCAGCAGGCCCAGCGCCTCGGCCTCCCCGGGCAGCAGCGAGCAGACGAGACGGCCGAGCCAAATCGCCTCTTCGGCGAGATCGCGGCGGCGAATTTCGGTGCCGACGGGATCGGACCAGCCTTCGGCGAAAGCGGCGTAGATCGCCTCGAGCACGGAATGCAGCCGCTCGCCAAGCTCGGCGCGCTCCGGCACGCGGAACGGAATCCCGGCCTGACGGATCTTGCTCTTGGCGCGCGCGAGACGCTGTCCCATGGCGGCCGGCGAGACGAGAAAGGCGGCAGCAATGGTCGCCGCATCGAGGCCGAGGATCGCCTGGAGCATCAGCGGCGCACGAATGCCGGCATCGAGCGCCGGATGGGCGCAGGCGAACATCAGCGCGAGGCGGTTGTCAGGTATTGTGGCCATGCCCGCTGCCTCCGCGAGCTCTTCGGCGATAAGCCGGAGATGATCGCCGGCGGCCTCCGCGCTTTGGCGCCGGCGCGCCTGATCGATGAACTTGCGCCGCGCCACGGCCAGGAGCCACGCTTCGGGACTCCGCGGTACCCCGCGAAGCGGCCAATCGGCAAGCGCTGCCGCCACCGCTTCGGCGAGCGCATCCTCGGCCGCCGCCACATCCCGCGTCCGCGCCGCAAGAAAGGCGAGGAGCTTGCCGTAGCTCTCCCGCACCGCCGCCGCCGCGGCGGTGCGGGCCGACTCCTCGGCCGATCGCGCCATCGCGCGCTACATGGCCCAGACCGGACGCACCTCGACGGCGCCATGGCTGGCCCCGGGGCAGCGCGCGGCCCAGGTGAGCGCAGCATCGAGGTCCGGTACGTCGATCATGTAGAAGCCGCCGAGCTGCTCCTTGGTCTCGGCATAGGGTCCGTTGAGCACCTTGGTCTTGCCATCGGCGGTGCGCACCGTCGTCGCTGAGGCAGACCGCTGCAAGCGATCGCTGGCAACGATCACGCCGGCCTTCGTCAACGCCTGGGTATAAGCCTGGTAGGCGCCGACAATCTCCTGGACCTCTGCCTTGCCTGCGGCTTCGAATGCCGCCTCGTTCGAATAGATCAGCAGCATATATTTCATCGTCGCTCTCCTTCGCTTGCCGGCGCATCATGCACCGCTGCCTCGATGACGCGCGAGGGGACCTGATTTCGACAGCAGGACGAAAGATTTTCGCGGCCGGCCGGCGAGGCTCAGAGATGCGCCGCGACCACCTCCAAAGGCCAATGCGGCTGCAGCCGGCCGCCCAGCCGCAGCGGCGCGATGCGGCGGGCGAGGCCGCTCGCATCGTCGGTCTCGACGAAAGCGGCGCAGAGCGTCCCCTCACCTTCCGCCACTTGCAGCCGCTCGCCCGGCATCTTGCGCACGAAGCGCGCCACCGCCGCCTCTTTCTGCATGCCGATGACGCTGTCGTAATCGCCGCACATGCCGGCATCGGTCATGTAGGCCGTGCCGCCGGGCAGTATCTGGCAATCGGCCGTCGGCACATGGCTGTGCGTTCCGATCACGGCCGAGACACGGCCGTCGCAGAAATGCCCCATCGACATCTTTTCCGATGTCGCCTCGCCGTGGAAGTCGACGAGGACGGCATCGACGGCGCCGAGCGGATGCTCGGCGAGGAGACGATCGACCCCGGTGAAGGGATCGTCGATGGCATCCATGAAGAGCCGCGCCATGGCGTTGATCACCAGGAGCTTTCGGCCGTCGGGCAACGCGAGCATAGCGTGGCCGCGGCCGGGAGTTCCGGGCGGGAAATTGATCGGGCGCAGCAGCCGCGGATCACCGCCGATATAGCCGATGATCTCGCGCCGGTCCCAGACATGGTTGCCGGTGGTGATGACATCGACGCCGGAGGCATAGAGCTCGGCGCAGATCGTGTCGGTGATGCCGAAGCCATGCGCGGCGTTCTCGCCATTGGCGATGACGAAATCGAGCGCCAGCTCGCGTCGCAGCCGCGGCAGATGCGCGATCACCACCGCGCGGCCGGCGCGCCCGACAATATCGCCGCAGAGCAGAAACCTCATGCCCGACCCATCGTCCCGCGCTTCAGGGAATAATAAGAAGTGAGGATGGAGCCACCTCGGCCGTTGGCATTGCTTAACCCTCGTGGCCCGCTTACGCAGGTGGGAGCCATATACCGAAACCAGGGTTCCGGCAGGGACAGCCCCCTAGAGGTAGATATCGGCCCCGGGGTTCATGCGACCTGACGCACCGTGCAGCCCCATCCTCCGGCTAAACATGGGACGCTTCGAGCCGCGCCGCAATCGCCTCGATGCGCTCGGCGAGATTTTCGACGCCGGAAGCAAGTTTACCATCATGGGCGGCATCGCCGTTCGCGAGCGTCGCGCCCCCCTTCCCCGACTGCGCATCCGCCAGCTCGTCGGCCAGCACCAGCGCCGCGAGCACGAGGAGGCGGGCCTCGCCGATCTGGCCGAGATCGCGGGCGAAGGTCTTTACCTTCGCGTCGACATAGCGCGCCAGCTCGGCGATGCGCTGCTCCTCGCCTTCATTGCAGGCGATGGGATAGCTGCGCCCATTGATGGTGGCGACAACTTGCGCCATCAGCCCTCCAATGCGCGATCGATGCGCAGGATCGCCGCGTCAAGCCGTGCCGCGACGCTCTCCGTCGTCTGCTGCAACGCGGCATAATCGGCCTTGGCGGCGGCGAGCGCGCCATTATGCGCTACGCCGCGCTCGCCCATTCCGTTCGATGCCGTCTCGAGCCGCAGAACGGCCCGCTCCAAGCGCTTCACTGCTTCTTCCAGGCTGGCCATTGCCCCCGGACCCTCACACAAAGTTGACACCTTACGCGCGCCGGGAACGCCGCGTCAATTGTCGCGCCGCCTCGATTTTGCCGCGACGATACGCCGCTTGCCCGCTGCAACTCATGCGCTTGTTGCCTATACTTCGCCCGTGCCGCGAGATGTTGGAACCGAGGAATGAAGGCCGGGCCGGCGCGCTGGCAGCCCGAGCGGCTGTCGCCGGAGGTGCGCCGCATGGCCGAAGCGGCAGCGCGCGAGGCCGGGCTGTCGCTGGGGCAATGGCTCGGCGGCGTCATCCGCGCCGTCAGCGCCATCGAGCGCGCCGCCCCCGACCCCGATGCGGCCGCGGCGGGCGTGGCGCAGCGGGCACTGGCGACGCTCGCCGAAACGCTCGGCGCCGGCGAGCTGCCGCCGCTCGACGAAGCGCGCGCCTATCTCCGCCTCGTCAGCGAGTTCGGTCTCGGCGCCGATGAGATCGCGCGCGGCGTCGCCCGTCCGCCCGAACATGTCGCCCGCGCGCTTCGTCTGTTGGCGCTGCCGCAAAGCGTGCGGCAGCTCATCGAGCGTCGCGCGCTCTCCGCCGCGCACGCCTATGCGCTCGTCGAGTCGCAGGATCCCGAGAATCTGGCGCAGGCGGTGCTGGCGCTCGGACTTGCGGCGGACGAGACGCGACGCCGCGCCCGGGCCGAGCGAGGACGCGGCTGATGTCGTCGCGCCGGCGAGTCGATCCGTGGAACAACGAACTGCTCGACAGCGCAAGTCTGAGGGTGGCCGAGCAGGCGGCGCAGGCCGCGGGCGTGCCGCTCGAGCGCTGGCTCGAGCGCGCCATTCGCCGCGCCTGCGGACCCGGTCAAACCACCGTGCTACCGCCCGGCAGCCTCCCGCCCAAGGGCGCGGAGCCCCGCGCGACTGACGAACGGCCGAGTTCCCGATGGTGGCGCCCGCTCGTCCTGCTGCTGCCGCCGCTGCTGCTGCTGGCCGGCTTCTTCCTGCTCGCGCTGCCGCCCGCCGGCACCGGTCCCGAAGTCGCGCTGCCGCGCGCGCCGCAGGCCGAAGTGGCACTGCCGCTGCCGGGTGCCGCAAGCGACGCGGCGCCGGCCGATCCGAAGCAGCTCGCCCTCTGGCTCGCGCCGCGCGCCGAGCAGGGCGACGCGCTGGCGCAATACCGGCTCGGCACGCTCTATGCCTTGGGCAAAGGGGTCGACAAGGATTACACGCGCGCCGCTCCGCTGCTGCACGCCGCCGCCGAAAGCGGGCTTGCCGAAGCGCAATATGACTATGGCGTGCTGTGCGAGAACGGCTTCGGCGTCGCCAAGGATCCGCTCCAGGCGCTCGCCTGGTACCGCAAGGCGGCGGCGCAAGGCAATGGCGACGCGTCGCTCAGTCTCGGCTATGCCTACGCCAAGGGCATCGGCGTTGGACGCGACATGGCGTCGGCGGCGCAATGGTTCGAGCACGCCGCAGAGCTCGGCGTGATCGACGCGCAGTACAATCTCGCCTTCCTCTACGAGCATGGCGAAGGCGTGCAGACATCGCTGACCGATGCCTTCAGCTGGTACAGCATCGCCGCCGCGCGCGGCGATGCCGGCGCCAAGACCGCGGCCGACCGGATCGCCCATGAGCTCCCGGCAACCGATCTCGTCGCCGCGACGACGCATATGCTCGAGCTGCAGAAATCGGTGAAGCCGTCGCCGTAGGGCGCGTACTCATTCGCTCTGGCCGCTATGTGGCGCTTCGCGGACTCAAAGCCCAGCGTCCCACGGGTTCCGGAAATGACACTGAGCGGAACTCGATGTGATGCGGAAGTCAGGAATTATGCACATCAGAAGGAGGCTCAAGGCTTCAGCCGCTCACAGATGGAGCCCGCGTAACCTTCGCAGTAACCCATTCGGCGCGCACTGCCCCACGCGCGAGTATGTCTACACTGCGTTCAAGAGTCGCAACCGTGAACTGCCGCCACGGCTCCCGAATTTCCTGCGCCGCAATGAACACGGAAACACCGAAATCGCCGCTGGCTAGCCATTGAGAGTTCTCGACGATTAGCACAGGCCACACGAACCCCGAAAACCGACCACCTGCGCAGCGAGGCGCGTCTATGATCCCTCCGACTACCGGACGGTCTCGATCCCAATGAACCCTAAAAGCAAGAACGTCGGAGAAAGCTAGGATCAAGTCTCGATCATCATTCCCGACGATCTGGCTATACTTGAGCGTCAGCGTGACCTGCCGGAGACTCGAACTTTCGAGGGTGAAATCTGCGCACGGCGTCTCTGGCATATCGGCCAAGGGCTGCCAACGAATGACTGTCTGCTGACTTTCATCCATAGCTTGGATGTTAGTCGACGCGCATGCACGCGAAAATATTTTTCTGTCCCCTGCATAAATCAAGATGTCGCGCCGCCGTCGGAATAGCAGCGACTAACGGTGTGCAGAAGCGCCTGGTGCAAATGGCCGCTATTGGCACTTCCCGGAAGCGCGGGCACGTCGCGTTTGAGTCCGCCATGCGCCAC
>Ga0335081_10013217_pt1 | contig 13350 bp, 5 predicted proteins | sample Lox_Sample_35_FD_206713 | JGI IMG/M metagenome (GOLD analysis project Ga0335081, IMG submission 206713) | Soil microbial communities from Loxahatchee National Wildlife Refuge, Florida, United States - Lox_Sample_3.5 | ecosystem: Environmental > Terrestrial > Soil > Wetlands | place: USA: Florida...
TGCCTTCAGGGCGTCGAGTTGCTGTGCGTTTTGATCCTCGAGTGCTGAAAGCTGGTTGGCGAACTTGTCGTTGAGCTGGCTCACCAGTTGCTCATGAATCTTGCCGTCGTCTGCCGCGATGGAAGCGCGGAGCGCGCTAAGAGAGCCTAGCTTGTTAAGCGTATAAATCTGCCCGACGACCAGAAGGGCCACCACGATCGCCAACGCGATCATGATTCCGGTATGCTTCTGGCCTTCGGGCTTGTTAATCACTTCGATCTGCTTGGAAACGTCGTCGTCGATGGCCATGGGATTCTCCTTCGGAAAAGGTCAGTTGCCGCTTCTAGCGAACTGCGGCGGGCGACCTTGCGGCACAACCTACCGCACGCGGTGTTCCACTCAGTCCGAATCCGGCTAACCCTTGTCTTGTCATATGCATACTGAAACTCTGCTTTCTCCAACGCTGCCGTTACTACGCGTTCTTACGCATTCCCGTGTAAAAAGAACAGTAGGCGGAAGGCAGTGGGCAGTCGGCAGTAAGCAGTCAGCAGTGGCGGTCGCCAGAAGGCACCTTCTGTCTTCTTCCTTCTCGCCTTCAGGCTCTCCCTTCGGCCGACTAACCTCCTATTGCTTTCCGCCCTCTGCTCACTGCCTTCCGCCTCAACCGCCAACTGCCAACTGCGAACTGCCTGCTGCCTACCGTCTGCTGCCTACTGCTTACTGCCGACTGCCTTCTTCTTCTCCACCCACCCTTCTTTGTTTACTTGGGGCGCGCGGCCTATACCGAGCGATTCGGGAGGCACGTCGTTGGTGATGGTCGATCCCGCCGCGACGTACGAACCTCTCCCCACTCGCACCGGCGCCACCAACATGCTCCCGCTGCCAATGAAAGCGCCATCCTCCACCACCGTAGGGTACTTTTTCTGGCCGTCGTAGTTGCAAGTCACGGTGCCCGCGCCCACGTTCACCTTTTCGCCCAACGTGGCGTTGCCAAGATAGGTGAGGTGCTGTGCCTTGGTTCCGCGCCCTACCTGCGACTTCTTGACTTCGACAAAATTACCGATGCGCGCTCCGTCTTCCAGCACGGCGTTGTCGCGCAAATGAGCGAACGGGCCGACGGCCGCGTCCGAGGCCAAGGTGGAATCTGAGACGACCACAGATTGTCGTATGGTGACGCGATCGCCCAGTTTGGAATTAGTGATGGTCGAGTACCGCCCGAGGCGGCATTCGCGCCCCACGCTGGTGGTGCCCAGCAGGCTCACCCCCGGCTCAATCACCGTGTCTGGCCCCACGTCCACGGACTCATCGATGTAAGTCACTTCCGGGTGGACCACGGTCACCCCGGCGCGCATCAGCGCTTCCGCCTTGCGCCGCCGCAGGATCGCCTCCATCTGCGCCAGCTCTATGCGATCGTTCACGCCCATCACCTCGCTGGGATCCTCAACGCGATAGGCGATCACCTTCTCGCGGTGACGGTTGAAAATGGCAGCAAGATCGGTGAGCAGATACTCCCTCTGGGCGTTCTGGTCCGTCAACTCGCGGAGGCGCGCCAAAAGCTTGGGGATGTTGAAGCAGATGATGCCCGAGTTTATTTCCCGGATCCTTTTCTGGGCAGCGTTGGCGATTTTCTCTTCCACGACGGCGCGGATGCGCGAGCCGCCAACGCGAACAATGCGGCCGTAGCCGCGGGGATTATCAAACACGGCGGTGAGGACGGTGGCGGCGGCGCAAGCCTTGGTGTGTGCCTCGATGAGGCCGCGCAAGGTTGCCGGATCCAACAAGGGAGCATCGCCCGTCATCACCAGCAAGGTCGGGCTGGGGCAGCGTTCAAGCTCCGGCCGGGCGACGATAAGCGCATGCCCCGTCCCCCGCTGTTCTTTCTGCTCGATGAAAATCAGCCCGGGCCGGTCGAAGGCCTGACGCACCGACTCTGCCTGGTGGCCCACCACCAGGTAAGTTCGGTCAGGCTCGATCGTCCGCGCCGTGCGCAACGCGTACTCGCCCAGCGGGAGGCCCGCGAGCTGATGGAGTACCTTCGATCGCTCTGATTTGAACCGGGTGGCTTTGCCGGCCGCCAGGATCAGGACGGAAAAGCTTGGCTGTCTATTCTCTTTCATAAAGATAGTGGGTTATCGGCGAATAACCAGCTTTGTTTTGATAAAGATAGTGGGACCATCCCAAACCCGATTTTGCTCTCTTTTGTTTTCAACAACATAGTGGGACCATCCTTCATTTCGACCCCCCTTCGCCAGTTCCCGCCCACGACCGCCAAGGTAACGCCCTTCTTCTGGATAAACCTTTATAAATCAATAGCATAGTGCTATACGAGTGTTAACGGCTTTCTTTTCATAAACATCGTGGCTTTTTGAGCCTCTGCCATCTGTGCCATCATAATGTTTTCAATAACATCGTCGCTTCGCATGCTTCGAATTGATGTGCGCTTTACCATAAGAACCCAGCATCTTCTCACTCGCGAGGGTCTTTCTGCTTGCCACTAGCCACCGGCCACTTCGTCTATTCTTCCTTCGACCCTTGCTTCAACGCCTGGAATCCTCCGCTGCGGCAGCGGAGGAACGGGATCATGATGGTACCGCAAATTCCAGTAGTTCCACGAGCGTCGATCAAAGATCCCGGCCGGCGGATGGTTAAGGACTGCTTCAAAGTCGGCCTCGGAGTAATGTCTCAGGGTAGTAACGACATCGTCGAGGGTGCCATAGGTCATGACGTGAGCCAAAAACAGCTCAGGGTACTCGAATGCCTCATCGGGCGTCTTGAACCAAACCACGCGCTTGGCTACGACTCGGAGGTCATCGGGACAATTCATCGGTCTCTCCTCAACCCCTGATGCGGCCCTGCCTGCCTTCCCCGGTGATGCCGGACTGGCTGACCATCAAGGGGAGCTCGCTTAAGTCTGTTCTGAAATTGAATCATCTCGGCGTGCTTCAGGTAACTGACGCTGATCCGAAGCGCCGTGGGGTCGAAAGGCTGGTTGGAAAAGAAGTCGAAGTCCTCCGATTGCCGGTGCCTCAGGCGCAGCGCCAAAGCAGTCCCTCCATAGAGTACAAAATCTCCGGGAGTAGCGTTTAACTCTTCCCAAACCGCTCGCTGTGGTGTCGGAAGAGTGCTGAGGTTGGGCTTGAACATTTCTCCTCAGATCAATCTGATGAGCTTGGAAGCTTCGTCGCCGAGCGGACGCGAAAAGCCTTCCGCCCACCAAACCAGTTTACCCTGAGATGACGGTACGGTCAAGGGAGAAATTAAGTGTGATAGGCTACGCTGGCGATGAACGCTGCATGATGAATGAATGCTGAATGATGAACAGAAGAAAGGCCCTCGTTCGTTCATCATTCAGAACTCAGCGTTCATGATTAATGAAGCAGGCCCACATCCCGTGCGACACTTTGGAAGCGGGAGTCGGAGCGGAGGCTGGCGAGGTCGGGATCCACTTCCAGGAAGATGAGACCCGGATCCCGTTCTTGATATGCTGTTTCCAACGCTTCGAGGGCCTTGTCCTTGTTTCCCACGATAGCCTGCAGAGCGGCGGCGGCCTCCGAGTTGACGCCTCCCGACAGGCCACCCAAGCCATCGATGCGGGCTTCCATAACCTTGTGGTAGCCGCCGCTCGCGAAATCGCGGTCCACCGCCGCCGCCGCTTCCGGATGTCCGCTCGCTTTCAACTGCTTGGACATGAGCGCTACGGCCTCCGCATACCTCCCTCGGCGTGCGCAGAACTGCGACAGCCGGTTATTGAGGGCGACGAAATCAGGGTCCAGTTCCTGGGTGCGCCGGTATTGTTCAAGGGCTTTCTCGGGTTGCCCCGCCAAGTCGTACGTCCAGCCGAGGTCCGTATTGATGATCGGTGAAACGGGGTCTAGCTCCAGCGCCCGCTTCATCTCCGCAAGAGCTTCGCCAAACCTCCTCTGGGGTAGCAGACAAAGGTTGGCGTACCAGTGGTGCGCGGGAGCATAATTGGCGTTCAGCGCGATGGCCCGCTTGAATTCGCTTTCGGCGCCCGGCCAGTCCCAATCGTAAAAGGCCTTCACCCCGCCCAGAGAGGTGTGTGCCTGCGCCAGGGAGTCATCTAGTTCCGCACTTTTGAGCGCCGCCGCCTTGGCCTTGGGCATGACCTCGCCCGACGGCATCCCCTCCAGACCCAACAACGTGTAACAATCGGCCAAACCGGAATACGCCAGCGCGTAGTTAGGGTCCCTTGCCACGGCGCGGTTGAAATACTCGATTCCTTTCTGCAACCCCTCCAGGTTCCGGCGATTCCAGAAGTAACGTCCCTTGAGGTAGTCCTCGTGGGCTTCGGGGTCCACCGGGTGAGGACTGTTCGCGCGGGCCGCCGTCGGCCGCGCCAGAGCGACGAAAATCCTGTCCGCGACCGCTTGCGCCACATCCTCCTGGACGGTCAGCGGGTCACCCTGGTTGCGTTCGTAGTTTTGGGCCCAAAGGTGGGTTTGATCGCTGACCTGGATGAGCTGGACGGAGATGCGGGTCTCCTTCGGGGCCCCCCGAACGCTGCCCTCCAGGATGTAGTTCACTCCCAGCTCGCGCCCGATCTGCGCCACATCTTCAGTGGTGTGCTTGTATTTCATCGACGACGTCCGAGCGATGACGCCCAGTCGCGCCACGTCCAGGCGCCCCAGCGCTGTAATCATCTCTTCGGTAAGACCGTCAGTGAAATAGTCCTGCTCCGGGTCGTCGGTGAGATTGACAAAGGGGAGGACGGCCAGCATGACTCGGCCGCTTGGAGGTTTGGGTTCGTGACGAAGCCTCCGGATCAAGAAGGCGGTCAGCACCGCTAAGGCAACCAAAGCCAGAGCAAGCCCGGCGGCCGGTAGACGGTGGACGGAATACCGGGAAGAACCTATAGTCCCTTGAGGCTCCGCCACCGGTTCGGAAGCGGCAGACGGTCGAGGGTAGAGGGAATATGGGGAAGAACTCACATTCCCTTGAGGCTCTACGACTGAGTCGAGGACCTCCGAACGCGAATCAGAAGCCGCGCCGTCCCGATCGCCGGTTTCCTGGCTCAAGTTTCGAGCTGTTGGCGGGTCTGGTGGGAATTGCTCCTCCGCCTCGCCGCCCCCGTCTTGCGCGCTTGCGGCTTTGCCGTCGGGGATAGTGCGAAGCCCAACGCCAGGCGTGCTTTGCTCCGCCAGGAGCGATCGCCTCTGCTTCCGCCAAGCGTCGATCTCAGGTTTGAAGGCGTAGACAGTTCCAAGCTTGTTGTGCCGGTGGCGATGGACCGGGAGGCCCTCCAGCCTTTCCCAACGCTGGACGGTCCGGACGCCGGACTTCAGGTAGACGGCGATTTCCTTCCACGACCCCAGTGGGTCATCGACCGCTCTCCCGCCGGCCGACGACGCGGGACCATGATGGCTTTCATTAGTCATCACAAGCGGAACTTTCCAGTCTCCCGGGTCACCCGAAATCCTATGCGTGCCAAACTTGCATTTCAAGGCCATACAGGGGCATTATCTGAACGATTAAACCCTACGCCAGAGTGCGCCACGGCACGCTGCAGGGTCCTCTGGCGCACTTTGTCGCTTGCAAGCTCCGTTCCAGATGGGCTCTACTGATGACGCACCCGTGATCAGGCGAGGCTGAGTGGGGTAAGTCTTTGAAAAAACGCGGAACCGTTGACGTTCGGAGCTCGAATACGGCTGGCTCTTCAAACGGGTTGAGGCTCGCGAAGCCGTATGACGCTATGCAAACTACACCCGAGTGTGCTCGGAAGGGTGCTATGACGAGCCGAGAGTGTGCTCGGAAGGGTGCTATGTCCCCGCACGCGAGCCTGACCCGGCTCCAATTCGCACGGATTAAGAGCGACGGAGTAACTGGCACCTTGGTGCTATTGCGACCCGGCACCTTCGGGCCATTGACAAGCTCTTGGAGGCCGACTAAGAGTTAAGACGCACGATTAGGATTTGCCGCGATTGGGTTCTTGGATCGAGCAATCACGCTTAGGCGAGGCCTGCGCAAGAGAGATGGCAAGGAGGCTCGTAATCTCATGTTGAATTCGATCGTTCTTCGCAATAAGGGAAGAGAAGGTGTAGAGTTCGCGATCCGCTGCGCGGGCGCGTTCATGGCCCTTCTGGCGGTCGTTTGTTTTTCGGCGACGGCAGCGTTGGGTCAGTGTACGCTCGGCGGCACGCTGACGACCTGGACGGATGGAAACGGCGATTGGAACACGTCGGGGAATTGGGACAGTGGTGTTCCCAACAGTTCTACGAACGCCTGCATTACCGACGGCACTAGTGCCGTCACCCTTTCCACTACCGGCAGCGTTGACAGCCTTCAGCTTGGCAGCGGCAACGCTCTGACCCTCGGCTTGGGCGCGCAGCTTTCGGTATACGGGGCGCAGATCATCAATGCCGGTCAAATCATTATCAATGGCGGGGGCAACAGCAACGCGTTCCTGTACATTACTGGTGCCACCACCCTTTCGGGTGGGGGCACGGTGAATCTGAACACGACCACGTCGGGCGGTGGCGGCAACGCTTATCTCTGGCTGTCCGGTGGCGCTGCCTTGACCAACGCCGACAACACCATTCAGGGAGAGGGTATCATCTACAATAGCGGCGCCACACTGATCAACCAGGTGGGCGGAACTATCGATGCCAACTCGACCGGGTCTCCGCTGATTGGTACGTTGAGCCTTGAGTATGGGAACGTCACCAATGCCGGTTTGATGGAAGCTACTGGGAGCGGCACTCTGGAGCTCTATTCGACCGTCGTCAACAACGCGGGAGGAAAGATCACGGCCAACGGCGCCAACGCCGTCGTGCAATTTGACGTCGGGACTGTGATTCAGGGCGGGACGCTGAACACCCTCAACGGCGGGACTTTGGGATCTGTCGCGGGGTCCTCCGCCACACTGGACGGGAGCACGGGCGCGGGTGCGGTCACATTGAGCAGCGGCAGCACCTATACGGTCGCCCCGACCAGCAGCACCAATCTCTATGGGTCGATTATCAATAACGGCACCTTCCAGGTAAACGGCGGGGGCAACACGAACGCCTACCTGTACGTTCCCGGCAGTGTCATCCTGAGCGGCGGGGGCACGGTAAATCTGAGCACGACCACCACGGGCGGCGGTGGCAATGCTTACCTCTACCTTCAGAATGGTGCCACGCTCGACAACGTCGACAACACGATTCAAGGTGAGGGCATAATCTACAACAACGGGACGACGCTGATCAATGAGGCCAACGGGATCATCAATGCCAACTCGGCGGGCGGCTCGCTGTTGCAGTCCCTGGCTGTGGAGTACGGGACGGTCAACAACACGGGTTTGCTGGAAGCGACCAACAACGGCCAATTGCAGCTTTACCAGACTACGGTGAACAACGCCGGAGGGAATATCACGGCCAGCGGGTCGGGCGCGTCGGTGCAACTTTGGGGCAGTGACATCGTGGGCGGGACGCTGAATACCCTCAACGGAGGGACTCTGGGATCTGTCGCCGGGTACTCCGCCACACTGGACGGGAGCACGGGCGCGGGTGCGGTGACATTGAGCAGCGGCAGTACCTATACGGTCGCCCCGACCAGCAGCACCAATCTCTATGGGTCGATTATCAATAACGGCAGCTTCCAGGTAAACGGCGGGGGCAACACGAACGCCTACTTGTACGTTCCCGGCAGTGTCACCCTGACCGGCGGGGGCACGGTAAATCTGAACACGACCACCACGGGCGGCGGGGGCGACGCCTTCCTCTACCTTCAAAACGGTGCCACGCTCGACAACGTCGACAACACAATCCAGGGAGAGGGGTTCATTAATAACAGCGGAATAGTGATCAATAACCATTCGGGCGGAATCATCAATGCCAACTCCGTGGGCTCACCCTTGCTGTCCTATCTGCAGCTTCAATACGGAACGGTGAACAACACGGGTTTGCTGGAAGCGACCAATAACGGCCAATTGGCACTTTACGCCACCACGGTAAACAACGCCGGAGGGAACATCACCGCCAACGGCTCGGGTGCCTCGGTGCTATTATACAGCAGCACCATCCAAGGCGGGACGCTGAACAATAATGGCGCCGCTTTCTTCGGGACGCCCAATGGGTACTTCGCCAACCTGGATGGGAGCACAGCCGCGGGTGCGCTGACCCTGAACGGCTCTTACACCACGGACTACAGTTCCAACACGTACCTGTATGGCTCGATCATCAATAACGGCAACCTTCAAGTGAACGGCGGGGGCAACGCGAACGGGACCTTGTACATTCCCACCAATGTCACGCTGACGGGCGGGGGCACGGTGACCCTGAACACCACCACGAATGGCGGTGGCGGCTACGCGTTCCTTTACCCCTATAACAGTTCCACCCTGGATAATGTCGACAACACGATTCAGGGAGAGGGGTACATCAATAATGCCGGCACGGTGATCAACAACCATGCGGGCGGAATCATCAATGCCAACTCCGCGGGTTCGCCTTTGCTGTCCTATCTGCAGCTTCAATACGGAACGGTGAACAACGCGGGCCTGCTGGAAGCGACCAATAACGGCCAATTGGTACTTTACTCGACCACGGTGAACAACGCCGGAGGGAACATCACGGGCAACGGCTCGGGTGCCTGGGTGCAATTGTACGACGCCACCATCCAAGGCGGGACGCTGAACAATAACGGCGCCTTTTTCTTCGGCACACCCAATGGGTACTCCGCCTACCTGGACGGGAGCACGGGGGCGGGTGCTTTGACGGTCAACGGTACCTACACCACGGACTACAATGCCAACACGTACCTGTATGGCTCGATCATCAATAACGGCAACCTTCAAGTGAACGGTGGAGGCAACACCAACGCGAACTTGTACATTCCCACCAATGTGACGCTGACGGGCGGGGGCACGGTGAACCTGATTACCACAACGGCGGGTGGCGGTGGCGCCGCCTTCCTCTACCTCTATAACAGTTCCACCCTGGATAATGTCGACAACACGATTCAGGGAGAGGGATACATCTATAACGCTGGCATGGTGATCAACAACCATGCGGGCGGAATCATCAACGCCAACTCCGCGGGTTCACCTTTGCTGTCCTATCTGCAGCTTGAATACGGAACGGTGAACAACTTGGGCCTGCTGGAAGCGACCAATAACGGCCAATTGGAACTTTATGACACGACGGTAAACAACGCCGGAGGGAACATCACCGCCAACGGCAGCGGCGCCATGGTGCAATTAGACGGCAGCACCATCCAAGGCGGGACGCTGAACAACAACAGCGCCGCTTTTTTCGGGACGCCCAATGGGTACAACGCCTACCTGGATGGGAGCACGGCCGCGGGTGCGGTGACCCTGAACGGCACTTACACCACGGACTACAATGCCAGCACGTACCTGTATGGCTCGATCATCAATAACGGCAACCTCCAAGTGAACGGCGGGGCCAACACGAACGCTTACTTGTACATTCCCACCGATGTTACGCTGACGGGTGGGGGTACGGTAACATTGAGCACGACCACCAGTGGCGGTGGTGGGAGCGCCTGGCTCTACCTCTACAACGCCAGCACCTTGGACAATGTCGATAACACCGTCCAGGGAGAAGGGATTATCTATAACAACGGTACGACGGTGCTGAACGAGGCGGGCGGAACCATCCTGGCCAATTCCACGGGCTCGCCATTCATCAACGCGCTGACCATTGAATACGGAACGGTCACGAACAACGGCACCCTCCAGGTGAATGACGGTAATCTGCTGCACTTGTATCAGGCAGTGCTTACCAACTTCAGCGGCAACACCCTCGCGGGCGGCACGTACATAATGAACGGAACTAGCTCGGGGGCAACGTTGCAGATCGATTACCTGGGCAACACCGGCGGGGAAATCGTGAACAATGCCGCGAACATCGTCCTGAACGGACCCAACTCGGCCTTTGTTGACGCCGCGGGCCTGGATGCGCTCGCGAACTTCCAGAACAATACCGCTGCCGGTAACTTCACCATCGAGAACGGCCGCAACCTGACTACGCCCGGCGCCTTCTCCAATGCCGGTACGGTGACGGTAGGGCCCCACAGCATTTTGACTACCGGCGGAGCCTTCTCCAACACCGGCACGGTGACGGTGGGGATGGCGGGCGCTGCCGCAGGGCAATTTGGCGTGCTCAACGTGACGGGAGGCAATGTCACGCTGGAAGCAGGCTCCGAACTTGGCATCAACCTGGTCGGCAGCTTCAACCCGGTCGGCAACACGTATACCATCGTCACCGACACGGGTGGTACGATCTCAGGTACTTTCGCGAACGCACCGGCGAGCGGCGAGTTCATCATAGATGGCATCAACTGGACCGCTGCGTATAATTCCAACAGCATCATTCTCGACGGGGAGTCTGAGGTCGGGAGTTTGATCACCGCAACGTGGAACAACACCAGCTCCGGAAATGGTCACTGGACCACCGCTACCGAGTGGAATTGCAACATTGGGCCGTTCAATTGCGTGCCGAACAACGACATCCACAACGTCTTCGCCGCGGTGCTCGATAATCCCGGCAACATGCTGACTCTGGATGGCACGGACAATCCAACCAGCGTCACGATTAACGACCTCACGCTGACTGCCGGAACGTTGGATATTGCCTCGGGGGCGTCACTGACCGTGGTGGATAATGGGATCACGAACATTCCAACGGTTGCCAGCCTGATCGTGGCCGGAACGACCAACGCTGTGGCAGGGCTCACGAGTGTGGAAGGCGCGCTGACTCTGGGCAACGGGCAGACCACCAGCGTGACGCCGGGCGGAGGGACGTTGACGAACTCGGGTACGGTGAATGTGCAGCAGGGTTCGACGCTGGCGGTAACCGGCGCGCTCACCAACTCGGGGGCCGTTAATACCGGGACGGACGGGTCAGCCAGCAATACGATTAACGTGTCGGGCCTGCTCGCCAACAGCGGCACCATCACCATGGGCGGGACGAAAGGAGCCATCACGGCGACGGGCGGACTGACCAACACCAACGGAACAGTCAACCTCAGCGGCAGCGGCGACACCTTGAGCGCCGCGTCGTTCACCAACACGGGCGGGAGCGTTTTCGTCGGACACGGCGAAAACGTGAACGTCACTAACAACTACACGCAGTCGGACGGCGGCGCCACGCTGGAGGTGAATGGGACCTTGGCGGCCGTGACCGCCTTCATCAACGGCGGCACGGTTTCGGGCAGCGGCCTGATCAACGCCGCGGTCCAGAACATGGGCGGCAACGTGATTCCGATTGACCCCGCTGCTCCCTCGAAACTGACCCTAGCGTCTTACAGCCAGGGTGCGGGGGGGACGCTGACTATCGACATCACGGGCAACGGCGCGGGGCAGTTGAGTCTGCTCGACGTTTTGGGCTCCGCCTCGTTGGATGGAACGGTTGACTTGGATTTCGTCGGCTTCACGCCTGCCAACGGAGAGACGTTCACCTTCTTGATGGCCGGGGACCTTTCCGGCGTCTTTGCCAACGTCGATTTCAGCGGCTTTACGTGTGGAACTTGCACGCTCAATTACGTGCCGGGCACCAACGGCAGCGTGACGCTGGACATCAACGGGGGGACGACGGCGACGCCGGAGCCTTCCGCCGTGATTCTGTTTGGCACGGCGTTGGCGATGGCCGCATTCCTCGGACTGCGGAAGGTGGTCAGTGCCAGCTAACCCGCCCTTCCGCTTATCATCCTCGTGGGGGCGCAAGGCATCGCGCCCCTGCCCTCCATGGCCACTACTTGTTCCTTTCCTCCAGTGACACGGGTAGTAAGTTCGCTTGCTTCAGGGACGTGTTGAGTTTGGGCACGTCCCTGTTCTTGATTTCGTTCCACTGCGCCAGGGCCTTCTGCATCGCCTGCTGGTCGCGCTGGAAGGCGACAGTAGCGTCGCTGGTGGGAGCGACATCGGCACTTTGCTCGGCCCGCTGGACATCGCCCAAGGCACTGGTCAGGGAACGCAGAGTCACCACGCCGGGCGCAGAGGGCGCCGCTTCCTCGAAGGGGCTAGGGCCGGAGGTGCCGCCGGCCAGCGCCATCGTCTTGCGATCGAGCACCTCGATCTCGTCGGCGACTGGCTTTTGGTCGCCCGCTTTGGATCTCAGCAACTGGAGTTGCTCGTGCAAGTGGTTGGCCGAGCGGAACGCAACGCCGACCTGTGCCTGAGCCGCGCCGATCCGCCGCGCCATTTCAAACTGCCTCACCAAGTCGGCCTGCGGTGTCTTCACGCGCGGATCAATCTTCACCGTAAGCGGTTGGACGTAGCTCTGGCCGTTGACGGTCAGCTTCACCTGATATTGACCCGGCGGAGCCCATGGGCCCAGGCCCGCTCCGAACCTGAACATCGGATTACCGCCGGGCGCGCCGGGATAGTGCAGGTCCCACACGAACCGATGCATACCGGGCTCGGCAGAAAGAGACGGGGGCACGCGAATCCAGTAAGCGGTATACGACACCCGCTTCGCGTCGATCCGGGGTGGCTTATCTTCGCTCGAATAGCGGCGTACCGACTTGCCGGCTGAGTCCAGCACGTCCAACGTAACCGGCCCGCTGGGCGCTGACCGGAGATAGTAGTCGATCATGGCCCCGTCGGGAGGATTCTCCCCCTGCGGCTCATCCACCGGGAGCGGTGTTCCTTCAAAGGAGCCAGGACGAACGCGATAGGCTATTTCCGGCCGGAAAAGATGCGCCTCCGCGCCGGCTATCTCGGTAGTTGCCTGGCGCAACGGGGTCACGTCGTCGAGAATCCAGAACGAGCGTCCGTGGGTGGCGATGACGAGATCGTCGTCGTGAATCACCAGGTCGCGCACCGAGCAGTTGGGCAGGTTCAATTGCAGCGGCTGCCAATCATCGCCGTCGTTGAAGGATACGAACACCCCGGTCTCGGTGCCCGCATACAGCAAACCCCTCCGTACCGGATCTTCGCGCACGGCGTTGACGTAGCTTCCCTCCGGGATGCCCTTGGCGATTTCCTGCCAAGTCTTGCCGCCGTCGTGAGTGCGGTAGATGTGAGGCTTCAGGTCCTCCAGGCGGTGCCGGTCGATGGCCGCATAGACAGTGTTGCCATCGTGACGCGACGCATCGAGAATGCCGACCTTCGACCACGGCGTGAGTTCGGGCGGGGTGACGTTGTGCCACGTCTTCCCGTCGTCGTGGGTGACCTGAATGAGCCCGTCGTCGGTGCCGACCCAGATTAATCCGACGACGAGCGGCGACGGCGCAATGGTATAGATCACGCCGCGTCGCTTGCCTTCGCCCGCGCTGACATCAGCGGCGGTCACCGGATCGAGGTTGGGCGGCGCGCCGGGATCCTCGCGCGCCAAGTCCGGGCTCAGCACCTGCCAGGTGTTGCCGCCGTCCTTGGTGCGGAACAGGATCTGCGTGCTGAAGTAAAGC
>Ga0335081_10013218_pt1 | contig 13350 bp, 11 predicted proteins | sample Lox_Sample_35_FD_206713 | JGI IMG/M metagenome (GOLD analysis project Ga0335081, IMG submission 206713) | Soil microbial communities from Loxahatchee National Wildlife Refuge, Florida, United States - Lox_Sample_3.5 | ecosystem: Environmental > Terrestrial > Soil > Wetlands | place: USA...
GGATACCGGATTTCCGAAAAGATCATGCTCCACGCAAATGAATTAGATCATGATCCGATTCCATTCGAACGGATCATGATCTAGCCCGCAGGGCGTCGCATCGAACTGAGAAATCAGCGTATGGGCATGCGTTGCGGCGCTGATCCGCCATACTTCATGCCTAGATCACGTCCGCCATCGCGGCGCGTCCGCCGCAGGATCATGCTCTACGATGCGTCGGGCGGCAGTTGGCGATGGAACATCGGCAAAATTGCTTCCCAGTCCCGCAGCGTGGCCTGCTTGTCATAGATGTCGCGGTTCGGCAGCGCATAGCCGTGTTCGGTGCCGGCATGGATATTGAAACTGTAGCGCGCCGGCGACAAGCGCATCGCGGCGGCGATCTGCGCCGGCGTGTCGGGCGGCGTATAGGGATCGTGCGCGGCAAAGCCGCAATAGAATTCGCCGCGAAAATTCTTTGCCAGAAGATGCGGCGACACCTCGCCGTCCGAAACGAGCCGCGAACCGTGCATGCTGGCGCCGGCCTTGATCTCGTCGGCAAAGCGGCCGGCAGCCCGCATCGCCATGCGGCCGCCGAGGCAATAGCCGAAGCAGCCCTTGGCGCCGGCGGCGACCGCGGGGTCGGCCGCGAAGAAGCGCAGCAGCGCCGCCGTGTCGTCCATCGCTTCGGTGTCGATGAGCTTCTGCAGCGGCTCAAGCACGCGTGCACGGGCCGCTGGATCGAGCCGGCCGAGCGATACCATCTTGCCGTCGCGGTCGTAGATTTCGTTGAGGATCGCACCCTGCCGGTAATAAAGGTTGGGCACGGCGCAGCAATAGCCGTCGGTCGCGAGCCAGCGCGCGATATCGTAAAGCTCCTCGCGCACGCCCCAGAAATCCATGTAGAGGATTACTGCCGGAAATGGGCCCGGCCGTTCCGGCTGGACGATGAAAGTCTTCATCGCGCCGGCTGGGGCGACGATGTTTGCGAAGCGTTCCCGCATCCCCGCTCCCCACTTGATGGGTCACGCACCGCTTGGTGATCGCCGCGCCGCGGTTCTATAGTCCCGTTCCCCACCCTGACGAGATTAGCAAAGCATCATGGCCCGCGTCTCCTATATCGAAGAGAAAGACCATCCCGAGCTCGCCGAACTGATCGGCAAGGTCCGCGCCGGACGGCGCGGCACGCTGATCAATGTCTACAAGCTCCTGCTGCACACCCCCGGCCTCGCCGAATCCTGGCTCAATATGATCGGCGCTGCGCGCTACAAGACAGCGCTCGACGGACGGCTGCGCGAAATCGCCATCGTGCGCGTGGGCTATCTCAACCGCACGAAATATGTGGTCAATCAGCACGTGCCGGAATTGACCAGGCCGGAAGGCTTGACGCAGGAGGAATGCGACGCACTTGCCGACTGGCGCAACACCAAGTTCTTCAGCGAGCGCGAGCGTGCGGCGCTCGCTTACACAGACGCCATGACGCGCGACATCGAGGTGCCGGACGACGTCTTCAATGCGCTGCGACCCCATTTCAATGAGCGGCAGATCGTCGAGCTCACCGTGCTGATCGGCACTTACAACATGCATACCCGCGTGTTCACGGCGCTCAAGATCGACCCCGAGGCGCATCACCGATCGTGAGCATCGCCGGGCGTGCGCATTGCAACATCCGACAGCGCGACTGGTGCCCGCTGCGGCACCATTCGTTGTTCTCGCCGCCATCGCGGCAATGACCGGGGATAGTCCATGGCTTTTGTCATTGTCGGCGAGAACGATCCATTCCTGCGGGTGACGCAGGTCGTGCTCGATCCGCAGGTGAGCCGCGAGCGCGTCGCCGCCTTCACCGACTTCTTCGCCCATGACGCGCCGGATTTTGCTGGCTGGTGCGAGAAGGTGCGTCGCGCCGCCGGCGGACTGGCGCCAGCCGAGGTGCGGCTCGTCGACACGCAGGACGAATTGCGCGCCAATCTCGGCGATGCCGATGTGCTGATCGTCGAGTCGCTCTCTGTCGGCGCTGCAGAAATTGCGGCCGCGCCGCGCCTCAAGGCGATACAGAAGTACGGCGTCGATCTGCGCCGCATCGACGGCGCGGCTGCCGCTGGGCGCGGCGTCAAGGTGCTGACGCTGCGCCGGCGGGCCAACATCGCCTGCGCCGAAATGGCGATCACCCTGATGCTGGTGTTGGCGCGGCGGGTCAACGAGTTGCAGGGCCGTATCAGTGCCGCAGCATTGGGCGCGATCGGCTATCCCTGTAAGCCGTTCGACCGCCGCCACACCCCGAACTCGAACTGGGGCCGCGTGCCTGGACTGCGCATCCTTTACGGCTCGACTGTCGGCCTTGTGGGCCTCGGGGAGATCGGCCGCGAATTCGCCGCGCGTGCCGCGGCATTCGGCATGCGCATCCTCTACACCCAGCGCAATCGGGCGTCGGCGGCGCTCGAGCAGCAGTTTGCGGCGAGCTACCGGCCGCTGCAGCAGCTCCTCGCCGAGAGCGACTGGGTGACGCTGTTCGTGCCGACGGGACCGGCGACCCGCAACCTGATCGGTTCCGCTGCGTTCGCCCAGATGAAGCCCGGCGCCCGGCTCATCAACATTTCGCGTGCCGACGTTGTCGATCGCGATGCGCTGATCGCGGCCCTGCGCTCGGGCCGGCTCGGCGGCTTTGCGCTCGATCCGCTCTATGAGAGCCCGGGTCGCGACGACGACGAATTGCTGACATTCCGCAACGTGGTCATCACGCCGCACATCGCCGCGCAACCGCGCTTCAACGCGCTCGACGATCTCGAGGAGATGATTACGGGTCTCGCGCGTGCCGTGTCGGATTGAACGCTGCGGCGGTCAGCCGGCGACCTGCTCGGTCGGCGGCGCGGCAACGGCAGCCGTGGTGACGCGCCGCGCCTCGCGCAGCGCACGCTCGAGCGCGGCAATGTCGTAGGGCTTCTGCAGCACCTCGAAACCGCGGCGCACGGCGTCCTGGGCGCTTGAACTGTAGCCGGTTGTCAGCAGCACGGCGACGTCCGGGAAGCGCCGACGCACCGCTTCGGCAAGTTCGAGACCGGTCATGCCGCCGGGCATCAGGATGTCGGAGAATACCACGTCGATATCGCGGTCTTGCTCGACGCGTGCGAGGCCTGCCGGCCCGGTCGTGGCTTGCTTCACCTTGTAGCCAAGCTGTTCGAGATAGGACTTGGCGACGGCTGCGACCTCAGGGTTGTCCTCGACCAGCAGGACGATACCAGCGCGCGGCTTGGCAGCGATGGCAGTGGCCGGCTCCGCGCTTTGTTGCGGTCGCTCCCAAGTCTGCGGCAGGAACAGCGTCACGGCGGTGCCGCGCCGCGCTGAGCTGGTGATGGTGACCGCGCCACCCGATTGTTGGGCGAAGCCGTAGACCTGGGACAGCCCGAGCCCGGTGCCCTTGCCGACCTCCTTGGTGGTAAAGAACGGCTCGAACACGCGTGGCAGCACTTCCGGCGGGATACCGTCGCCGGTGTCGGCAATGCGCAGGGCGACGAATTCGCCGCTCAAGCCCTCCTCGCTCGCCTTGCCGCGCAGCAGGACCGGCTTGGCGGTTATCGTCAAGGTGCCGCCGGATGGCATGGCGTCGCGCGCATTGAAGGCGAGGTTGAGCAGAGCGAGTTCGAGCTCGCTTGGGTCGACCTTGACGAAGCACGAATGCCGCGGAACGCCGACCCGAATATCGATGTCGCCGCGCAGCGATCGCGACAGCATGTCCTTGATCTCGGGCAGCCGCTCGACGAGATCGATGACGCTCGGCTGCAGCGTCTGCCGCCGCGAAAATGTCAGCAATTGGCGCGTCAGGCTCTCGCCGCGCTGCGTCGCGTTGCTGATGGCGTCGAGGAGCTCGACCTGCTTCTCGTCGGTGATCTGGCGGCGCAGCCGCTGCACGCTGCCGCTGACGATCATCAGCAGATTGTTGAAATCATGGGCGACACCGCCGGTGAGCTGGCCGATGGCCTGAAGCTGCTGGGCCTGGTGCAGCGCGTCTTCGGCCACTTCGCGACGCTCGGCTTCCTCGTAGAGGCCCTGGGTGCGGCGCACCGCGATCCACAGCACGCTGAACAGCAGCAGCGTCGCCGGTAGGCCGAAGATCAGATGCGGGGCCGTGGCGGCGAACCATTCCTGTCGGATCGCTGCATTGTCGGTTCCGGCGAGCGCGTAGACCGGAAAGCCGGCAAGCTTGCGAAAGCCGATCCGACGCGACGTACCGTCGATCTCCGAGTTGACGTTGAACATGCCCTGATCGCGGCCTTGCGCGATGGCGACGCGGAGCGCGCTGCTCGGACCGAGCCGCTGCGAGCGGGCGCTGCGCACCGGATAGCGCGCCAGAAACGCGCCATCTTCGCGCACCAGCGCAAAGAAATTACCGGGAGTCTGGCCGATCAGCTCGTAGAAGTCCTCGAAGTATTGCGGCCGCACCGCCACCGCAATGACACCCTTGAAGGAGCCGTCCGGCGAAGCAAGCCGTCGCGACAGATCGAAGAAATCCGTACCGACGCCGGACAATTGCGGCGAGCGCACCGCGCTGACATAGGTGCCGATATCGTGGCTTTGATGCGCCTTGAAGTAGTCGCGATCGGAGAAATTGGCGTCGACCTTGACTTCCGGCAGCGTGCTCGAGGCGAGCGGCCGCCCGTCGCGCCCGATCAGCACGATTGCCTGCAGTTGCGGCATCGCCGCCACGATGCGTTCGAGCCGCGGATGCAGCCGCGGCTGCGCGGCGCGGATCTCGTCGTCCGACATGCCACGCACCACCTCGTCGACTTCGGCGAAGGTCCGGTCGACGGTCTCGAACACTTTGAGCGCCTGCTCCTGCATGACGTCGAGCGAGCGCTCGATGCGTTCGTCGGTGACGGCGTGAATGTTGCGGTAATTGACCCAGGAGGCATAGCCGAAGAGCGCCGCTGGCAGCACCAGCGATGCGATCATCATCAACTGCAGCAGGCGGATCGCCGATCGCCGTTCGGTGCCCATCGGATGCCGTTGCAGGAACTCCATGGCACGCACAGTGTTCCACACTTCGCCGCAACCGACGAGCGATCAATTGATGCATCGTCATGGAAAATTTGTGATGAATTCGGTGGATTGACGTATTGACGACACGAAATCCGCCGCAATTTGAGTTGAATTGCGCGGCTGGGACTGAGTTGCTGCCGTGGCAGGACGTCGTCGATCGACGACCCGGCTGCGATCGATGGAAGGCAGCCAGATTCCGCTTCAGGCTACGGCAGTCGGCGCCAGCGCCTCGATATCGGTGACGACGTCGATCACGGCCGGCCGGTTGGCGGCGAGCGCCTGCGCTAATGCGGCGGGGAACGCGGCCGCCTGCTCGACGCGCAGGCCGAGCGCGTCCATGTCCTCGGCGATGCGCGCAAAATTGACCTTGCTGAAGGTCCACAATTCGCGCGCTTTGGCGGTCTGCTGTCCGCCGTAGACGCGGTCGAAACCGCGCTTCGATTGATTGCCGCCGCCATTATTGTTGACGACGATCACCGCATTGATGCCCCATCGCGCAGCGGTTTCGATCTCGGCGATGTGATACCAGAAGCCGGCGTCGCCGGTGAATACCACGACCGGTCGTTCCGGGCAGGCGCATTTGGCGCCGAGCCCCGCGGGAAACGCCCAGCCGAGATGGCCGGCGCTGCGCATATAGCTCTGTCGCGGGCTCCGCAGATCGAACATGCCGCCCATCCACATGCCGGCGTGGCCGGTATCGACGACGACGAGCGCATCGTCCGGAACGTGCCGCGTCAGCTCGTGACACAGCCGTTCCGGCCGGATCGGCACGGCATCGGATTCGAGCGCGGCTTGGTATTTGCTGCGCCAGTCGGCACAGAATTTCTGCGCCTCGGCGACCCATGGCGCGCGCTTTTGGGCGGTGGCGCCATCGGCGAGTGCCGCCATGCGCCCGAGCGCGACTTTGGCGTCGCCGTTGACCGCTGCAGCGAGCGGATAATTGCGGCCGAGCGCTTGCGGATCGATGTCGATCTGAATTGCCGGCGCGCCGATTTTCGGCACCGCCCAGAAATGCGTGGTCATGCCGCCGGTCTCGGTACCGATGAAGCAGACCAGATCGGCCGCATTGACGATGCGGTTGGCACTTTCACGCGAATAGGTGCCGACGACGCCGACCGAGAGCGGGTGATTGCCTGGGATCGAATCCTTGCCGTTGAGCGAGGTCGCGACCGGTATCTGCAGCGCCTCGGCGAGCGCGACGAGTTCCGCCGCAGCACCCGAGGCGCGTACGCCGCCGCCGGCGACGATCACCGGACGCGCAGCGCGGGACATCATGTCGAGCGCGGCACGCAGGCTCGCCTCGTCCGGCGCCGGACGAAACGCCGGCACGCGCGCGAACAATGACTCGGTGAGCGGCTCCATGTCGGCTTCCTCGGCGTCGATCTGGCCTTCGTTGCCGCGAAACTGCAGATGCACCGGTCCGGGCGTGCCGGTCGTGGCGACACGAAACGCCTGGCGCACCATGTCGGGAAAGCGTGCGACGTCGTCCACCGTAGCGTTGAACTTGGTCACCGGCTCGAATGCCGGCATATCGTCGATCTCCTGGTAGACCTTACGGAACTTGGTCTTCGGCTCGCGTCCGCCGGTCATTGCGATCACCGGCGAATGGGCAAGCCAGGCGTCGCGCAGGCCGGCGGCGAGATTGAGCGCGCCGATCACCTGCGCCATGCAGATGCCGGGCTTGCCGGAGGCGCGCGCATAGCCGTCCGCCATATAGGCCGCGGCCTTTTCGCCATGCACGTGCAGCCGTTTGATGTCGGTGCGGCGTTCCATCTCGGCGAAAGTGGTGCGCAATACCGCCGGCACATGAAAGATGTGGGTGACGCCATAGCCCTTGAACATGTCGGCGAGACATTGCGCGCCAGTCATTCTGCGATTGTGGCCGATCTGCATGCGTTCGCTTCCTTAAGTCCGCGGGCAGGCTTTTTCAGGATCATGCTCTGCTTCAGCCCATCTGATGACTGGATCATCTGGCTCCGCGGATGATGACAGTATCCGCAGAGCGTTCGAGGAGCACCTAATCATTGAACACAGCGACCGCGCGTACCGGCGAACCGGTGCCCTCGCGCCATTTCAGCGGCAGGCAAATGAACTGGAATTCGCCCGCTCCGAGCAGTGCCTCGAGATTGCACAGGCTTTCGAGATGCGTGATATCGAGCTCGAGGCAGGCTTTGTGCACGAGCGTGTTGACCTTGCCTTCCGGCCCCGGCCGCATTGAATCGATGCCGAAATGCACAATGCCCTGCCGCGCTAGCCATTCGGTTGCCTCGACATTGACGCCCGGATTGTCCGTCGCGTAGGCCGCGGTGGGGAAGGTGCGCGCGTGGTGGCCGGTGCACAGCAGCACCGTGCCCTTTTTCGGAATCGGCACCCCGGCCTTGGCGACCGCGGCGTCGAGATCCTCGGGCGTTATCTCGGCGCGCGGCTTGATGTGGCGCAGGTCGATGCAGATGCCCTGCACGATGCAGTTCTCCAGCGGATATTTGTCGATCGGCGTGCCGCTCATGCCGAAATGGCGCGGCGCATCGATATGCGTGCCGCCGTGGTCGGGCATCGAGAAAAACATCACGCTGTTGCCATGGATGCCGCCAGCTTCGGCGCGTGCTTCCTCGTGGGTCTTCCAGATGCCGTGGATGATGGGAGGCTGGCCGGGATAGGACGGCGTGCGGTGATAAAGCTCGCGGCTCAAGTCGACGATGCGCATTGCTCTTTCCTCCCTTGCCGGCTTCGCGCTGGGCGCACACTATCCCCGCACTGAGACCTCGACAACGCCGGGCAAAAAAGCCGCAAGGGAGCGCCGCATGAAGACTTCGACCGACCGCATCCTCACTACTCATACCGGCAGCCTGCCGCGCCCGAAGGAGCTGATCGACATCATCCTGCGGCGTGAGAAGGGCGAAGCCGTCGCCGCCGCGACATTCGAGGCCGAAACCGCGCGGGCGGTCGACGACATCGTGTCGCGGCAGGTCGCAGCCGGCATCGACGTGGTCAGCGACGGCGAGATGAGCAAGCCGTCTTATACGACGTACATTCGCCACCGGGTGACCGGCATCGAGCCCGATCCGCGCGCTGCCGACAAGGGCCGCGACATCATGATCGGCCGCGACCAGCTCGAACATCCGGATTTTGCGCGCAGCCGCGGCAATTTTGCCAGCGTGCCGTTTCCCGGTTGCGTCGGCGAATTGCGCTACAAGGACCGCTCGGCGCTCGATCGCGATCTCGCCCATCTCAAAGCGGCCGCAGCGAAGTCGAAGCCGACCGACGTGTTCATGACCGCACCGTCGCCCGGCATCCTGACGCGTTTCATCATCAATCTGCACTATCCGACCGAGGAAGCCTATGTGGAGGCGCTCGCCGAGGTGCTCAAGGTCGAGTACCGCGCTATCGTTGATGCCGGCTTCGTGCTGCAGATCGACGCACCCGACCTAGGCTCGGCACGCAACAACCAGTATCGCCATCTCAGCGATGACGAATTCCGCAGCAAGATCGCCGAGCGCAACGTCGCCGCACTCAACGCCGCGACCGCGGGCCTGCCGCCCGAGAAGATGCGGCTGCACATCTGCTGGGGCAATTACGAAGGCCCGCACACCCACGACCTGCCGCTGCTCAAGATCATCGACATCGCGTTCAAGGCGCGCATGCAGGCGATCAGCATCGAAGCCGCCAATCCTCGCCACGATCATGAATGGGAAGATCTCAAGACCATCAAGATTCCCGACGACAAGATCCTCATCCCCGGCGTGATCGATTCCACGACGAATTTCGTCGAGCATCCGCGGCTGGTGGCGCAGCGTCTGCTGCGTTATGCCACGGTGATCGATCGAGAGCGGCTGATCGCCGGCGTCGATTGCGGTTTCGGTACCGCGGTACGCACCGAGCCGATGGTCTATGACAGCATCGTCTGGGCGAAACTGCGTGCGCTCAGCGACGGCGCAGCAATCGCCAGCAAGAAGCTCTGGGCTTAGCGAATCGCCGCCGCCGGCCGGCGTTGCCGCGGGCCGCAGATCGGCCGCAATCGAAAAGAGTCTCGCCATTGCGGCCACATTGCTAAACGCTGACTGAACGAAGTCTTCAGCGACCTTAAAGCGCAGTCGTGGGAACCTGCGTATCGGGTGGCGCATTCGCGTAGCAAAGTCATGAATGGAGGACACACAATGGCTAGCATCAGAGCCGCCGCGTTGGCTCTCGCAGCCCTCCTGAGCGTCAGCATGATATCGGGCGACGTATCGGCTATGCCGGCGAGCGGATTGGCTTCCGTCGCGGCGCAAACCGCTGACAACAGCCTGCAGGACGTGCGCTTCGTCTGCGGACCGCACCGCTGCTGGTGGGGTCCCGGTCCGTACTGGGTGCACCCGTACCGCTATTGGGCGCCGCATCCCTATTGGTGGCACATGCACCGATGGGGTTGGCGGCGCCGCTGGTGGTGAAAATCCTCTCGTAGCAAAGACTGGGCCATCGATCGGCATGCTGATCGATGGTCCAATGCGTGCGAGGTGTCTTGATGGAGCGGGCCTTACCGCAGCGCGGCGTCGAAGAATTTGGTGGCCAGTGCGGCGGTCGCGGCTTGGATAGCCGCGCGGTCGACGCCCGGATGGTCGACGCAGATCGCCGGTATGGCGGCGCGGCCTTTCGCGGTGCAGACATCGAGGAAGGTATAGTGATCGACGCCGCCGGCGAACAGCGTAAGCTTCGCGCCCGGTATATGGTCCGCATAATATTTGGCGTTGGCATCGACCGGCGCGATGCTGTCCGCGGCGCCGGCCACGATCGCGACTGGGATCGAAATCGCGCGTAGGCTCGCGGCCGTCACCGCGGGGCCGAGCGCCGGCGCCATTACGAACGCAGCGCGGATGCGGCGGTCGCGATAGCTTGCGCCGTCGCGGTGGAGCGCGCGCGCGAAGTCCGGGTCGGCGGCGGCGAGCGCATCGGCCTTGGCAACGAGGTCGGGATATTCCGGCGGCGCCTTGCAGCTCACCTGTTCGGGCGCGGCGCGGCAGGTGGCTTCGAACTGCCGCCGCGCGGTGATGCCGCCGGCCAGTTCGATCGCCGTGTAGCCGCCGAGCGACATGCCGGCACCGCCGATCCGGCGCCGATCGATGCGCCGGCCGAAATCCGGATCGTCAAGCAGATCGTCGAGCGCGGCCGAGATGTCGCGCGCCCGCAGCCACCACAGCGCAAAACCTTGCACGGTTGCGGGCTCCACTGCGTTGTTGCCGGGGTGGTTGACCGCAGCCACTACATAGCCGTGCGCCGCGAGCGCACTCGCGAACCAGGCCAGCGATTGTGCCGTGCCGCCGGTGCCGTGCGAGAGCATGACGAGCGGAAGTTTTATCGGGCTCGCGGCGAGCTTTGCCTCGGGCGCTGCGGCGGCGGCTTCGAAGAGCGGCGCGTCGGGCGGTCCGAAACGCTGCGGCGTCGCGACCGCTGCGGCATCAGCCGGATACCAGATCGTTTCGGCGAGCGCGTGCGAGCCGGCGCCGCGCCAATCATAGGGTCCGTCTGGCAGCACATGGCGCGAGGTCACTCCGACCGTGAAGCTGCCGGCGTTTTGCGCCTGGACCGCGGCAGGTGCCGCGAGTGCGCAGCAGATGAGCGCCGCCGGGATCCGCATCGCATTGCCTCGTTGCGCGTCCACAAGAGCAGAAGCGCTTCAGCTTGGATCGATTCTTGCTCTAGAATTTTGATGGAGCATGATCTTTTCGGAGAACCGGTTTCCACTTTTCCGGATCATGCTCCAGCCGCGTCTGGTCAGCCGCGGCACCGGCGGCGGATTCTACGCGATCGCCATGTCGGCGCGAGCCAGCAAGGTCGCTGGAATGTTGCCGCCGAGAAACGTCGCGCTGCTCAAGCGATCGGTGCGGCGGCCTCTTACTGCGCCTTGATGCCGGCCGCGCGAATGACCTTCGCCCATTTCTCGGTTTCGGTGGCAATGACTTTGGCATATTCCTCCGGCGTCGACGGTGTTGCCATGCTGCCGAGCGCCGCGAATTGGGCCTTGATCTTCGGGTCGCTCAGGCCGGCGACGATCGCCTTGTTGAGTGTCGTGATGATTTCTGGCGGGGTCGCCCGTGGCACGCCGATGCCGTTCCACAGGCTCGCGTCGTAGCCCTTGAGGAATTCGCCCATTGCCGGAATTTCGGGAAACATGTCGGAGCGTTGCGGCGTCGTCACCGCGAGCGCACGCAGCTTGCCGGTCTTGATGAACTCGCTGGCGCCGGCGAGCGTGCTGACATTGAGCTGGATCTGGCCAGCGAGCACGTCGGTGAGGGCCTGCGGCTCGCCGCGATAGGGCACGTGCACGATGTCGATCCCGGCCATCGAGCGGAACAGTTCGCCGGCGACGTGGGTGACCGTGCCGGTGCCGGCCGACCCCCAGCTGATCTTGCCTGGATTGGCCTTGGCATAGGCGATGAACTCGGGGACCGATTTGGCCTGGAATGTCGGGCTCACCACCAACACGAAGGCGCCGCGAGTGACGCTCGATACCGGTGCGATATCGCGGATGAAATTGAAGCCCAGATTGTCGTAGAGCGTTGCATTGGTGAACACCGCGGTGCTCGCCATTAGCAGCGTGTAGCCGTCGGCCGGCGCATTGACCACGGCTTCGGTCGAAACATTGCCGCCAGCGCCCGGACGGTTGTCGATGACGAAGGTTTGGCCGAGCCGATCCGACAGCCATTGGCCGATCAACCGCGCATAGATGTCGAGCCCACTGCCGGCTGCAAAGCCGACCACGATGCGCGCGGGGTGTGTCGGATAATCGAGCGCCGCCGCGCCATGCGCGAATGTCGACGCCACGAGCGCGCCCGCGGCGAGATGCAGGAAACCGCGGCGATGCATGTTGGACCCCCTGGTATCCTGGTGTTTCCGGATGCTTTGTCCGTCACTCCGGCTTGATGTTCGCGGATTTGATCACCTTGGCCCATTTGTCGGTCTCGGCGACCATGAACTTGCCGAGATCGGCCGGTGTCATCGGCATCGGCTCGGCGCCGAGTTCGGCAAAGCGTGATTGCAGGGCCGGTTCGGCAAGCGCGCCGTCGATCTCCTGATGCAGCCGGTTGATAATATCACTGGGCGTATGGACCGGAGTGCCGATGGCGTCCCAGACATAGGCCTCATAGCCGGGCACGAATTCTGCGGCTGGTGGAATGCCGGGCAGCGTATTGATGCGGTTGGCCCCCGTTACCGCCAGCGCGCGCAGCTTACCGGATTTTATGAATTCGATGACTTGAGCGACCGGGCTGAAGGCCGCCTGGACCTGGCCGCTGAGCAGATCCGGCAAATAATTGGCACGATAGGGCACGTGCATGAGATCGACGCCGGCCATGGTCTTGAACAATTCGCCGGCAACGTTGGTCGCGCTGCCGCTGCCCGCCGAGGCGTAATTGATCTTGCCCGGATTGGCCTTGGCGTAGGCGATGAATTCCGGAAGCGTCCGCGCTGGAACCGCCGGATTGACCACGACGACGTTCGGCGAGCGAATGAGCCCGGCGACCGGTGCGATATCGCGAATGAGATCGAAGTTGAGCTTCTCGAACAGTGTCGTGTTGATCACATTGGTCGCGGTGAGGGTGAGCAACGTATAGCCGTCGGGCGGCGCGTGCGCCACGATCTCGGTCGCGATATTGCTCGAGGCGCCCGGCCGGTTGTCGACGACAAATTGCTGGCCGAAGCGTTGCGACAGCGACTGGGCAACGATCCGCGTGACGATGTCGGGCGTGATTCCGGCGGGATAGCCGACCACCATGCGGACGGGACGGTCGGGATAATCGAGCGCAGTGGCGGCGCGCGGAATTCCAGCGAGCGCAACAGCACCGGCCGCAAGCCCGAAAAATGTTCGCCGTCGCATCATGTCATGTCCTCTTGTCACGTCTTGCGACGCTCGCCCCCGTACTGCCGTCACTGCGGCTTGAGGCCGGCGAATTTGACCACCTTGCCCCATTTCACGGTCTCATCGGCGATGAACTTGCCGAATGCGTCCGGCGGCATGATCAGCTCGGTCACGCCGACATCGGCGAGCCGATCCTTGAATTTCGGATCGTTCTGTGCGGCGCTGACCGCAGCCGCGATCTTGTCGATGATGTCTTTCGGCGTGTCCTTGGGCGCTACAAGGCCGTTCCAGCCGCTTGCCGCGAAGCCTGGAATCGTTTCGCCGATCGTCGGCACATCCGGCATCTGCGGGAGACGCTGCGACGTGGTCACGCCAAGCGCGCGCAGCTTGCCAGCCTTGATGTGGCCGATGCCCGAGGAAATGCCGCCGATCGCGGTTAGGAGCTGGCCGCCGAGCAGATCGGTCACCATCTGGTTCTCGCCGAAATAAGGCACATGCACGACGTCGAC
>Ga0335081_10013219_pt1 | contig 13350 bp, 19 predicted proteins | sample Lox_Sample_35_FD_206713 | JGI IMG/M metagenome (GOLD analysis project Ga0335081, IMG submission 206713) | Soil microbial communities from Loxahatchee National Wildlife Refuge, Florida, United States - Lox_Sample_3.5 | ecosystem: Environmental > Terrestrial > Soil > Wetlands | place: USA...
TTCAAATTACATTTACTGCATTTAAATTAAATCAAAATTGGATGAATTATGATGCAAAATATCTCTGTTCAGGGCTTTAAAAGGCAGTGAAAGTCCAGATAGTTCAGCTAGGCATACTATTGAACTATCTGGTTTTAGCTAGCTTAAAAAGGATTATCTTGACGCAAGCTCCTGACTTGATAGTGAGTCAATTGGTCTCAGTTGAATCAACAATCCATCCAATAGAAAGTCGGTTGACTTGGGAGATAATATTTGCAAATCAAACTCTTGAGTCAATTGAGCCAGCTATTTCAAACATTCGATCAAATAGCAACTCGGTTGGGTTAATATGGGATTGTTCAAGGTGTCAGTCAACTCGGATTTCTCATAGAACTGGGATCCGACTCGACCAGTGGACATTACTATTCATTGTACTAATAATCACCACCATTTAAATTTTTGCTGACTGTGTGCAAAAATTTCCTTTAATTACAAAATAATGAATCACCAACAGCCCCCACACATTTCACACGCTTTCTATACATTTAGGGTAAGGCTTTGAGGATTGGGGCATTGGCTATGATATGATAACAGGATAGCAGGGTTGAATAGGGATGCGTACATGATTATACAAAATGAAATTGCGTTTAAGGGGGTAATAACACTACGGCGAGAAAGTATCAAAAATTTAAGCTTAGTCGATGATAATGATCTCTCTGTTTCCAAGAAAAACATTTCTCCCAATCTCCAATGAATCACTGCACGCATCCGGATCCGTGGTCCTAGTGCTTTGTGTTTCCGACCTTGTGAGATCAATGGTCTCTGGTACAAATAAACTTGCAGCCTTTTCATTCAAATCCATCTCTTTTTCTCTCCTACTATCCAGCGCGTTCTTGGCGCGTTTAATTTCCTCCGTCCATTCCTTGGCGTAAATCTTCTCGTCTCTCCCTTTTGGATTCGTGAGAATATTCACGCACTTTGGACACCGAATATAATACGCTACCGTCTTCTCCGGGTATCCCAACAACTCAAACTCCGGCAACGAAGCCCCGATTTCCTCAATATCTCCCTCCGATGGCAAACAGTCCTCACTATCGAGTTAGCACCAAACAAGAGGAGCCAAAGATGCCATGCGAGCAGGCGCAAAAGTGATGATACCAGAAAGTATTAGGACAGGTCTGACAACGAAAGAGCATCCCTCCAGCCTGAGCCGTATTCCTTTCACATCCACAACAGTGATGCTGAGGACAATAAAACTGCCACATAGCCGCCATCTCTTTCTTCGTATAACCTGCGCACTGCGCATGAAAAACGCGTGGACATCCCTGACAAACCGCCACCTCTCCTCCCTCTCGACACCGTTGACACCAATCCTGATGTTCAAACGGCGCACGCTTACGTTTTTTTGGCGGAGGGACGTAATTCGCGGAGAATGTAGGGAAAGCTTCCCAATCTCGACAGGCGAGGGATTCTTTGTTGACTTCGTATCCATCGATGAGGACGGTGCGTTCATTGCGAATACGTTTTGTCGTAAGATTTTGCCAATCATCCGTGATTTCCTTGTATTGTCGCCGAAGTTCCTTTCCCTCGAAAAGTGTCGTTCTAATCCGTTCTGAATCCTTCAATAATTCCTTTTCCAGGGTCGCCACTTGCTCCTCACTCATAAACATCATGTCTTCCAATTGTCGTTGTCTCTCTCGACTGGACCGGATAATCTCTTCAATCCCCTTTTCCGCCCATGTGTCCCCCATCGTATCCCCCAAGGCCGTCGCACCAGACCGAAGCAACTTTACCAACTCGCCCTTTGTGAATTTGGGCATCCCATCATCCTCGGGTTTGATGCTTTGGGAGCGGCGGTTGGTCGCGGCGGTAGTGACTTTGAGGGAAAGATAGAGCTTTTTGGCGAGGCGGGAGAGGGATTGCTCTTCGACGCTGTTTTGCGTAACGAGACGATATATTGTGACGGGCTTTGTTTGGCCGATTCGGTGGCAGCGGGCCATGGCTTGGATGTCGCTATTGTCAGAATAACACGGGAAGGAGGGAGATACATTTGCGGGTTAAAGTTGGAGTCGAGGAAGATTACGGTGTCGGCTCCAGTGAGATTTATGCCTAGACCACCTGCCTTGGTGCTGATGAGATAGCACTGGTATGCTGCGCGCTGTTAAACCGGGTTGCCTGTGGGAGGATACGCGAATTTGCCTGGTTGAAGAGGCGGATATCTAGCGCTCGGCGGGGAGACGGGGTTGACCCGTCCAATCTAGCGTACTTCCATCCACGATACAACAAGTGTTCCTCACAAACATCAAGCATCCTGCGATTAGCCCAATCGAATTTGTTCGAGGGGTTGTTACAAAACGAATCCTGAAAAGATCAGGACTCGATGTCCCTCATTCAATAGTTTCGGAAGAAGTTTATCGAGCAACATTAGTTTGCCGGAGCCATGAATAACATGTTCACCACGGATGTACGGGTCTGGAATGGCATCGTTGATGGTATATGGACTTGAACATTAGAACTGGTGGTGGAGGAGGGGGTGATTACTGGTCGCAGACGAGTAAGAGTTGAATCAGTAAATTCTGTAGCTTTTGCCAATCCTTGCCTCCCTCTGACGCGGCGTTCTTAATATTCGGCATGGTGATTCCTGACGCCATTTGTTTACCGAAGACCTCTTCTAATAGCGTGGCGCTGTCGATTTGTTTAGTGATTAAACGCTTATACCAAAATCTACGTCGTCAAATCGAGGCATCCGACAGTAAGGTACCGCTGGAGTGGACTCAATGGAACGTAGATGAGTAATTCTTCCTTGGGAGGTAACTTGATTTCCTCAATATCAGCCTTCATCCGTCGCAGCATCATCTTGGAGAGCAGTGTGCTCGCGGCGTCGATGAAGGCAGTATCGTACGTTCCCTTTGTGAGATTGAAAGCTGCTTCGAAGGCTTCGGCAGTTTTGCTAGGGAAGATGTCGGGATAGAGGAAATGGAACAGTGCCCATAGTTCATGGAGGGAGCTATGAATGTGTCAGTTGGGGGACAGAATCGAAGCGGATTACTTTTGTAAAGGGGTTCCGGTCAACAGGAGTCGATATTCAGCGTTAAGCGAACTCACAGCACGAGACAATTGAGTTAGATCATTCTTCAAGCAGTGGCCTACAGTCAGCTGGTGCCACAACTGTACCAATTGGTATACCCTCGTCAACAACGACATACTTCCAAACGCGATTTCCAAACCAATGCCTTTCACTGACGAAGTGCTCATAATTCGTGACATAAACATCATACGAATTCTCTCTGCACAGAGCCTTGATACGTGCACGATCGGCCTGAACGCCATGGACTCGAATGGCTTGAAACGACGGTGCCCAGCGGGCGATCTCGTTCATCCAGGAAGGCAAAACAGAAAGCGGACAAATGACCAAAAATGGCCCCTTTACTCCTGTTTCACGAATATGCGCAAATAACGCAAGTCTACACATTACCGTGAGGTTTTCGATTGGGGAGGAAGGCACGTCTGCAGAGTTTTTCCTAGGCCCATTTCATCGCCCAGAATCCCGCCCACGCCGTTCTCGTAAAGCCAGACCAAAAACGACAGGCCTTGCAATTGATACCCTTTCATCTTCCCATTTTTGATGAGAGAGGGTTGCGACGTAATTTCCCTGCGTGGGACAACGGCGTTTGCGCTTGCAGCACTGACATCTGCCGCAGACAACTTGGTGTAGAAATTCGCTGATCGCGGCAGAAGGGGGGTAAAAAATGTTTCATGATGGAGGAAGAAGACGTTTCTTTGCACGGCGGTGAACGCCATCGAGCCGCGAACAAGATTATTGGTGTGCGCATGGGGGTCTAAACGAGCCTACTCTGTCAGAAACGTTCGCGTTGGATGGTGGCCTGTGAACTTTTCGGTTTGGCGACGACCGGATTGCTCGTCTTTTTAAGTTGCACATTGACCTTGTACTTGGCCTTTGTGCGACGGGCCCGGGAAGAGGCAGCGCTTGTGTGGACATGCTTGGAGTTCGCGGCCATCGTCGCTGACGGGGGGTGGCGATGGATGAGAGTTGTGAGGTGTCAAAAAAGGTGGATTGTGAAACCCCCAGTTGGCGGGTGGGGAGTGGGGGGGGGGGGAGGGGAGGAAATAAAATTAAGCGTGGCGGGGGCGAGTGCACGCGTCGCGCGACAATGTGATCAAATCAGGGACCCGTGCAGATCATCAGACCCGACTGATGTGCAGCGAAGATGAACGGAGCGTGGACGGCGAACACACAGGGGCACCAAATGACGCAGTAGGGGCTGCAACGCCGGCTCCCCGCCTTAATGTGAGCGTATGGGATCACTCAAAATGCGACAATTCCCGGCTCTGAATTCGCCCGCTTTGATTTGGTTATCCGGGCGTCAGACGACGTGTCCATCGCTTCCTTTGGTTCGGGCATGCTCATTTCGAGGACTGGACTCTTGCCAGAGGATGGCCTTGGGGTTTTCACCAAAGTTCTGCATCCATTGGACGGGGCCGCAGCGTCGCAGGCCGGAGTTCCATGGCCAGCGCCCGGAGCGCCCGCCCGATATATTTGGGGGAATCAACGTCGTTTTCGGTTCATCAGCATGTAAAACCTGACCCCCTTTGCTTGGTGTCTGCATGAAGCACGTGGTGTTCCTTCGTCTCCTTGTGGTCCTCTGATCCCCGTCTCGTTACACGCACAGGTAACGGGCTGGCAGCCAATCGTTCCAACGAAGTCAACGATAATGTCGACACTATGATTAGGTGCTCTCTTCTACGAATGGGTGTGCGGATGACTGCCTTTATTCTGATGGTGCGGACCTGAGGGGTTATATGGATCCTAGGGTAAACTTAAATTTTAGTGCCGAAAGGGTGACCGTCAAGTGGAGGAGCAGACTACGTCCTACCCCTGCACTAAATCCGGACTATTATCAAAGGCTTCACGAGAAGGGGTCCGCGACTATCTCTTTTCGATTTCTTATTCTGCCCAGCTCAACCACCCCAAGCAGGTGTCAAAATTGCCTCATTTTGCTAACCATCAAGGGACCCACCGCCACGATTCGGGCAATTAGTCTGGCTAGTCAACGGTCGAGTCCGTTCTTCAATTTGAAAGCACGCGTTAGTTAGGCGGAAAATCCGCTATCGTTCTGTCCACGCCGCTTCGATAGTTAAATGTCGATACCGGCTCTTTGATGCGAGTTCTTCAAAATACGTATACCTGATCCGAAGGTTCAACTCCATGGGCACATTTCCAGCAGGGCGAATAGACAATCTGTCGAATTCCCAAATTTTCTTGACCTAAGTTCTTCACCTTACCACTCTGTCCTCGCCTTTGAACACTTGCATCCCAGATAAGTCGTGAATAGATCGCACATTCCGTCCCGGGATGTCCGTCGGTCGGGAATCTGATCCGCGCCCCGTGGTGGCGGCATCATTCCCCAACCACCACAATAATCACGAACGCGTGGAAGCCGCCATGGCCGATAGCGAGGACAAAGAAGCACGCACGGAGGTAAAGATGAGTCCCCTTCACACGCGCTGCCCCAGCTCTGACGAGTGCAGCGCCTGAAAGCGGCGATATGGCATTACGCAAAGCAAATCGTCGAGGAGGAGAGCGAGACCCTACAGACGACTGCCACCCCCCAATTCGTATCGGCCTTAGCGGACCTGGTTTACGCGCAAGCACGTACAATCCCCAGGCAGGAACGGAGAAGGCTGATTTCAGAATCGGTGGCGCTTGATCTCGAGTCCTTTGCCTTGCATGCAAAGAGGAGTGTTGTGATTGTGGAGGACGTCAAGGTCTCAACCGACCCAAAATCTCACTTTTGCTAATTCCGTAGTTGTCTTGTCGTCGGAATGAAGGCTTGGTCATATGGGATCTCGCGACGATTCTAATGGTAGGAAGGAATGATCCAAGAATTTATCGACCAGATGAATCACAGGAAGCAAGCTGATAGAGACTATGAGGAGGAAGACAAGGAGACCGGACAGAGGAAAGGGCGGAAAAGGGGCAGAGGACGGGGACGTGTGTAGGCGTCACGAAGGGACGTGTAATAAGGTGTCGGGTGAAACTGTATCATATGGGAAGGCCTTGATGGGACCTAGTGATAGCCATCCTTCGGCTTCATATATATTTGGTACCATTTATCCGGAGTTCACTGGACATTATGTCGAAGTATATTGTGACCCCAGAAGAAATTATCAACCACGCTTACAGAGCATATAATCAAGCAAAGAATAAGCGACACTTCGAAAACAGACATCAATATCATGAAGAAGAAAAAGGCAAATTGAAAAGGCGAAGAAATAAACGGTAAAAGAGGGAATTCCCATCTCCACATCTCCCGCGAAAAAAAAAAAAAATAGGCAGAAGCGGGCAAGGAAACTACTTCTTCCCCAACATAAAAGCAATAAACTCATCTTGAGCCTTAGCATCGATCTTGCCCTTCCCAAGGAACGCCTTGCCCGTCGCAATGGACGAAGACGAGGTACCCCAACCAGCATTGGCACTCCCAGTCGACATCATCGAAGACGAAAGTCCCCAATTCCTTTCAGAAGGCGTCCCGCTCACAACAACGTAATCATCCCCACCCTCACCGCTTGCCCGCTGCTCATGATACAACGACTGGTCAGAAAGAGACTTGGGACTATCGCCCCCGACCAGCGTTGCTGTCGACGCCCCAAGAGGAGAATCCTTCACGTCGGACGACGCAAAGTGGCGGTGTGCCGGACTTGTTTGCGGGGTGGGGGAGCTAAAGTTAAGCGGGGAAGGTTGTTCACTGAAGTCCGCGTCGGACGGGGTTCCGCGGATAGATGAGGTGGGAGAGAATGAGTGCAAAGAGGGTTCGGTGAATCTTTCGACCGCCATGGAACTTGGAGTTTCTGTGCCGAGGGCGGCGACGGCCACGTCGGAGGGCAGGACGGTTTCCATTGGGGGTGTTCCCTGGACACTGACAAGCTCTTGCGGGACTTCTTGGGGGAAATCATGCTCAACTGGTTCTTCCTCGTGTTGCGAATCTTCGGGCACGGGGACTTGTTGAGCCGCTGGAATTGCTGCGGGAGCGGGTGTCGCTGCGGAAGGTTTTGTATATCCCGGGGCATCTTTGAGTAATTCGGAAAGACTGGCAGATTGTTTAGGTTTTGTGGTCCATGGACGGGATGCGTTCCCGCCCTCAGATTGTGCAGCAGGAGCGGGAGGAAGGGAAGCATAATCCAAACAGAGTCCAATGTTGATGTTGAGAGGCGCGCCACTGTGAGAGGCAGGGATTTGGAAATGAAGCGAGTCTTGCGCTTGGGAGCTGCGGTACTACAATCCTCCGAAAGAAATCAGTGAGGTGTTAGATGAGTGAGATGGTGGAAATATACAGCCTCGATACGGGTTTGGATGGGTCGGATGGTGTGTCTTTCACCCGTTTCACGATCTTCGACCTACTTGTCAATTTACGCGTGAGATGGGAGATACCACACCCTTGTCAACACCGTCCTCATCAACCTCCGTCTTCCCGCTCTCAGAAACACACACTCCCGACGCCCTAACCTTACCCCATTAGCCCCTCCCAACGTCCGTGAGATGGTACCTTTTGTTGAGGCGAAGGCTGACTTGCAGCAGTCCCCGTCCTCCTCATCCTATCCATAGCCGCAATCTGCAAATTCTTCCTCGTCTCAAATTGCGCAGCTCGCCACATCCGCCATTGCTCCCTTTCAAAATTCCACAATCCGTCATTGATACGTTCCAAGCTGATGATTTCCAGGCCGAGGGCTTCGGGTCCGAATTTGTTGAGGGGACAGAAGCGGACGGGGAGGGTGAGGCCGAGGATGAGGAGTTCACGGATTGTGTAGCGGGCTTGGTCCTTGGGGCGAGGGGCGACGAGATTGTAGGAGATGCTGGATGTCATATCGATGTCTAACATAAAATATAGAATCGCGCTGGGATTGTCGTGTTGAAGTTCGGGGGTCAGAGATGAGATGACGGTTGGGAGTGAGACCTCAAAGCTGGAGAAGGGGGATGAATTTGAAGGCGCAAATTGGCACGTGAGAGAACCTCAACTTGCGAATCATCTCATCACTGCTTGATTACATTTCGTATACAGTCCGACAGACGCCGTCCATCACACAAATGCGCCAATAATAGTAAACAAACTACTATAAGGAAACCCCACAAATACAATATTCTCCCAATGGAATCCAAAACACTAATTTAAACAGCCATCGAAAGGTATGTGTGCCCAATCAAAACCTTCCGACCCCCAAAGGGTCGTCGGTTCCAGCCGCCACACCAGCACTGCTACCCTTTCCCTCCCTCGCCTCCCGTTCCTCCTGCCGTCTCTTAATCCTCGCAATATACTCTTCCGGCGAAATCCCTGCAGATACTTTTCTGCCCTCAACCTCCCTCTCCAACCTCCTAATCTCCACCGCGGCAGCACTCTCCTCGCCATCCGTCGTGTCTGGCAGACAGGCCTCAGGGTCAGAGGTATTCGCGACCCATCCACCGACTTTCTGCATAATTTCTTGGCGTCGTTCAAACGAATCGCGGACGGCGGCAGTCACCCGCCCTGCTATCGTTGGCCGATCATCGAGATGAACTGCGCCCTTCGACGAGGATGGCGAGGTGTCTGAGGGCGGCGACCCCGGAGATGATAAACGGAATTTGTTTAGTTTACGGGAGGCGGCGGAGAGACTTGCGCCCCATGCGCCGGGGGAAAATCGTGTGGGCGGCGGAGTACTTTCCTCGGTGTTGTTGATAGTGTCGGCGGGGAGTTGAGGCGGGGTCTTCGGGGTATCTTCGGTGTGGTTCTGGACAGGGATATTTGGAGCGGAGGTTTTGAAGAATGTTCTTCCCCAGCGGGATAAACCGACGCCGTTCTGAGATGGTTGGGAACGAGATTTGGTGGAGACATCGTTGGGAACTTCGTTCTGTGAGGATGTCCTTCTTTTGTCGTTGTCTCTGTCGGCGGGGGCGGCGGTGATGGTGGTGGTGGCGATATCGTTTTTGCCAAGGACGGGGAGTGAAGTGAGCATACTTGAGGGAGTAGGTGGCTCAGATACACTCTCTGCCTGTTCGTTCAGAGCATTGGTGACGCGTTCTTCGCGAAGGGAATAGGCGAATGCCAAGGTGAGGGCAAGATCATTCACCGGTCGTCGCTGCAATAACGTGATATTCTCCGAAAATCCACCCTCCAAAAGCGTATCCCTCTGAGTCCTGGCCCCCGACGACATCAGCAAACAAACCCGTGGCCCTCGGGGTGGAGGTGGGAGGGTACAAAAGAATAGCCAATCCAAAATCCTCGAGAAAGCGAAACCCCATATCGCCCTCGACAGGTACATTTTCCTGCTCCAGACACCAATCCGCAAACAAACTATCCCACAAGCGAATCGTGTCCGGCAGGCCCAATCCACCGGGGGCCAAACACGTAAACCACCGAAAGGCATAGAACGTTGTTTCCAGCCCCTTGTCCTCGAGGTCAGCAGCGAGTTCGTCGTCCTTTGCACGGAGACGGGCGGCGAAACGGTTGAGGGTGGCGTGAATGCCGTGGTGGGAGAGCTCGGTTGCTGGGACGTGCGTTTGGGGGCCGCGGGGTTTGGGCGGGACGGCGGGACGGATGAAGATTGAGTGGAGGGAGGACATGAGCGTTGTGAAGAGGTGGAATGAATCGGCTTCGGCGTGGGCTGAGTTTTCCTCTAATTCATCTTGTGCCAGGACCTGCGATTAGCCACGGACACCTCCCAAACAGGAAACGAGCGAGGATATCGGTAAAGAAAGGTGGGATGATAGTTGGTCGGGGGGTACGTAGTATAACGGAGCGATGAGTTCATTCATGCCCTGGACATAAGATATGGCAGGATTCAACTTTGCATAAATGAATAACAGTCGTTCAATCGCTTCCCAATGCAAATCGTTTTCCGATTCGTCATCATCAACCCTGTTCTCCTGAGCGGACACGCTTCGTTCCCTCGCACCAAAAGAAGAATTCAAATGGGCTATTCGACGAAACAAGTTCCGTCGAGAGGGGATGTCAGGGTACGTCCTCCCTCCCGAAGCCGCATTCCCTGCCGCAGTCGCTTTCCGTGGCGAGGAAGTGGAAGCAGAAGATATTTTAGATTCGGGCAGAGCGTTGGGTAGGGGGGTTGATGATTTCGGGGTGAGCAAGGGACTCGTGAGCCTCAACGACTCGAAGGAAGCTGTTGGCCGCAACACTCTCGGCGGCGGACTCAGCGGGCTTAGGGAAGATGCCGGGACGGGGGTTTGGAACCATGCGAGATCGGGGTTTGTGCGTCTCACGTCCTTGTCGATTTGTTCGAGGATCTCGTTGTCGCGGAAGTACGTGCCCCATTTCGACGTTGCTGCAGAATTCAGGGGCTAGCAAACACGTCAATGGATCCCGGCACCCGAGAGCGGAGAAGCAAGGACAACAACTGACGGGGAGGAGGAGCTGGCGGGGGCATAATTACATGGTCATCTGCATCATCGGGGTCTGGCTCAGCGAGTAATTCATGCACAAAGTTCTGCATGTCAGGGCTGGATGGCGTCGGCGGGGAGGGACGCTACATAATACCGACAGCGCTTGTCGTACAAGGTGGCTTCCCACAGGTCCTTGTTGGGGGGAAGCAGTCGCAGCAGCAGCTTCCACGTCCGCGGCCTCAGGCTATGCTCATCGGGGATCCCTGGCGCGTCAGCACGTCACCGCTCTCTCTACCCAGGCACGGCGGCAAAACCTGTGAGCGCGAGACTGGCAAGGCGATGGACGTCGACAACCTTCTCCTCCTCATTCGAATTGACAATGCGCCGGAAATGGGACAGTCTGTGGTCGCCACGGTCAGCCTTGCTGGTCCTGCAGGGGACGCATACCGTTCTCTGTAGTCCATCGTGCGCCAGCCGAGGAGGACGGGATTGGGGAACCGGCAGTGACACGATCCGCCGCAGTCGGTCAGCTGACCAGCCACTTTGGATACGGCAGGAAGACAGCTCACATCGTTACCAAGTATGTAGCATCATCTGCCACATTATCAATTATGACAGGATAGCCGGCCATGCAATAAGCAATGGCAAATGTATGCAGACACTCTACAAAATTGACCGGCCTACCTCCTCTGCCCTGCCGCCTTCGATGAAAACGGCAATGTAGTCTGCCTCAGATTCCTCCCCGTCGCACCACCTTTCCCCGTTCCAGCCTTCCTACGCCATTAATCGCATCGAGAAGGAGAGGAATACGATGGCCGTGGCGGAGGAGTCTGGAAATCATCTTCCTCGTCAGAAAGTTCAATTACATTCTCCTCTCCTTCCTCATCACTCTCAATCACGGCCTGAATGTCAATCCTGAAGCGCGCGAAAGATACCTTTCTGGCACGCGTTGCAGCCGCGCGGGAGGGCGCTTTGCGTGTCGGCGGGGCGTTGGAAGCGACGCTAGACTCCCTAGACACCACAGCAGTCTTCTTCCCTGCTCCCCTTGCACTGGCTGCCGCACTCGACGTCTTCGCAGGCGCACGACGAGGTTTCTTTGCCGGCGGCGAGTCCCGTTCCTCTGCTTCCTCCTCCCCATCAGCAACAAGTCTCTTTCGTCGTGCGGGCCCGCTTATGCCCTTCGTCGTCGGCCGGGAATCCACATCCATCTCATCGTCACTCATCCGGCCATTTCGGGATGTGGAGAGATTAAAGAAATCGTCGTCCGCCGCTGCTTTGGATGTGTTTTTCGCGGCCCGGGATTTCTCTCGTTCCGCCATTTTCGTCGCTGATTTCTCTTTTATCTTGCTAATTTCTTCGTCTAGATTCTTTTCGTCGACGTCACTTTTGACGAGATTCTAACGCAAACAAGTCCGTTTCAATACAACGTGGTGAAAGGGGACCGAGATGACGGAGTAAAGGACGACCGTCAGGGCGCATGGGGGTTCGTACCTCGACATGTTCCTTAAGAGTATCCTCAACAAAATCCTGCAAAGCCCTCTTATCATCTTTATCCACAAAACTCTCAACAGCCATTCCCAACCCCCCTTCCTCAAGCACACTCAACGTCTGCGCGTTCAAAAATTCCCTCACCAAATCTTCAACCCGAATGACGCGACCACCAGCACCGTCTTCGGGCTCATCCTCCCCGTCTCCTTGTTGGTCCTCAGGGAGGTCCATTGTTGTGGCAGCCCGTTTGGCAGCGGTCGTCCCCCCTCGGCGTTTGCGGTAGAATTGGACGACGTCAGTGGTATTGGCGACTTTGCCAACGAATTTGTTGCTGAACCGTTGCGGATTTTCGACTTCAAAGGGACCTGTGTATTCGACGCGGAGGCGGATTAATGGGAGGGGTGGGTCTGCTTGGGAGGACGGAGATTGGCTTTCAGCCCATTGTTGGTTTGCTTCTTGGATGCATTCTTCGACCTCGGAACGTCAGCGTCTGCACGGTGACGAAATCGAGGGATTGGGAGCATTAAAGGGGGAAATTAGGTATGTAGGGAAAACGGGTATGGTAGGGGAATGGGGTTGTTACTTGCTCTCGGAGGTATGCGATAACTGCCTCTTTTCCCTTGTCGGAGGCCTTTTTTGCAAAGCGGGGAACTTCAGAGAGGACGATATCGCGCATGACGAATGGTCTTACTGTTTTCAAGCGAATATTTTCCATGTGGAATTCCTTTCCTGCAATCGAAAGGAGTCCAACGTGTCTAAAATCAGATCTCACGACACATAAAAGAGAAATGGATCACAAAGAATACAAAAGAAAAAAAAAAAAAGAGAGAGAAAACATAGGATGTATGTTGCCGGATGGCAGTTGATAGGTACTTTGGAACGGTTTCGCCTCGAGATAGAGACGTTGCAACGCTGCTCCCCGGCTGTGTGACATAGAATCCCTGTTCAGCGTTGTACACGGGGTCAATGAGGCATTCATGTTCGTGTCCCCAGACAACCAAATCAAAGAACGATTGAATAAAGTTTTCCGGCAAGTACGCCCCCGCTGAATGTATCGCACTTCCCATCAGCACCCGCTAACCAACCTTGAAAACTATCAAACAATTTCGCGGAATGAAATGTAAGAAAGGGGGGACCGGCATGGGAACGCCGCGGGGGAGGGATGCGGAATTTACTGATTCTGATGCACAGCAAGTAAATTAAACCATTCATCCATTCTCTCCGCCGGTCTCCGAAAGCGTACCTTCCCCTCCCGAAAGGTATTAAACAGTCTCTCGTCCCGAACATTACTCAATCCATACAAAGCCAAGAGTGTGTTTCCCTTTTGCAGCAACAGAGGGTTGACGGTGATGTCATCGTTAGCCGGAATCCGACCGAAATAATTTATCAGCCCGGAAACGTGGAGAATGTCGAGGGCACAGAGGAATCCGTCACCCGTGGGGTCATCATGGTTTCCGTGGATACTGAATATCGGGATTGCAATGTTGATATCCGGA
>Ga0335081_10013220_pt1 | contig 13350 bp, 11 predicted proteins | sample Lox_Sample_35_FD_206713 | JGI IMG/M metagenome (GOLD analysis project Ga0335081, IMG submission 206713) | Soil microbial communities from Loxahatchee National Wildlife Refuge, Florida, United States - Lox_Sample_3.5 | ecosystem: Environmental > Terrestrial > Soil > Wetlands | place: USA...
GACGAGGGCGACCCGCGTGCCTGGTCGTGGTCCGGGGCGGTGTACGCCGCGAGCCGCGGCGTGCTCGAGATGATCGAGATCCTCAAGGTGAAGCGCGAGTTCCTCTACCTGCTGCTCACCCTCACGCAGGAAAAGAACGTCAAGGTGTCGCGCTTCCCGCTGATCCACCTCGACGAGACCATCCTCGCGCACACCAACCTCGCCGAGTTCCACAAGTTCCTGCAGGAGAAGGAGAACGAGGCACTGCTCGATCGCATGGTGATCATCAAGATCCCCTATGCGCTCTCCTTCCGCGACGAGTCGCGCATCTATCTGAAACTGGTGTCGGGTGCGCCGGCTTTCCGCAACGTGCACCTCGACCCGCACGTGCTGAATCTCGCGGCGGTGTTCGCCATCCTCACGCGCCTGGTGAAGCCCGAGCGCGAGGGGCTCGACCTCGCCAAGAAGCTGCGGCTGTACGCCGGCGAGGCGGTCGAGGGTATGCCCGAGACCGAGGCTCAGCGTCTGCGCGCCGAAGTGCCCGACGAGGGCCTGACCGGGGTAAGCCCACGCTTCGTCATCAACGCGATCTCCAACGCCATCACCCGCGGCAACACCCACAGCTTGACCAGCATGGAGCTGCTGCTCGCCCTCAAGGACGCCATCGAGAGCGATGCGCGCATGGACGCCAAGCAGAAGAAGGCCTGGATCGATCACCTGGTCACCGCGCGCAAGGAGTTCTACAACCGCTGGGTGAAGGAGGACGTGCACCGCGCGATGTTCGCCTCCTTCGAGGCGGAGGCGCAGCAGCTGCTCGAGAAGTATCTCGACGAGGTCGAGGCCTCGCTCGATCATCGCCAGGTCACCGACCCGATCACCGGCGAGACGCGCGCGGCGGACGAGCGCTTCCTGCGCTCGGTCGAGGAGAAGATCAAGGTATCGGACTCGGGCAAGCTGTCGTTCCGCCAGGAAGTGGTGCGCAAGGCCATGGTGGCGTTCAAGGCGGGCGAGAAGTTCAAGCTCGCCAGCCACGCGCGCATGCGCGAAGCCATCGAGCAGTATCTGTTCGAGGAGCGGCGCGACGTGCTGCGCCTCGTGACGTCCACGGCGCGCCCCGATGAGGAGGCGCGCCAGAAGATCTCGGTGGTGCAGCAGCGCCTGGTCACCGAATACGGTTACGACGAGCACAGCGCCAAGGAAGCGCTCAGCTACGTCACCACGCTGCTCGCACAGGAGTAGCGCGGCCGGGAAAAAAGGAGTACCAGTACTACCCATGGACGAAGAGGGCGGGAACCGCGGCGGGCATCCCCCGCTCAGTGCCGCAAAGTGGTACGAGCTGTTCTCGCGTGGTGCGCGCGACTGGCTGCGCCACGACGAGAAGGTGCGCGAGGCAGTGCGCGCCAACCTGCCCGAGATCATCGCCGGCGGCGAGGTCATAAACGACGGTGCGCGCACCGTGCGCGTACCGGTGCGCATGCTCGAGCACTATCACTTCCGCCTGCGCCGCGCCGAGGAGTCCCAGGGCGCCGGCCAGGGGAAGGCCAAGCCCGGCGACGTGTTCTCCGATCCCGCGCACCAACAGGGGCAGGGCGAGAAGGGCGCGGGCGGGCGCGACGAAGGCGAGGTACAGCTGCTGCTCGAGTTCAAGGTCGACGACATCGTCGACTGGCTGTGGGAGGAGATGCAGCTGCCGAATCTCAAGGCGCGCGTCGGACCGTCGGAGGACAGCGACTGGACGCGCGAGGGCTGGGACCGGCGCGGTGCGCGCTCGCGGCTCGACCGGCGGCGCTCCTTCAAGGAGCTGGTGAAGCGCCGCGGCGCTCCGGGCGCCACCCCGACTTTCACCGACGAGGATCTGCGCTTCCGTCAGCTGGCGCGGCGCAAGCAACCGGCGGTGCACGCGGTGGTGTTCTTCATGCTGGACGTCTCGGGCAGCATGTCCGACCGCGACCGCAAGCTCGCCAAGACCTTCTTCTTCTGGGTGGTGCAGGGCCTGCGGCGCGAGTACCGCTCGCTGGAGACGGTGTTCGTCGCGCACACCACCGAGGCGTGGGAGTTCAACGAGCCGGATTTCTTCCAGGTGTCGGGCACCGGCGGCACGGTCACCTCGACGGGTCTGAAGAAGGTGCGCGAGATCATCGACGCGCGCTACAACCCCGGCCGCTGCAACATCTATCTCTTCTATGCCTCCGACGGCGACAACTCGGTGAGCGATGCGGCGGATGCGCGCACCGCGCTCGCCTCGATCGCCGCCGACACCTGCTTCACGGGCTACGTCGAGGTGTCGTCCGGCCTGTCGCGCCAGCTCGCCACCGAGTGCGGCAAGCTGTGGCAGGAGCTGGCGGGCGCCGGGGTAGCCGCCGGCAGCTATGCGCTCAACGACTTCGACGACGTGTGGGGCGCGGTGCGCCACTTCTTCTCCGCGGAGACTCCGCAGGAAACATGAGGCGCTGCGTCGATGAACGGCGGTGACTGGCGCGACTACGTGCGGCGCATCGAGGAGCTCGCCGGCAAGTCGGGGCTCGTGTTCCATCCGGTCGACTTCGAGGCGGTGCCCGACAGCTTCATGATGGAGATCGCGGTCTACGGGCTGCCGGTGCGCATGCCGCACTGGTCGTTCGGAGTGCGCTACATCTACCAGCTCATCCAGCGCCGCATGGGCAACTCGCGTCTCTTCGAGGTGGTGTTCCCCGGCAATCCCGGCCACGCTTATCTCGCCGCCAGCAACGGCCTCGCCGAGAACATCCTGGTGACCGCGCACGTGCTCGGGCACGCGGATTTCTCGCGCAACAACCTGCTGTTCCGCCGCTGCCAGGAGCAGGTGAGCGAGCACATCGTCGAGCACGCCGCGAATCACGCGCGGCAGATCCAGCAGATCATCGAGACCCACGGCGCGCAGCGCGTCGAGGCGGTGCTCGATGCGGCGCTCGCGCTCGAGCAGCACATCGACATCGACCAGCCGCTGCGCCGCGAGCGCTACGCCCAGTACCTCGAGGAGCCCAAGGTGCTGGCCGACGACAGCTTCCGCAAGCGCTTCGCCGCGCTCGATCCGGCGGCCGCGGGCGCCGTCGAGACGAAGAAGCGCGCGCCGCTGCCGCCGCATCCGGAGCGCGACCTGCTGTGGTTCGTCGCCAACTACGCGCCCGAGATGGAGAGCTGGGAGCGCGACATCTTCCTCGCGGTGCGCGAGGAGTCGTTCTACTTCTATCCGGTGTTCGCGACGCAGATCATGAACGAGGGCTGGGCGTCCTACTGGCACGCGCGTCTGATGCGCGAGGCGGACTTCATTCCGCAGCAGTCATATCTGGATGCGATCAAGTGTCACTCGGATGTGGTGCGGCCGATAGCCGCCGACGCGCAGGTGTCGCTCGCCATCAATCCCTACCACTTAGGCTTCTCCATGTGGGAGAAGATCGTCGAGCGTGACGGCCTCGAGGCGGCGCGCCACATCATGGAGCAGGACGACGATTTCGCCTTCGTGCGCAACCACCTGACGCGTGAGCTGGCGGACGAGCTCGGGCTGTTCCGCTACAGCGAGCGCAGCGACGGTCAGGTCAAGGTGCTGGAGCAGGACCTGACCGGGCTTCACGAGGCAGTACTGGCGCCGAAGTACAACTTCGGTGCGCCGATCGTCTCGGCGCAGCACGTGCGCAATGACGGCACGCTCGAGCTCGTGCACGACAGCAAGATCGACGGCCGCGGGCTCGACCTCGAGCGTAGCCGCAAGGTGCTGGATTATCTGCAGCGCGTGTGGCGCCGGCCGATCGCGCTTACGACCGTGAACCAGGCCGGCTCGACGCTGGAGATGACGGCTCCGTAGCCGCCTCGTCCTCGCCCCAGTCCTCCTCCGTCTGCGAGGTGACGATGGAAACCGGGTCGCTCGCCGGGGAGCTCTCGGCCAATGCCTCGTCCAGATCGCGCTGGATCTTCTCGCGCAGCGCCCGCCGGCGCGCCTCAGCTGTAGTGGTCTGGCCCATGTCCGCCACTATACCCCCTCGAGTAGCCGCCGGTACGTCCCGGGAGTAGGCTTTCTGGACCGGTGATGCTCCTTGCGGGCGTCTAAACGAACAGGCAAAAGATCCGGGAGCATCCACCATGGGGTACGCGACTTCTGGCATCCGAAACATTGCGCTGGTCGGACCGGCCGGCGCGGGCAAGACCTCGATCACCGAGACGCTGCTGCTGCAGGCGGGCGCCATCCGCAGCCGCGGGAGCCTCTCGCGCGGCACCACCGTCTCCGACTTCGACCCGCAGGAGAAACGCCTGCAGCATTCGCTCGACACGGCGATCTGCAGCTTCGCGGCGGGCGATACCCGCATCAACCTGATCGACACCCCGGGCTACCCCGACTTCCTCGGCAAAACGCTGTCGGTGCTGGAAGCGGTGGAGGCGGCGGTGATCGTGGTGAGCGCCGTGACCGGCGTCGACACCCTCACGCAGCGCCTCATGGACTTCGCGCGCGAGCGCGGCCTGTGCCGTCTGATCATCGTCAACAAGATCGACAGCCGCGATGCGCACTGCGCGCAGGTGCTCGAGCAGCTGCGCGAGTCCTTCGGCAACGAGTGCCTGCCGCTGAATCTCCCCGCCGGCGGCGGCGACTCGGTGGTCGACTGCTTTTTCCAGCCGCACGGACGCGCGACCGACTTCTCCTCGGCAGAGGCGGCGCACACCCAGATCATCGATCAGGTGGTGGAGCTCGATGAGAAGCTCATGGCGCTGTATCTGGAGCAGGGCGAGGAGCTCAGTCCCGAGCAGCTGCACGAGCCATTCGAACAGGCACTGCGCGAGGGGCACCTGGTGCCGGTGTGCTTCACCTCGGCGGAGAGCGGCGCCGGCATGGCCGAGCTCCTGCAGGTCATCGTCAGGCTGATGCCGAACCCCACCGAGGGCAATCCGCCGCCGTTCCTCAAGGGCACGGGCGAGAGCGCCGAGCGCGTGCCGGTGGTGGCGGACCCGGCAAGACACGTGATCGCGCACGTCTTCAAGGTCAGCATCGATCCGTACGTGGGCAAGCTCGGCGTGCTGCGCGTGCATCAGGGGACGGTGCGTCAGGGGAGCCAGCTGTTCGTCGGCGATGCGCGCAAGCCCGTCAAGATCGCGCATCTCTTCAGCCTGCTCGGCAAGGACACGGCCGAGATCCCCGAGGCGGGCCCCGGCGACATCTGCGCCACGCCGAAGGTGGACGAGCTGCATCTCGATGCGGTGCTGCACGATTCGCACGACGAGGACCAGTATCACCTGAAGCCCGTCAGCTTCCCGCCGCCGATGCTCGGGCTCGCCATCGAGCCGGAGCGGCGCGGCGATGAGCAGCGGCTCGCCGACACGCTCCACAAGCTCACCGCCGAGGATCCGTGCGTGCGCATCGAGCACCACGCCGCGGTGAACGAGACGGTGCTCTACGGCATGGGAGAGTTCCACCTGCGGGTGCTGCTCGAGCGCATGGCCGAGCGCTACGGGGTGCACGTCAAGACGCACCCGCCGAGCATTCCCTACCGCGAGACCATCACGCGGCCCGCCGAGGGGCACTGCCGCCACAAGAAGCAGACCGGCGGCGCCGGACAGTTTGGCGAGGTCTACCTGAAGATCGAGGTGCTGTCGCGCGGCTCGGGCTTCGAATTCGTCGACGACGTGGTCGGCGGCGCCATCCCCGGGCAGTTCATTCCGGCGGTGGAAAAGGGCGTACGGCAGGTGCTCACCGAGGGAGCGCTCGCCGGCTTTCCGATCCAGGACGTGCGCGTCATCGTGACCGACGGCAAGCACCACGCGGTCGACTCCAAGGAGGTCGCGTTCGTGTCCGCGGGCCGCAAGGCCTTCCTCGATGCGCTGCAGAAGGCCGCGCCGATCGTGCTCGAGCCGATCATGCGCATGGAGATCACCGCTCCCGCGAGCGCCATCGGCGACATCACCGGCGATCTCGCGACCAAGCGCGCGCGCATCTCCGGCAGCGACACCCTTCCCGGGCAGCGCGCGACGCTGCAGGCCATGGTGCCGCTCGCGGAGATCTCCGAGTACCAGTCGCGGCTCAAGGCGCTCACCGGCGGCCAGGGTGCCTACACCATGGAGCTGAGCCACTACGACCCGGTGCCGCCGCGCAAACAGCAGGAGCTCGCGCAGGCCTGGCGGCCGCGGGAGGCGCAGGACTAAGGTGGCAGGAGCGGCGCCGCCCGCACGGCGGCCATACCTCACCTTCGTGCGGGCCGGGGCGGCATCGCTGCACCGCCGCCTGCTCGCGGAAGACAGCCACCGCAACTGGGACTGCTGCGTCAGCTGGTACATCCCGCCGCCCGCGGAGCAGCTCGCCGAGTACTACTCCCACGGCGGCTTCAACAAGCTCGACGGATTCCTGGAGTTCTGGCGCGAGTGCCCGCAGGCACGCGATTACCGCTACCTGCTGCTGCTCGATGACGACGTGTACCTGCGCCCCGGGGACGTGTCGCGCTTCTTCAGCCTGTGCGATGAGTACTCCACCTACCTGTCGCAGCCGGCGCTGCGCTGGTTCACGCACACCACCATCAACGCCCTGGTGAGGAACCCGGTGTGCGTGCTGCGGGCCGTGACCTTCGTCGAGGTGATGGCGCCGTGCTTCTCGCAGGCCGCGATCGCGGAGCTGCTGCCGACCTTCGGCATGACGCGCAGCACCTGGGGGACCGATCTCGCCTGGGCCGGTACGATCGCCGGGCGCCACCCGATCTGCGTGGTGGACGCGGTCGCCATGGACCATACCCGCACCGGCGACGGGCGCCCCACCGCCTTCTATCGCAAGCTCACCGAGATGGGCGTCGATCCGGGCGCGGAGCTCGCGAGCGTGCGGCGCAGCTACCCGCAGTTTCGCGGCTCGCGCACTCTCGGCAGCGGCCACGTCTACCGGGCCGGTGTTCCGCGCTGGGCGGCGCCCATCCTGCTCAGGCTCTTCGAGGAGCTCAAGTTCATCGTGCGCATCCGCAAGAAGGTCATGCTGCACGCGCGCGCCTGGCGCGCGCGCCTCGAGGACTGGGTGCGGAGTTAAGCAACAGGCCGCGCGTCGAGGAGCGCGCGGATCGCGCTCCAGCGGTTCTCGAGCAGCCCGAGAGCCTCGGGCTGGCGTCCCGCGAGCACCGAGAAGTCCTTCGCCAGGTATTCCGCGGTGAGCTCCCCCGAGCGCTCACTGAGGACGCGCGAGCCGGGGTCGGGATTCAGCACGATGCCGAGCCCGGTCGGAGGCGTCGCGATGGTGCGCACCACGAGATCCGGCCGCACCGTGCGCAACAGCAGCAGCAGCCGCCACACATCGCCGCTCCAGAACCCGGTCACCTGCTCGCGCTGCGCGGTGCGCGCGTCCAGGGGATAGCAGTCGTGGATCAGGATGACGGAGGACGGCGAGCAACAGCGCTCGACGTTCAGGAAATCGCGCAGCGAATACTCGAAGTGGTGCAGCCCGTCGATGAAGGCGAGCTCCACGGGCGAGCCGCCGAGCTCGGCACGCGGATCGTACCTGGCGAAGAAGTCGTCCGAGGTCTCGCGGTAGATGCGCACATTGGCGGGCGGGGGCCTGGGAAGCTTCGGCTGCGGATCGATCCCCAGCACCTGCGTTGCGGGCTGCACGAGCTCGAGCGACTCGCCGCGCGACACACCGATCTCGAGATAGGTGCGCGGCCTCAGGTAGCGATGGATGCGGCCGAGCACGCGGAAATAGTCCTCGCCCGGGAGCGACAGCCGCGACATCAGGGTGTAGGCACGCGAATAGTCGGCGCATTCCACCGCGCGGCGGCACAGCGCGAGCGCGGCGTTGCGCTGTCCGAGCCAGTGCCTGAGGCGCGCACGGCGGAACAGCGCGCGGGCGGCGCGCTGACGCTCGGCAGACTGCGGTGTGCTCCCGGTGGTCACGGGGATGGCGCGTACTGCCGCGCATACCACTGCCGGTACTCGCCGCTCACCACCGAGCGCCACCAGCTCTCGTTGTCGAGATACCAGCGCACCGTCTCCCCGAGGCCGCGATCGAGGCCGATCGCGGGCGTGATGCCGAGCCGGCTGCGCAGCTTGCCCGAGTCGACGGCGTAGCGGCGGTCGTGGCCCGGGCGGTCGCGCACGTGCTGGATCAGGCTGCGCGCGCTCCTGCCCTGGGCGGCGGCGCTGCGCGGAAAGCGCCTGGCGAGCGCGGGCGCGGCGGTAAAGGCGCGGTCGGTGAGGTCGCACACCGCGCCGACCACCGTGAGATTGGGATCCTGGGTCGAGCCGCCGACGTTCCAGGTTTCCCCCGGCGGGGAGCGCTCGAGGATCGCCTCGATGGCGCGGCAGTGATCGCTCACGTGCAGCCAGTCGCGGATCTGCTGCCCGTCGCCGTAGATCGGCAGCGGGCGGCCCTCGAGGATGTTGAGGATGCACAGCGGCAGCAGCTTCTCGGGGAACTGGTAGGGGCCGTAGTTGTTGGAGCAGTTGCTGATCGTGCAGGGCAGGCCGAAAGTATGGGCATAGGCGCGCACCAGATGATCGGCGGCCGCCTTGCTGGCCGCGTACGGGGAGCTCGGAGCGTACGGCGTGCTCTCGGTGAAAGCCGCATCGCCCGGGCCGAGCGAGCCGTAGACCTCGTCCGTCGACACGTGGTGGAAACGGCAGCCGCGCGTTGCCGCCGCGCTTCCCCACGCCGCGCGCGCCGCGGCGAGCAGCGCCTCGGTGCCGAGCACGTTGGTGCGCAGAAACTGCGCCGGGTCCTCGATCGAGCGGTCGACGTGCGACTCCGCGGCGAAGTTCACGATCGTGTCGATGGCTTCTTCGGCGAGCAGCGCTGTCAGCGCCGCACGCTCGCCGATGTCGCCGCGCACGAAGCGCAGCTTTCCTGTGTCGATGAGAGTCGCGATGCTGGCGAGGTTGCCGGCGTAGGTGAGGGCATCGAGCACCACGACCCGGTCCGCGGGGTGTGCCGCGCACCAGTAGTGGCAGAAATTCGCGCCGATGAAGCCGGCGCCGCCCGTGACCAGCAGCCGCCTCATGCCTGCGCTCCGCCGCCCGCGGCGCCCGGCGCGAGCGCCGCCAGGGTCGCGCGCAGCGCCGTGCGCCAGTGCGGCGCGGTGATGCCGAGGAGTCTCTCGGTGGCGCGCTTGTCGAGCACGCTGTAGGCGGGGCGCTCGGCCGCGGTGGGGTAGTCGGCGCTGCCGATCGGCGTGATGGCGGGAGCCCTGGGGAGCACGCCGAGCCGCAGCGCCTCCTCAGCCGTAGCGACCGCGAAGTCGTACCAGCTCGCCACTCCCGAGTCGCACCAGTGCCACAGGCCCGCCGCGCGGCGCGTGCTCAGCGCCCACAGCACCCCCGCGAGCCCCGCGACGTGAGTGGGCGCAGCCACCTGGTCGCTCACCACCCTGAGCTCCGGCCGGCTCCTCATCAGAGCGAGCATGCGGCCCGCGAAGCCGCCGGTGGCACTGTAGAGCCACGAGGCGCGTACCACGGCGGCGTCCGCCGGCAGCTCGTGCATCACGGCGCGCTCGCCGTCGAGCTTGCTGCGCCCGTAGACCGAGAGCGGGCGGGGCTGCGCGCCGGCCTCGTACGGGCGGCCCTGCCGGCCGTCGAATACGAAATCGGTGGAAACGTGCGTCAGCCAGCAGTCGTGCGCGCGGCAGGCGGCCGCCAGCGCCCGCGGGCCTGCGGCGTTGGCGCGCGCCGCCGCATCCGCGGCGCGCTCCGCCTCGTCGACACGCGTGAAGGCCGCGGCGTTGAGCACCAGCTGCGGGCGGAAGTCGCGGAATACCGCCGCCACCGCGGCCTCGTCCGCGACGTCGAGCTCGGCGTGCGTGCAGCCCTTGAGCTCGATGCCGGCGGGCGCCGCATCGAGGAGCGCGCGTCCGAGCTGGCCCGCGGCGCCGGTGACCAGGGCTCTCACGCAAAGCACTCCGCGCTCGCGAGCGGCTCGCCGACCCGATCCTTCGCGGAGAGCAGCGGCGCCACCCCCTCGGGGAGCGGCCAGCGGATGCCGAGCGCGGCATCGTCCCACCTGAGCGTGCGCTCGGCTTCGCGCGACCAGTAGTCCGTCACCTTGTATTGCACGCGGGTGTCATCGCTCAAGGCGAGGAAGCCGTGGGCGAAGCCCGGCGGCACCCACAGCGAGCGCGCCTCGGCCGGGCCGAGCGTCACCGTGACGCTCTGGCCGAAGGCGGGCGAGGAGCGGCGCAGGTCCACGACCACGTCGAAGATCTCACCGGCGAGCACCCGCACGAGCTTTCCCTGGGTTTGTCGAATCTGGTAGTGGAGCCCGCGCAGCACGAAGCGGCGCGAACGGCTGACGTTCTCCTGCACGAAGCGCGCTGCGATCCCGGCGGCGCCGAAGGCGCGCTCGTTCCAGCTCTCGAAGAACGCGCCGCGCTCGTCGCCGAACACCTGGTGCTCGATCAGCAGCACGCCGGGCAGGGCGAGCTCGGTGGCGCGCATCAGAGCACCCGCTCGTTGAGCATGCTCTCGAGGTACTCGCCGTAGCCGGTGTGCTTCAGCGGCGCGGCGAGGCGCCTGAGCTGCGCGCCGTCGATCAGCCCCAAGCGGTAGGCGATCTCCTCCGGACAGCAGATCTTCAGGCCCTGGCGCGCCTCGACGGTCTCGACGAAGTTCGCCGCCTGCAGGAGCGAGGCGTGCGTGCCGGTGTCGAGCCAGGCGACGCCGCGGCCCAGCACCTCGACCTGGAGCGCGCCGCGCTCGAGGTAGGCGCGGTTCACGTCGGTGATCTCGAGCTCGCCGCGGGCCGAGGGCCTGAGCGCGCGGGCGGTGGCGACACACTGCGCATCGTAGAAGTACAGGCCCGTCACCGCATAATGCGAGCGCGGCCTGGCGGGCTTCTCCTCGAGTCCGACGGCGCGTCCCGAGGCGTCGAACTCCACGACGCCGTAACGCTCGGGGTCGCGCACGTAGTAGGCGAACACGGTGGCGCCGCGGTCGCGCGCCGCCGCGGCGCGCAGCTGCTCCGGCAGGCCGTGTCCGTAGAACAGGTTGTCGCCGAGCACCAGGCACACGGGGTCGCTGCCGATGAACTCCGCGCCGATCATGAGCGCCTGGGCGATGCCGCGCGGCTCGGGCTGAACGGCGTAGCGCACACGGATGCCCCATTGCGAGCCGTCGCCGAGCAGCCGCTCGAACAGCGGCCCGTCCTCGCCGGTCGAGATCAGCAGCACCTCGCGGATCCCGGCCAGCATCAGCGTGGCCAGGGGGTAGTAGACGAGGGGCTTGTCATAAAGAGGCAGCAGCTGCTTGGAGACTGCCCGCGTGACCGGATAAAGTCGGGTTCCGGAGCCTCCGGCGAGGACGATGCCTTTGGTGATCATGGTGCTTTGGCGGGTGAGGGCGGCGCATCCTAGCGTGCCGCGCAGGGTGGTACCAAGCGCGGGCCGAAGGCCCGTCATGGGAGCGTGGCGCTGGCCGGTCCTCGCCGGCGCGCTGCTGCTCGCGGCCGCCGCCGCCGCGGCGCCGCCTCCGGCCGCCGACGGCAAGACGCCTCCCAAGCCGAGCTCCTTTGCTCCGCATCACACGGGCAAGCGCAGCTTCGGCGCACCGATCCAGAAGCAGATTCTTCACAAGCGGCAGCCGAAGAAGCCGGCCAAAGCCGCGCCCACCCTGCGCTCGACGCCGCTGCCCGACTCCCCGAAGTAGAGTCGCCGCGTGCTCACTGCGGCCGAACTCGACACTCAGCTCACCAGGGCCTCCGCGTCCTTCAGCCGCGGCGAGCTGGCGCAGGCGGAGAACGTCTGCCGCTCGCTGCTCGCCGATCACCCCAACCATGCCGCGACGCTGCACCTCCTCGGGCTGGTGCGCGCCCGCGGCGGCGACCGCGCCGGCGGCGAGCAGCTCCTGCGGCGCAGCGTCGAGCTCGATCCCGCCGATACGCGGCTGCGGCGCAACTTTGCGACTTTCCTGCGCCGCGCCGGCCGGCTCGCCGAGGCGGAGCGCGTGTTCCGCAGGGTGCTGCAGCTCGCCCCGGGCGATCGCGCGGCGCGCCACGGCCTGGTGCAGACGCTCGATGGCCTCGGGCGCGGCCGCGACGCCGAGATCCAGTGCCGCACGCTCATCGACACCGAGCGCTCGAATCCCGACGGCTGGACGGCTCTCGGCTTCGTGCTGGCCAACCAGAACCGGCTGCTCGAGGCGGAAGCCGCCTACCGCCAGGTGCTCTCCCTGAGTCCGGGCAATCCACTGGTACAGCGGCGCCTCGGCTCGCTGCTGGCGATGCTCGACCGCTCCGAGGAGGCACTCGCCGCGCTCGATGCGGCGCAAGCGCTCGGCCTGCGCGGCTTCGAGCTGCAGCTGGCGCGCGGCCGGGCGCTGTCGCAGCTCGGCCGTCTGGAAGAGGCGGAGGGTGCCTTTGCCGCTGCGGTGGAGCTGCGGCCCCGGCATTCCGACGCGCAGCTCTACCTCGCGCGCGTGCGGCAGGCGCGCGGCGACCCCGACTTTGCGCGCTCGCTCGCCGCCGCGGTGCGTGCAGCGCCGCAGGATCTGAGCCTGCAGGAGGTGCTGGTGGCACTGCTGCTGCGTGCCGGGCGGGGCGACGTAGCCGAGGTGCTGCTGCGCGAGGCCGTGAAGCGCGACGGCCCGCTGCCGCAGCTGCGCTTCATGCTGTCCGCGGTGCTGCGCGAGATGCAGCGCCTGCCGGAGGCGGAGACCGAGGCGCTGGAGTCGGCGGCGAGCTTCCCCGAGAGTCCCGCGGTCATCGAGAACCTGGTGTCGATCATGCTGTCGCGCGGCCGGCCGGAGGAGGCGCTGCCCTTCATCCGCGCGCAGCGCGCGCGGACACCCGCCGCGCAGGCCTGGCTCGCCTACGAGGCGACCGCGGCGCGGCTCCTCGGCGAGCCGCGCTACCGCGAGCTGTACGACTACCAGCGCCTGGTGCGCGTCTACCAGCTGCAGCCGCCGCCGGGCTTCGCCTCGATGGCGCACCTCAATGCAGCGCTCCTCGAGGTGCTCGCGGCGCGCCACCGCACCGACACCCATCCGCTCGGGGAGACGCTGCGCAACGGCACGCAGACCACCCGCAATCTGGTCGCGGACCCTGACCCGGTCGTGCGCAGCCTCCTCGCTGCCTTCGAGCAGCCGCTGCGCGAGTACCAGGCGGCGCTCGGCACGGATGCCGGGCATCCGTTCACGGCGCGCAACAGCAACGCGGCGCGCATCAGCGAGGCGTGGTCGGTCGAGCTCAAGCGCGGCGGCTTCCACGTGAATCACTATCACAACCGCGGCTGGATCAGCTCTGCCTACTACGTGCAGGTGCCGGAGGAGTCATCCGATCAGGAGCTGAAGAGCGGCTGGCTGAAGCTCGGTGAGCCGCGCTTTCCGACGCCGGACGCGGGCGTCGGCTGCTACGTGCAGCCGCAGCCCGGGCAGCTGGTGCTCTATCCGGCGTACATGTGGCACGGCACGACGCCGATC
>Ga0335081_10013221_pt1 | contig 13348 bp, 13 predicted proteins | sample Lox_Sample_35_FD_206713 | JGI IMG/M metagenome (GOLD analysis project Ga0335081, IMG submission 206713) | Soil microbial communities from Loxahatchee National Wildlife Refuge, Florida, United States - Lox_Sample_3.5 | ecosystem: Environmental > Terrestrial > Soil > Wetlands | place: USA...
CGGCGGCAGTCGTGATCGGGCCCGGGCGGTTGGTCGCCGAATGCTCGTCATATCCAGAGGCGATGAGCAGGTCGGCGCTGCTAAGCAGGCTCGCCCAGTCGTAGGCATGATCGCCCCCTGCCGCGGTTCGCCGCGGGACGTACACAGCCAGGCGCTCGTGCTGTTCGTGCAGCCGCGCAGCGACGGCGGCCACCAGAGCGTCGAACGCACGTGACGCACTCTCGGGGAGCGGCTCGATGTCCAGGGTCACCCCCGGATAGCCGCGTCGCGCAGCCTCCGCCGCGATCGCCGCGGCGATCAGTTCGCGCTGGCGGATCCCTCCAATGGCTTCACCCGCTCGGAGGCGGGCGTTGATGACAGGCCACAGTTGTACACCGGCGCCGTCCGCAAGCGTCAGCACCGTGGGTACCGGACCGCCGGATAGCGACGGGGTGGGAAGGTTGAGCTGATACCAGTTGGGGGCGAGCACGCTGATACGGGAGCCATACCGGCGCAGGTGGTCCAGCTCGGTGCCGCCCGCAGCCGAGAGGAAGGCGAAGACTCGCGGCGGCGGTCCCGGCTTAGGTGACGGGCGCTGGGCAGGGACACCCAATCCGACCAGCGCTGCGGCAAGCGTGCCGGCAAGCGCGCTCTTCACGACCACGGGGTGGAGAGGTCGGGGTCGGCCCAGAGCCGCTGGTCCTCGCGGCCCAACCGCCACACCCCTACGCCGCCCAGTCCGCTCCGGCGCGCCAGGCTGACGCGGTCCGCTTCCGTTGATGAGTCCGTGAACCAGACGGTGTGCGGCACGCCCGCGGCATCGGTGTAGCTGAACGTCCAGGCGTCCGCAGCCGAGTCGTAGGTCGGAGTCACCCCCACGCTCGCGGCCAGGTTCATTGCGTCCTGGTACTCCATTGCTGTGGCCGGATTGGTGCTGCCGCCACCGTTTGGCCAGTCCATGGCGTATAGCTGCATGCCGAGGATGAACTTGCTCACCCGCGGCAACGTTGAGATATAGGACACGACCTGGCTGACCCATGTCATGTCGTCCTGGGCGCCGGGCGCCGATGTCGCCCAGTGGACTCCCCAACACATCACGATCAGCGCGTCGGCCTGCGCTGATAGGCCGTTGTAGTCAAAGAACGTCGAGCGCGGATGGTTGGGGACGTCGGCGGTCTTGGCCGACACGGCGAGCACGAGCGTCCTGTTCTCGGCGTGTAGTTGTGAGGCCAGATCGGTCACAAACGCCGTATAGGCGTCCCGGTCCTGGGGTAGGCCGGCCTCGAAGTCCAGCGTCACACCGTCGTAGCCGTTGGCATTCACATCGCTCATGATCGCTGTCAGCCACTGCTGGCGCAGTGTTGGATCGTTGAGGATGTCGTCGATGACCGTGCTGTTCTGGCAGTTGAAGCGCGGAAGCACCTTGACCTGGCGCGCTTGCGCCCACCCCGTGATGAGCGGCACGTTACTGCCGATGAGGCCGCCCGAGCCAGTGCAATCGTAATAGGTCGGAGAGACCGTGCCGATCTGCTGGTAGTGGGTCTGGAAATCCTGGAAGCTCTGGCCGGTGTCGGCCAGCAGAAAGGCGTACACGTGGCCACTGGTCGGGGTCGGGTTGGCGGTCGTCACATCGACACTGGCGGCCGGGGGACTGAGCGCGCCGGAACCGTCGACAGCCACGACGGTGAAGGTGTAGGTGGTGGACGGAGCAAGGTTAGGAAGAGTGACCGTTGTCTGAGCGAACTGACCGACGACCACGGCGTTGCGCATCACCCGGTAGCCAACGATCCGTCCCTGCGCGACCACGCTCGGCTTCCAGGTGAGCTGCACGGTGGTGTCGTTGAGCGCGGCGGCCAGCAGCGAGGCCGGCGCCGACGGCGCTGCGTGCCCGGTGGTGATACGGACCGGGTCGCTTTGTGCGGAGGAGCGGCCGTAGGCGTCGACGGCGACGACCGTGAACGTGTAGTTACGGTTCGAGGCGACGGGGATGGTGATCGACGTCGCTCGGGTCTGCCTGTACACAGCGCCGTCGCGCAGTGCCCGGTAGCCGACCACCGGTCTGTCGCCGCGGACCGACGGCTCCCAGGACAGCGTCACTGTTCCGCCCGATGCGTTCGTGATCGACAGGAACTTCGGCGCCGACGGGACCCGATAGGCGTTCATCACGCTCACCAGCGGCCGGGCGCAAATCAACGTTCGACCAGTTGGGAGAACGAGGCGGACGTGGAGACGGTACTGGTGCCCGAACGCGACGTTGACGCGCATCCAGTGAGCCCGGGTCGCGCCAACGACGACGCCGTTGCGCAATACCCAATAGCGACTGCGGCGTGGCGCGTATGGCCCCGGCTGCCAGCGCAGTACCCCAAACATGCGGCCGTTCGCGCGCCTGAAGGAGGCGTCGCGTGGTCTCTCGCTCGCACATGGTTTGAAGGGTCGCTGCGTCTGCCCGTGCGAGACGCGCTTCGCGGACGCGGCGGAGGCGCTGAGCGCGAGCGCCAGCAGAAGGACCGGGAGGCACCACCTGCGAGGGGTCATTCGACAGTCACCGTCTTGGCCAGGTTGCGAGGTTGGTCTACGTCCAGGCCACGCTCGCGGGCGACGTGGTAGGCAAGTAGCTGGAGCGGAACGACGGCCAACAGTGGCTGGAGGATCTCCTCGCCCGCGGGTAGGGCGAAGACATCGTCGGCGTACTCGCCCACTTCACCGCTGCGTGCGCCGGCGATCGCCAGCACGCGCGCACCGCGGGCGCGCACCTCCGCAACGTTTGAGAGCAGCTTCGACAGCACCGGCGAATCGGTCGCCACGCACACGACCGGCGTTCCATCCGAGAGCAGCGCGATCGGGCCGTGCTTCATCTCGCCCGCGGCGTACGCGTCCGTCGGGATGTAGGAGACCTCCTTGAGCTTTAGCGCGCCTTCCAGGGCGACCGCCAGGCCCGCATGCCGGCCGATGAACATGCAGAATTGGCTTGTTGCCCAGCGCCGGGCAGCATGTGCCGCCCACGCGTCCGCCGCAGCGGTGATCGCTTCGATCCGCGCCGGGAGGGCCGCAAGTTCGCCGGCAAGCTCGCCTGCGCGGGCGGCGGCGAGCGTGCCGCGTGCCCGCCCGAGAGCCAGTGCCAGGAGGGCGAGCGCGAGCACCTGGGCGGTAAAGGTCTTCGTGGCGGCCACTCCGATTTCGATGCCGGCGCGGGTGAACAGCACGGCGTCGGCATCGCGCGTGGCCTGCGAGCCCATCACATTGGTGATCGCCAGCACCGTGGCGCCGGATTGGCGTGCCATCCGCATGGCGGCGAGCGTGTCAGCGGTCTCGCCCGACTGCGTGATGCCGAGCACCAGGTCGCGCGCGCCAAGAGATGGATTGCGGTAGCGGTACTCGGAGGCCACGTCGAGTTCGACGGGAACCCGGGCCCACTCCTCAATCAGGTAGCGGCCGAGCAGGCCGGCGTGATAGGAGGTTCCGCAGCCGACTATGTGAAGCCTCTCCAGTCGGCGGAGCTGTCGCTCGTCGAGCGTGAAGTGCTCGTCAGCGAGTTCGGCGCCTTCGGCAGTGAGTCTTCCCGCGAGCGTGTCGGCGCACGCGGCGGGCTGCTCCGAGATCTCCTTGCGCATGAATGTCTCGTATCCGCCCTTCTCAGCCAGGTAATGCTTGAAGGACACGCTGAGCGACAAGTGCCGGCGCGGTTTCCCGCTCGCCGCATCGCGCAGCTGTAGCGCGTCCGGTCTCGCGACGACCAGCTCGCCATCGGCAACCTCACACACCTTGCGTGTGTGCGCCAGGAACGCCGGGATCGCGGACGCGATGAAGTGGCCGTCCTCGGCAACGCCGACCACGAGCGGGCAGTCGCGGCGACTGGCGACGAGCAGTTCGGGCTCTTCGCTGCAGATGGACACGAACGCGAAGTGTCCGTGCAATTGGCGCACCGCCCGACGCACGGCTTGCACAAGCTCGCCGTGATAGTGATGAGCGATGAGATGCGCGACCACCTCAGCGTCAGTGTCTGAACGGAAGGTAGCGCCGTCGGCAATTAACCTTCGTCGCAGCTCACCGTGGTTCTCGATGATGCCGTTGAGCACGATGTGCACGCGTTCGGACGTGTCACAGTGGGGATGCGCATTGGCCTCGCTGACGCACCCGTGAGTGGCCCAGCGCGTATGACCGATGCCGGTGGATGGTGCCTCGGGACCGGTTTGGCTCGCGACGGCGAGCGCGGGCGCGAGGACGCGCTCGGCGATCTTGGCCCGCAGCGCCGCTAGGTTCCCGACCGCACGGACGGTGTCGATCGCGCCGGAGGCGTCGAGCAGGGCGAGTCCCGCCGAGTCATAGCCCCGGTATTCGAGCTGCTCGAGTCCCTCGAGCAGCAACTCGGTCGCGGGGCGTCGCCCCACGTAGCTGGTGATGCCACACATTGGTCTACTCCGGGGGGTAGTTGTGTCTTAGGATGGGTGCTGGAGGCTGTGGAGCGGGCTGGGGTGAAGCGGGGTCCTGCGCACTCAGCCAGTCGTAAAGCTGCTCGGTGGTGCTAGAGGTCCGCGCCACCCAGCGGTCTTGCGGGCCGCCAGCGGTGGGAGTTGTGTACGGCGGATCGTCGCCATCGTCCTGCACGAACACGCTGCCGAATTGCGAGCGCATCAAGGAGAGGAGGAAGGGTGCGATGCGCGGGTCGTTGCCCGCGTCCTGCTGTCCGTAGTCGCCGTACGGCACCGCGATCGAATCGACGGGAATGCCCTGCTCCTGAAACTGGGCCGCGAGCGTGAAGAGGTCGCCGGCGACCCGCCGTTGATAAGCGGCGAAGCTCTCCTCCCCCGTCGAGCGCAGGTAGCGGCGGACGGCGTAAAACGGACGCTCGTCGCCGCGAGCATCGATCACGACTCGGACATGGCCGCGATAGGCGTGCGGCTGCACATCCCAGCGGCCCGAGCTGATCATACGGTGCAGCTCCGCCCAACTCAGGTAGGACGGGTTGCGGTCAATGATCTGTCCTGTAATGACAAACATCGTCGCGCGGAACCCATACTCGGCGAGAACCCGGTCGGCCCCGCGGAACGAGTCAAGTCGTCCGTCATCGAAGGTGATGAGAATTGGGCGGGTGGGCAGGCCCGTCGTGTCGCCGTCCTGGAATCGAGCGTATTGCGCGATGCTGACTGTGTGAAACCCTGCCACCTTGAGCATCTGCATCTGCGCCGCGAACCGTCGCTGACTGACCGAGTAGCCGTCGTCATGGTCGTTGATGCCGTGATAGACGAGGACCGGGATCGCATCGGTGTAGTCGGCGAGTGGCTCGAACTGCCGTCGCTCAGCATCCGAGATAACGCTCGTTGGCGCGGCAAGCGGTGAGAGTGAGTAGTAGCGCACATACCTGTGGTAGGTGGCGAGCGCCAGCGGCAGCGCAACTAACAACGGAACCGCGGACAGCGGAAGGAGTAGCAACGAGCTCACGCGGCGCACCGCGGGCAACAGCCGGAGACCGAGGAACCTCATGGAACCACCTGCGCACCCGGCATCGCCAGCTCCGTCTCAGTGGCGGCGGTTGACGGCCGCGTGCCCCACGACGCCGAGCGCGTGGTGATAATCGCCCAGTACGTCTGCCAAAGCAGGAAGGCGAGGTAGAAGAAGCAGAAGATGATTCCGTACACCCAGAGACAGTCGTACCGAGGCTTGCGGGCCGCGAAGTACAACCCGTAGCACACGCTCATCACATACACGCCAACGATGTACAACACCGGCGCTCCACCACCAACCGCCGGCAGCATGACGAGCGCGTGGACGGCCACGACTGGGGCGACAACGGGAAGCAGCATGCCAACGTACGCGGACACGGCCGCTACCGGATGCTTGCGCCACACGAACGATGCGGCGATGACCGACTCGCGTGTCCAGGATCGCTTCCACCGCAACTGCTGGCGCATGAATTGCCTGAATGTGTCCGGCACGATCGTATGGCTAAGCGCCCGCGCCTCGTATTGGACCTTCCAATCGCGGAGGACGCAATTGGTTAAAGAGCGATCGTCGCCGAACGTCGAGGGGCGTCCGAGAAACGTCTGCTGCTCCCACCACTCGAGCCGCGGCATCACCGCTTCCCGCCGATAAGCCGAGAAGCAACCGGAACAGCACATGACCACGTTGAACACGGACTCGGCGGCCTTGTTGACGGAGAAGGCGACGAAATAGCGGACGGCCTGCATCTTCGTCATCCAACTCGCACTCACGTTCAGCACATCGGCGTGTCCGCAGACTCCTCCAACCTTCGGGTCGTGGAAGCGCTGCATCAGGATCCGCATGGCTTGACTGTCAAGGACCGAGTCGGAGTCGACGAACGCGATGATCTCCGCCGCCGTGGCCCGGATCCCCGCGGCCATTGCCGCCCGCTTGCCCCTGTTAGTCGCGAAGTCGATCACCCGCACCCGCCCATTTGCCCTCGCCGCGACTCGCTGCATCTCCGCAAGCGTGCCGTCGGTCGAGCCATCATTGACCGCGACGATCTCGAGTTTCTCCGCCGGATAGTCAAGCTCCAACAGCGACCGGAGCGACCGCCCTATCGCCGCCTGCTCATTGAACGCGGGCATGATCACGGCGACATGTGGCTCAAGCCCGTGGTCCGCGCAGGTGCGATAGAAGGCGCTGAACAGAAACCGACTCGAGATGTAGCAGACGACCACCAGGCTGTACATCGTCAGCAGCGGTGAGACGGTGACCATCTTCACGAACGCGCTCTTGTAGAGCAGCACCGCCGCCAGCAGAAAAACCAGGTACATCCCGGCGACCGCGCGGACGGCCAGATCAAGTCTGCCGCCGGGCTGAGTGCGGGGCGCCGCCGGCGCCGGGGGGGCGTCCGCCTCAGCCTCGGAGACGGGAGCAGCGGCGAGAGCGCGTCGCCTGGCGACCTCCTCGGGAGACCACCCGAGGAGGCGGGCGAGCTGGTCGTCGCCGACGCCATGCTTCTGCGTGAGCTCGACCAGCGTCTGCTCGATTCCGCCATCGTGTCCGTCGGCCGCCGGCTCGGCGCGTGCGAGGTCGAGAGACGCCGCCGCGGCAAGAGTCGGTGGCGGGGCGAGCGCCAGTACCACGCGGCCAGCGGGTAACGCCGGGAGCGGTGGCGCAGGAGGTCGCCTCCGAAGCGGATGGTTCGCGAGGAGGCGACGGACGGCCCGCCAGACCCTCCGGCATCTCGACGCCGGGACGCCGCCTTCCCCTTCTCGTGGGTTTCGCCCACGCGGCGACATCAGCCTACGCTCCGCAGGAGGGATTCCCGGCCGCCGGCCGCCGCACACCCGATGCTCGGGTCAGCCGTCAGTCCGCCGACACGGCGTCCCTCGGTTCCGTCCAAATTCATCGTCTACCCCCTAAATATCCGTTTGTCCCGTGTCAGCCGGGCGGCCGTGAGCAGCCACTGCGCCCGGCCGAACCCATGCGTCGACTGACTTGTCAGCTCGACGTCCAGCCGGGGTAACCAACTCGACGGCCCAGCGCATCCTGGTCCCGTATATGTCGATCAGAAGACTGCGCCGCTGCCCCCCTTGAGCAGCGAGCGCGCCGGGATGACTACCTGAGCCAGAGCGGACCGTGCCAGTGGCCTGAAGCAAATGCACGGATTTCGACGCCCCTCCTCCAGCGGGCCCTCCCGTGAGCCCCGTGAGTTCATGACCCACCGATAAGCGGTGGCTTGAGTGACCTCATTGCGTTGACGGCCGTGGGGCCGGCGTCCTCAGGTACGACGCCAGTCGTCTGACCGCGAGACACATCCATGCCCTCTGGACAACGCTAAGTGCAAAGCCCATTGATCCCGCGCGTTTGCTGACTAACGCTCGTCACCGCAATAGAGGGCCGCGCGGTCAAGCGGTCCCGGTTCGCGCACCTTATCCGGAACGGGCGTTGCGTTCGCCCGAGGTTAGTCGACCATACGCCTATCAACATGTCCATCGCGGATCGGACATCCGTCCAGCGCGCCGCTGAGTCGTTAACAACAACCGATGAGGTAACTCTGCCGTCGAGTGTGTAACCCCCTGGCGACCGCTTTCCGTCGACGGGGCCTTGAGGTGTCGGCGTGCGCGTGCGACGAGTCACGACACAACGCCATTGTGCCGAGACGGGCGCATGATCATGTCGCCGAGAGCAGCACTCCGCGACGGCCGCGGGAAAGTCACCCTCCGGCGCGCATTGCCGCACGCCCCAGTCAGGTCGCAGGCACACGACGGCACTCACGATATTGAGGAGACTCCACAGAGAAACCGCCCAAAATACTTTGAGAGGGGCGTAACCCTTGGTGACGCCCGGCACTTGCACTTACACTGCGCGCCCCTTGGGTCGCGGTCGTCGCCGCGGTCGAGTGAAGGCTTGACGGAAGAAGTCGCCCGCAGCCCGAGGAAAACGTTCAAATTACATGATTAGGGGGTATCGGGGATGTCGCTCATCGATTCGACCGTGCCGTCGGTTCCGACCGTCGTGGCAGAAACCGCGGTGGAACGGACGCAGCAGACCGTAGCCGTCGTAGGACTTGGTTATGTGGGTCTACCGACTGCGCTGGCCTGTCACGCGGCCGGGATGTCCGTGATCGGCATCGACGTCTCCGAGGAGCGGATCAGCGAGATCCTCGACGGGACTCCTGATCTCCTTGACGCCGACCGGCGCAGACTTGAGGGTGCACGCAACTCCACCGACCGCTTCTCGGTGGTCCGAGACGTGGCCGCGATCGCTGACGCTGAGTGCGTGCTGATCTGCGTACCGACTCCGATCGATGAACGGCAGATCCCGGACCTGGCACCGCTCGCCGCGGCCTGCGAAGCGGTCGTGGCACGGGCACGCGCCGGGCAGGTGCTGGTGCTTACCTCGACGACGTATGTCGGCTGCACGCGCCAACTGCTCGTGAACCCGCTCGCCGCTCGCGGTCTCATGGCCGGCCAGGAGGTGCACGTCTGCTTCGCGCCCGAGCGGATCGATCCGGCCAACACACAGTTTGCGATGACGGAGGTCCCGAAGGTCGTCGGCGGCGTCACCGAGGCGTGCGCGATGGCCGCCGTGCCATTCCTGGGAGCGCTGACGAACCGGCTGCATCTCGTCTCGTCTCCTGAGGCAGCGGAGATGACGAAGCTGCTCGAGAACACATTTCGTGCAGTGAACATTACGCTCGCCAATGAGTTCGCTGACGTGGCCAGGATCATGTCACTGAACCCCATCGAGGTGATCGATGCAGCGGGAACGAAGCCGTACGGGTTCATGCCCTTCTACCCGGGACCGGGCGTCGGCGGGCACTGCATTCCGTGCGATCCGCACTATCTCCTCTGGCAACTGCGTCACGAGCGCATATATCCGCCGGTGATCTCAGCCGCGATGCAGGGCATCGCCACCCGGCCCGCGCGCGTCGTCGAGCGGGCGGCGGAGGTACTCGCGATGGCCGGGCGTCCGCTTCGGGGCTCGCGCGTGCTCGTAGTCGGGGTCTCCTACAAGCCGAACATCGCAGACACCCGTGAGTCACCCGCAATCGAAGTGATCAGCGGGCTGCGGGCCCGCGGCGCGCGCGTGTCCATTTACGACCCCGTGGCAGGCAGCGTGCGCGTGAACGAAGAGGTGCTGTACTCGCTGCCGTGCCCGCCAGAGCCCGGCGAACACGACTTGGTCGTCGTCACCTGTCGCCATGACGCTGTCGGAGAGGCGGCGATAGCCGAGGCCGAGCTTTTGCTCGACGCCACCTACTCGCTGCCCGAGGCGGGGAACCGCTTCGTTCCGTAGAGCCGCTCCCATACGGCGCGCTGAGCCGACGTCCCCGCTCACATGCGGCGAGCGCCTGCTCATGAGCCGGCACTGGGAGCTCGTTGCCCCAACCCCTCGCGACGCTCACTCCTCGCGGCGTGCCGTACTGCACACTGTATGTGCATGCTGCGTGCCTGCTGTGTCGTGGGTCGACTGATTCCGACGGTTGCCGACGCTGCCGGCGTGACGATCGTGGGCGCCAGCGCGACGGCGGCAATCATCGCCAAGTTGTTGGCGGTGAGTCGCATGCCCGCTCCTTTAGTTCGCGGCTGTTTCTTCGTCTGCCACGAACATGCGCCCAGCACCCGCTTGCACATCGGCGACGCGGCTGGCGAAGGAGCACGCGTCAGCCCGTCCTGCTGTCAGACACCGGGTTGGCGAAGCATGCGGACCTTCGCTTGCCAGCCGCCTCGCTTCGCGGCGGTGGATGGCCGTTGGAAGACCGGTCGCGATCCTGATCTGCTGTTCTGGCACGGCCGGTCGTGGCGGGCCACTTGACGCGCATCGCGGTGCTTGATCGAATCGTCTTGGAGATCGAAGCAGGACCAAAGGAGACGAGATGTCGGTAGTGATGGGGCTGCGGATCACAGGAGATCCAGCACGAATCGAGCGGGCTCTGAACAGCGACCCTGAACGGCTGATGAGAATCAGCCAACGTGCTCGAGACGCCGGGTGCATCCACCATAGGTTCTTCGCGAACGAAGCCGGCGGCGAAGTCCTCGTGGTGGACGAATGGCCTGATGCCGCGCCGTTCATGCGGTTCTTCGAGGAAGGCACAGACATCGGCGAGATGATGGGCGAGGCTGGTGTCACCGAGCGGCCGACGCCCGTGTTCTGGCGCGAGTTGGACACGCCGGACAAGTTTTAGGGAGGGCGTAGAGGCCGCGCTGCGGGTCCTAGATGTCGCTTGCTGATCCGAGGGGCCTCGCCATTCGGGCAGCTCAGCGCATGGGGTCGTGCGATCCCGCACACCTCCGCGTCGGCCACGAGCCCAGGACCCCCGCGGCCCGAACGACCGCGTGAACAAGCTCGCTCGGTCGAGGACGGTAGGATCGATCGCGTGGAACGCGGTGTCCACGATCGCGGTGGTCTCCCAACCGATGAGCCGATCGATCGCAGCGAGCACACGCTCGAGGATTGGGAGGTCCTGACCGACGCGCTCGTTGGCGCGCTCGCTCGCCGCGGGGTGATGAACGTCGACGAGCTGCGGCGCGGGATCGAGAGCATGCCACCGGAGGAGTACGTGCGGGCTTCTTACTACGAGCGTTGGCTGTTCTCGATGGAGTCGATCCTTACTGAGAAGGGCGTGCTCGCCGCCGGTGAGCTCGATCGGAGGGCTGCGGGATGACGTATCGGGTCGGAGAGCCGGTCGCGGTCGCGACGAGAGCTCACGGCGGGCACCACCGCACGCCTTCCTACATCAAGGGCAAGACGGGGCGGGTTGAGCGCGTGCACGCCGCGTTCCGGAACCCGGAGACCCGAGCGTACGGCGATGATGGGCTCCCCGAGATGCCGTTGTACCTCGTGAGCTTCGCGCGGTCGGAGTTGTGGCCCGATTCCCCCGCCGACGGCGGTTACCGCGTCTACGTCGACGTCTTCGAGCATTGGCTGGAGGGGGCGAGATGAGCGAGCACGACCATGACCACACGCCGATCACCAATGGGGACGAACCCGCGGCCGCCGTGCGCGCCCGTGCGCTCGAGGAACTGCTGGTCGAGAAGGGCGTGCTGCGCCCGGAGGAGATCCGCGCCGGCATTGACTGGCTCGTCTCACGCACACCGGCAGACGGCGCGCGGCTCGTAGCGCGTGCGTGGGTCGACCCGGAGTTCAAGCGGAGGTTGCTGGCCGACGCGCGTTCGGCGGCGCTCGAGCTCGGCCTCGACCCCGGCCCGTCGCCGGTCGTGGTCGCGCTCGCGAACACCGAGACCGTGCACCACATGATCGTCTGCACGCTGTGCTCTTGCTATCCGCGTGCGCTGCTCGGTCCACCGCCCGCCTGGTACAAGAGCCTGCCGTACCGCTCGCGCGCGGTGTCGGACCCGCGCGGGGTACTCGCGGAGTTCGGCCTGGAGATCGGCGACGACGTTGAACTGCGCGTGGTCGATTCGACAGCCGATATCCGCTATCTGGTGATCCCGCGCCGTCCGCCGGGGACGGACGAGCTCAGCGAAGAGCGCCTCGCCGCACTGGTCACGCGCGACTCCATGATTGGCGTCGCACAGCCGGCCGAGCCCGCGCTCGCCTGACGGCGCCGGTCCCGCGGCTGGGTGGCCGCTGAACCGGCCGGAGGCGGCGGAAGTGCCCAGAGCGGTCACAACGCGTCGGCACGCTCGTGACATTCGTCATGCCCAGATGGTGGTAGTTGGCACTTACGCAACAGCGAGCGAGATGTCAGCCTCTTCCCATCGCCGCTACCACCCAGACCGGCACCGCGGCGGCTCCGAAACCGTGATTGATGCCGAGGAGGCCAACGTGATCATCCTGCTCCCCCTGCTCCGCCGTCTCAGCGCACGCATCCGACTCGCCGTCGGCCTCGCACTCACTACCGTCGGGCTGTTCCTGATCATCGCGGCGCTGGCCCACGGAGTCATCGCCCTGATCGTCGGTGCGATCTTCCTCCTCAGCGTTTGCCGTGGACGGCAGCGCGAGCGGCTGACCTACCCGTCGCGTTAGGTTGCCGGACCGCGTTAGGCCTCGAATGCCGTCGAGCGTGCGAGCGACTCCCAGCGCACGAGCTCCGCGCCGAGCTCCTCGCACTTCGCCCGTATACCCTCGAAAGCGTCTGGGCCAGCGCGAACTTGGCGGCGCAATAGGCAGAGACGCCGGGGCCTGCCATCCGACCGCCTTGCGAGCTGATCTGCACGATCGTGCCGGAACCCTGTGCGCGCATCCGCGGCAGGACAGCTCTCGTGAGCGCTGTCGGTCCGAAGAACATCGTCTCCATCGCGGCGCACAGCTCATCGATGCGCATCTCCTCGAGCGCCCCGACGAGCCCGATGCCGGCGTTGTTGACGAGGACATCGATGCGCCCGAAACGGTCAGTCGCCGCCGTAAGAGCGGGCTCCAACGCCTCCTCGTGAGTGACATCGAGCTGCAGCACGAATACGTCGTCGCCCTGAAGCCCGGCCAGCCCGTCCGGCCGTCGCGCGGTCGCGACAACCCGGTCCCCCCGGACCCTCGCCGCGTCCACTAGGGCTCGACCGAATCCAGACGAACACCCCGTGATGAACCACACCCGCCCGTCCTGTCCAGTCATCGTCGCCTCCTCATCTATCGACTCTTCGACCGCCCAAAAGGATCGCTGGTATGGCTTGTGAGCGCTTCGGGGTGGAGTTGGTAGACGGTTGCGCAGCCGAACGGGTGGCTCGACCGAATGATCGGCGCGATCTCACCCGCGAGGCCGGCCCGTGCGGTGCAGTCGGCGACCAGGAAGCGTGCGCCGGTGCTGACCACGAATGTCTGTGCCTCGGCGGGCCGCATCCGGCCGGCAAGGAGGCGCGCCACTTCGATCTGGCGCTGCCGTGGATGAGGTTCTGACCAGAACACGTCTCCGATGTACGTGCGGCGCCCGGTTTCGGCCGGGATGTAGCGGCCGACGGGAAAGCCGGCGAGCACACCCCCG
>Ga0335081_10013224_pt1 | contig 13348 bp, 11 predicted proteins | sample Lox_Sample_35_FD_206713 | JGI IMG/M metagenome (GOLD analysis project Ga0335081, IMG submission 206713) | Soil microbial communities from Loxahatchee National Wildlife Refuge, Florida, United States - Lox_Sample_3.5 | ecosystem: Environmental > Terrestrial > Soil > Wetlands | place: USA...
CCGGCTTGCCGAGCCGGAGCGCGACGTCGTTGACCAGGTAGCGCGTCGCGAAGTTGTCGGCGCCGTCGACGATCACGTCGTAGCCGGCGAGCAGCTCGAGCGCGTTGTCGCGGGTGACCCGCACGCGATGCTTGACCACGCGCACGTCGGGGTTGAGGTTGCCGAGCGTGCGCTCGGCGCTGTCGACCTTCGCGGTGCCCAGCCGATCCGTGCCGTGCAGGATCTGGCGCTGCAGGTTCGACGCATCGACCGCGTCGTCGTCGATCATGCCGAGCGTGCCGACGCCGGCGGCCGCGAGGTACATCGCCGCCGGCGAGCCCAGCCCGCCCGCGCCGATGCACGCGACCTTGGCGGCGAGCAGCTTGAGCTGCCCGGCGGTGCCGACCTCGGGCAGGAGCACGTGGCGCGAGTAGCGCGTCTCCTGATCGGCGCGCAGCCCCTGCGGCATCTCCCACGCCAGGCCCGCGCGCTTCCAGCCGGAAAACCCGCCGGCCAGCGAGCGCACCCGCGTGTAGCCGAGCTCGGCGAGCGAGCGCGCCGCGAACAGCGAGCGGTTGCCGCTCGCGCAGTAGAGGACGATCGCGCGCTCGCGATCGCCGACCAGCTTCTCGATCCGCGCCTCGAGGAAGCCGCGCGGGATCCACGCGGCGCCGGGGATCGCGCCCTGGGCATGCTCGTCCGCCTCGCGGACATCGATCACCTGGGGGCGATCGCGCTCCAGCTCGCCCGCCAGCCCGGCCACGTCGATCTCGGGGGTCCGGGCGCGGAGCTCGCGGAGCAGCGCGTCGTAGCTCGCCATCTCCGCGTTCTAGCCGATCGCACCGGCGGCGCGCAGCGCCGAAGGCCGCGCCAACGCTTGCTATGACCCTCACGTGAGGGTAAGGTCCGAACCAAGATGTCCGAGCTCGCCATGGAAGCAGCCCCCGGTCCGGAGTCGATGCTTCGGATCACCCCCGTCGCGGCCGCCAAGGTCAACGAGATCCGTTCCGCCGAGGGCATCGAGCGCACGATGGCGCTGCGCGTCCGCGTGGTCGGCGGCGGCTGTGCCGGATTCTCGTACGACCTGTACTTCGACGAGCCCGCCGAGGTGGACCGCCAGTTCGAGGTCGAGGGCGTGCAGTGCATCGTCGACGAGATGAGCCTGATGTACCTGGTCGGCACCGAGATCGACTACGTCGAAGGCCTGCAGGGTGCCGGGTTCAAGTTCCAGAACCCGAACGTCAAGTCGACCTGCGGCTGCGGTAGCAGCTTTAGTGTCTGAGATCGCCGCCGTCCTCGAGCGCGAGCTCGGCGCCGCCGCGGTGATCGGTCCGGGCCACGAGCGGCTCGACGACTACGGCCGCGACGAGAGCCCGCTGCCGGTGTTCTATCCGCCGGAGTGCGCCGCGCTGTGCGAGACCCGCGAGCAGGTCGCGGCGGTGCTGCGCGTGTGCGCCGAGCGCCGCGTGCCGGTCACGCCGCGCGGCGCGGGCTCGGGGATGTGCGGCGGCGCGCTGCCGGTCGCCGGCGGCGTCGTGCTGTCGACCGAGCGCATGCAGCGGATCAAGGAGATCGATCCCGGCGACCTGATCGCGGTGGTCGAGCCCGGCGTGGTGACCGGCCGGCTCCAGGAGGCGGTCGAGGCGCAGGACCTGTTCTACCCGCCCGATCCGGCCTCGCTCGAGTTCTGCTCGATCGGCGGCAACGCGTCGACCAACGCCGGCGGCCCGCGCGCGTTCAAGTACGGCGTCACCCGCGAGTACATCCTCGGCCTCGAGGTCGCGCTGATGGGTGGCGAGCTGCTGCGCTGCGGGCGGCGCACCGCCAAGGGCGTCACCGGCTACGACCTGGTCGCCGGCTTCGTCGGCACCGAGGGCACGTTCGGCGTGATCACCGAGCTCGTGGTCAAGCTCCTGCCCAAGCCGCCGGCCGCCGCGACCGTGCTCGGCGTGTTCGCCGACGTCGCCGCGGCGGGCAACGCGATCTCGTCGCTGCTGCGCGGCGGGCTCCGGCCGCGCGTGCTCGAGCTCGCCGATCGCGCGTCGATCGACGCGATCCGGCCCAGGAGCCGCTATCGCTTCCCGCCGAACGCCGGCGCGATCGTGCTGATCGAGGTCGACGGCGATCCCGACACGATGGCCACGCAGATGGAGAAGATCGGCCTGGCCTGCGACGATCTCGGCGCGCTCGACGTGCTCGCCGCGACCGACGCGCCGGAGCGCCGCGCGATCTGGGAGGCGCGCCGGCTGATCTCGCCGTCGCTCAAGGAAGCGTATCGCGTGAAGGTCAACGAGGACGTGTGCGTGCCGCGCGGCAAGATCGTCGAGATGCTCGCGCGGGTCGATCGCGTGTCGGCCGAGACCGGCATCCAGTGCGTCGTGTTCGGCCACGCCGGCGATGGCAACCTGCACGTCAACTTGCTGTCGCACGACGATCCGAACGATCCGGCGGTGCGCGCGAAGATGTGGGGCGCCGCGCGCCAGCTGTTCGTGCACACGATCGAGCTCGGCGGCACGCTGTCGGGCGAGCACGGCATCGGCCTGACCAAGCGCGACTACGTCGCGATGGAGCAGAGCGAGCAGCTGATCGAGTGGCAGCGCCGCTGGAAGGCGCTGTGGGATCCGGCCGGCCTGCTCAACCCAGGCAAGATCCTCCCCGCGCGCAAGTCGCCTTGCAGCGAGTAGACGCGCCGCTCGCGCGCGCATTCACCTGACGCGTGTTTAGGCTTAACACCGGCCCCGCGCTCGGGTTAAGCGGTCGTCGTCCGTCGGGATGGGAGCCCAATGCGTCTCTTGCTCGCTGTTACCTTGTTTGCTTGCGCGTGCGCGTCCACCGACAAGCCGATCGAGTCCGGCGGCGACGGGTCGCCCGACGGCAAGACGCCGACCACCGAGCGCGCGAACCCGAGCGACGTGCCGATCAGCTATCACGGCGGGAATCTGCTCACGTGGGACGTGGCGGTCTACGTCATCTACTACGGCGGCTGGCTCGATCAGAACGGCAGCTGGACGGCGAGCGGCGGCGACGCGTGGCTGATCGAGCACTTCATCGAGCAGCTGTCGGGCAGCTCGTGGTTCTCGATCAACCGCTGGTACGACGACCGCAACGGCACGCCGGCGACCAACGCGGTGCACCTCGCCGGCCGCGCGTTCGACGCCTACTCGCGCGGCACCAACCTCGGCGACGACGACGTGCGCGTGATCGTGGAGAACGCGATCGCGTACGGCAGGCTGCCCAACGATCCGTGGGGCATCTACGTCGTGCTGCCGACCGCCGACGTCGCCGAGGGCGGGTTCTGCTCGACCGATTGCGGCTGGCACACCTACACCCAGTGGGGCAGCGAGTACCTGACCTACGCGTTCATCGGCAACGGCGCGCGCTGTCCGTCCACCTGCCCGACCTACTCGCCGAGCGCCAACGGCGTCCCGGCAGGCGACGAGATGGTGAACGTGCTCGGCCACGAGCTGTCGGAGTCGGTGACCGATCCGTACTTCGACGGCTGGTACGGCGGCAGCGAGGAGAACGCCGACCGCTGCGCGTGGAACTTCGGCCCGACGTTCTGGCTGACGAATGGCGCGGCGGCCAACGTGCAGATCGGCGACCGCTATTACCTGGTGCAGCAGAACTGGGCGCCCGCGAACCCGGGTTACTGCACGCAGGGCGCGTGGTGATCGCGTAAGCTCGCGCGGTGGACGATCTGGTGCGGGTGATCCCGCCGCTGGTCGCGCGCGCGGGGGCGGCCGCGGTCGCGAGCTGGCTGTCGCCGCGCGCGCTCGCCGCGTGCATGCTGGGCGACACGCGGTTCTGCGCCGGCGCGCTGGAGACCTTGCGCGCGCCGGGCTCGCCGGTCGCGGCCGCCTTCCCCGAGGTGGTCGGGCTCGCGTATCCCGCGCCGCCCCAGGTCGAGCACGATCCCGGCAGCGCGCTGCCCCTGCTCGATCACGTCGCGACCCGGATGCTCGGCGGAAGGCTCGCGGCGCTCGAGGCGCGCGAGCGCTTCGCCGGCCTGTCGCAGGGCGCGTTCGACGAGCTCGCGGCGATCACCGCGCGCGTGCTCGCGGCCGGGCTCGGCCCCGCGCTGCGCGCCGCGATGCTCCACCTCGACATCGCCAAGACCGGCGACCCCGAGCTGCGCGCCGCGTGGCAGGCCCGGGGCATCGCGCTCGAGGTCCACAACGAGGCCGCCGCGGCGATCCTGCGCGCCACCGGCCGCACGTGGGAGCTCGCGCCGGCGCTCGCCCAGCTCGCGATCGCGTGGGTCGAGGCGCACGGCCTGGCCGGCCAGCACGTGCGCGGCGAGGGCCCGCTCGCGATGCTCGCACCGCTGTGCGGCGCGCTGCGCGAGCTCGCGCCGGCGCTGGGCCGGCTGCTCCGCTGCGAGCCCCACCAGGCGATCGCGCTCGCGCTCGACGGCCTGCACGTGATCAACGCGTGCGACACCGCGGCGGTGCGCGACGGCCTGCTCGACGACGCGCTGCTCGGCAAGCTCGCGCGCGTGCGCGACCAGGTGGTGATGGTCGCGGCGCAGGCGCGGTTCTCGGATCCGGTCGCCGCGCTCGGCGCGCCGCCGCTCGATCGCGCGCGGCTCGCCGATCGGCTGCGCGCGCTGCGTGCCGGCCGCCAGCGCGCCGGCGAGCCCGCCGAGCTGGTCGACGCCGCGGTGCGCGAGCTCGCGGACACCGAGCTCGCCGCGCTCGCGCCCGCGCTCGCGACCTGCCAGCTGTGGTACTGCGAGGCCGCGACCGGCGCGCTGCCGCCGCGGGCCCAGCTCGCGGTGCTCGCCGCCGCGATCGGCGCGGCGCGCGCGCACGGCATCGATACCGCGCGGCCGTGGCACGCCCAGCTGCGCCCGCTGGTCGCGCGCCTGGCCGGCGATGCGCCGTCCGCGCGCTACCGCCGCCGCCTGGTCGAGGCCGCGCTCGCCCAGCGCACGATCCGCGAGCTGCTCGCCGGAGACGCGCGGCTCGGCCCGCTCGGCGCGCTGTCGGGGCGGCTCGCGCAGACCCGCCAGCCCGACGCGATCGTGATCGACTACGCCGAGAGCGACGAGGCCGCCGCGCTGGTCACGCTGCTCGGCGCGTACGAGACCCGCTCGCAGGCGGTGTTCCACCAGATGCTCAAGGCGCTGTGCGACCTCTACGGCCTGCGCAAGGACGACCTCGACCGCGTCGCCAACGAGGAGGGCTACCTCGCGGCGATGAACGCGGCGCGCGGCGACAAGCAGCGCATGCTCGAGTACGTGCGGCCCGGCCGGATCGTCGAGCTCGGCCCGGGCGGCGGCGTCGTGCTCGACCTGCTCGCCGAGCGGTTTCGCGACTCCGAGATCATCGGCGTCGATCTGTCGCGCGAGGTGGTGAGCGCGCTCGAGAGCCGCGCCAGGGTCGCCGGCAAGCGCTGGCGCGTGCTCCACGGCGCGGCCGAGCGCCTGCCCGAGCTGCTCGCACCCGGCTCGGTCGACAGCGTCGTGCTGTGCTCGATCCTGCACGAGATCTACAGCTACACGCCGCCGCGCTTCCAGGAGGGCAGCGTGCGCGCGGCCGTGCGCGCGGCGTGGGCGACCCTGCGCCCGCGCGGCCGTCTCGTGATCCGCGACGGCGTGATGCCGCCGCCCGCGACCCGACGGCTGCGCTTCGTCGCGCCCGACGCGCGCCCGACGTTCGACCTCTACGTCGCGCAGTTCGAGGGCCGCGCGATCGCGGCGCGCGAGCTCGCACCGGATCGCGTCGAGCTCTCGGCCGCCGACGCGATGGAGTTCCTCTACACGTACACCTGGGGCCCGGCGAGCTTCCCGTACGAGGTGCGCGAGCTCTACGGCATCCTGCCCTACGACCGCTACGTCGCGTCGCTGGTCGAGTGGGTCGGCGGCGACGCGACCGTGGTCGAGCTGCCGCCCGAGCTGCGCAGCTACCTCCAGCCCGGCTACCGCGATCACCTCGCCGGCAAGATCGAGCTGACGGACGAGCACGACCAGCCCGCCGCGCTGCCCGACTCGAACTGCGTGATCGTGCTCGAGCGCCGCTGATCACGGCGCGTCGCGCTTGTACATCATCTGCAGCTCCTCGAACTCGGGCGGATGTACGCCGTCGGAGGTCATCTCGACCTGCGCCTGCAGGTAGCGCTTGCCGACGAACGGATCTTGCGGCGGCACGAGGCCGTTGTCGACCGTGGTCCACGGATCGCTGTCGGTGCAGGGCGCGTTGCACGCGCGCAGCCGCACGGTCGTGGTCTGGCCGAGGTCGCGCACGATCCAGGACACCACGTCGACGCTGAAGATGCTCGTGGTGTTGTCGATCAGCTCGGACGTCCACACCGCGTCGGTCGCGATCGGCTGCTCGGCCGCGCCCGCGGCGTGGACCGCGAGGTCGAGCTCGTCGAGGTGGCCCTGCTGCGAGCCGGTGCCGTTGTCCTTCGCGGTGAGCTTCCAGGTGCCGGCGACCGGCGCGTCGTTGAAGAACTGCGCGCCGTCGCCGGCATCGAGCGCGGCGAACAGCACGACCGTGCCGTTGCCGCTGGCGCCGCCGAGCCCGAGGTTGATCGAGTCGCCGCGCGGGTTCTGCACGCTCAGCCCCACCGACTGCAGCTGGTTGTTGTCGAGCACGGCGCGCACGACGATCGAGCTCGCGGTCTCGTCGCCGAACCCGTCGAGCGTCACGCTCTCGGAGACCTGGCTGCCGTTGCCCATGTTCTGCTGCTGGGTGCTGGCCGCGAACACCGCGCGATCGCCCACCGGCTCGACCGCGCGCAGGCGCTCGAGCGGCAGCGGCTGACCGATCAGCGCGCTGTCGGCCTCCGGCGCGTCGGTGATCTTCACCTGGAGGCTCGGGTTTCCGGTCGACTGGTTGAAGTCGAGCGTGAAGTCGTTCCAGCCCTGGGCGAGCGCGGCGGTGAGCGTGGTCTTCGCGTTGGTCTCGGTGGTCGCGGCGAACCCCGAGCCGCTGCCCGCGCCGGCGACCGCGAGCTGGTTGCCGTCGGAGCTGTCGACCTCGAACGTGTAGTTGCCGCTGGCCTGCGCGTAGAACTGCCCGACCCAGCGGGCCGACCAGTCGCTCGCCGCGACGTTGCCGCCCGACAGGCCGTTGTTGAAGTTGCTCTGCGCGAGCAGATCCTTGGCGAGCAGCGCGGGGCGCGGCTGCGGCCCGTTGGGGTCCGCGGTCGCTGCCAGCACCTGGTGGTTGCAGTAGATCTGCATGAGGCCGCGCGGGCCCTCGGCACGGCCGCGCATCTGGCTGCGCGACAGGCGCTCGAAACTGCCGCTGCCCGGAGCGGCGTGCGTGATCGACAGCGAGAAGTTGAACGTCGAGTTCGCCCAGCCGGCGCGCAGCTGGTACCAGCCCGGCGCGGTGACGTCGACCTGGAGCGCGGGGCTCTGCCCGCCGCCGGTCGACACGACCTGCGTCCACGCGGTCGAGTGCGGCGGCGCGATCTCGAGGAAGCCGACGTCGGCCGCCGCGATCTTGAGCTGGTGAGTGCCGGTCTGGCCGAGGTAGACCTCGCCGACCAGCCACGCGCTGAACGTCTGGTCGCCGATCCCGACGTAGCCGAGCCCGTTCGTGATGTTGATGTCCTGGCCGTTCCACGCGGCGCCACCGCTCGGCGTCACGGTCGCGGTCCGATCGAACGAGAACGTCGGATCGGTGTCGTGCCACAGCGCCGTGCCGGACAGGCCCTCGATCGTGAGGCCGCCGTAGAAGTAGCCGGCCGGCGTCAGCGATCCCCACGGATCGATCCCGACGTCGACGAACGAGGTACCCTTCGCGAAGTCCTGCGCGGTGTCGATCACCCACGGCACGATCTGGTGCCCGCCGTCGTCGAACACCGGCGGCGCGTCGACCAGCGAGTTGCCGTCGAGCGGTGCCGCCCCGTGATGGAAGCTGCACGCCCCGCAAAGCACGGCGACGAGCGCACGCCGCATGACACGATCGTACTGCGCGTCGCGGAACGGATCGATGTAGGTCGATCGGCGCTATCGCGGTCTGCCAGCTGCTAACGCCGCGTCATTCCGCCTTGACGAACGACGTGATCCGCCAGGCGTCGGCGCGCGGCTCGAGCACGAGCTGGTACGCGCCGGCCTCGGCCGCGCCCGCCGGGCACGTGACCTTCTTGTCGCCGTCGGCGGCGCACGCGGCGAGCAGCCCCGCCATCGCGTCGAGCTGGGCCGGATCGGCCTGCCACATCGCGAGCGCCGCGTCGGCGCCGGTGCCGCCGCCCAGGCTCCACACCACGTTGTCGTCGAGCAGCGGGCGCAGCGCGGCGTAGTCGCGCCGGGCGAGCACGTCCTTGAGCTGCGCGAGCTGGCGCGCCGCCGCCGGCGGCACGCCCTTGAACGTGCGCGGATCGGTGCGCGGCAGCTCGTCGTCCGCCGATTTCGGCGCGTCCTCCTTCATCGGGACCGCGAACTTCTGGATGCGCTTGTGGATCGCGAGCGTGAGCGCGTCGATCCGCGGCTGCAGCCACGGTGGCTTGTTCGCGCCCTTCATCTCGACCGGCATCGCCGCGCCCGGATCCCACTCCGACGCGTGGCCATTGACCTTGAGCCGCCACGGCCGCCCGCCGGTGATGGTGACGTCGAACCGCACGTAGTAGCGCTTGGTGGTGAGCTGGGTCGGCATCCCGGTGGCGGCCGGCGAGTTGCCCATCCCGGCCATGCCGCCGCCCGGCCCGAGCGCACCGCCCATCGCGCCGCCGCCACCCATCGTGACGGCTTGTGACGTCGGATCGTTGCCCTGATCGGCGTACGCGACCTGGTGCCACGCCGTCTGGATCTTGCCCGGACCGGGGTTGTCGTCGAGGTTCGGGTAGAGCTCGCGGGTGGCCTCGACCGCCGCGCTGTACACCGAGGCGAAGTCGGTGTCGTAGAGCGAATGCTTCGCGGTCTCGACCTCCTTCTTGGTCCCGGCGCACGCCGCGACGGTCGCGACGAGCGCGAGGATGATGGTACGGTCACCGCGGGTCATGGGAGGCCGCTCACGAAATAGCACAAGGCCGAGGCCGCGGCGGATAAAGAAGCCGACGGCGGCGCATGCCGCCAGGGTTGCCTCGCTGCTGGCGGAATCGTGGCCGGATGCCACGTGCGAGCTCGATCACACGAGCGCGTACCAGCTGCTGGTCGCGACCATCCTCGCCGCCCAGTCGACCGACCGCACGATCAACACGATCACGCCGGCGCTGTTTGCGAAGTATCCCGACGCCGCGGCGCTCGCCCGGGCCGACCCCGCCGAGCTCGAGCCGATGATCGTGAAGAGCGGGTTCTTCCGGATGAAAGCCAAGCACCTCGTCGGGATGGCGCGCGCGGTGGTCGCCGGCCACGGCGGCCAGATCCCCGACACCATGGAGGCGCTGGTCGAGCTACCCGGCGTCGCGCGCAAGACGGCCAACGTCGTGCTCGGGACCTGGTTTGGCAAGAACGAGGGCGTGATCGTCGATACCCACGTGATCCGGCTGTCGCAGCGGATGGGGCTGACGACGCACACCGATCCGGTCAAGATCGAGCAGGATCTGATGAAGCTCGTCCCGCGCGACCAGTGGACCGCGTTCGCGCACCGCATGACCATCCACGGCCGGCGGGTGTGCAACGCCCAGCGCCCCGATTGCGATCACTGCAAGGTCGCGCCGGCCTGCCCGAGCGCGTTCATGTTCGCAGCGATCAAGCGGAGGCGAGCGTGACCCCGCGGGTCGCGGTCGGCGCGTTCGTGTTCGACGGCGCCGGCCGCGTGCTGCTGATCGAGCGCGGCCAGCCGCCCGGCGCCGGGCTGTGGACCGTGCCCGGCGGCAAGCTCGAGCCCGCCGAGACGCTCGCCCAGGCGGTGGCGCGCGAGGTCCGCGAGGAGACCGGGCTGGTCGCCGAGGTCGGCCCGCTGGTGTGCGTGGTCGAGCGCATCGCCGAGGGCTACCACTACGTGATCCTCGATTACCTCGCGCGCGTGATCGGCGGCGCGCTCGATCCGGGCAGCGACGTGCGCGCCGCGAAGTTCGTCGCCGACGCCGAGCTCGATGCCCTGCCGCTCACCGACGGCCTCGTCGCCGTGCTCGCGCGCGCCCGTGCTACACACGCGACGTGGGCCTCCCGGTAGTCAGCCACTGGCACGACTGGCGGTGGCAGCTCGCGAACATGCTGACGACCGCCGACGAGCTCGCCGCGCAGGTCGAGCTGTCGCCGGCCGAGCGCGCCGGGCTCGCCGCGTCGGCGTCGCTGTTCCGGGTCGGCGTGACGCCGTACTACGCGAGCCTGATGGATCGCGCGCACGACAGCTGTCCGATCCGCATGCAGGTCATCCCGCGCGCGGCCGAGGGCCAGATCCGCGCCGAGGAGCTGCGCGATCCGCTCGGCGAGGACAGCCACAACCCGGCGCCGTCGATCGTGCACAAGTACCCCGACCGCGTGCTGTTCCTCGTGGTCGATCGCTGCGGCATCTACTGCCGGCACTGCAATCGCCGGCGGCTGGTCGGCGGCGACGAGCCACCCACCACGGCCGAGCTCGAGGCCGGGCTCGACTACATCGCGCGCACGCCGCGGGTGCGCGACGTGCTGCTGTCGGGCGGCGATCCGCTGCTGCTGTCGACCCGCCGGCTCGGACATCTGCTCGGCCGGCTGCGCGCGATCCCGCACGTCGAGACCATCCGCATCGGCACCCGGCTGCCCGTGGTGTGCCCGATGCGGATCGACGACGAGCTGTGCGCGACGCTGCGCCGGCATCATCCGCTGTTCGTCAACACCCACTTCAACCACGTCAAGGAGCTCACGCCCGAGGCGCGCGCGGCGTGCGAGCGGCTGGTCGACGCCGGCATCCCGGTCGGCAACCAGACCGTGCTGCTGCGCGGGGTGAATTCGTCGGTGCGATCGCTGCGCGCGCTGATGCGCGGCCTGCTGCGCGCGCGGGTCAAGCCCTACTACCTGTTCCAGGGCGACACCGTGATCGGCACCGACCACCTGCGCACGCCGGTCGAGGACGCGCAGCGGCTGTACCGCGGGCTGCGCGGCTGGATGAACGGCATGGCCGTGCCGATGCTCGTGCTCGACGCGCCCGGCGGCGGCGGCAAGGTCCCGATCGTGCCGGACTACATCGAGTCGCTCGATCGCGAGCGCGTCGTGGTGCGGACCTACCGCGACACCCGCGTCGAGTATCCACAGCCGCGCGAGCGCGACTGCGGCGTCCCGTACGACGCGATCTACTTCGCCGGCGAGCCCGACGACGACGATCGCGAGGGCAGCGCGCCGGACTCGGGTGACGAGCTCGGCTGACATCGCCGCGCTCGCGCGCGAGCTCGGGTTTCATCGCGCCGCGGTCGTGCCGATCGAGCCGCCGCGCCGCCACGAGCTGTACGCGTCGTGGCTCGCGCGCGGGCTGCACGGCGAGATGGCCTACCTCGCGGCGCCCGATCACGCCGGGCCGCGCGCCGATCTGCGCGCGCTGCTCGCGTCGGCGCGCGCGCTGATCGTGGTCGCGCTCGCCTACGAGCGGGCGGATCCCGTGCCGCCGGATCGCCTGCTGCGCGGCAAGATCGCGCGCTACGCCCGCGGCGAGGACTACCACCTGGTCGTGCGCGACAAGCTCGCCGCGCTGGCGACCCGGCTGTCCCGCGAGCTCGCGCGCCCGGTCGCGGCGCGGCCGTGCGTCGACTCGGCGCCGGTGCTCGAGCGCGAGTGGGCCGAGCGCGGCGGGCTGGGCTTCGTCGCGAAGAACACGATGGTGATCGCGCCCGGGCTCGGCAGCTACGTCGTGCTCGGCGAGCTGCTGGTCGACGTCGAGCTCGTGCCCACCGCGCCGGACGCGCCGCCGCGCCCGCGCTGCGGCACCTGCCGCGCCTGCCTCGACGCCTGCCCGACCGGCGCGTTCGCCGACGCCTACGTGCTCGACGCGCGGCGCTGCATCTCGTACCTGACGATCGAGCATCGGGGCGCGATCCCGATCGAGCTGCGCCCCGCGATCGGCACGTGGGTGTTCGGCTGCGATGTCTGCCAGGAGGTCTGTCCGTTCAACGCCGGCGCCGGCGAGCCGGCCGATCCGCGGCTCCGGCCGCGCTCGCTCGACCACGCGCTGCCCGATCTGCTCGCGCTCGCCGCGATGGGCGCCAACCAGCTGCGCCAGCGCGTGCGGCGCACCGCGCTGCGCCGCGCGTCGCGCGACACGCTCGTGCGCAACGTCTGTGTCGCGCTCGGCAACACCGGCTCGCCCGACGCGGTGCCCGCGCTCGCCGCGCTGCTGCACCACCGCAGCGCGCTGGTCCGCGGTCACGCCGCGTGGGCGCTCGGCGCGATCGCCGGCGAGGCCGCGCGCGCCGCGCTCGACGCCGCGCTGCCCGCCGAGCGCGACCCGAGCGTGATCGCCGAGCTCACTTCGGCGCGACGAACTGCGGCGACGCCACGTACGCCGCCACCGCCCGGATCTGCGCGTCGTTGAGCGCGCCCTCGAACGACGGCATCAGCCTGTTCGACGAGCCGGCGCGCACCTGGTGCTCGACCAGGCCCGGCGTGATCTTCGCGCGCAGCGCCGGCGCGGTCAGATCCTTCACGCCGAGCCGCACCACCATCGCCTCGCTCGGCTTGCCGGTCGGGCCGTGGCACGTGACGCACACGCTGTGGAAGATCGCGGCGCCGTCCTCCGTGCCGCCCGCGAGCGGATGCCCCGCATCGCACGCCGCCGCGGCCAGGATCAGCGCGATCGCGAACAGCTTCACGCCGCGGACATGCCATCGGCGGCGCCGGATGGCAAGCCCGTGCTATCGTCCATCGCATGAGGCGGGTTGTCCTCGCGCTGATGCTGGTCGCCGCGTGCGGCGGACCGCAGATCCCGGCGCACAATGGCTACCGGAGCGACAAGGCCAAGCCGTGGAAGAAGGCCAAGGTCCTCAAGTTCAACGATCAGATGGAGGCGAAGGCCGACGGCGACCTGTCGTATCCGGACATGCGGCGCGCCGCGTGGTTCGACATCGGGCTCGACCAGCCGAGCGAGCTCGATCTGCTGGTCGAGATCACGCCGCCCGGCGACGGCGTCAACGACAACTTCGATCTCGGGTTCGAGGTGCTCGATCCCGGCAACCGCAAGATCATCCGCAAGGACCTCGACGAGGGCGACCAGCAGAGCGAGGACAAGAAGAGCGCGCAGCTCAAGGACCTCGCGCCCGGCCACTACCTCGTCCACCTGTACCTGCAGTCGCGGCTGGACACCGCCGACTACGTGCTGCACGCGACGATCAAGCCGGCGCCGCCGCAGCAGGTCGCGAGCGACTTCCCGGCGGAGGTGCCGTTCCCCTCGCCGCTGCCGATGGTCCCGGTCAACGACGACACCCCCAAGGGCTACAAGCCGCCGACCACGGTGGTCATCCACACCATCCCGCACCATCCGGGCGTGCACCACGTCGATCCGCCCAA
>Ga0335081_10013225_pt1 | contig 13347 bp, 15 predicted proteins | sample Lox_Sample_35_FD_206713 | JGI IMG/M metagenome (GOLD analysis project Ga0335081, IMG submission 206713) | Soil microbial communities from Loxahatchee National Wildlife Refuge, Florida, United States - Lox_Sample_3.5 | ecosystem: Environmental > Terrestrial > Soil > Wetlands | place: USA...
TCGCGCCCGTAAACCCGATGCAGCACCTGAAAATTTCCGCGCTCGCCCGCGGCATCGACGTAATCGGAAATCGATGAGCCGCGATGCTCGATCGCCAGCGTCAGCGTTTCGCGGATCGCCTGATGCAGCCGCGCCGCACGCTCCCCGCTCAGCCGTGACGCAATCGCCAGCGGATGGATTCCCGAAGCGAACAGCGCTTCGTCAACGTAAATATTGCCCATTCCCGCGAGAAAGCTCTGGTTCATGAGCAGCGCCTTGACACGCGATTTGCGCGCCCGCAGCCTGGCGACGAACTCGTCGGCGCCGATTTCGAGCGGCTCAGGTCCCAGCCGTGCGATGCGGCGCGGATTCCATTCGATGCGTCCGAACTGGCGCGGATCGTCGTACAGTAGCACGCCATGATCGAGGGTGAATACGCCGTGCGTGTGCTCTCCCCGCGCGCCGTCGAGCAGCAGCTTTCCCGTCATGCCCAGGTGCACCGAAAACGAGCCTTGGTCGAGCGCGACGACGATAAATTTTCCGCGCCGCCGGATCCCGCGAATGGTTCGTCCGGCGAATTTCGCCGCCAGCGCACGGCGGTTGCCCGGCGTCACGAAGCGCGAATCGAATTCGGCGGATAGAATCCGGCGGCCGGGAAGATGCGGCGCAAGCGACCGCACCACGGTTTCGACCTCAGGCAGCTCCGGCACTTGCCTCGGGCACGTTGATGTAAATTTCGCCGTTCTCAGTCTTGATAGGGAAGCAAGCGAGCTTCACGCTTTCGTCGTAATCGTTCACGCCGGTCAGGCAATCGTATTCCCACGCATGCCACGGACAAATCAGCCGGCCGTTTTCGATGTTTCCCTCGCCGAGCGGCCCTCCCGCGTGCGGGCAGACGCCATCGAAGGCGCGCAACTGGCCACCTGAGTTGCAGATGGCGTAAACGTTCCCGTTCACCTCGGCTTCCATGACCGTGTCGGGCGCGAGCGCCGCGAGCGGTCCGACTTTCACGAAGGGCATACCCATTTTGTACCACGCGGCGATGGAAACCTTCGGCGAACCACTCCCTCACGGTCGTGGCTCTGTGACTGGCGGTGAACGCAACGCGCCGAGTCTGAGCCGCACGCGTCAGCAAGCGATTTTTTTAAACCGTGGCTTCCCCTAGGCTCTTCAGCTAACCGCGGGCGACCGGTGCAGTCTAAAGGAAGCATGGAGGAAAGCGACAGCGTTGCCGTCGCCCGGGCCAAGGCCGGCGACGAGGACGCCTATCGCGTATTGGTGGAGCGGCACAGCCGCAGTGTGTTCCGGCTGGCGTATCGTATGACGGGCAATGAACAGGATTCCGAAGACGTGGTGCAGGAAACTTTCCTGCGCGCCTACAAGCAGCTTCACCGCTGGGAGGCGCGTTCGAGCTTCAGCACGTGGCTGTACCGGATCGCGGCGAACTACTCGCTCGACCTGGTGCGCCGCCGCCAGCGCCACGGAGAGGTGGGGATGACGGAAAATGCCGGCGAAAGCGAAACGGATCTGGTGCGCGCGCTTCCATCCGCCGAGCCGGGCCCCGATCGCCTGCTGTTTTCCGATCGGGTGCAGCAGCGCGTCGCGGAAACGCTCGACGCGTTGAGCCGGCAGGAGCGCACGGCGTTCGTGCTGCGGCATTTTGAAGGGCAGTCGATCGAGGAGATCGCCGCCGCGCTGGGACTTTCCGGCAATGCGGCGAAACACAGCATCTTTCGAGCCGTGCAGAAATTGCGCCGCGCGCTCGAACCGTTGGTGAATGTGCAGCCATGAATCATTTGAATGAAGAACAGCTCGTTTTGTACTACTACGGCGAACCTGCCGGCGATGTGGAGGAGCACCTGGCCGCGTGCGAAGCCTGCCGCGGCGCGTATCACACGCTGCAGCGCGTGCTGAACTCGGTGGACAGTCTGCCGGTTCCCGAGCGCGGCGCCGATTATGAGGCGCAGGTGTGGAGCACGGTGGAGCGGCGGCTGGCGCCCCGGCGGACGTTTTCGCTGTTTTCGTGGAAACCGATGCTCGCGGCCGCGGCGATGGCTGCGGTGGTGATCGCCGCGTTTTTCGTGGGGCGCAACGGGTCGCCGTTTCAGCAGAAAAAGCCCGCGGCCGTGGCCACCGATTCGCAGGTTCGCGAACGGATTCTGATGGTTGCGGTGGGCGATCATCTGGAGCGCAGCCAGATGGTGCTGGCAGAGCTTGCCAACTCGCGCGATCCCAAGCACGGCTCGCTCGACATTTCCTACGAGCAGCGCGCGGCGCGGGACCTGGTCGAATCGAACCGGTTGTACCGGCAGACCGCGTCGAACGCGGGTGATGAGGCGACAGCGAATCTTTTGGATGAGCTCGAGCGCGTGCTGCTCGATATCGCCCACAGCCCGGCGGAGGTTTCCGGGGATCAACTGAAGGATCTGCGCAAGGAGATCGAAGGAAGAGGAATTTTGTTCAAGGTGAAAGTTTTCGGATCGGAAGTGCAACACAACGAGTCGGCGCCAGGCGCGCCGTCTCTCTAGAGGACAAGACAGATGAAGAAAATTTTTGTGATATCGACGCTGGTTGCCGGATGGATGGTCCCCGCATCGGCGCAGGACGACACGCAGGCCGCGATGGACCGGGCAATGGCGGAGGCTCGCCGCGCGATGGAGCAGATCCAAAAGCCGGAAGTGCAGGAGCAATTGAATCGCGCGATGGAGCAGATCCAGAAGCCAGAGGTGCAGGAGCAGATCCATCGCGCGATGGAGCAGGTCCAGGGCGAATTCCAGGATCGCATCGGCGATCGCGTGCTCGACGGCCTGAATTTCAGGCTAGACGGACTGCTCGCTCTTGGGCAGCAGGATCCGGACCGCGCTCAGGAGGCGAGAGAACGCGCGCAGGAGGCCAGGGAGCGCGTTCAAGAAGCACGCGAGCGCATGCAGGAAGCCAGGGAACGGATTCGCGAGATGGACGACAGCTATCGCGAGGCGACTGAACTGGTGGATGAGCATCGCTATCAGCGCGCCGTTGACCGGTTCGATCGCGTGATTGAGAACAAGTCGACGCGTGCCGACGGCGCTTATTACTGGAAGGCATACGCGTTGAATAAGCTCGGCAAGCGCGATGAGGCACTGGCCGCGCTCGCCGAAATTCCCAAGCAGTTTCCGCAGAGCCGCTGGATCAACGACGCCAACGCGCTCAAAATCGAGATCCAGCAGGAGACGGGGACGCCGGTGTCGCCCGAGGGCCAGTCCGACGACGATCTGAAGGTCCTGGCGATCAACGCGCTGATGAACTCCGATCCGGACCGCGCCATTCCGCTGCTCGAAAAAGTGCTCAACGATCCCAAAAACGATCTGGGCCTGAAGGCGCGCGCGCTGTTCGTGCTGGCGCAGAGCCCCAGCGATCGCGCCCACGCGATCGTGCTGCAGTATGCGAGGCGCGGACCCAATCCCGACCTCCAGATGCGCGCTGTGAGCTACGTGGGCGGCTACCGGTCCAAAGACAGCCAGCAGGCGCTCGCCGATATTTATTCGGGAACCAGCGATGTCGACGTGCGGCGAGCGGTCCTGCGGGGTATGTCCATCTCGCGCGATTCCGCGCATCTGCTCAACGTCGCCAAGACCGAAACCAACGCCGACTTGCGACGCGACGCCATCCGCTATCTCGGCAACATGCAGGCCGCGACCGAGCTCGCGCAACTCTATCCGGCCGAGTCGAATAACGATCTGAAGGAAGCGATCCTGATGGCCCTACTGAACTCCCACGCCTCCGGCAAGCTGCTCGAGATCGCGAAGACCGAAAAAAATCCTGAACTGCGCGGGGATGCCATCCGATATCTCGGAAACATGCATAAGGAGAACTCGGCCGACGCGCTCAGCTCGCTGTATTCGAGCGAGTCCGACAAGAACGTCAAGGAGCAGATCATTCGCGCGCTGGGAGTTCAGGGGGCGGGGAAGCAGCTGGTGGACGTGGTTCGCAAGGAAAAAGATCCGGACCTCAAAAGAGACGGAGTGCAATGGCTGGGCCGCATGCGCGGGTCCAAGGAAGCGACGGATTATCTGATGGAGCTGATCAACAAATGAGACTCGCCGGGCTGGCTTTCACGATTTCGGTCGCGCTCGCGCAGCCGCCGCACGTGCAAAATGCGCGCATGGAGACGCGCGCCGTTTCCGGGCCGCTCGGTGCGGCATTTCGCGCGATCGTGAATCAGCAGACCGCGCCCACCTGGGTCGCCTATTCGGCTCCGCTGATTCCGGGCGACCGCTCATTGTGCTGCTGGGATTCGAATGACGGCGTCGCCTATCAGGGCTGCATGCTCGAACCCGGCGCGGCTCAGTTTTCGGCGTCCGGCACGGGCACTGTGCACCTGGAGGGCCCCACCGAATTCTTCGTGTTTTATCGAATCGAGAACAAGCAGGTGGGAAAAGTGCGAACGTTTTCTCCGGATTGCAATATCGATGCCGGAGGACTGCCGCTCATTTTCCTCACGGGCGTGAATGCGGGCGAAAGCGTTGCGCTGCTCGAATCGCTGATCCCCGGCGCGGACCGGCGGCTGACGAATGCGGCGATCTCGGCGATCGGGATGCATCGCGACCCCGCAGCCGACGCTGCGCTCGACCGGCTCGTCGCCATGTCGCAGCCGGAAGAGGTCCGCGCGCAGGCGGTCTTCTGGCTGGGAAACGCGCGCGGTGCGCATGGGCTTGCAACTCTTTCTCGAATCCTCAAAAGCGATCCCAGCGATCGCGTCCGGGAGCGCGCGGTGTCCGGGCTTGCGCAAAGCAAAGAAGCCGGAGCGATTCCCGAAATAGTCCGCGTGGCGCGCGAGGATGCCAGCGCCCGCGTGCGCGGACAGGCGCTGTTCTGGCTGGCGCAGACCGCGTCGCGGCAGATTTCGGAGGAAGCGATTCGCCGCGCCATCGACAGCGATCCGGAAACGCAGGTGAAGAAGCGCGCCGTGTTCGCGTTGACGCAGATGAAAAACGGCGACGGAGTCCCGTTGCTGATCGAGATCGCGCGGAAGAATCCGAATCCGGCGGTGCGGAAGGAAGCGATGACGTGGCTGGGACGGTCGCATGATCCGCGCGCGATCAAGTTTTTCGAGGACGTGCTGAACGCGCGATGAAGCCGACGCGAGCGCGCACAGCGTATCGCTTGAGGCGCGACAGTGATGGAGCGCGTTCGTGATCGGTCCACAAGTTTTCTAAACGCTGCCCAGCCTGCGGATCACGAAAAACGGCAGCATCACGATGGACCACACCAGGTGCAGCGCACCGCCGACCGCGATCCCCACGATGCGGAATGGCAGCAGGATCAGCCACACGATCGGGTAGATAAACAGCGCGGCGATCGCCAGCGGCCAGCACAGCACGAACAGGATGCACCACAGCAGAAAGGTGAACATAGGATGTCTTTAAGATGAGGTACGAGACCCGCTGCGAAAAAGTTCTACGGAATTGACGACCAGTACAGCGCCCCGCCATTGCGCGCCTGCGCTCGCACCCGCCCCCGGCGCTGCATGAATTCGAGGTGCGCCAGGATTTCGAACACCGCGAAGTGCTGGTGGAAGGGCGTCAGCCCTTTCGGCCACACCTGCTCGACGATTCCATACGCCGTCAGCGGCTCGCGCGCGAGGTGCTTCAGGATCTCCCCGCAACGCTCGTCGTGATGCGCCGTGGTCTCCGCGATGCGCTCGCGATGCCCCCGAAACGGGCCGCCATGCGAGGGCAGAATCAGGTCGACGTCAAATGGATGCAGTTTTTCGAGCGACTCCAGATAATTCGCCAGCATGTCCTCGCCGGGATGCCAGCCGATGTTCGGCGTGATGAATTCAAGAAGATGGTCGCCCGAGATCAGGTAGCGGTGCTCCGGCGAATACAGACAGATGTGGCCGGGCGAATGTCCGGGCGTCCATACCACTTCGAGCGTTCCTCCGCGGACCGGGATGCGCTCGCCGCCTTCGAGATTCCAGTCCGGCGCGTGCTCGCGGAAATGGCGGCGAACGTCGCCCAGGGCGCGATCCATGCGCGCCTGCACGTCCTTCGGAACTCCCGATTTGACCATCGCCTCGACGAAGAACGGAGCGCGGCTCTCACGCGCCACCAGGGCCAGGTAATCCGCCTCGGCGCGATGCATCAGCAGCCGCGCGCCCGATAAATTCAGAATCTTCCACGACAGGCCGATGTGATCCGGATGCAGATGCGTCAGGCACAACCAGCGGATATCGCGCCATCCGACGCCCAGGTCGCGGAGCGACGACTCGAGCGCGTCAAAACATTCCTCCGTCCCGATTCCGGAGTCCACCAGCAGAATTCCGTCGTCGAGATCCACCAGGTGAACGTTGACGGTTTCGAGCTCCCACGGCATGGGCAGCGTAATGGTGCGAACACCCGGCGCGGCCACCGTCATGCGACCGCGTCCGAAGCGTGATAGGAGCTGCGTACCAGCGGGCCACTTTCGACGTGCGCGAAACCCATTTCGTAGCCGGCGCGCTTGAGCTCCGCGAATTCTTCGAGCGTGACGTAGCGCAGAATCGGCAGATGCTTGGCCGACGGCCGCAAATATTGCCCCAGCGTCAGGATCTCCACATTCGATGCGCGCAGATCGCGCATCACCGCGAGCACCTCGTCGATGGTCTCGCCCAATCCCAGCATCAATCCGGATTTCGTTGGAATCCCCGGCCGCGAGCGTTTCGCATAGGCGAGCATGTCGAGCGAGCGCTTATATCGCGCGCCCAGGCGAACCTGGCGGTACAACCTGGGCACGGTCTCCGTGTTGTGATTCAGCACGTCCGGCGCTGCTTCAAGCACGATGTCCATGGCGGCACGGGAACCTTGAAAATCAGGCACCAGGACCTCGACTCCGCAGCCGGGAACGCGTTCGCGGATGGCGCGGATGGTCAATGCGAACAACTCGGCTCCGCCGTCCTTGCGATCGTCGCGATTCACGCTGGTGATCACGGCGAATTTCAGACCGAGCGCGGCGCATGCTTCGGCGACGCGGCGGGGCTCATCGTAATCGACCGCGAGCGGCGCGCCTTTTTGCACCGCGCAGAATCCGCAGCGGCGCGTGCACACGTTGCCCAGGATCATGAACGTCGCCGTGCGCCGGTTCCAGCAGTCGCCGACGTTGGGACAGGCCGCGCTCTCGCACACCGTGTGCAGCTTCAGGCGCTCGACAAGCTGCTTCAGGTCGCGATAATTTTCACCCACCGGCGCGGGCGCGCGCAGCCACGCGGGGCGCGGGTTGGGTCGTTCAATGTTGACCAGCACTTTCCTTCATTCTAGCGATTCGCGTCTCGATCACGCGCGATTCGTCGAAATTTTCCGCGCGCCGGAAGAATTCCGGGAACATTTCGAAGGCGCGGCGCGGGATGAATCCGACAATCTGGCCGGAGGCGATGGAGGTCGCATTGCGCCCGGCTTCGTCGGCGATCGCTTTATACACCAGATCGAGCGGCGTCTGGGCGAAGTTGGTCAGGTTCATGGAAATCTGCGCGCAATTGCGCGACGCAAGATAGCGGCCCATCGCCTTGACGAAGGGAAACCCTCCCGAGGATTCGCGAATCTTGCGCGCGATGGCCTGCGCGATGGCGGGATCGGGCGTCGCCAGGTTGATGTTGTAGGCGATCAGAAAATCGCGTGCGCCGACCACTGCCGCGCCGGCGGTCGCGTGGGCCGGAATCGTGCCGATATCGGGTGGTTTCCCATCGAATCCGCGCCGGCGAACGCGTTCCAGGCGTTTTCGCTCCAAGGTTCTTGCCGCGGCTTCGTAAAAATACACCGGCACGCCGAAGCGCCGCCAGATCTCTTCGCCCGCGCGATGCGCGATCGCGATGCAGTCGGCGAGCGTCGCGGCTTCCATCGGCACGAACGGAATCACGTCGGCCGCGCCCACGCGCGGATGCACGCCGCGATGCGCGTTCAGATCGATCAGTTCCGCGGCCTTTCCCGCGCCGCGAATCGCGCCTTCGAGCACCGCTTCCGGCTCGCCCGCGAATGTCACCACGCTGCGATTATGGTCCTGGTCGGATTCATAGCCCGCGAGCAGAACTCCGCGCGCGCTCTCGATGGCGGCGACAATCGCGCGCACCTTCGCCGCTTCGCGGCCCTCCGAGAAGTTAGGAACGCATTCGATCACCGCTCTACCGATCATAAAATGTCCGATCATAAAAAATTGCATCGAGCGCCGCGCAAATTGAAAACCCTCGACCGCGTCCTGTCCAAAGCCGGCCTGGGCTCGCGCACCGAAGCGCGGCAATGGATCGCCGCCGGCCGCGTCGCGCTCAACGGAAAAATCGTCCGGAACGCCGAAACCTGGGTCGATTTTGAACACGACCGTATCGTCTTCGACGGCCGTCCCCTGCGCGCGCGGCGTAAAATTTATCTCCTGCTCTACAAACCCAAGGGCTTTCTGACGACGTACAAGGATCCGCACGGCCGACCGACGGTATACGATCTGATTCGCGATCTCGATGAGTGGGTTTTTCCCGTGGGGCGTCTCGATCAGGACACCAGCGGGCTGCTGATTCTGACCAACGACACGCAATTCGGCGATTTCATCACCAGCCCGGAATCCAAGGTGCCCAAAACGTACCTGGTGAAGAGTTCCACGCTGCTCAGCGACGAGCAACTGGACCGCCTTCGCTCCGGAATCGAGCTGGCCGACGGCGCCACGCGGCCCGCGATCGTGAATCGCGTACGCGATGCGGGGCGCTACAGCTTTTTCGAGATCACCATCACGGAAGGGCGCAACCGTCAGGTGCGAAGAATGGTGGAAGCGCTCGGCGCGAAAGTGTTGAAACTGGTGCGGACCAGGATCGGGCCGATCGGGATCGGCGCCCTCGAAATCGGCAAACGGCGGGAGCTTACTTCAGCCGAGGTCAAAAGATTAGCCGTGAATGAACGTGAATAAACGTGAATCGAATTTAAGTTCATTCACGTTCATTCACGGCCAATATTAGTTCGCGACGTGACACCCGACGCAGCCGGTCTCGCTGGCCGGCAGCGACTTGGTCTGGCTCCACGCATCCGCGCGCTTCGCGTAAACAGTCCCCGGCAATGTTTTGACGATCTCGTTGAAATACTCCGTCGCCTTGTCTTCCTTGCCGAGCCGCGAATAACCCTCCGCCAGGGCGAACAGCAGCTCGCCGCGCGGATGCGTGCCCAGTGTCGCGAAATACTCCTTCTGCAAATCGTAGGTGTGCTGATAATCTTCGACGCCTTTTTCGATCAGCGGCTTGGCCATCTGCACCTCGGGAAGGTAATGCGAAGCGGTCAGCAATACTGCCCCGCGGGGGATGCGCACACCGACGTCGTCCGGCGCGAGCTCGACTGCCTTGTCCATCTCTTCGAGCCCGCGCGTCCACAGCGGAACCGCGTGCTGATTATCGCCCGACGCGAACATCCCGCTCGATTCGAACAGCAATCCGCTGCCGTGCCAGACCAACGCTTCGGCGTTTTTCGGATCGGCCGCCAGCGCGTCCTCGCAGATCTTCATCCCACGCTCGAGCGCGGCTTTGTCGCCGGCGAAACCCGCGAAGAAATCGTTGCGGACCTTCATATCGAAGCGCTCCTGCGCGGGCGACGGACGCAGCGTCGAAAGAAATCCGATCAGAAACGCCACAATCCCCGCGATCGCCAGCTTCAAGGTCTTGTGTCTCATCGCCGTGTATTACCTCTCAACAGGAGCATAAGTTACCGGACCCGGCGATCCACTCCCAAACCGGCGAACCGCGAATATTTTCGGACGAACGGCGAGCGGCGCCCGACGGATTGTTTTCCGCCTTCGCCGGGCATAGACTTTCAATATGTCGCGACTACTGCTCACCCTTTCGGTCCTCGCCGGCGCCGCGTATGCGCAGCTCATCCCCGGCGATACCGTGTTTGCCGGACTCGTTGCACGCACCGACGCGCTCGCCTATAAAAGTCACGGCGGCGACATGAGCACCGTCACTCCGCTCATGGCCGGCGGCTACGCGGGACTCACCCACGCCATCGTCGTGATGAGCGGCACTCCCTGGACGCCCGATTCCCAGCTCGCCACCGGCCTCGATTTCGCCCTTAGCGCGAAGCTGGTCGGCACGGGCGAGCAGTTGAGAGCGCGCGCCATGTTCGTGCTCGACGCGCCCGCCGCGGCTGACGGTCCTTATAAGATGAAGCTCGATCTGCTCAAGGCCGACGGGTCGGAAGAAGCCGCGGTCGAGCCGGGCATCACGCTGGGCGACGTTCGCGGCCGGCGGACGGGGGAAATGTCCGGACTGTCTTTCGATCCCTCGAAAATTGTGCAGCCGGGGCTGCATACGGTTCGCGCGACGCTTGAAAACGGGTCCGGCAAAAAGCTGTCCGAGTATTACCGGTCATTCTGGATCGTCAAGGACCTGAACAAGCGCGTGGCCGCGCTCGATAAGACGCTCGAATTGCTGCCGGATCAGAAATCGGCTGCGGCGCTTGAAGCGCGCCAGGCGCTTGAAACCGTCGAGATCGCGCACGAAACCTACTACGCGCCCGGATTCCAGGGCCTGACCGGATTCGTGTTCACCCGCCTGCGCGCGGCCGGATTGGGATTGAAGGAACCGATGAATTTCGAGGCCGGATTGGCTCGCGCGACGGAACTTGCCGATGCGCTTGGTCACGGCCGCGATCCCATGGAAACCGCACGCGGCGATCTGTTCATGGCGTATCGCTCGAGCTTCGATGGCAAACTGGTCCCGTATCGCGTCTATGTGCCGACCAGCTACACGTCATCGAAAAAATATCCGTTGGTGGTCCTGCTGCACGGCGCCGGCGGCGATGAAACCGATTTTATCGAGGCTTATCAAGGCCAGTGGCCGAAGCTGGCCGAGGAGCACGGCTTCATTCTCGCGTCGGTCACCGGCCGTGGTCCGCTGAGCGGGTATTCAAAGGAATCGGGCGGGGAACAGGACGTTCTCGACGTGATGGCGCTGGTCAAGCAACGTTACAGCGTCGATCCATCGAAGGTTTATCTCGGGGGCCACTCGATGGGCGGCGGAGGAACGTGGCGCATCGGCATGGAGTATCCGGATAAATTCGCGGGCCTGATCCCCATCGCGGGGACCAGCCCTCAGTTGGTCCCGGGACTCGACGCACAGATCAAGAAGGGGATCCGGATGCCGGTTCTGATGATCTGCGGCCAGAACGATGCTCTGGTTCCCGCGGCGGGCTGCCGGCCGGTCGCGGAAAAGGCCAAGGAGTTGAACGCGCCGATCACATATAAGGAATACGCCGGCGCCGATCATCTCTCGGTCGCCGTGACCTCTGTACCGGATATCTTTACGTGGCTCGATCAGCAGACCAAATCGGGCGCCGGGGCAGGCGGACGGTAACTATTCGCCGATCATTTTGACCAATACGCGCTTTTTCCGGCGGCCGTCGAATTCGCCGTAGAAAATCTGCTCCCACGGTCCGAAATCGAGCTGCCCGTTGGTGATCGCCACCACCACCTCGCGGCCCATCACCTGCCGTTTCATATGCGCGTCGGCGTTGTCTTCGCCGGTGCGGTTGTGCTGATATTGCGAAACCGGCTCGTGCGGCGCGAGACGCTCCAGCCATTTCTCGTAATCCTGGTGTAAGCCGCGCTCATCATCATTAATAAAGACGGAGGCCGTGATATGCATGGCGTTGACCAGCGCCAGACCTTCGCGAATGCCGCTTTCGGCCAGGCACGCTTCCACCTGCGCCGTGATATTTACGAACGCCCGACGGGTCTGGATCTCGAACCACAGTTCTTTGCGATAGCTCTTCATCAGAACACCTGAGCGCCCTGGCGCTCCGCTTCTTTCTTCAATGCCGGATCGGAGGTCATCAGAACTGCACGGTCGCGCAGCGCTAAGGCGACGTAGAACATGTCATATGCCGGCCGCCTGGCGTTTCGCGCCAGTTCGACAGCGCGGCGGTAAAGCTCGATTGCCGGAACAAACTCCTCGATCAGTTCCAGCGCCAGATCCAGTTGCATCTGCGCGGCGGAAACGCTCAGCCCCGAAAAGCGATGCTGTTTCCAGCAGGCATTCGCGACCTCTGCAACGATCAAATCGGGGGCAATGACGGCGTCGGAGCGATCGAGATCATCCAGGTAGTGACTGCCGCGGCCACGTTGCGCGACGATATCCACGGCTGCGCTCGCGTCAAGGACGATCTTCACCGGTCGCGATCCTCGCGAACAAGGCTCGCGGCATCGGGAAGGTCCTTATAGGGAGACTTGTCGAGTTCCCGAATGCGGCGGATCACGTCGCGCCTTCGCGCCCGAAGGTCTACCGGCACTTCCAGTCCCCGCTCGAGTACGATGACGGCTTGTCGCGAAAGGCTGCGCCGTTCCGCCCGGGACTGTTCCAACAATGCCTTATAGATATGTTCCGGAACGTTACGGATCTGAAGCATGGCCACACTCCCATCGTATGCATTGTGCTGCAAAATGCAAGCACCTCGTAACGGCCAAAAGGCGCTTGACGGGCACCATCACAAATCTGTTAAACTCACCCTCTAGTGATACGATCCGCCGGAGATTTCCGCGTCCCGGCCGGTGTTGTGCTCGCGGGCATCGCTGTTTTGAGTGCCAGTTGCGCCACGACCGCCCGGCCTCAACAGTTCCGGACGTTCCTTCTTCCCCCGTCCGTTCAGGCGCCGCAGTCCTCGCCTTTGATTGAGCCGCCGAATATCCAGCCGGACCTGTATTCGAATGAAGCGCCGCTGGTCACCGATGCCGTCACGTTTGTTCCTCCGCCCAAGCCGAGCGATACCGACCTTCTGATCAAGAAGGCCGACGACCGCTTCGCGGCGGGCAAGCAGGCTCTCGACGACGGGCGTCCGCAGGAGGCGCGGAAACAGTTTAACCGCGCCGTCGAGGCGCTGCTCACCGCCGATGCTTCGATCGACCGGACCCGCATCGAGCGGCATCTGGAAGAGCTGTCTGAAACCATTTACCGCTACGACATAGACGAGCTCGGCGCCTCCGAATCGAGCGACCAGATCTCCTACGACAAGGCTCCCAAGGATGATATCCCGGAAATGACGTTTCCGGTGGACCCGTCGCTGCGCAGCAAGATAGTGGAGCAGATCCGGGCCACGGCTTCGCAGCTTCCGCTCGATGCCCACGACGATTCGGTGATCGGCGCGATCAACTATTTTTCATCCACCCGCGGAAAGAAGATTATCGTCGCCGGTTTGCGCCGGCAGGGCCGTTACAAGGCGATGATCGAGAAGGTTTTGGCCGAGGAAGGCTTGCCCCAGGAGCTGATCTTTGTGGCGCAGGCTGAATCGGGATTCCTGCCGCGCGCTTTGTCCAACAAAAAGTGCGTTGGAATGTGGCAGTTCGCCGCGTTCCGGGGCAGGGAATACGGCCTCGAACAGACCACCTCCACCGACG
>Ga0335081_10013226_pt1 | contig 13346 bp, 11 predicted proteins | sample Lox_Sample_35_FD_206713 | JGI IMG/M metagenome (GOLD analysis project Ga0335081, IMG submission 206713) | Soil microbial communities from Loxahatchee National Wildlife Refuge, Florida, United States - Lox_Sample_3.5 | ecosystem: Environmental > Terrestrial > Soil > Wetlands | place: USA...
GGCGGCCAGGATCCTCCGCCGGACCGCCGCCTTCCAGCTGGCTCCCGCGGCGGGCGCGTCGATCGCGGCCACGACGTCGTTGATCTCCGCCACCACGGCGTCCGCGACGCCGTCGAGAAGATCTTCCTTAGCCTTTCTCGCGCCCCCGATCGTACAAGCCCGCCAGGGCCCTTGACTGTCTTACAACGTAAGGCAGACAATGAAGGCTTATGTCCTGCGCTCATACGGCCCACCAGATCTTTTGGACCTAACTAATGTGGGAACCCCCGTCCCCGCCGTCAGCGAGGTACTGGTCCGGGTGCGCGCCACCTCGGTCAACGCTTACGACTGGCATCACCTCAGCGGCGAGCCGCGCGTCGCGCGCCTGATGCCCGGCACCTTGGGGCTGCGCGGTCCGAAGTTCCGCATCCTCGGCTGCGACGTGGCGGGCCAGGTCGAAGCGGTCGGTGCGGAGGTGACGGAGTTCCGCCCGGGCGATGACGTGTTCGCCCTGCTCGAGCGGGGCGGCGGCTTCGCCGAGTACGTCAGCGTCCCCGAACGGCTGCTGGCGCGCCAGCCCAGGAACCTGTCCTGCGAGCAGGCGGCGGCGGTGCCGATGGCGGCCACCACCGCCCTGCTGGGCCTGCGCGACGTCGGCCGGACCGGGCCCGGGCAGCGGGTCCTGGTCAACGGGGCCTCCGGGGGAGTCGGCATGTTCGCCGTGCAGATCGCCCGGGCGCTCGGCGCCAGAGCCGACGCCGTGTGCTCAGCGCCGAACGCGGATCTGGTCAGGTCGATCGGCGCCGAAGCCGTCCGCTACCAGGAACAGGGCCACGCGCCCGGCAAGGTCATTGTCACCGTCGAGTAGCCGGCACGCCATCGCGGCCGACCGGTCTTTTTGGACATTTTGCCTGCAAGTGGGACATTAGCTGGCTAGACTAAACGGCGCATGTCGGCCGTGACAGTGCATGCCATGACAGTGCATCAAGGGGGAGGCGGGATTGCTACCTGAGCTGTTCACTCCCGCGGCGGTAATGACCGCCCGGCGGTCGCGGGGTTTACCTTCCGGCGGCTGATATGGTGACACGCTCTGCCTCTGACGGCCTGCTGGACCTGGAACCGGCCGGTCGGCGTCGCCTGCTGCCCGCGTTCCGGCTGCCCCCTGGAGCCATGCCCGCCGGCCGCGCGGTGGGCCTGTTCGCGGTGGTCACCGCGGCGTACGTGGTGGGCGCGGAGCTCGCGTGGCACAACTTCAGCTCCGGCCTGGCGTTCGGTTACCCCCCGTCCGGTGTCGACGTGGCGGTCCTGCTGCTGGTATCGCGGCGGCGCTGGCCGGTGGTGATCGCCGCGATCGTGGCCGGCGAGGTCGTCGTCGACCTGCAGCATCACCTGACGCTCGCGGTGGCGCTGGCGTCGGCGCTGGCCAACGCGGTGGAGCCGGTGGCCGGCGCGTCGTTCGTCCGCTGGCTCTGCGGAGGACGACGGCCGGACCTCTCGACCCGCCTGGGCCTGGCCCAGTTCGTGGTGGGCGCCGCGGTGCTCGGCCCGGTGGTGGGCGGGCTGGTCGGGGCCACCGTGAGCTGGGTCAGCCGGGGCGGCTGGTGGCCGGGGCTGGTGCTGCAGTGGTGGGCCGGGGATGGCATCGCGGTGCTGGTGATCGGCGGCACGGTGCTGCTATGGGCGCAGCGGCGGGCACTGGTGTCCGCGCGGTGGCTCGAGCTGGGGCTGGTGGTCCTGCTCACGGCCGGGCTTTCGGTCGTGGCGTTCCGCTTCGGCGACGTGGCCGGCCTGGCGTTCTTGCCGATCCTGGCGTGGGCGGCGCTCCGGCTGCGTGACCTGGGCGTGGTTCTCACCGGAGCGGCGTTCGCGGCGGTGGCCAACTACATGACGGCGGCCGGGTACGGCGAGTTCGCTCACCTGGGGCTGCCGCCTCCGGCTTCGGTGGCCGTGACGCAGGCCTACATCGCCCTGGTCGTCCTGCTCGGCTGGTTGCTGGCTCAGGAAGTCGCGGACCGGATGTCGGCGGTGCAGGACCTGGACAGCGCCCGGCTGGAACGGGCGATGGCCGAGGCCCGGCGGGAGGCCGCCGAGCTGGGCGCGGTGCTCGCTGATGCCGCTACGGTCAGCTCCGTCGGCGACCAGGTGTCGGCCGCGGTCCGCGCCCGGCTGGACGCGGAGCACGTGGTGATCAGCGTGCTGGCCGCCGACGGACGCCGGTTCGAGCCGCTCGCGGGTGGTGACGCTGCCGCGCAGGCGGCGGCGATGTCAGCGAACGGGACGGTCGATTCCGACGCGCCCGGACCGCGCGCGGTCCGGGACCGCGTTCCTGTGTACCTGTCCGGCCTGAAGGCGCCCGACGGGGGGATCGGGTCCATGGCCGCGCTTCCTCTGCTCACCGAGGTCGGCGCCCTTGGCTATCTCGGCGTGTGGTGGGCCGGGCCGCGGGATCCGGCAACTGCGGAGCGTGAGTATCTGCGGTGCATGGCCGAGACGACCAGCCGGGCCCTGGAGCGAGCCCGGCTCCGGCAGGCCGAGCGGCGCGAGCACGCGCGGGTCGAGACCCTGGCCGACCTCACCAGGCTGCTCGCCGCGGCACTGACCCCCGAGGCGATCGGCGAGGCCGTGGCCGATTGCCTCTGCGCGGCCGCTGGCGGCGCCGACGCGCTCTGCTTCGGCGTCATCAGCGAGGATGGCCGGCGGTTGGCGTGGATCACCACGGCCGGCGAAGCCGAACAGGCCCGCGAGCAGTTCCCGGACCTGCCGATGGACGTCCCCGCGGCCGCCACCGAAGCCGCCCGGACCGGCCGCCCGGTGATCATCCGGACGCCCGCCGAGTACGAACGCCGCTATCCGGCGGACCCGGATACCCCGGCCATCCTCGCGCACGGATCGAGCTGGCTGACCTGGCCGCTGTGGGCGGGTACGGCACCCGTCGGCGCGATCGACCTGATGTGGAGCCATCCCCAGCAGTTCGAGCCGGGGCAGCTCGCCTTCGTCGCCGCCGTCGCCGACCTCGTCGCGCAGGCCCTGGTCCGCGCCCGCGTCTACGCCGACGAGCACGCGATCGCCGCGGTCCTGCAGCGCGCGATCATGCCCACGGCGGCCGCGGTGATTCCCGGCCTGGAGATCGGGGCCAGCTACCGGCAGGCCGGAACGACCCGGCAGATCGGCGGGGACTGGTACGACGCGATGGCCCTGCCGGGCAAGCGCGCCTACCTGGCCGTCGGCGACGTGGTCGGACACGGCCTGACCGCCGCCGAGGACATGACGCAGCTCCGCAACGCCGGGCGGACCCTGGCCATCGCCGGCTACCAGCCCGCCTGCCTCCTCGACGAACTGGCCCGCGTCACCGACTGGGCGACCAGCGGGAAGTTCGCCACCGTGGCGGCCGTGATCATCGAGCCCGACGTGTCCCTGGTCACCTACGCCACCGCGGGCCACCCGCCGATCCTGATCCGCCGCGCCAAGACCGGGACGGTGGAGATCCCCCCGGCCGCCGGGGGACCGGCCCTGTGCCTCCCGGGCGACCGGGACGTCCCGCAGTACTGCCAGGGCCAGACGGGTTTCGACGTCGGGGACATCATGCTGATGTACACCGACGGGCTGATCGAGCGGCGCGGCGAGGATCTCGATGACGGCATAGCCCGAGTCGCCGAGCATTTGCAGGCCTGGCCGCCCAGCGCGCCGCTTAGCCGCCTTTGCGACGAACTGATCGCGTCCCTCGCCGCCGAACCCCAGCTCGACGACATGTGCGTGCTGGCCATCACCCGGCCGCCGGATCAGATGGGGCAGCGGGTGGGTTGACCATCCCCGCTAAGATCCCCCGTCTGTTCCGTCATTAGGAAACAGCTTCTCGAGCCTCCGCTCATACCAGGTTGAGGTCACAATATAGCCAACTAGCAGCCCCAGTATCGCGAATGCGAACATAATGGTGCCGGCGGTTACTTTAGCTGCCTGGATAATAGCGGGATCGCTAGTCGCGCCATGAAGGCCGCCCGCCACATCGTCGATCAGCCTCCCGATGGGTCCGCCTAGATGGCTCAGTGAGACCAGCCCAGCCCCTAGCAGCAGCTTGGTGAGCCAGTCACTAATCTCGGCCAGGTTGGTGCTCGGCGAGAACGAGCTCTTTGACAGGCGGGCCTGACCTGATGAAACGACCCTGGGAACGCCTATGATAAACCCTGTGAAGAAGCCGACTAGCAGAGCAGCCAGGGCCGTGAGCATGCCGACCGCTACGTAGGACCAGTGGGAACCTGGCGTGTTGAACGCGTATATCCAGATCCATGCAGTGCCGCCCAGGAGCATGCCCAAGGCCAGAAGAACAAGCCACAGCGTGGTGTGCTTCACCCAAGAAAGCCACGAGGGGATGCTACTTTCCTCCCGTGGCTCACTCTGTGGTTGGCCCGTAGACATTGCGCAGGTCATCCTTGTTGACACGAGGAACACTTGATAGTTAAGTTTCGTCATTCTCAGGCGCCAGCGCAAGTAGCATCGCACGCGGATTAACGGACCCGCGTCGGCCGGCCGGAATGGCAGTTCCCCCACCGGTTCATGGGTGCGCTGGCCCCCGGAAAGGAGGCCAGCGTCAGCGGTTGCGGCACTAGATGGGGTACTGGGTGGGTTCGGTGTCGTAGCTGCGCCCGGACGGGGCGGTCCACCGGAAGGTGCCGTCGGGGAGCTGATCGACCTTCCACCCGGGCTGCTGCTTGAGCCGGTGGTCGTAGCGGCACTTGGGACCCGTGTTGCACAGGCACGTCCTGCCACCAGACTCGTACGGAATGTTATGTTCGAAGTCGCAGTTCCAGGCGGGCCGCCGGCAGACCGGGCTGGTGCAGGTGGCATGCCGGATCTGGGACAGGTGCCGCAGCCTGGCCCCGGGATCGTGGCCCCGGGCCTGGAACCGGTGGTCGCAGTGCTGGGTGGCGAGGCTGTCGATCGCGACGATCAGGCCGGGCCCGCCGCCCGGGAGGCGCAGCCGCCAGGTGCCGTACCCGCCTGCAGGGCCGTCCCGGCTGGCCGGGGTGAAGGAGAACCCGCCCTGGCCCGGCGGCGGGCCGGGGCCCGCGCGTGTGCGGTGGCTGCGGGGTTCGGGCCGGGCGCAGCCGTGCCCGACGGCGTGGCCGTGCTGGTCGGTCACCGTCACGCACCAGGTGGTCCTGGGATTACGGGCGGCGGCGCGGGCCAGGTCGCGGGCCAGCCACGGGTCGACCGGGCCCAGCCCGGCGAGCTCGCCGGGCCGGTCCGCGAGGCCGGCCGCGGTGCCCAGCGGGACGGTCAGGGTGACCTGGCCGGCGAACCCGCCGGCCGGGCCGCCGGCCGGACCGGCGTCCGGGGCGGGACCTGCGCCGGGAGCGGCATCCTGGCCAGCGGTGTCTGTGGCCTGGGGGTCGCGGGGGCGGGAGTCCTTGCCGAGCAGCAGGTCCAGGTAGGCCCGGGCGCGGAGCACATCCATGTCCCCCGCCAGCCCGGCTTGCTTCAGCTCGCCCGCCCACCAGGTGATCCGCTGATCCGCGGCCAGCACCTCATCCGGCGGCAGCTCCCGCCCCATCAGCGCGGCGTTGCCGGAGTCCTCGGCCCACCGCTGCACCCGGGCGTCCCTGGCCGCTTCCTCCCGCCGCTTGCGCGCCTTGCCGGGCGCGACTTCCATCACCGCGCGGGCGACGGCGGCGCGCAGCCCGCCCGGGGTCAGCCGCCCGGCCCGGCCCACGACCTTGGCCTCGGCCTTGCGGGCTTCGTCGTCCTCCAGATGCTGGGTGGCCCGCACGATCGCCTCGGCCTTGGGCCGGGTGATTGCCCCGTCCCGCAGCGCGTCCAGCGTCGCGGTCAGCCGGGTGCCCAGGTGCCACGCCACCGTCAGCAGCGCATCAGCCTGGTGGCGGGACTCGCCCAGGGCCAGGGCCAGCTGGTCGCGGGTGAACTCGTGCACCACCTGCGGCATGCGCCCCGGCTTCGGTTCGAAGCCATCCTCGGGGTTGCGGCGGAACACCTCGGCAAGGGCGATCAGCTTGCGGGCCGCGGCGTGGGCCTCGACCCGGTCCCAGGCGCATACCAGCCCGATCAGCTCATGATCGGCCACCCCGCCGAACGCGTCATCGCGGCCGCCGCCCGCTGCGGCGTCAGCGGCCACCGCGAGCCCCGGGCAGCCGGGGGTCACATCCCACGTCATCCCGGTCCCGAACCCCGCGGCCCGGCTCGCCGACTCACCCGGGAAGACCCGGGCCGAGCCCCGGTGACCGGGGCCGCGCCGGCCGGTGCTGGCAGCGTCCAGCGCCAGCATCTGGTCGGAGGCGGCCTCGCGGATCCCGGCCAGCTCCTGGGCGGTCAGCTCGTCCTGGCCGGGCGGCGGCGCGCAGGCCTCGGGGTCCCAGTACTCCTGCGGGGCGTAGAACGGGTCGCCGTCCCGCTCGCACAGCCGGTCCAGCCACGCCTCCTGCTCCCCGGGGCTGACCGGGCCGCCGTCCACCCGCATGGGATCCTCGTCCCACCCGGGGTCCGCGGGAACCGGCACCGAAGACATGAGCCACATCCGTCCGGCAGAAGGATTGTTCTTCGAACATAATATCGTATCTAGCCTTAAATTGCCAGTATCTCCTGCTAATTCCGAACAAATTCACGTATGTGAGAAGTGAGGTTCAACGGAAAAACTGGCGAGGGCAAAGAGCCCGGATAGCTGATTCCGAATCCGGGCGAGCATGTCCCGGCCCGGGCCTCGCACACTCGCGATATGCCGTGATATATACTCGGTGCTGAGTGATCGAGAATGAGTAAACCACTTCCCCCTCCTGTCCCGCCGCGCACGCCGGACGACGACGGTCCCAGGCTCCCGCGGCGCCCGCGCCCGCGCACACGCCCGCTGCCGCGGACGCCGGTCGCCTTGTCGGTGCTGAACCTGCTGAACGAGCGGCCGATGCATCCGTACGAGATGCGGACGATGATGCGCGAGCGCGGCCACGACCGCGCCTTCCGGATCCGGGAGTCGTCGGTGTACGACACGGTGTCCCGGCTGGCGGACCGCGGGTTCATCGAGCCGGTGGAGGTGAACCGGGAGGGCCGCCGGCCCGAGCGGACCGTGTACGCGATCACCGAGGCGGGCCGCGATGAGCTGCTGGTCTGGCTGCGGGAGCTCACCAGCGAGCCGGCTGCCGACTACCCGGCCTTCGCCGCCCCGCTCATGTTCATCTACGCGCTCGGCCGCGATGGCGCGATCGGCGCGCTGCAGCAGCGGGCCGCCCTCCTGGAAGCCGAGATCTCCCGGTCGGACGCCTTCCGGCGCGCCATGACCGGCGAGATCCCCGATTTCCCGCGGATCTTCGGGATCGAGGAGGAGTACGCGCAGGCCATGCGGCAGGCCGAACTGGCCTGGGTCCGCGCCACGGTCACCGAACTGCGCGACGGCTCGCTCCCATGGCCCGCGCCCGACGAACTCCCGGAGGCAGGCCACCAGGACTAACAACCAGGACTAACACACACAACGCAAAAGCGGTCTCCGGGGCGGCCACCCCGGAGACCGCGGGAACCCTGAGCGCGCGGCTGCGCCGGCACCCGGGGCTCGGCATCTTCGAGGATATGCCGGCCAGCGCCGCTCCCTTTCACGACAACGCAAGGAGCACGCCATGCCGGTAACCGACCTACCATCTGACGCGATCCGGACCAGCGGCCTGCGCAAGGCCTTCCGCATCAAGAACCAGTCCGTGGAGGCGGTCAGCGGGATCGACCTCACCGTCGCCGCCGGGCAGATATTCGGCTTCCTCGGACCAAACGGAGCCGGGAAGACCACCACGCTCCGCATCCTCACCACGCTGCTGCCGGCCGACGCGGGCGAGGCCTTCGTCGCCGGAGCCGACGTGCGGCGCCGTCCGCAGCAGGTGCGGCGGCGGATCGGCTACGTCGGGCAGCTCGGCGGGGCCGACGCGTCCGCGACCGGGCGGGAGAACCTCCTGCTGCAGGGGCGGCTGTACGGGATGAGCGCCGCCCAGACCGCCCGGCGCACGGACGAGCTGATCGAGGCGTTCGACCTGGGCGCGTTCGCCGACCGGACCGTCCGCAGCTACTCCGGCGGGCAGCGCCGCCGGCTCGAGGTGGCCCTGGGGATCATGCACCGCCCGCCGGTGCTGTTCCTCGACGAGCCGACCACCGGCCTTGACCCGCAGAACCGGGCCAACCTGTGGGATCAGCTCCGCGAGCTCCGCGGGACCGGCACCACGATCTTCCTGACCACGCACTACCTGGACGAGGCCGACCAGCTCAGCGACCGGCTGGCGATCATCGACCACGGCCGCGTCATCGCCGAGGGCACGCCCGCCGGGCTGAAGCAGCGCTACTCCGGCGACATGATCGACATCACGCCCACCCTGCCGCCGGCCAGCCTGCCGTCGCTGGAACAGGATCTCGCCAGCGACCCGTTCGTCCGCGGGGCCCGGGCCGAGGGGGACCGTATCCGCCTGTCGGTCACCGACCCGACGCGGGCGATGGCCGCGGTCTTCGGCCTGCTGGCCGGCCGCGGCATCGGGATCCGGGCCGCCTCGCTCGCCCAGCCGTCGCTGGATGACGTGTTCCTGCGCGAGACCGGACGCTCCCTCCGCGACGCCGGCCCTCCGGCCGGACCCGGCGCCGCCACGACCGCCGGAGAGAAGGTGCCCGCATGACGTTCGCGCTGCACACCGCCCTGTTCTTCCGCCGCAAGGTGCTCGAAACCCTCCGGCAGCCGGTCTGGATCGTCACCGGGCTCAGCACCCCGCTGCTCTACCTGGCGCTGTTCGAGCCCCTGCTGCGGTCCGTGGCCGGCGGCGCCGGCCTGCCCCGCGGGCAGGTGCTCGACGTCTTCGTGCCGGGCATCTTGGCCCTGATGGCCTTCGGCGCGGGCATGGGCGCCGGGTGGGTGGTCATCTGGGAGCTGGATTCCGGGGTGATCGAACGGCTCCGTGTCACGCCCGCCAGCCGGTTCGCGCTGCTGCTCGGCACGGTGCTGCGCGACGTCGTGATGTTCGCCGTGCCCGCCGTGCTGGTCATCGCGATCGCGATCGGGTTCGGCTTCAGCGCCCACTGGGGCGGGCTCGCGCTCATGCTCGTCCTGCTGGCCGGGCTCACCGCGGCCTGTTCGGCGGCCTCGTCCGCCCTGGGCATCGGCCTGAAGCAGATCGGCAGCCTGGCCGCGGTGGTCACCGGGGTGCAGCTACCGCTCACCCTGCTGTCCGGCATCTTGCTGCCGCTGTCGCTGGGACCCCGCTGGCTGCAGGTCCTCGGCCACCTCAACCCCATGTACTACGCGGTCGAGGCGGCCCGCGACCTGACCGCCGGGACGATCGCCACCGCCGCCGTCGGGATCGGGTTCGGCGTCACGGCCGCCGCCGCCGCGCTCGCGCTGTGGTGGGGCACCCGCAGCTACCACCACGCCATGACGTAACCGCGCCAGCCGGCAGCCGTCCCGGGTGCCCCGTCGCCACCGGTCCACCGCCGCGTTCACCATGACCTGGCGCACGTACGGCTCGGGAACGCCGGCCCTGGTGATCCGCCGCCAGCGCCGCCAGGTGCGCTCGAGCGCGTCCTGCAGCAGGTCCTCGGCCTCGGCCCGGCGCAGCCCGGTCAGCAGCAGCGCCGTGGTGAACAGGCGCCCCGACGCGCCGGCCACGAACTCCTCGAACGAGGCATCGCCCGCGCCGCCGGCCTCCTCCGGGTCCAAACCAGCCACACCTACTTGCACGACGCCGCCCGGCAAAAGGTTGCGCCTGAGGGAAAGATCAAAATCTTTATGACCTAACGAACCGCGTTTCACTTTTCCCGTCCGCTCAGCATTTCCCGGGCTGGCGCGTCATATGGGTGTGGCACGACGAGGACAGCTCGCCCCGGCAGCGGCGGCCGATGACGTCGTCGCGAGCTTGTTCCGCGCCCATGGCGTGTCGCTGATCCGGCTGGCCGTGCTGCTGGTCGGCGACCAGGCCGGGCCCGGCGCCGGCCGCGGCCCCGAAGTTCCTGATCGCCAGCCAGGGAAGATCGCCCCTGGAGGTTCGCAACGCGGCCACGGGGGCCCGCGTTGCGACGGTCACGCTGCCGACCGAACCCGGCAGCCAGGACCCGACCGGCTACGCGGCCGCCGACGGCCGCACCTACGTCGGCTCCGTGGCCACCGCCGACGGCTATCACTACGTGGTCTCGCTGTACCGGCTGAATCACTGCCGGTCGTGGCTGTACCAGTTCCAGCTCGACGCCCGGGGCCAGCCGTCCGCGGTGCGGCCGCTGGCCGCCATGCCCACCGCCGCGGCCGAACTGCTGGGCCTGGCGGTCAGCGGCGACGGGCAGATGATCGCCTACACCATGTCCGCCTGCAACGGCTCCGCGCCGCAGCCGTTCTACGTGGCCGTCACCGATATCCGTACCGGGCAGACGAAGAGGTGGACCACCCCGGCCGCCGGGAGCCTGTCCCTGACGGCCGACGGCGGCACGCTGTACTACACGATGGACGTCCAGCCCGGCACCTCGGGGGTGCGAGCCATGCCGACCAGCGCCCCGCCCGGCCCGGCCGCCGATCACAGCCGGACGGTGGTAAAGATGTCCGTGTTCGGCCCGGCGGACCAGATCGGCTTCGCGGCGATCTCTCCCGGCGGCGGCATCCTGTACTTCACCACCTTTACCGAGGGGCCCCTCGGGCCGAGCCCCGGCCAGGTCCACGCGCTGAACCTGGCCACCGGACGGTCGCGTCTCGTGTACGCCCCGGTCGGCCAGCCGGGACTGGTCACCGCCGACCCGGCCGTGCGGAACTTCCTGCTGCAGATCCAGCAGCGGGGCCCGACCCCGCTCAGGCTGGCCCGCCTGGACCTGGCCACCGGCCGTGTCACGGACCTGCCGTCCGGCTGGCTGGTCCCGCCCGGAGCCGTCCTCACCTGGTAGCCGGGCGCCCGGACCTATCCGGCGTCCGCGCCCTCCCCGGCGTCCGCGCCCTCCCCGGCGTCCGCGCCCTCCCCGGCGTCCGCGCCCTCCCCGGCGTCCGCGCTCTCCTCGGCCTGCTTGGCGTTCCGCATCTCCCGGATGCTGTAGATCATGGTCGCCAGCACGGTCACGCCTCCGATGGCCACGCCCACGCCGGTTCCCACCCCGGAAAACGGCAGGAAATCGGTGAATATCAGCATCGCGCCCAGGCCGATGGCCCCGATGCCGAACAGCACGGCCGACGCCGTGGCGACCCGGCTGGCCGCCGCCTTCAGGGCCGCAGAACGAGCGGCTTCCTGCACGGCGACCAGACGGCGCCTGGCCCACTGGAACTCGATGGCGAACACGGCCAGCGCCAGCGCTATTACCAGCAGGCCAGGCCCGGGTGCCACCAGGAGCACCAGGCCGACGGCGAGGATAACGGTGCCCACAACACTGACCGCGATCTGGCGCAGCAGCCTGATCGGGTCCTTCACCTGGGTAATCATGCCCAGCCCAGCCCCCGTGCTATCGCGGGCCATGGCGTCAGAAGGGGACGATGGTGGTGAGCAGGCCGGTCGCGACGGCCCGGCCGGCCAGCGCGCGGCAGAATTCGACGGCGTCCAGGCGGAGGTGCTCGGCGGCGGGGCGGCCGGCGTCGCGGGCGTAGCTACCGCCGGCCGGGCCGGTGAGGTCGAGCAGGAACGGCTGGCCGTGGCGGCGGGCCCATTCGGCGGTGATGTCGGCGACGATGCGGCCGTCGTGACCCGCAGTGAGCGCGGCTGGCTGTCCCGCGGCGCGGGCGGCGTCGATGCGGTGCATCCACAGGTCACGCAGGTAGATGGTGTCGATGAGGTAGCCGAGCGGCCATCGTTCGCGCACCGGCCCGTCGATGGCGAGGGTGGCGTGACGGCGGATGAGCGCCGGGACGCGCGCCCGGCCGCGCACGGTCTTCGGGGCGACGGTCTCCAGCCGCCGGAGGATCTGCGCAGGGCTGAGGCTGGCCCGGTCGCTGATCTGCACCGCGGACAGCGCGGCTTCCAGCGGTCCGCCGTACTGCCTGCGGTAGGCCAGGGCCCGGCGGAACTGGCGGAGGTTCTCGCCGATGGACGCGCCGGCTTCGCAGGCTCCCAGCACGTGCTGGTACATCGCGCGGATGTCCCAGCCGGGGCAGTCGGTGGCCGCGGCCCACGATGTTTCATCCAGGGACCGGAGCAGCATTACGGTGCGCTTGAGTTCCTCCGCCTGCAGGCGCATCGCCTCCTGGTGTCCCGGCGGCTCGATGGTGGCGACGTCAGTCGTGGTCATGGTCATGATCCAAATGACAGGAGGCTCTGGTGCAGGCGCGATGGCGCCCGTGTGATGGCCGGATGGAGACCCGGCCGCCCTAACTGCCGGTGATGGCGACATTCGGAAATGTCACTGGCTTCCGGCAAAGTGGACGCCATGCATCGAAGGAGGCACCATGAGTGTCGTGACGATCGCCGAGGCCTGGCCCGCTGCCGGCCGCCCGTTCACCGTCGCCGAGCTGGACCGGATGCCTGATGACGGCCGCCGGTACGAGCTATTGGACGGGACGCTCGTCGTGAGCCCCCGGCCGACAACAATTCACCAGGTCGTGGCAGGACGGCTGTATGGCGTCCTGAGCGGCGCCTGCCCCGAAGGCCTTTGTGTCGTGCCCGAGCCGGCTGTCGAGCTCGGCCCGCAGACCGAGTTCGATCCCGATCTCGTGGTGGTCCGCATGGACCAGATCGGCGGCGCGAAGTTCACCGAGCCGCCATTGCTCGTCGTCGAGATCCGGTCGCCCAGCACCGCTCTCATCGACCTGAGCAGGAAGAAAACCGCGTACGAGAGGTTCGGCGTCCCCTCGTACTGGATCGTGAATCCAGACCCGCCCCAGCCGGAACTGACCGTCTTCGAGCTGCGAGACGGCCGTTACGTTCTCGCGGCGAAAGCGTCAGAGCCTTTCACCACCGACCGTCCCTTCACCGTGACCGTCGCCCCGGCCGGCCTGACCAACGGACTGCGCCGCTGACCGCGACATTGCCCGCCCAACCATGACATTGCCCGCCCAGCTATGTGGGTAGCGTTTCCCATTTCCTCACGCTGCCGTCGACCATGACGTTGCCGCCTTCGCCCCAGGTGGACAGGCGGGTCTGCGCCCCCGGCGGCAGGCGCGGCTAGCGGTCCGCGGGTCGTCATACCGTCCACTATCGCGGCCGCCTAGGGAGGCGAACTAGGGAGTTTCTCTAGGGATTTTGCTCTCGGCTCAAGCGACAGTGGATCCATCCACGCGGATCAACTGACATAAGGAGAAACCCCGCGATGAGCACCCAGTTCGACACCCACCAGACCTCTTACCAGCAGGCCCCCTATCAGCAGGGTCCCCGCAAGCAGCGCGGCGGCTCGTCCTGGTTCCGCATCTGGGCCATGGTCATCGGCACGGCGGTAGTGGCGGCCCTCGT
>Ga0335081_10013228_pt1 | contig 13343 bp, 11 predicted proteins | sample Lox_Sample_35_FD_206713 | JGI IMG/M metagenome (GOLD analysis project Ga0335081, IMG submission 206713) | Soil microbial communities from Loxahatchee National Wildlife Refuge, Florida, United States - Lox_Sample_3.5 | ecosystem: Environmental > Terrestrial > Soil > Wetlands | place: USA...
CCTGTTCGCCCTCCCGCCGCCCCCCCTGGAGGAGATGGAGCGGGCGCTCGCCGAGTACGCCCGCTCGGCCGGCACGCCCTCCGACCAGGCGACGAGCGAGCTCATCCAGGCGGTCTTCGAGTTCCGCGACAAGGTGGCCCGCGACGTGATGGTGCCGCGCACCGAGGTGGTCGCCATCGAGATCGAGACCCCGGTCCCGGAGATCCTGCGCCTGCTCGCCGAGGAGGGCCACTCCCGGCTCCCCATCTACCGCGAGACCCTCGACCAGGTGGTGGGCACCCTGCACGCGCGCGACCTGGTGCCGCTCCTCGAGCACCCCGAGCTCATCGTGCTGCGCGACCTCATCCGCCCCCCGCACTTCGTGCCCTGGTCGAAGCGGGTCGACCAGCTCCTGCGCGAGATGCAGCGCAACCACATCCACATGGCGGTGGTGGTCGACGAGTACGGGGGCGTCATGGGCATCTGCACGCTGGAGGACGTGCTGGAGGAGATCGTCGGCGAGATCGGCGACGAGTTCGAGGTCGAGGAGGGCAAGGGGGTGGAGGCCCATCCCGACGGGACCTACACCGTCCGCGCCGACACCCCGGTGGCCGACTTCAACCGGCTGGCGGGGGGGGAGGTGCCGCAGGAAGGTGCCTACGAGACGGTGGGCGGGTTCCTGAACGCCCTCGCCGGTGCCATCCCGGTGTCCGGCGACCGCTTCTTCCACCGCGGATGGCTCTTCACGGTGAGCGAGGCCAATCCCCGGCGCGTACTCAAGGTCCGGGCGGCCCGGGTCAAGCGGCCCCCGGAACGTGACGCCGCGCCCCGCCCGCGCTAGAAGAGATGGCATGTACGTCATCGCCCTCATCCGCTACCTGAAGCCCCTCGAGGAAGTGCTGAAGACCGTCGACGCCCATCGCGCCTACCTGCGCGACCTCAAGAGGGAGGGGGTCCTCCTCGCCTCCGGACCCTTCGAGCCCCGCTCGGGCGGGGCGCTCCTCCTGCGCTTCGCGGCCCCGCCGGAACCGAGGGCCCTGTTCGCCCTCCGCGACGCCGATCCCTTCGTGAGGGAGGGCCTCGCGCAGTACGAGTTCCTCGCCTGGGCGCCCACCATCGGGAAGGAAGAGCTCGACCGCCTGTGATCTCGAGCCCGCTCCGGCCGGGGCGGTGCGCCCGGGGCCCACGGGCCACACCCTTGCGGCATGCGCGAGGGCGAGGTGCGCCGGGGGATGGCGGTGGTCGACGCGAACGGAGCGCGCCTCGGCAAGGTCACGCGCTGCGAGGCCTGGGGCTTCGAGGTCGAGCGGGGCTTCTGGCAGCCGCTCGAGTGGGTGGTGCGCTGGGACGAGGTGCTCGAGGTCCGCGGCCGCGAGGTCCGGGTGGCGAGGAGCGACGAGGCGCTCTTCGAACTCGCCGCCGGGCGCCTGCCACGGTTCTGGCGGCGCTCGCCCTTCGCGCTCGGTGGGCCCCCCGAGAGCCCGTCCAAGGCTTGAGGGTCCGCCGCCGGGGCGGACCAGGCCGGGCGCGACCGCTCTCCCAGGAAAGGGCCCCTTGCAGGGGTTGAGGTGAGGTTTGCCTTTTCGACCCCGGTTCCGTATGCTGCGATATCATCGCAAGAGTTCGGGATCACTCGGCGATCTTGCAAGCGTGGGTGGGTCGGGGTCGGACGGGGAGGTCGGGTGAGCGGGAGTCCCGAGGAGCTGCTCAGGAGCGCGCTCGAGAAGATCGTTTTCTTTGAGTGCAAGGTCTCGAGCCTCGAGAGCGAGCTCGACGCGGCGCGTTCCACCGCCGCTCGCTCGCGCGAGGAGGCAGGCTCCGCCCGGCGCCGCGAGTCGGAGCACGAGCAGGAGCTCGCCAAGCTGCGCGGCGAGCGCGCCGCGGCGGCCCTGCAGGTGAAGGAGCTCGCCGAGCGGGTCGCGCTGCTCGAGGCCGAGCGCGAGCGGTTTCTGTCGGGGATGATCGAGCGGGCCCGCGTGGCGGGCGCCCCGGCCGACGAGGAGGAAGACCCGGGCAGCGCCCACGACCTGGCCGGCTTCATCGCCGAGCTGCGAGCCGAGATCGAAACGCTGGGGGAGTGGCGCCGCGCCGCCGAGGCCGCCGGCATCCGGCTACAGACCGGGACGCCCCGGCCGGGCGCGGAGCCCGCCGCCAAGGTGTCCGCGGTCGCCACCCGCTTCGAGCAGGCGGGCCGGATCGAGGTCACCCGGGCGCAGGTCGACGCCCTCCCCGCCTTCTCCACCCGCTCCGAGCGGGTGCTCTTCGAGGCCTCCCTCGACGACCTCGGGGCCGAGGACCCTGGCGTGCGGCGACGGGCCGCCGAGGGGCTGCGCGCGCTCGGCTCGAAGAGCGCCGCACCCCTCTTGGCGGTGGCGCTCGGGCGCGAGAAGGACCCCTTGGTGAAGGTGAGCCTGCTCGCGGCGCTGGGGGCGCTCGGCGAGCCCTCGGCGGCGAGCCTCGCCTGGCGGGAGCTCTCGGACGAGCGGCCGCCGGTGCGCGCGGCCGCCCTGGAGGCGGCGGCCGCTCTCGACCGGTCGGGAGCGGTGCCACGCCTGTCCGGGGCGCTCGCCGACCCGAGCGCGCTCGTGCGCCGGCGGGCCGTGGTCCTGCTCGGCTTCGCGCCCGGCGAGGCCGCCGAGGAGGCGCTCACCTCGGCGCTGTCCGACCGCGACCCGGGGGTGGCGAGGACGGCGGCGGTGGCGCTCTCCGGCCGTCCGAGCGCGCTCGCCCAGGGGGCGCTGGCGCGCGCCCTCGACCACCGGGCGCCCGAGGTGCGCCGGACCGCCGCCCGGGCGGTCGGGCGCTGGTCGGGCGAGACGATCGACGCCCTGGCGCCGGAGCCGGAGCGCCGCCGCACGGCCCGCCGCATCGCCGAGAAGCTCCTCGCCGTGGGCGGCGCGGAGCTGCGCTCGGCGGTGACCCAGGTGCCGGCCCGCGCGCCCTCCTCCGCCCCGCCTCCCTCCCCCCCGCCGGCGCAGGCCACGCCCGGTCCCCCGGGGCCGAGGGGCGCCCCCGCCGCGGCCAGGGCGGCCCCCGAGCGCCGGGCGGCGGTGACGGTGGCGCCCGCCGGAGCGGACCCCGCCCTGGCAGCCGCGACCCTCGCCGAGGTGAGGACGGCCCTGCGGGGCCGGACCGCCGAGGAGATGGCGGATCTCCTGCGGCGCGACCGGGCCTCGATCGAGGCCACCCTGCGCGCGCTCGTGGCACAGGGCGAGCTCGTCGCGCGCGGGCCGCGCTTCTTCATGAGCTGACCCCCGAGGACTCGCCATGGAGAACATCCGCTACACGACCAAGCGCCTCTCCCAGATCCTGGAGGTGAGCCCGAGCGAGGTGACGCGGGCGCTCGGGAAGAAGGACGGCTACGGGCCGGAGGAGCTGGCCCGGATGCGGGAGTCCCTGCACCGCGAGCCGGTCCGCGGGCCCGGGCGCGCCCAGCTCTTCCTCAACTTCAAGGGCGGCACCGGGAAGACGAGCCTCTCCTCCTCCTACGCCTACCGTCTGGCCGAGCGCGGCTACCGGGTGCTCATGCTCGACCTCGACAGCCAGGGCCACGCCACGAAGTGCCTGGGCAAGGAGGGCGGCGGCTGTCCGCGGACGCTCTACGACGTGCTCATCCGCAAGGTGCCGCTCGCCGAGGTCACCTTGCCGACCGGCATGCCCGGGCTCTCGCTCGTCCCCTCCAACCTGGCCATGAGCACCATCGACCTCGCCCTCATGCCGCTCGCCGGCCGGGAGTTCCGCCTCCGCAAGGGGCTGGAGAGCGTGGCCGGCCAGTACGACTACGTGGTGATGGACGCTCCCCCGTCCTTCGGACTCTTGAACCTCAACGCCCTCATGGCGGCCGAAGACCTCATCATCCCGGTCCTGGCCGACTTCCTCTCCTACGACGGCCTGCGGCTGCTCTTCGAGACGGTGCAGGGGCTCGAGGACGACCTCTCGCACCAGCTCGAGAACATCTTCATCGTGGTGAACGCCTACAACCACTCCTTCAAGATCGCCCGCGAGGCCCTGGCCGCCCTGCAGGAGCACTACGCCGACTACCTGCTGCGGAGCGTGGTCCGCCAGTGCACCAAGTTCGCGCAGGCCTCGAGCGAGGGTTGCCCCATCTTCGCCTTCGACCCGGAGTCGAAGGGAGCGGTCGACCTGGAGGCGATGCTGAACGAGGTCATGGCGCGGGTGAGCGCGGTCCACGCGCAGGCCGGCGCGGCAGGAGCGCGGGCATGAGAAAGGCCTTCGACGACAACGTCCCCAAGTTCCGTCCTCGCCTGCGGGGCACGGCCTCGGCGGTGGCCGAGGAGGAGGAGGGCCTCTCGGCGCCGGAACCGGCGCCCGAGCCGGCCGCGCCCGGCGACGGCGCGCCCGCCCCGGCGCTCCTCGCCCGAAGGGCGCCCGAGCCCGAGCCCCGCCCTGCCCCCGCCTTCGCCGAGGAGCCGGAGGTGAAGGCACGCCGGGAGCGGCTCCTCGAGGTGAAGCGCAAGGTGGCCGCGGCGGCCCGCCCCGCCCCGCCCATGCCCGCCCTCCCGGAGACCTCGGCCCGCGCCGGCGAGAGCGCGCTCGCCCTGGTGCACGACCTCGAGAAGGAGCTCGAGCGGGCCCGCGAGCTGGAACTCGCCCTGCGCGCCGACCTCGACCGCGCGCGGGGGGAGCTCGCCGAGGGGGCCGCCGAGGCCCGGCGCAGCGCCGAGCGGCTCGTGACCGCGGAGGGCCTGGTCGAGGAGAAGCGCCGGGTGCTCTCGGAGATGCTCGCCGAGATGGGCGAGCTCGAGGAGGAGCGCGACGGGGCGGTGGCCCGGGCCCAGGCCCTCAGCGCGCTCGACGAGGAACGGCAGGCCCTGCTCGACGACCTCTCCCGGCGCGCCGGCGAGGCCGAGAAGAAGAGCGCCGAGGCGCTCGCCGAGGTGGCCCGCCTCGGGGAGGAGCTCGACGGCCGGGCGACCGAGGCCGCCAGGCTGCGGACCGCCCTCGCCGAGGTCACCCGCGAGCGCGACGACCTCGCCCGCGAGCTCGCCGAGGCCCGGCGGGAGCGCGACGAGCTCGCCGAGGCCCGGCGGGCCCTCGAGCAGGTCCACGAGGCCCTCGCCACCGCCCGGGCCCGGCTCGGCTGAGAGCCGGCGCTACCCGGCCGCCTTGGGGATCGAGGCCACCGGGCCGGGGACCACCTGGGCCTGGGCCCCGGGCAGCCCGAGCCGCTTCATCTCCGAGCGGGCGTCGTAGGCCGCGTACTTGTAGGCCTCGCCGAGGGTGGGGTAGTTGAAGACCGCCTGGGTGAAGTAGTGGATGGTCCCGCCGAGGGCCATCACCGCGCTGCCCAGGTGCACGAGCTCGGAGGCGTGCGGGCCGATGCAGTGCACCCCCAGCAGCTCCCCCCCCTTGGGCGAGGCGACGATCTTGAGGAAGCCGACCGCCTCGCCGACCAGGTTGGCGCGCACGTTCTCGGCGAGCGGGGTGCGCCCCACCACGTAGGGGATCCCCTTCCTCTTGAGGGACTCCTCGGTCTCCCCGACCGACGAGACCTCGGGGATGGTGTAGATGCCCACCGGCAGGAGGTCCGAGACCTTCTGTTGGTACTTCTTGCCGCAGGCGTGGGTCATGGCCACCCGCCCCTGCTCCATGGAGGTCGAGGCCAGGCCCGGGAAGCCGATGAGGTCGCCGGCGGCGTAGATGTGCGGCACGGCCGTCTGGTACTGCCCGTTCACCTCGAGGTAGCCCTTCTCGGTGGCCTTGAGGCCGGCCGCCTCCAGGTGGAGCGCCTCCACGTTGCCCACCCGCCCGGCGGCCACCAGGACCTTCTGCGCCACCAGCCGCTCGCCGTTCGTGAGGGTGACGAGGACGTCGTGCTCGCCGGGCTCGAGCTTCGCGGCCCTGACCTTCTGGTGGAGGTCGATGCCGGCGGTGGCGAAGAGGTCCTGCATGGCGAGCGAGAGCTCGGCGTCGAGCCAGGGCAGGAGCCGATCCTTGGAGTCGATGATGGAGACGTGCACCCCCAGCGCGGCGAAGATCGAGGCGTACTCGCAGCCGGCCACGCCCCCGCCCAGCACCGCCAGCGAGCGCGGGACGTGGTCGAGCATCAGGATGGAGTCCGAGTCGTAGACCTTGAGGTGGTCGAAGTTGTAGAGGGTGGGGTGGGCGGGGTGGGTCCCGGTGGCGAGCAGCACCACGTCGGCCTGCATGTCCTGGAAGCTCCCGTCGGCGACGGACACCCGCACGATGTGGGGGTCGACGAAGCTCGCCACGCCGCGGAAGGTCTCCACCCCGGCGTTGACCAGCCGGTCCCGGATGCGCGAGTGCTCGCGGGCCGTCACGAGGCCCCGGCGGCCCATGAGCTCGGGGATGGTGACGGTCCCCGAGAGGTCGAAGAGCACCCCGTGCGCGTCGCGGGAACGGGCCTGCAGGAGGGCGAGGGCCGTCTCGCGCAGGGCCTTGGAGGGGATGGTGCCGGTGTTGGCGGAGGCGCCGCCCGGCACGGCCTCCTTCTCGATGAGGGCGACCCGCTTGCCGTAGAAGGCGGCCTGGACCGCGCCGTGCTCACCGGCCGGACCGCTGCCAACCACCACCACGTCGTAGTGGAGCATGGCTCACCATATAATGATTTTCGTCCCGACCGACGATATCCTCCCGAACCCCGTGAAGAACCTCAGACACAATCCGGTCCTCGACGAGATCCCCCAGAACCTCATGGTCACCCTCGAGGAGCGCAAGCGCGAGCTGCGCCGGGCGAGGAAGCCCCTCTTCGACTTCGGGCTCGGGGACCCCCTGGAGCCCACCCCGCCCTTCCTGCGGCAGGCGCTCAGGGAGGCGGTCCCCGCCGTGTCCCAGTACCCGAGCGCCAGCGGGACGCCCGAGCTGCGCCGGGCCTGCGCCGGCTACCTCAGCCGGCGCTTCGGTGTGGAGGTCGACCCCGAGCGGCAGATCCTGCCCGCCACCGGGGCCAAGGAGACCATCTTCCACCTGCCGCTCGCCTTCGCCCGCGGCGACCCGCGGCGGAACCTGGTGGTGATGCCGGACCCGGGCTACCCGAGCTACGAGGCCGGGACCCTCTTCGCGGGCCTCGAGCCCTTGAAGGTGCCGCTCGAGGCGGGCCGGCATTTCCTGGTCGAGCCGGAGGCGCTCGGCGAGGAGGTGCTCTCCCGTACCCTGCTCTTCTGGGTGAACTACCCCCACAACCCCACCGGGGCCCTGGCGCCGCGCGCCTACCTCGAGCGGCTCGGCCGGGCCGCCCTGCGCCACGGCTTCATCGTGGCCTCCGACGAGTGCTACGCCGACATCTACTTCGGGGAACCGCCGCTCTCCCTCCTCGAGGTCCAGGTGGAGAACGCGCTCGCCATCCACTCCTGCTCGAAGCGCAGCGGGATGACCGGCTACCGCTCCGGCTTCCTGGCCGGCGACCCGGACCTCTTGGCCGTGCTCCGGCGGGCGCGCTCGTACCCGGGCGTGGCCTCGCCGGACTTCGTCACCGCCGCCGCGGTGGCGGCCTGGTCCGACGACGCCCACCCCGCCGAGCGCCGCGAGGTCTTCCGGCGCAAGCGGGAGCGCTTCCTGGCCTTCTTCGCCGAGCACGGCCTCGCCTGCCACGGATCGCAGGCGACCCTGTACCTGTGGGTGAAGGTCCCCCCCGGCCACACCTCGGGGTCCTACGCGCTGGCCCTCCTCGAGGAGGGGATCGTGGTCGCTCCCGGGACCTCCTTCGGCGCCGGGGAGGGTTACGTGCGGGTGGCGCTCGTGCCGACGCTGGAGGAGAGCGAGCGCGCCATCCTGGCCTGGCGGAGGGTGCGGTGATGACGAACGCGGACGGTCGGGCGGAGCTGGAGAGGCTGGTGGCCGAGGCCTTCGCCGAGCGCGCGCGGCTCTCCGACCCCGGCCACGAGCGGGCGGTGCGTGAGGCGCTGCGCCTGCTCGACGAGGGCGAGCTGCGGGTGGCCGAGAAGGTGGGCGAGGAGTGGCGGGTGAACGCCTGGGTCATGCAGGCGGTGAACCTCTTCTTCGCCCTGGAGGGCGCGCGGGTGGAGGCCTTCGGGCCCTTCGAGACGCGGGACAAGATCCCCCTGAAGCGGGACCTTCAGGCTCGCGGGGTGCGGCTCGTCCCGGGCGCGGTGGCCCGCTACGGGGCCTACCTCGCCCCGGGTGCCGTGCTCATGCCGAGCTTCGTCAACATCGGCGCCCGGGTCGGCCAGGGCACCATGGTCGACACCTGGGCCACCGTCGGATCCTGCGCCCAGGTGGGAGAGAACGTCCACATCGCCGGCGGCGTCGGCATCGGCGGCGTCCTCGAACCCCCCGGGGCCCGCCCCAACATCCTGGAGGACGGCTGCTTCATCGGGAGCCGCTGCGTGCTCGTCGAGGGGGTCCTGGTCGAGGAGGAGGCGGTGCTCGGGGCCAACGTGGTCATCACCGCCTCGACCCCCATCATCGACGTGACCGGCCCCGCCGAGGTGGTCTACCGGGGGCGCGTGCCGCGGCGCTCGGTGGTCATTCCCGGCACCCGGCCCAAGGCCTACCCGGCCGGCAGCTACCAGGTGCCCTGCGCCCTCATCGTCGGGCGGCGATCGGCCTCCACCGACCGGAAGGTCTCCCTCAACCAGGCCCTGCGCGAGTTCGAGGTCCAGGTCTAGCCACCATGAGCGGCCCGAAGGTCACGCGCGCGGAGCGCCGGTAAGGCCGTGGCGCCCGCCGCCCCGCTCCCCCTCGAGGAGGCGCTCGCCCGCCGCGCCGAGGCGCTCTGCGCCATTCCCTCCCCGGTGGGCGAGGAGGCGGCGCTGTGCGACGAGCTCGAGGGGTGGGCGCGCCGGCACCTCGCTCCGGCGCGGCGGGTGAAGAACTCGCTGGTCGTCTTCGTGGACGGCCCGCCCCGGGAGAAGGCGCGGCCGCTCGTCCTCCTCTGCGGCCACCTCGACACCGTGCCCATCCCCGCGGCCGACGCGGGGCGGCCGCCCCGGCGCGAGGGCGGACGCCTCTTCGCCCCGGGGGCCTCCGACATGAAGAGCGGCCTGGCGGTGGCCCTGGAGCTCGCCCTGCGGCTCCCGCCCTCCGAGCGCTTCTGCGACCTGGCGCTCGTGCTCTACGCCCGCGAGGAGGGCCCCTTCCTGGAGAACGAGCTCCGGGACGTCCTCCTCGAGGTGCCCGAGCTCTCGCGAGGAGATCTCGCCCTGTGCCTCGAGCCCACCGACAACCTCTTGCAGGTCGGCTGCGTGGGGTCGATCCACGCCACCGTCACCTTCCGCGGGCGGTCGGCGCACTCGGCGCGCCCGTGGCAGGGGGAGAACGCCATCCACAAGGCGGGCGCGCTCCTCGTCCACCTCGGGGCGCGCGCGCCCCGCGAGGCCACCTTGAGCGGCCTCAGCTACCGCGAGGTCCTCTCGGCCACCCGCATCGCGGGCGGGCGCGCCCGCAACGTGGTCCCCGACCAGTGCACCCTGAACCTCAACTACCGCTTCGCTCCCGACAAGCCGCTCGAGGTGGCGGCGGCCGAGCTGTGCGAACTCGCCGGGCGCTTCGGCGGCGAGGCCGAGCTCACCGACCGATCGCCCTCCTGTCCGACCTTCGCCGACCACCCGCTCGTCCGGCGCCTCGCCGCGCGGGCCGGGGTCTCCCTGGAGGCGAAGCAGGCCTGGACCGACGTGGCCCGCCTCGCAGAGGCCGGCATCGCGGCGGTCAACTTCGGGCCGGGGGCGACGGCGCAGGCCCACCAGGAGGGCGAGTGGGTCGAGCTCTCGAGCCTGGCGCGCAGCTACGGCCTCCTGGCGGCCTTCCTCGCTCCATAGCGAGAGGACGAGGGGGCGCCGGTCCCGTCCCCCGCCGCGCCGCCCGGCCCTCCGCTGCAGGTGGACGCCGGGGGCGCCCCCCGTTAGATGCCCGTCCCGGGGGAGGGCCCGCGGCCTGGCCGCGGCGAGGCGAGAGTCGCCCGCCTCACTCGAGACGAAGGACGCGATGAAGGCCCTCTTGCTCCTCGCCCTCGCTTCCGGGCCCGTCCTCGGCCCGCCGGGGGTGAGCACCTGGTGCATCGATCCGGCGCACACCTCGACCGAGTTCAGCGCGCAGCACCTCGCCATCGCGACCGTGCGCGGCGCGTTCGGCCGGACCACCGGGACCATCCGCCTCGACGAGCGCGATCTCAGGCGCTCGTCGGTCGAGGCCGAGGTCGACGTGCGCACCATCGACACCCGGGTGGCCGAGCGCGACCAGGACCTGAAGAGCGAGCAGTTCCTCGACGTGGCGAGGTACCCCACCATCACCTTCAAGTCGACGCAGGTGGAGAAGGCCGGGGAGAACCGCCTCCGGGTGGCGGGTGAGCTCACCATGAAGGGCACCACCCGCCCGGTGGTGTTCGACGTCACCTACTCGCCCATGGCGGTGACCGGCGTGGGCGGCGAGACGCGCCGGGGGTTCAGCGGGACCTTCCAGGTGAGCCGCAGGGCGTTCGGGCTCAGCCTCTCGAAGGCCGCCGAGGCGGGCCCGCTGGTAGGCGACGAGATCACCATCACCGTCGACGCCGAGGCGGTGAGGGAGGAGGGCCCGTCGCCGGACCCCGCCGAGCTGCCGCCGGCGAAGTGAGATACCCGTGCCGGCCGCCCGTCAGCCCTCGCCGAAGAGCGAGCGCTCGAGCTCCCCCGGCAGCTCGGCATAGTCGGGCATGGTCCAGTCGGCGCCGGCGCCGCGCAGGACCTCGGGCGGGGCCGCGGTGGTGAGGCCGACCGTCCACATCCCCGCCGCCTTGGCCGCCCGCACCCCGTTCACCGCGTCCTCGAAGGCGACGCAGGACGCCGAGGGAACGCCGAGGGCCCGGGAAGCGGCGAGGAACATGTCGGGGAAGGGCTTGCCGCGCAGGACGTCCTCGTTGCCCACCACGTGGCGGAAGGCGGACCTGAGGGCGAGGCCGTCGAGGACGAAGTCGCGCGCCGCCCTGGGCGAGGCGGTGGCGAGCGCCATGGGGCGCCCCGCCCTCGCCATCCGGTCGAGGAAGTTCCGGCACCCGCGCAAGAGCTGGAGGTGCGGCCGGTACAGCTCCTGGTAGAGCCGCTCCTTCTCCTCCCCGAGCTCCGCGAGCTCCGCGGGCGCCAGCGGGCGGCCGAGCAGGACCGGGAGGATCTCCTGGTTCCGCCGGCCCGCGAACTCCCGCTCGATGCGGGCGGGTGGGACCTCGATCCCGAAGCGCCGCATGAGCGCCACCCAGGCCTTCGCGTGGAAGGACATGTTGTCGACGAGGGTCCCGTCGAGATCGAAGACGGCGGCGAGGAGGGGCGGGGCGGCCATGGGGGTGGAGGGCGGGGAGAGGCTCTTACCACGGGGCCCTTCCCCCCGGAAGGTGGCCGCGGCTCGCCGGGCGGCGGGAACCTCAGCGCCGCTTCAGGCCCGTCAGGGCGCGGCGCGCCTCGGCGGCCTCGCCCCCGTCGCCCAGGCGGGCGGCGAGCTCGAACAGGCGCTTCGCCTCGTGCGGGGCGCCGGCGGCGGCCGCCGCCTTCCCGGCCGCCAGCGCGGCCTTGGCGCTCCGCGGCGCAAGGCTGAGGGCGCGCTCGGCGACCCTGCGCGCCTCGTCGGGGTGACCCAGGGCGAGGTCGGCCGAGGAGAGGGCGGTGAGGGTGGGGGCGTCCGGCCGCTGGGCCAGCACCGCCTCTAGGTCGCGCTCGGCGCCGGCGGCGTCGCCGGCGGCCAGCCGGGCGAGACCCAGCTCCCGGCGGGTCTCGAGGTCGCCGGGGTTCCGGGAAAGGGCCTTCTCGAGGACGTCGCGGGCCTCCTCGCCGCGCCCGCGGGCGAGGAGGGTCCGGCCGAGGTCGCAGCGCGCCATGGCGAGGTCCGGGTCGCGGTCGAGGGCCTCGCGGAATCGGCGCTCCGCCGCCTCGAGGTGCCCTTCCTCGAGGTCGAGCCGGCCGCGGGCGAGCAGCGCGAGCGGGTGCGGGTTCGGGGCGGCGAGCAGGGCCGCGGCGATGGCCGCCGCCTGCTCCCGGCGCCCGCTCGCGAGCTCGGCGAGCGCCATCCAGCCGGCGGCCTCGGGGGTCATCTTGCCGTCGCGCCGGGTGGCCTCGAGCTCGCTCCGCGCTCGCTCGGGATCGCCCAGCTCGAGGCGGGCGATGCCGCGGTCGAGGCGCAGGGTGCGCGAGCTCGTCCCCTCGGTCGCGGCGAGCAGCTCGCGGTAGCGACCGCGCCTGAGGTCGAGCCGCGCCAAGAGCTCCAGGTACCCGCCCTCGGTGGGGGCGAGGCGCACGGCCACCTCGGCGGCGCGCGCGGCCCGGTCGAGGTCGCCGGCCGCCGCGAGCACCTCCGCCTCGGCCGCCTTGAGCTCGGCGCTCTCCGGGTAACGCGCCGACGCCTCGCCCAGCCGCCGCTCGGCCTCGGTGGTGCGCCCCACGGCGGCGAGGAGCCGCGCCATCACCACCTCCATGCGCAGCCGGTCGCCGAGCGGGGGCGGGCTCTGCGGATCGGCCGCCACCTGCTCCAGGGAGGCCAGGGCCTCGGGGAGCTCCCGGCCCAGGCGCAGCCGCGCCTCGGCCGCGCCGAGCGCGGCCCTGGGGTGGGTGGGGTGGACCTTCAGCACCATTGCGTAGCGCTCGAGGGCGAGCTGGGCGTCGCCGCGGGCGAGCTCCAGGTCGCCGAGCGCGCTCAGGGCCCGCAGGAGCGGTGGGGTGGCGCGGGCGGCCGCCTCCAGGTGGAACTCGGCGCCCTCCAGGTCGTGCCGCGCGAGGAGGAGCTCGCCGGCGAGGGCGCGCACGAAGGGCTTGCCGGCCGGAGCCTGGTCGAGCAGGGCGATGGCCGCCGCCGGGGCCTCGTTCGCCCCGGCGAGCAGGTAGCGCAGGGCGACCTCCCCCTCCCCGGCCCCCCCGCGGGCGAGGAGCTCCTTGGCGTTGGCCCGGGCGACGTCGTCGCCGTAGTCGTGGGCGAGCAGGCCGGCGGTCTCCGCCTGCAGGGCCGCGGCGTCGGCGTCGTGGGGCAGGACCCGCCGCGCCTCGGCGAGCACCCGTGCCGCCTCGCGCAGCGCCCCGAGGGTGTCGCGGGCGAGGCCCTTGCGGGCGGCCTCGACCGAGGCCCGCGCCTCGTCGGCGCGCCGGTGGGCGCGCACGGCGAGGAAGACGCCGAGCCCGCCCGCCACGAGGAGGACCAGGGCGGCGAGCGCGGCCGCGCCGGCGTGGCGGCGGAGGAAGCCCGGTCGCGCTGCCTCCTCGGCGGGCTTCACGAGGAGCTCCTCGCGCAACTTGTGCTCGTAGGTGCGGGCGGCCTCGTCCGCCCGGCGCTCCTCCTCCGCCGGCGAGGGGGCGAGCGGCGCGAGCGCCGTGGTGGAGGGGGAGGGCGCTCCCGCGGGCGCGGTCGGCAAGAGGTCGAGGAAGTTCGCCGCCGCCGCGAGCTCGCTCGCCGGCGCCGTGCCGTTCAGGGGACGG
>Ga0335081_10013229_pt1 | contig 13343 bp, 13 predicted proteins | sample Lox_Sample_35_FD_206713 | JGI IMG/M metagenome (GOLD analysis project Ga0335081, IMG submission 206713) | Soil microbial communities from Loxahatchee National Wildlife Refuge, Florida, United States - Lox_Sample_3.5 | ecosystem: Environmental > Terrestrial > Soil > Wetlands | place: USA...
AAGCGAAGCTTAATCATGGAGATAAAGACCAAAATGTATCCGAGGGTCGCTCCGAAAGCATACATATTTCCGAGGGTGTCCATGGCACTCGGCGTCAGAAAAGCCAGGAGGGCTTCAACCATTCCAATGAGCGAGAAGAAAACAATCGTACGGACCGGGGTCCGGTATTTCGGATGAACATGATCAAACCATGGGGTAATCAACTGAAGTTCGCTCATGGAGTAAGTGAGACGGGAGGCGCTCATGACGCCGCTGTTGGATGAAATAAGGAGGATCGTCGCTCCGAGGACGGCCGCGAAAGGTCCAGCAATCGCACCGACGAAAGGAATCACGTGGGCAAGTTTGGCCACTGGATCTCCTTCCGGAAATTCCTGCCAGGGCAAAATACCAAGGCCCATCGTGGAAAAGGCTAGAGCAAAGATAAAGACGGTAAAGATCAAGGTGATGGAAGTGCGGGGAATAATGGTTGCAGGCCTTCGCGTTTCCTGAGCTGCCTGGGAAATGGACTCCAGTCCGACAAAAGAGATAATGGCGAGCGAAGACCCGTACATAAACTCTTTCAAGGAAGGAAACTGCGTCTTCCACTGCAGGATAAAGAGCTCCGGTCTCCAAGCGAAGACGAACCCGATGACGATGATCGACGGCACCGATGATCTCATTAAACAACGAGGACTCGCGGATTCCTTTGATATTGAGCCAGATGAGAAAGAGGATCAAGATGATCGTCTCGGATGCCCATACCGGATTGACCTTTTTAAATATCCAGATGTCCATGGCAAAATATTCGGGAGGGACTCCAATAAGGTAGGGCATGAAAAAGTTCATATAGCCCGATGACGCTGTGGCAAAAAGAGCAATGTCGATGGTATAATCCAACAAAAGTGCCACACCCGCCACATACCCCCAGAAATCTCCCAAGCCCCTCAGAGTAAAGAACTGCCCCCCTCCGGCCACAGGGTACGTGGATGCCATCTCCGTGTAAGCAAGGCCGATCATGATGTAGACAAGGCCTGCTGCCAGGAAAGCAAGACTGGTCCCGCCGTGGGCCGCTGCCATGACAAGACCCAGAGCAGCATAAATATCCGCTCCCACATCTGCGTAGCCCCACATGTAAGAACCCCAAACGGTAACGTCTCTGCGGAGTTCCACTTTCTCAACGGGGCAAGATCCTGTCACGGCTGCTTTATTTTCCATATCTCTATAAAAAAATAGCTAGGAGTGGTCCCCTAGCTTCTATCCCTTCCCTTAGTATCCTGCGGAGTGACCTGACGGTTAGGACTAAGGGATATCCTTCCAACATCGTCCGAATTCACCCCCAACGATGGCTCCTCCGTTCAGTTTAGGTCAGTCGTTAAGTCAGCATAAACCTACCGACATTTACTCTATTTGTCAATCGTTTTTGGGCTGTTAAAAAATATCGGCAGAGAAAATGTAGATCTCCGTGTCCTTTTCTTTCCATGCGTTGGAAGGAAGACCCGCCTTCTGGCAGGTGTGGTCGAGAAATGTCTGACGGTCCCATCCATATTCCGTCGCGACCTGGGGCAAGAGAAGGCCCGACCATCCTCCCTTCATAATATAGATTCCATGTTTTCCTACCTCAATCTCACGGACATCGGTGATTCTTCTCAGGGGTGTTAGCACAGATATTTCGATATCGAGTTCGGGAAGTTCTTTTTCTCTCACAGGAGGGAAGCGAGGATCTTTGAAAGCGGCAGCCTCGGCCATTTTTTCGATGGTCTTATGAAGAGGTTCATAGGCTTGAATGTATCCGATACAACCCCTCAGTTGCCCTTTCTTCTGAAGGGTCACAAAGGCCCCACGATTTTCCTTGAGAAGAGAAGATTCGATCTTAAACTCCGGGACAGCCTTTCCTCTCGCCTTATTCTCTATGACGGTCCTGGCAATCTGATGGAGGACCTTCTTCTCTTCCTCGGTCAGACCCAAATCCACTCCGACTTTGCTCTCTTCTTTCATCTTTTCCTTCCCCCCGGCTGCCTTGTAGAAAACGCCAGCCGCATACCCCACGACGCGACGCGAATCCCCGGTGACATCCCCAGAATTAAGGTATTTGACCACCCGGCCCTTGTCGGCCCCTAGGGCTTTGGCCGCCAGCATGATCGTCACCACCGGACCTCCACCACACGCCTCCGCACGGCCACTTTTTAGGTCGCCCTTTAGCCCCTCCGTGTCCAACCGGTCGATATGATTCAAAACAATCCGGTCCATTTCAACCGCTTCCTGATAAGAGTGATAGTGGGATAAATCGGTGCTTGCTACCAACAAAACCCTTTTTCCTCTAACGGTCTCTGCAATCGCGCCGGCCAGAGATTGACAGGTTTCCCAGCTCCAATCGGGCTCCATCGCCATCGGAACAAGTTTGAAGGGCTTCAATACGGTTTGAAGAAAGGGGATTTGAAGTTCGAGCGAATTCTCCTGGCGGTGCGCTTCGGGAACGAACCGGATCTCCTTCCGCTTTTCCATCAGTTTTCTCGAAAGCTCCGCATCGATAGGGACGACTCCCAAGGGGGTTCGGAATCCACCGGAGGGCCAGAGGGATGCACCCTTAAAAGCAAACCGATGACTAGGGCCAAGGACAACGACAGAATCGAAGGCCCTGCCTTCCACCAATTGATAGGCATAAGCTGCCACTTGGCCCGAATACATATATCCCGCATGGGGTGAAACCAGAGCAACGATCTCACCCGCCACTTTCTCCTGCTTCGCGTTTTCAAGATAACGTTTGACGTCTCGGGAGAGGATCTCGGGCTCTCCGGGATACCAAGACCCTGCCAGTGCAGGCTCCCTGATTTGTTGCCCCCCTGTCTCCTTTGTCCCTCCAGAAACCTGCGCCATGGCAGCGGAGCCTATGACGAGAATAGAAATAACCAGGGGCAGAAGCAAGATTTGTCGCATTCGCATTTTACTCTGTTTGCCTGCTGTCCAAGAGAAGGGTGACAGGTCCATCGTTGATCAGGTGAACCTCCATGTTGGCCTGGAATTCGCCGGTCTGGACCGGAATCTCCTGTTCTCTCAATTTTGAGATAAACTGCTCATAGAGATGTCTTGCGGCAGTCGGTTCTTCAGCCTCCGTGAAAGAAGGCCTTCTCCCTCTCCGACAGTCGCCGTAGAGAGTGAACTGGGAAACGACTAACATGGCCCCATGAATTTCTTTAAGTGAAAGGTTAAATTTTCCGGAGGTGTCTTCAAAGATTCTCAATTCAGGGATCTTGGAAGTCAAAAACGAGAGATCTTTTTCGCTGTCGCCCTTCCCCACGCCGAGGAACACCAAAAGGCCTTTTCCAATCTCTCCGGAGACTCTGCTGTCCACACTCACCCGGGCAGATTTAACTCTCTGGATGACAGCCCTCATATTAACAGATCAATGCAAAATGTAAATTGTTAATTGCAAATTGCAAAATTTGTCCATTTTCACTTTGAAATGCTAATTCTGCATTTTTCAATTTTCATCGATTTTCGACTTAGTCTTCCTTTTCTTTCTCTTTCTTCGCTAGGGCAATCACTTTCTCCGCCAGTTGAGCAGGAACTTCCTCGTAATGGGAGAATTCCATCGTGAACGTCCCCCGGCCCCCTGTTTTGGAATTGAGATCCGGGGCGTATTTCAGCATTTCAGACATGGGGACATTGGCTTCGATCACTTGGTAGTTTCCTTTCGCATCGACTCTCAAAACTCTTCCCCGGCGGCTGTTGAGATCGCCGATCACATCGCCGATCGTTTCATCCGGCGCCGTCACCGCCACTTTCATGATCGGTTCGAGAAGGACTGGACTGGCCTCCTGAACTCCCTTTTTAAAGGCCATGATGGCCGCAAGCTTGAAAGCCATTTCCGAGGAATCAACCTCATGAGATTTTCCATCGTAAAATCGGACCTTCACATCCACTACAGGATAGCCTGCCAGGACGCCACTTTGCATCGCTTCTACAATTCCCTTTTCAACTGCCGGAACAAAATTTCTTGGGACATTCATCCCGGTAAGGGCATTTTGAAACTCGAAACCCGAACCCCGCGGAAGAGCAGAAACATCGAAATGAACCTCGGCAAACTGCCCCCGGCCGCCGGTCTGCTTTTTATGACGATAAATGATACCCGTCTTCGACCCTCGAATCGTCTCCTTATAGGGAACCTTCGGGACACTGAGGTTAACCTCTACCCCGAATTTCCTCTTCAGTTTTTCTACGATCACCTCCACATGCGTCTGTCCAACACCGGAGAGAATGATCTCACCCGTCTGTTCGTCCCGGCCCAACATCATTGTCGGATCTTCTTCGTGAATCCGCGCTAGCGAGGCCGTGATCTTATCCTCATCTCCCTTGCTCTTTGGAGTCAGCGCATAGGAGACGACTGGAAGGGGCAGCTTGGTTTCCTCAAACATAATCGGCTTTTTCTCATCGGAGAAAGTATCCCCTGTTGTCGTTTCCTTTAACTTGGCAACCGCCACGATATCCCCCACGCCCGCAAAGCCAATCGGCTTCTGTTTTTTCCCTTCCAATAAGAAAATCTGACTGATTCTCTCCCGCACATCTTTTTTGGAATTGTACAGGGTGGAATCGGCATTTGCAGATCCGGAATAGACCCTGAAGAGGTTCAGTTTTCCGGCAAAGGGATCCGCAATCGTCTTGAACACAAAAGCGGAGAAAGGCGCCTCGTCCTTGGGTTCGCGGATTTCAGCCTCCCCTGTCTTTGGATTTTTTCCCTGGACCGGCCCCTTTTCCAATGGCGAAGGGAAACAGGAGATCACCAGATCCAGGAGCGGTTGAATCCCGATGTTTCGGACGGAAGAGCCGCAAACGGCAGGGACCAACCTTCTCTCCATCGTCCCTTTCCGAAGACATCGAACGACCTCCTCAACGGAGACTTCTCCGGATTCGAGGTATTTTTCCATCAGCTGATCATCCATTTCCACCGCAGTCTCTACCAGTTTCTCTCGAAGTCGCTCTACCTCTTCCTTCATGTCTTGAGGAACATCCTTAAGTTCAAACTGGCCGCTTCCGTCTTCCCTATAAAAATAGGCCTTCCGCTGGATCAGGTCCACCACGCCTTTGAAACTCCCTTCCCCGCCGATCGGAAATTGAACAGCAACCGCAGGCTGAGAGGGAAAGTTCTTCTTCACCTCCTCAACTACTTTGAGGAAATTGGCCCGCTCCGTGTCCATTTTGCTCACATAAAGAATCCGAGGCACCTGAAATTCGCTGGCATATCCCCAGACGGTATCGGTCTGGACCTTGACGCCAGAGTTTCCACTCACGACGATGATCGCGCCGTCCACCACGCGCATGGAAGCCCTCGCCTCAGCGATGAAATTCGCATATCCTGGTGTATCGATGAGATGAAACGAATGCTTATTCCACTCAAAATGGGAGAGAGAAGCACTGATGCTGATTTTCCGGTTAATCTCCTCGGGCTCAAAATCCATCAAAGAGGAACCGTCATCGACCCGGCCAAGGCGGGTATTCTCGCCCGTATCAAAGAGCATGGCTTCGACCAGGGAAGTCTTTCCTTCCCCGCCATGGCCAAAGGTTCCTAGGTTGCGAATGAAGATTGTTTCAACTCGTTTCATCTCTTCTCCTTTCCATGATCCGTCCTCTGTGAAACCAATGTATTAAATTACCTTTTTTTTCGATAAAAAGTCAACCCTTCCGGCTTCTTTGTCCCTTGCCAGCGGGCTGACTTTCTTTTATGCTTATCGGGTTATGAAAGGAAAGGGAAAAGGATTCAAACGCAGGCTGAAAAACTATTTCATTGCCACCCGTCCCTGGTCTTTCACGATGTCCCTCATCTCAGTTTCGACGGGAACCCTCATCGCCGCAGAACAGGGTCCCATTCTTTGGGGATGGTTTGCCCTCGTCTGTATCGGAATCGTTTGTTTCCATGCGAGCGCCAATATTTACAACGATTACTTTGACACCCGTTACCAAGTGGACCAGCCCGACTCCCCTACGGCTCGCTACCGTCCCCAACCGATACTGACGGGGATGTTCACCCCCGCCCGGATTTTAACCGAAGCTTTTATTCTCAACGGAATCACTATTTTGATCGGGTTGATCCTCTCCTTCGGGCGTTCTCTCCTTGTTTTTTGGATCGGGTTGATCGGCTTTTTGGCCTGCGTATTCTATACGGCCGGCCCGATCAAATACAAGTATAAGGCCTGGGGAGAATTTTTCGTCTTCCTCATGTGGGGGCCTTTGATGTTCGAGGGAGCCTATGCGGTTCAGCGGCAGGTTCTTTCTCTCAAGGCTCTCTGCATCTCCATCCCCTTTGGAATTCTCGTCGGCCTGGTTCTTCTGGCGAATAACATCCGGGACATTGCTTACGACTCCCGTCAGGGGATCAAAACGATTGGAATCCTGCTCGGCAGCCGGAAGAGCCTCTTCCTCTATGCCGGACTCATCCTATCTTCCTATCTCTATGTGATCGGGATCATAGCGGCTGGGATCTTAGGCCTCTGGGGCTTGCTCGTCCTTCTCTCCCTTCCCAAGGCCATTCGCCTTTTGAAAAGTTTTATGGAAAGAATGCCCGAAGCTGCTGACGCCATCACCGCCCAGCTGAACACGATTTTCGGCCTCCTCCTTATTCTCGGCCTCATCCTCAATCGAATGGTGCCGTTGTGATTTGGGGAGCTCTTGTCTTAGCCTCTGCTTGCTGGGCGGCTACCTTTGGCTGGGCCGGGGGGAATTTCTGGGTAAAGATTGGCCTCTCCGTGGTGGTTGTCTGTCTTTATTCTTTGGTCTGGCAGAGGCCAAAGATATCCTGGAAACTCCGCTCCTTCTTTCTTGGGCTTTTTTCTGCCGCCGTTCTCTACCTTATTTTTCTCCTGGGAAACGAAGTGGCCCCTTACATTCTTACGGGAGGAAAAGCTCAGGTCGGCGGGATTTATTCTCTGGGAGCGGGGACGAATAAGAATCTCATTTTTATACTCCTCCTCTTCATCACGGGCCCGGGGGAGGAAATCTTCTGGCGCGGATTTCTTCAGGGTCGCCTCATGGAAAAATGGGGAAAATTTCCAGGGTATTTGACGACCACAGCCCTCTACGGAGGAGTGCACCTCTTTTCCGGCAATTGGATGCTCGTCCTGGCTGCCGTCGTGGCCGGCGCCTTTTGGGGGTTTTTGTATCTTTGGAAGAAAGACCTGCTGCTCCAAATCACTTCCCACTCTCTCTGGAGCGCGGTGATCTTCGCCGTGGCGCCGGTTCACTAAAAATTCCGAGTGCCGGGCTGGTCCCGATTGCTGCTGGCGGCGGGATGCAAAGGAAACTCCCGTTGGAAATCCTGGCGCGGGTTTAAACATCGTTGAAATGACTTAAAGGTAATCCCGCCACCAAGAAGTGATCCGCAATTTCTAACGGAGTCAAGGAGGGTTGACCATGGTGAGTCCTGTCTTTTTCTCGGATCTGAAGCTCGAATCGGGGAAAACACTTCTCGATAAGCTCGACGTCCTTTTGGACCGCGCCGATCTGAAGGGAAAGATCAAAGAGAAGGATCTCGTGGCCATTAAACTCCATTTTGGAGAAAAGGGAAATACCGCCTATGTTCGGCCCATCTATTTGAGAAGGGTCGTCGATCGAGTCAAACAATATAAGGGAAAGCCTTTCTTGACCGACACCAACACCCTCTATACCGGAAGTCGCAGTGAGGCGGTCTCCCATCTGAACACCGCGGTTGAAAATGGGTTTGCCGAGTCTGTCGTCAGCGCACCTATCCTGATCGCCGATGGTTTGAGGGGCAATAGTTCGGTGAAGGTTCGTATTAATCAAGCTATTTTCAAAACAGTTTCCGTCGCCCGTGAAATTTACATGTCGGATGCCCTCGTCACCGTCACCCACTTCAAGGGCCATGAATTGTCCGGGTTTGGAGGCGCCCTCAAGAACCTGGGAATGGGGTGCGCCAGCCGTGAAGGAAAGCTGAGCCAACATTCAGCCATCTCACCCAGGGTCAATGGGAAGGCCTGCAAAGGGTGCAAAACCTGCCTCAGATGGTGCGCACAGGAAGCGATCTCCATGCTTTCACTCAAGTCGGGAGTCGAAGCGAAGCGTGCCAATGCCCTCATTGATCCGAAGAGATGCGTCGGTTGCGGAGAGTGCATCCTGAGTTGCCCTTCGGGAGCGATTGAGATCCAATGGAACGAGAGCATCCCCGTGTTTCAAAAGAAGATGGTGGAACATGCTTACGGAGCCGTCCAGAAGAAAAAGGGAAAGGTTCTCTATCTCAACTTTCTCACACAGATCTCCCCTGCCTGTGATTGTTACGGATATTCCGATGCCCCCATTGTCAGCGATATTGGGATTCTTTCTTCGGAGGATCCCGTTGCCATCGATCAGGCATCCGTCGATTTGGTGAATGCAGAAACAGGGAGCAGAGCCTCCAAACTGAAAAAGAATTGGAATCCAGGGGAGGACAAGTTCCGGGCTGTCTATCCGGAGGTGGACTGGAACATTCAGCTTGCCTACGCCGAAGAAATTGGGATGGGAATGAGGAAGTATGAGCTGATTAAAATCTAGGTCTCGGCTAGCGGTTGCGGACATCCAGGGCTTCGGCCTGGGGACAGAGGTGCTTCGCGCCGCAGTGAAGACAGACGATCCTGGGAAAGATGATGAAAAAACGAAACAGAAGCAAACCCAGCACGGTAAGAAAGATCCGATTCCATTTTCTCGCCTAAGATTGTTTCTTCAGGTATGGGGCGTAAGCCTTATCCACCTTAAGAATATGGTTTAACCACCACTCTTTTAAAAACAGCAACAAATCCTCCGAAAGGACAGAAGGGGTTACCCTGCTCTGACTCATTAATTCCTCCACCCTACGGGCATAGGTCCGATGTGCGTTCTCCTGCTCGACTAAATGGGGGTATTGGGCAAGAGACATCACCTTCTCCTCTGCCTCGAAATGCATTTGTGCATATTCGAGAGCATTCTTTAGGAGGAGAGTAATCTTCGCGCTAGGGGAAGAAGATCCCATGGCCTCATAGAGTTCGTTGATCACGGTGAACAGGTATTGATGGTGCCTGTCCAGTTCATCGTGGGAGACAGAGTATTCATCTTTCCAGATGATATAAAGATTCCTTGCCATAGTTCACCTACGTCGCCAATCGCTTAAATCAGCGCTGCCGTTTCGCTTCTTCTGAATTTGTTTCAGGATCGAGCTCTTGATCATCCTTCCTATAGAATAGAATCCTTATTTTCTCCACCCTTTTCCTGTTTACGCGCAGGTCCGAATACCCTTTCCTCGACGCCGAACGCACATGAATCAGGCCCTCCGAGGAAACCATCTTAAATTCCATGTCATCGACGAAGCGAAACCACCTGCTGGTAAATGTAACCCAAAGATACCCATCGTGTTCTTCTTGAATCTTCCCGCCCATCTCCCGTATCGTTTCTTTGAGGTCGCTCCACGCTTTTTCCGGCGAGCCTTTGAATGTCAGCGGCTCGACTCGCGATGATGCGACATCGCTTTCACTCGACACGCAGTTCGGGCTCTTTGGACATGCTCTCAGCCTCCCGTCAACCAACTGAACCTTCGGCGGATTCGAAGCGCACGACAAAACGGTAAGGAATAGAACAGAGACGACCATCAAAGCAATCCGTAAGGAAATAATGCCGCTCATAGAGATCTTATCCTATTGGCAAACCAATCATACAAACTTTGGAGGAAGAGGGTCAGCACCGATGAAATCAAGTGCGCTTTTGATCGTCTGAAGCCCCTGGGTCACCATCATTTTTGAGATTCCATGGGCAAGCCATTTATCATGTCCATCAAACGCGGTCGCCTCCGCCAGACAAATTGTTTTCCCGATCTTAATGCTGCGTCCTTTGACGATCAATTTCCCAGCACTCGCTGGAGCAAGATAATCGACCTTTAGATCAAGCGATATGAGCCCGACATCTTCATCTAGCTCACAATAGACTGCCCAATAGGCAGCCGTATCAATCGCTGAAGCATAGACCCCGCCGTGGAGTCCGCCAAATGGATTGAGGTGCTCATTTCCAATATCAAGCTCAACCAGCGAATATCCCTTGCCCAATTCTTTCACCGGCATGGAGAGATGCCGAAAAAAGGGGCCTCGGTTTATCGCTTCCATGACCATTTGCACATGGACAGGATTGAGGTCCGCCATTAGGGTTCCTTTGTGATCTGAAAGGACCAACCCACAAACCTCGATTGAGGTTTTCGATTGAGGTTTTCAGGCGACTAATATTTGACTTCCTTTAGGAAAAGCCCTTGGGCGGGGGCGGTGGGACCCGCTTCTTTTCTGTCTTTAGAATTTAAGATCTTTCGAATTTCCGCCGCTTTCATTCTACCTTTTCCGATTTCGACCAATGTCCCGATGATCGATCTCACCATCTGTTTCAAAAAACCGTTGGCTTCGATCTCAAATCGAATGAGGCCATCCCGTCCTCTCTTCCATTCAGCCCGCGTCACTCTCCGAATCGTGGTACGTGTGGGAGAGCCTACCGTTCGAAATGCTGAGAAGTCATGTTCTCCAACCAAGCTCCGGGTTGCTCTCTTCATCTCCGTCAAATTCAGTTTTTGAGGGATATGCCACACATAACCTCGGTGAAAAACCGACCGGAGATTCCGGTTGAGGATTCGGTACTCGTAGATTTTGCTTTTTGAGTGCTTCCGGGCGTGAAAGCCTTCGTCAACCTCCTCTACCTTTTGAATCAGGATATCAGGAGGGACGAGACTGTTGATTGCCCTCCGCATCGTAGCGACATCCATCCGGCTTCGCGTCTTAAAATGAGCGACCTGCCCTAAGGCATGAACTCCCGAATCGGTCCTGCCCGAGCCGAACAGTTGGACTGGCTCTCCTGTCAGAAGCCCGATCTTTTCTTCGAGGACTCCTTGGATGGTGGCGCCTTTGGGTTGAACCTGCCACCCTTGATAATTCGTCCCGTCATATTCAATCAGGAGCCTGATGTTGCGCATGAGGCCAACCACTCCCTTCTCAAGAATCACTCGTCAATGTTCATCGATGATCAACGATGGTACATCGATCCTTGGCCATCGCCCGCTCACTTTTTCGTGCTCCATCTTCTGCTTTCTACTTTCTGCCGATCAGCCTTAGCGCCCATCCTTGCTTGACCGAGATGGCTCCTTCCGGACAAACCTCGAGGCAACACAAGCAGCGGATGCATTGCCCATAATCGAAAAACAGATCCTTTCCCCTCCTGGCCAAGGCTTTGGGAGGACAGATTTCTGCACATCGGTCACAACTCTTGCAGATTTCCTCGTCCATCACCGGTTTGGACGTGAGGGCGTTCTTCAACGCCTTGCTCAGAAATCCCGGGAGCCTCCAGTTCGGCTGAGAGCGGGCTGGGAATTCGAAATTTGAAATCTTAAGATCTTCCACCTTTTCTCCAAGAATCTCGATCGGGTCCTTCCCCATGCCTTGTTCAAACGCCACCCGGTTCGTCAGCAACGTCTCCCTTGAAATCCCCAGAAGGTCGCAGACGACCTGATCCAAGCTCAACGAATCACCGCTGGCCAGGATCAATCCGATTGGAATAGGGCGGCCGCTATTCGGCCCGTTCCCTTCCATTCCCACGATTCCGTCTAACAACGTGAGAGAAGGCCGGATCACCCGATAGAGATCCACCAGTATTTTTGCAAACGTCTTTTGATCTTCCCCAGCCTTGAGATGCCAGAGGGGTTTCTTAGGTCCGGGGATGCATCCAAAAAGGTTCTTAATCCCCAGAGTAAGAAGTGTCAGGCCGTGGGTTTTGAACTTGGGAAGGTTAATGATCACATCCGCTTCTAACACGGCCTGGTCAACTTCTAACTGTTTGAACGTTTCCCCTCCCCCTGCTGGAGGGAGTATGGGTCTATGAAATTCCACGAGAGGACACTTCATTTTTTCGGCCACTGCCTGGATGCCGGCTCTCTCAGCCGTCCATGCCAAACTTCCAACCGAAGGACTATCCCCGATGGAAGGGACCCCTCCTGCTTCTTGAACGATCTGGATCATTCCCTCGACGATCGAGGGATGGGTGGTCACTGCCCTTTCAGGACTCTTTCCGAAGAGGAGATTGGGCTTGAGAAGAACACGATTGCCCTTCTTCACGAAAGTCTGAATCCCTCCGATCAGGTCAATGCCCTGCCGGAGCGAACTCAGCACCCTTCCTTCATCATAATCTTTGCATCTGACGATGGAGACGGAAGATTTCATCTACCCCAAATTCTCTTTGGCGGTTAGTTCTTTGATCAAGATCTCAATCACTGCTGTTTTTTCAAGGATCTCTGCGGACATTTCACCATCGCCTCTTTCCGGCTGGTACTTCTCCATCAGACGATCGAGGACCTTCCTCTTTTTATTCCGATCCTTCACGAAAGCGGCCTTCCCTTTAATCAGAATACTTCGATAAAGATGACTGGCTTTGCAGGCCAGTGCGCCCGCGACCACGTAGGCGATGGGCTCGTCTATTTCAAAGCAAACAGAGGTTCCCCGTTCGATATCCTCTATTTTTTCTCCCTTGGTGGAAGAGTGAAAATAGATCTTCCCCTCCAGGTAGAGAAAATTGACGGGTTTGATGACTGGATATCCCTTCGGGTTGACGGTGGCAATCCTTCCGACCCCTGAGCGCTCCAGCATGGCAATGATCGTCTCTTTATTCTCTAGTTCTCTCTCCGGGTGCCGCATCGCTTTTCCTCCTCTCTCTTGCGAGAGCAAAAACTTCCCTTTCCCTTCATCGGAGAAGATTCGGACGTGGCGGAGGAATCCATATAGGATAGGTTCCCCCCTTGTTGGTCTCGGGTTTTCCGGGTTTTCGTCGACGCTGCTCCTCATGAGGAATGATTTGTGCGATAGGTCGTATTCTGCATTCACTTCGCCCTAATCACACCTTCCCGGAAAATCGGGACAAGAGGGGTCATGTCAACTCGAGCGCAATAGGCGAGGTCATCCTCGAAACCACGGTTCATCAACTCCTTTCCGTGATGGGAGAGCCGAAAAGCCTCCAAGAGATCGTCCTTAAACTTTTGATATAGGATTCGGGCGCTATGCGAGGCATCGGTCAAAGAAACCTCTTGCTTCTCGTTTTGTGTCATCAAGTCGATCAACATCCCTCCACACAGGGTATCCTCCAGAGAAAAATTCCCTTCATCTCCTGAAGGAAAAATGAAGAGGTCTCTATTCAATGCAAGGCATCTTTGGGCGATCGCCCCGATATTTAAAAAGCTCCCTGCCAAAATTTCTCTTCCGGAGGAAACCGCATAGAATGCCCTTGTCCCGTTGGTGGTGGTCAGGATCAATTTTTTCCCCTTGACTCTCTCTTCGAGATATTCTTTCGGCGAGTTTCCCAGGTCAAACCCCGGGATCTCTTTGTTCTTCCTCTCC
>Ga0335081_10013231_pt1 | contig 13342 bp, 11 predicted proteins | sample Lox_Sample_35_FD_206713 | JGI IMG/M metagenome (GOLD analysis project Ga0335081, IMG submission 206713) | Soil microbial communities from Loxahatchee National Wildlife Refuge, Florida, United States - Lox_Sample_3.5 | ecosystem: Environmental > Terrestrial > Soil > Wetlands | place: USA...
CGGCAATGTTTTCGGCGGCTTTACCGCAGAAAACGACGTCAAAAAATACGTCAAGAATTAACGCCACGGGTTTCTTTCGCCCCATCGCCAGCGGGGTTCGGTTGCAGCCACCGGACCCCGCCGGTATGTATGCGCCGGCCCGCTACGGCCTGCGCATTTGCCGTAGACAGTGCAAAGACAAGGCTGCTCATCTTCATGGCCCGGCTGGTGATGAAATTCGGCGGCACGTCAGTTGCCGACGTCGACCGCATCCGCAACGTGGCGCGACACGTCAAGCGCGAGGTGGACGCTGGCCACGAAGTCGCGGTCGTCGTCTCGGCAATGTCGGGCACCACCAACCAGCTCGTTGGCTGGTGCGAGGCGGCAACCAAAGAGCGCCGCATCTTCGACGCGCGTGAATATGACGCCGTCGTCTCTTCCGGCGAGCAGGTGACCGCGGGCCTGCTCGCGATCGCGCTCCAGGACCTCGACGTCAATGCCCGCTCCTGGCAGGGCTGGCAGCTTCCGATCGTCACCTCGGACGCGCACGGCTCCGCGCGCATTCTCGACGTCAACGGCGCCGAGATCATCAAGCGGTTCCGGGAGCGCAAGGAGGTGGCGGTAGTCGCCGGCTTCCAGGGCATGCACAAGGAAACCGGACGCGTCACCACGCTGGGACGGGGTGGATCGGACACATCGGCCGTCGCCATTGCCGCCGCCATCCAGGCCGACCGCTGTGACATCTACACCGATGTCGACGGCGTCTACACCACCGACCCGCGCGTCGTGCCTCGGGCGCGGCGGCTCGAGAAAGTCGCCTTCGAAGAAATGCTCGAATTGGCGTCGCTCGGCGCCAAGGTGATGCAGGTGCGGTCGGTGGAACTCGGCATGGTCCACAATGTGCGCATTTTCGTGCGTTCGAGCTTCGACCGCCCGGAAGACATCGACCCCCATGCCAGCCCGCCCGGAACCCTGATTTGCGACGAGGATGAGATTATGGAACAGCAAACGGTCACCGGCATCGCCTTCTCCAGGGACGAGGCGCAGATCTCGATCCGCCAAGTGCAGGACAAGCCGGGGGTCGCGGCGGCCATTTTCGGACCGCTCGCGGAAGCCAACATCAATGTCGACATGATCGTCCAGAATGTCTCGGCAGACGGTAAGACCACTGACCTGACGTTCACGGTTCCGGCCGCCGACTATCAGCGCTCCCTCGATGTTATCGCCAAGGCGCGGCAGGCGATCGGCTATACGCGCCTCGATGGCGCCACCGATGTAGCCAAGATTTCGGTCATCGGCATCGGCATGCGCAGCCATGCCGGCGTCGCCGCCCAGGCCTTCAAGGCGCTGGCCGAGCGTTCCATCAATATCCGCGCCATCACCACTTCGGAGATCAAGTTTTCGCTGCTGATTGACGCGGCATTTACCGAACTGGCGGTGCGGACCTTGCACGCGCTGTATGGCCTCGATCGCGCGACCAGCTAGCCCCGCACCCTCGTCGACACCGACTCTCGCTGCGCCGCACAATAATTGCTGGCGTCATTAGCTCGTCTCTGGCTTGCGGTTTGCATAGCGCATTCGATATAGCCTGGAGGAAGCTCGCCGCGGGCCCCGGGGCCGCGGTGAACTCTTCTTTTGAATATGCCGGCTGCGACACGGGCTTCGCTCCGGTCACTGTGAAGCCCAAGGGACCTCACGCCATGCGTGGCGCGCTTGGTGGTCCACGCGTGCTGTTGCGGCGGCTCCGTGAAGTGATGGCGGAGCCGGTCAGCGCGCAGGATCGCCTTGACAAGATTGTGGTGTTGATCGCCGCCAACATGGTTGCGGAGGTGTGCTCCGTCTATGTGCTGCGCGTCGACTCGACGCTCGAACTCTACGCCACCGAGGGCCTCAAGCGCGCCGCCGTGCACCAGACCGTAATGCGCGCTGACGAAGGTCTCGTCGGCCTGGTAGCGAGCCAAGCAAGTCCGATCAACCTGTCGAACGCGCAGTCGCATCCGGCCTACTCGTATCGGCCGGAGACTGGCGAAGAGATTTATCACTCCTTCCTCGGCGTCCCCATCCTACGCGCCGGCAACACGCTGGGCGTGCTGGTGGTGCAGAACCGCGCGCGGCGCACCTACTCGGAGGAGGAGGTCGAGGCGCTGCAGACCACCGCGATGGTGCTCGCCGAGATGATCGCCTCCGGCGAATTGTCGGCCCTGGCGCTGCCGGGCGCCGAACCGGCGGCACGTCGTTCGGTTCATGTCAAAGGTGCAGCCTTGAGCGACGGCATCGCGCTCGGCCATGTCGTGCTGCATGAGCCGCGCGTTGTCGTAACCAATTTCATCGCCGACGATATCCAGAAGGAATTGAAGCATCTCGACGCGGCCGTCGAGACGCTGCGCGCCAATCTCGACGAATTGCTCGAGCACGGCGATGTTGTCGAAGGCGGCGAACATCGCGACATCCTCGAAGCCTACCGCATGTTTGCTTACGACCGCGGCTGGGTGCACAAGCTCCAGGAAGCAGTCATGACCGGACTGACGGCAGAGGCCGCAGTCGAACGCGTGCAATCCGATACCCGCGCCCGCATGCTGCGCCAGACCGATCCGTTCCTGCGCGAGCGCCTGCACGACCTCGACGATCTCGCCAACCGTTTGATGCGCCAGCTTACCGGCCGGGATCACGCACCATCGCGCGAAAGCCTGCCCGAGAATGCGATCCTGGTCGCGCGTTCGATGGGTCCGGCGGCGCTGCTCGACTATGATCGCAAACGTCTACGCGGCTTGGTGCTCGAAGAGGGCGGCCCGCATTCGCATGTCGCCATCGTCGCGCGCGCCCTCAACATCCCGACCGTCGGCGAGATCGACAATGCCACCGGCATTGTCGATCCGGGCGACGCCATCATCGTCGACGGCACGGTCGGTGACCTGCACGTTCGACCGCTCCCTGACATGGAAGCGGCCTATGCCGAGCGCGTGCGATTGCGGGCACGGCGGCAGCAGCAATATCTTGCGCTGCGCGACCGGCCCTGCGTCACCAAAGACGGCGAAGCCGTGACGCTCTTGCTCAATGCGGGGCTCAGCGTCGATCTCCCGCATATTGTCGACACCGGCGCCGAAGGCATCGGCCTGTTCCGTACCGAACTGCAATTCATGGTGGCACCAAATTTTCCGCGAACCAGCGAGCAATACACGCTGTATCGCGCCGTACTCGATGCCGCAGGCGACAAGCCCGTGACGTTCCGAACACTCGATATCGGCGGCGACAAGGTGCTGCCCTATATGCGCAATATCGAGGAGGAGAATCCGGCTCTCGGCTGGCGCGCGATACGCCTCGGTCTCGATCGTCCAGGTCTGCTGCGCACGCAAATTCGCGCACTGCTGCGGGCCGCGGGCAGCCGGGCACTGAAAATCATGTTTCCGATGATCGCCACTGTGGGCGAGTTCGACCAAGCCAAGGAACTGGTCGAGCGCGAGCTAACCCACTTGCGCCGGCACGGCCACAAGCTTCCCGACGAGGTCGAGGTCGGCAGCATGGTAGAGGTGCCCTCACTGCTCTACCAGCTCGACGAACTGCTCGAACGTGTCGACTTCCTGTCGGTTGGATCAAACGACCTGGTGCAGTTTCTCTACGCGGTCGACCGCGGCAACCCGCGGGTTTCCGGCCGCTTCGACCCATTGTCGGCACCGGTCTTGCGCGCGCTCAAGGATATCGTGGACAAAGGCAACCAACACAAAAAACCGGTGACCCTATGCGGCGAGCTTGCTTCGCAGCCGATCGGCGCACTGGCGCTGCTCGCGATCGGCTATCGCTCGTTCTCGCTCGCACCGTCGGCGGTGGGCCCGGTCAAAGCGATGCTGCTCGACCTCGACTGCCGCAAGGCCAGCGCTTTCTTGCGGCCGCTGATCGAGAAAGCCAATGGATCGATCCCGATTCGCACACAGCTTGAAAAATATGCAGCCGACAGCGGTCTGCAGATCTGAGTCGGAATGCTGCCCGAACAAAAACTCAACGCGCTGGTCGCCCGCCATGCTGCACTTGAACGCGATCTCGCCGCGGCGCTGCCGCCGGAGACTTATGTGAAGCTGTCGCGCGAATTCGCTGAGCTCGCCCCCGTGGTCCAGGTCGTAACCGCCTACCGCGAAGCGCAGCGCGAGCTCGATGGACTAAAGAGTCTCATCGACGATCCCACAACCGACGTGGAAATGCGTTCCATCGCCGAGGCGGAGCGGCCGGAACTCGAGTCACGGCGCACGGCGCTCGAGCAGCAGCTTCGCGTCGCTCTTTTGCCCAAGGATGCGATGGACGAACGCAACGTCATCCTCGAGATCCGTGCCGGCACCGGCGGCGACGAGGCAGCGCTGTTTGCGGGCAACCTGTTCCGCATGTACGAGCGCTACGCCGCCAAGCAGGGCTGGAAGGTCGAGATCATGACCGCAAGCGAAGGCTCGATGGGCGGTTTCAAGGAGGTTGTTGCCGAGATTCGCGGCCGGGGGGCCTTCGCCAAACTCAAATACGAATCTGGCGTGCATCGAGTGCAACGCGTGCCCGACACGGAAGCGTCCGGTCGCATCCATACTTCAACCGCCACGGTTGCCGTATTGCCGGAGGCACAAGACCTCGACGTCACGATCAACGAATCCGATTTGAGGATCGACACACTGCGCTCGAGCGGTGCCGGAGGGCAGCACGTCAACAAGACCGAATCGGCGGTGCGGGTGACGCATATTCCATCCGGCATAGTCGTGACCATGCAGGAGGATCGCTCGCAGCATCGCAACCGCGCCAAGGCGCTCGCCGTGCTGCGCACACGCCTTTACGATTTCGAGCGGCAGAAGCTTGATGCTGCCCGTGCCGCGGAGCGCCGTGGCCAGGTCGGCACCGGCGATCGCTCGGAGCGCATTCGTACCTACAACTATCCGCAGGGTCGCGTGTCCGACCACCGCATCAATTTGACGCTCTATAAGCTGCCGCAGATTCTCGAGGGTGAAGCGCTTGGCGAGATTATCGACGCGCTCGTCACCGAGAACCAGGCGGCGTTGCTCGCCGCCGAAGGGGTGGAATAATGGCCGCTCGGGCGCCGGTGGTCGATCGAGCGCGGCGGACGGGCTTCAGGATGCGCAGCGTCATCGAGTGCCAACGGGCACTGGCAGCGGCGTTGCGCGCGGCCGGAATCGAATCTTCCGAACTCGACGCCCGGCTCCTCGTCGCTCACGCACTCGGCGTTGATCGCGTCGCGCTCGCGCTTCAGCACGATCGCCTTTTGACCGCGTCCGAAGACGACGCGGTCGCGAGGCTGGCGCGCCGAAGACTCGCCCGAGAACCGATTGCGCGCATCCTGGAGCACAAGGAGTTCTGGAGCCTGCCGCTGCGCGTGTCCGCCGCCACGCTGGTGCCCCGACCTGAAACTGAGACCGTAGTCGAAGCGGCGCTTGCGACGATCGATCAGTCCGGTCCGCGCGACCGCGCACTTCGCATTGCCGATCTGGGCACCGGGTCCGGCGCTCTGCTCCTGGCACTGCTTTCCGAACTGCCCAATGCCTATGGCGTCGGCAGCGATCTCAGCGTCGACGCGCTCATCGTCGCCCGCGACAACGCGCGGCGACTCGGCATTTCGCGCGCTGCATTTCTTGCCACCAACATGGCTGCGGCGCTGCGCGGCCCATTCGATCTCATCGTGTCAAATCCGCCCTATGTCGTCTCCGCTGCGATCGCCACGCTGGCTCCGGAGGTGCGCGATTTTGACCCCCTTGTGGCACTCGACGGAGGCACCGACGGGCTCACCTGCTATCGCGCAATCGCCGCTGGAGTGCCGCCGCTGCTGGCGTCCGATGGTGCGCTCGTCGTTGAACTCGGAATCGGACAGAGTGAAACAGTCGCCGCACTATTCGCCGCCGCGGGGCTTGCGCCATCGACGCCGCAACCCGATCTTAACGGTGTGCCACGTGCGCTTGTCGCACGAATAGGGTCATGAGCGTTAAGCATTGGACCCCGGCAAAAAAACACTTGGAATGTGATGCGGAACCGACTAGCTTGCGGGCACGGAATCGGCCCGGGATTATGGTGCCGTCTTGCCTTGAACACCCGGAGCACAGCTCCCAGAGGTTTGGCAGCGCAGGCCCAGTTAAGAGCGAAAGCTGAAACAGCTAAAGCCGGATCGGACGGCACACGAGACCGCTAACGTTTAGACCGAAGCATCGGACCGACAAGTTTCATCGGTCGGGCGCGCATTCGCACCGCGCAATTGGCGTGCCCGAGCAGAAGATTGCGACACCGCGGGAGAACCCGAGGGGCCTTGGTGTTAAAGTTTCGTAACGTTTGAACGGGCGATCTAAGAGAACGGCGGACGCACGCGTCGCCGCATATGATGGGGGTTGGCGAACAGCAAACCATGAGAAACGGTCAGAACAAGCGCATGCGGGGTCGCAACCGCAAAGGTGGTCATCATCATCATCACCACCAAAATCCGTTGTCGCGCATGTACGAGTCCAATGGACCGGACGTGAAAATCAGAGGAACGGCATCGCACATCGCCGAAAAATATCTTCAGCTCGCCCGCGACGCACAAAGCTCCGGGGATCCCGTCGCCGCCGAAAATTACTATCAGCACGCCGAACATTATTTCCGTCTGATTGCGGCCGCCCAAGAACAGCTCCGCCAAAGCCAGCCCTACTATCAGCAGCAACAGCCGGGCCAGACACCGGGCAATTTCCCGGACGATGGATATGACGATGGCGACGATCAGCCGATGATCGGCGGCGAGCCATTCGCATCGCGCGAGCCTCAGCAGTTATACCCGCGCGAGCAACAGCAACAGCCGCCACAGCAAAACTTCCAGCCGCGATCGCAACCGGCGCCGCAGGCGAGCGAAGACGACGTCGAACGGCTGCCGTCCTTTATTACCGGCGGCCAGCCGCAGCAGCAGGTTCCCCAACAAGGCCAAGGCGGCCAGGAAGCGGACGGACCCTACGGGCCGAACGGCTATGACAATCAGGGCGGCGACCGTTTCCCGCTGCACCGTCGGCGGCGGCGCCATCGCGGCCCACGCGATCATTCGATGCCGGGCGAGGGCGACGGCGCCTCGTCGCCGCCCCGCCAGTCAGACGATTGATTTAGGTCCTGTCGCACCTCACGACGGCGTCAGTACGGCATGACGCCGCGCGGGACTGACCGACAGTCGACACCCATTCGGTCACGGCGGCGCAGCACGTTGAGTGCCGGCTTTTGATCAGTTGCATGGGCTGTGGAAGTATATGGCGGCGCAATCGGCTCCACGGCAGTCGACGCGGGACTCCGGATTTGCCAAAGCTGTCAGCCGCCGCGCGGGGCTTTGAGGAGCCGCATCAAGAACCAGATCGGGATCACGAGCACCGCCCCGAGCAAGAAATACTGCCAGAGCCAGCGCAAAGCATCGAAGCCCATATTCCAGATATGCTGGATGAGTCGGCGCACCGAATCGATAACATTCCACGGATCGAGGCCGATCGCGGCCAAGATAACCCCGACCAAGATCGACAGCAGGATCAGCCGGCCGATAACCGCAAGCGGTGGCCCGCCGAAGAAACGGTGGACGTATTCCTGGCTCATTGGGAGCTCCGACTGCGTGAATTAGGAACTTGTCGCGCCTCGCGCAAGTCAATTGGCCGCCCCGGATCGCCGCAACGTACCTCTGGACGTCCGAGGACAGCGTTGCCTCGGCTTCGCGAGTGGCGCTAAGTTGCCGCCGCCCCGACAGCTTTGGGGTAGCGCGAGGACTATCCATGGCCAAAGTCGAGGATCGTGCGCCGACGTCGAGCCTCAACGACGATATCGGTGAGGAAACGCGACTGCGGCTCTATCGCGTTCAGATTGAGATCCGTGAGGCCGAGCAACGCGCGTTTGACCTTTTCCTCCAGAATCTGGTGAAGGGCACGAGCCATCTCTCGCTTGGCCAGGAGGCTGTTGCGGCTGGCTTCGCCGTCGCCATGCAGCCTGGCGACCTGAGCTTCTGCACCTATCGCGGCCACGCTCATACGCTGGCCCGCGGCGTATCGATCGAAAAGGTACTGGGCGAGCTGATGCAGCGCGACAATGGCCTGATGCGCGGCAAAGGCGGCTCCATGCATCTGACTTCGGCGGAGCATGGTGTCATGGGCTCCTACGCCATTATCGGCGCGCATCTACCGATCGCCTGCGGCGCGGCTTGGCGCGCGCAATACAAGGGATCGAAAGACGTCGCAGTATGCTTTTTCGGTGACGGCACTACGAATATCGGCGCATTTCACGAAGCGCTCAATTTTGCCGCGGTGTGGAAATTGCCGGTGGTCTTTGTCTGCGAGAATAATCTCTACATGGAATATACGCCGATCGGCGACGTTACGGCAGTACCACATCCCGCCGCTGACCGTGCCGCAGCCTATGCGCTGCCCCGCATCGTCGTCGACGGCAACGATGCCGATGCGGTCTATCGCGCCGCCCGTGGGGCCTATGACAAGGCCCGCGCCGGCGGCGGACCCTCGCTGATTGAGTGCCTGACCTATCGCCACAGCGGCCATTCCCGCGCCGATCCGGCCAAATATCGTCCGGAGGGCGAACTGGAAAAGTGGAAGGAGCGCGATCCGGTCAAAGTCTACCGCGAGCGTCTCAAGCAATTCGGCATCGCCGACAACGTCATCGCCGATATCGAAGCGGATGTGCGCCGCCAAGTCGACGACGCAACGGAGAAGTGCAAAGCCGCGCCGATGCCGCCGCTCGATATTCTCACCACCGATGTTTACGCCGATGGAGGTTGGGCATGGCGGAACTGACCTACCGGGACGCGGTGGCGCGCGGCATTGCTCAGGAAATGAGCCGCGATCCCGACGTCGTCTTTCTCGGCGAAGACATCGCCAAAGCTGGCGGAGTCTTCAAGGCGACCGTCGGCCTGTTCGAGCAGTTCGGGCCGCTGCGAGTGCGCGACACGCCAATCTCGGAACAGGCAATCCTCGGTGCGGCAATGGGTGCGGCAATGACCGGCCTCAAGCCGATTGCGGAGATCATGTTCTCGGATTTCTTCGCTGTCTGCTTCGATTACATCGCCAACGAGTTCTCCAAAAGCCGGTACATGTCGAACGGCCAGCTCAAATGCCCGCTCGTCGTCCGTACCGGCAACGGGGCCGGCTCCCGTTTCGGTGCTCAGCATTCGCAGAGCGTCGAGAATTGGTGCATGATGATCCCCGGCCTCAAGGTTGTCGCGCCATCGACCCCCCGCGACGTGATCGGGCTTCTCGCAGCAGCGGTGCGCGATCCCGACCCAGTGATCTTTTTTGAACACAAATCGCTCTACCCGACCAAGGGCGAGGTACCGGACGGCGAAATCGTCGACACGCTCGGTACTGCTAAGATTGTCCGCCCGGGCAAGGACGCAACGATTCTCGCGCTCGCGTTGATGGTGCCACGCGCACTCGCCGCAGCCGAAAAACTCAAGGCGGAGCATGGTATCGACTGCGAAGTTGTCGACGTGCGTTCGCTCGTGCCGCTCGACACGCAAACCATTCTCGGCTCGGTGGCGCGTACCCACCGTCTGTTCACGGTCGAGGAAAATCCGCGGCTGTGCGGCTGGGGCGCGGAGATTGTGTCCATCGTGGCCGACGAAGCGTTCTATGAGCTCGATGGACCGCCCGTGCGGATCACCACGCCGCATATTCCGCTGCCGGCCGCTGACATTTTGGAAGACATCGCATTGCCGACCGTCGGTCGAATTGCCGAACGGGTGCGGAAGGCGATGGGAAGTTGAATGCGTCCCGGCAAAGCGGGGCCCGGCAATCAAGAGAAGCTGGGGCCCCGCGGCGAAAGACAAGGACGAAAACAGCAAGCCGAGCAAGAGCGAGTGACGATCATGAGTGCCAGGTACGACAATCTGCTCGCCAACGTCCCGACCGATCTCTGGATCGGCGGCAAATGGCGTAAATCCTCCGACGGCGGCCGCTTCGACGTGATCGACCCGGCGACCGAGAACAAGATTGCGTCGGTCGCAAGCGCGACGCCGGATGATGCCAAGGCCGCAGTCGATGCGGCGCAGGCCGCATTTCCCGGCTGGGCCGCCAAGAAGCCACGCGAGCGCGCCGAAATCCTGCGCAAGTCTTTCGATCTCATCATGCGCGATGCGGAACGACTGGCGAAGCTGATCACCATCGAAAACGGCAAGGCGCTTTCGGATTCGCGCGGCGAAGTCGCCTACGCGGCCGAATTCTTCCGCTGGTACGCCGAGGAAGCCGTACGCAATATCGGTCAGAACTCGCGCGCGCCGGCATCGGGCGCCCGAATCTTCGTGCAACACAAGCCGGCCGGCGTTGCCGTGCTGGTGACGCCGTGGAATTTTCCGGCCGCCATGGCAACGCGTAAGATCGGCCCGGCGCTGGCCGCGGGCTGTCCGGTCGTGCTCAAGCCGGCGTCTGACACGCCGCTGACCATGCTCGCACTGATGCCGATCCTGGAAGAAGCCGGGGTCCCGGACGGCGTCGTCAACGTCATCCCGTCCCGCTCGTCCGGCAAGGTGGTTAGCACGATGCTGCACGATCCGCGCGTGCGCGTCGTTTCGTTCACAGGTTCGACCGAGGTCGGCCGCAAGCTGCTACACGAAGCCGCCGACTGCATCGTCAAGCCGGCAATGGAGCTTGGCGGCAACGCGCCCTTCATCGTCTTCGAGGACGCCGACATCGATGCCGCGATCGACGGCGCCATGATCGCCAAGATGCGCAACATGGGCGAAGCCTGCACGGCGGCAAACCGTTTCTACGTACATGAGAAAGTGCATGATGAGTTCGCCAGGAAACTCACGAGCAAGATGGCCGGGTTGAAGATGGGCAACGGGCTCGATGATGGTGTCGCGCTTGGGCCGTTGGTCAACAAAGACGGCCGCGACAAGGTCGTCGAACTGGTCGACGACGCAGTGAAGAAGGGCGCCAGAATCCTCACCGGCGGCAAGTCCAGTGACGGACCCGGTTACTTCTATCCGGCAACCGTACTCGACAATGTCTCGGACGACGCGAAGATGTTGCGCGAGGAGATCTTCGGTCCGGTCGCTTCGATCCAGACTTTCCGATCCGAGGACGAGGTGATCACACGCGCCAACGACACCGAGTACGGTCTCGTCGCCTACCTCTACACCAAGGATTTGAGCCGTGGCCTACGGGTATCCGAGCAGCTCGACTTCGGCATGATCGGCCTAAACCGCGGTCTGGTCTCGGATCCGGCGGCACCGTTCGGCGGCACCAAGCAGAGCGGTCTCGGTCGCGAAGGCGCCCATGAAGGCATGATGGAATTTCTCGAAACCCAATATGTTTCGGTGATTTGGTGAGCGAGCAATCGCAGTCGGACCGTCAACGCCTGATCGGCTCCTGGCGTCACCTGGGTTCAACGACCGACGGCAAGTCGCGGCCGGGGCAAGGCGCCAATCCCAAGGGCATCATCATCTATGATGCCCACGGCCATATGGCATGCCAGGTCGCCCCCGATCGCGAAATCGCAAAGGCCGGCGAAAAGCCGACGGGGGAGGAGGCGAAGGCCGCGCTTGATGGCCACGTCGCCTATTTCGGTACTTATTCGGTCGATGAGCGCGCCCGTACCGTCACCCATCATCGCCAGGGCAGCGTGCAGCCTGGCGACAAGGGGGACCTCATTCGCGGCTACGAGTTTGTCGGTGATCGTCTCATCCTGCGCCCTCTCGGCACCACGACCGAGGTCGTGTGGGAACGGATCAAATAAGCGCCGCCGAGGATTGCGGATATGGATGTCCTGATGCCGCAGCTCGGCGAGACGGTCGCCGATGGCAAGATAACCAAATGGTTCAAGGCGCCCGGCGATGCCGTAAAGCCCGGCGACAATCTGTTCGAGATCGAAACTGACAAAGTGTCGATGGAGGTGCCGTCGACCGTTGCCGGCACGCTGAGCGACATCCGCTACCGGGTAGGTGAAGTGGCGCCGGTCGGCGCCGTGGTCGCGGTGATCGCGGATCAGGCCGGCGCATCAACCGGCGCCCAGAGCGCTTTGACCGCAACACGCCCGACCTCACAGCAGCCGATCGTGGTGCCTGCGGCGGCATCAGCGCCCACCACGCAGGGAATTGCTGCACCAGAAAGCGCAAGCAAGCTCGATCCATTCTTCGAAGTCAGAACGCCGCCGCGGAATTACGGCCCGGCGAGGCTGCCAGATGGAACCACGGTGACGCCACTGGCGCGCCGGCTCGCCGCCGAGACCGGTACCGATCTCACCCAGATCCAAGGCTCAGGCCCGCACGGCCGCATCATCGCCCGTGATATCGAGCACAGCGTCAAGCCAGCACCCCGTGCACCAGCAGCGGGCCCCTCCGCCGAACAGATCAAAGCCCTTTACGCCGCCGAGAGCTATGAGGAGCTGCCGCTCGACGCCATGCGCCGCACCATCGCGTCGCGGCTGACGCAGGCGGTTCAGACCGTGCCGCATTTCTATCTCACTGCGGACATGACCATCGACCGTCTGATCGCGGTTCGCGAAGAAGCCAACGCGGCCGCGCCGAGAGACCAAGAGGGCAATCCTGCGTTCAAGCTTTCGCTGAACGATTTCATGATCCGCGCGCTCGCGGTCGCATTGCAACGGGTTCCTGCCGCGAACGCAGTGTGGGCGGGCGATCGAATTCTGCGCTTCAGGCATTCCAACATCGGCGTCGCAGTTGCGCTTGACGGCGGACTGATCACGCCGATCATCCGCAATGCCGATGCAAAGCCCGTGAGCGCGATCTCGGCCGAAATGAAAGACCTTGGCGCCCGCGCCCGCGAACGCAAGCTCAAGCCCGCCGAGTATCAGGGCGGATCTTCGGCAATTTCCAATCTCGGCATGTACGGCGTGCGCGAGTTTTCCGCCATCATCAATCCTCCACACGCCACGATCCTTGCCGTCGGTGCGGCGCGCCGTCAGGCGGTCGAGCTGGAAGGCGGGGGCGTTGCCTTTGTCAGCATGCTGACCGTGACACTGTCGTGTGACCATCGCGTGGTCGATGGCGCACTTGGTGCGGAACTGCTGGCTGCGCTCAAGGGTTTCGTCGAAACGCCGGTCACAATGCTGGTCTAACCGAGTACGCGATGACCACCGAAAAGCGTGAAGTCGTTCTGGTCGGACCGCTCAAACCGGTCATCGTCAACGGTCTCGAGGCGGCCTGCACGTTGCACAAAGTCGCGGCCGCAGCGGACCCTGATGCGTTCATCGCCGCGCATTCTCACAGCCGCGCCATCGCCTGCAGCGATACCCGGGTACTGATCCCCGGAAGCCTGATGGCACGCTTCCCGCAACTTGAGATCGTTTCCAGCTTCGGCGTCGGCTACGATCACGTCGACATCGCATGGGCCGCGGCACATGGCGTCATCTTCACCAACACGCCGAACGT
>Ga0335081_10013234_pt1 | contig 13341 bp, 13 predicted proteins | sample Lox_Sample_35_FD_206713 | JGI IMG/M metagenome (GOLD analysis project Ga0335081, IMG submission 206713) | Soil microbial communities from Loxahatchee National Wildlife Refuge, Florida, United States - Lox_Sample_3.5 | ecosystem: Environmental > Terrestrial > Soil > Wetlands | place: USA...
GTCTGGCTGGTGCTGCTCGCCGCCGACATCTATGACGCGCCGGTCGGCCAAGTCTGCATCAATGGCAACGCCTGGGCGGTGGCCAGCGAAACCCGCTTCGGCCTGGTCTTGTTGGGCCGGCTCGGGCTCGCCGTGGTGCTGGCGCTGACCTTGTTCATCGCCGGGAGTACGCCGCCGCGCCGGCTTGTCAGAGCTCTGGCCGTCATTCTCGCCGCCGGCTTCCTCATCGCGCCGGCCTGGACCGGCCATGCCGGCGCCGCGCCCGGCCGCAGCGGCGATTTCAATCTCGGCGCCGATGCGTTGCATCTGTTGGCCGCCGGCGCCTGGGTCGGCGGCCTGCCTCCGCTGGCGATGCTGCTGGCGACTGCGCGCCGCGCCGAGGCAGCGGATTGGACAGGCGTGACCGTCGCCGTGGTGCGGCGGTTTTCCTGGCTCGGCATCTTCTGCGTCGGCAGTTTGGCGGCGAGCGCCCTCGTCAACACCTGGTACGACGTCGGCACGCTCAATGCGCTGACGACAACGGACTACGGACGCCTGGTCGTTGCGAAGCTCGGCCTGTTCGCCGTCATGGTGACGTTCGCTGCGATCAATCGCTTCCACCTGACGCCGCGGATCGCCGCGGCCGGCACCGCGCGGGCGCTGCAACGCAACACCATCGCCGAGGCTACGCTCGGCTTTGCTGCCGTCGCGGCCGTCGGCTTTCTCGGCGCCATGGCGCCGGCGAGCCACCTGCACGAGCACGCGGCCTATAGCGGCGCGGTTGCTGCCGGCGCCGCCTTCGTCCATATCCATTCCGAGCAGGGCATGGCCGAAGTCACCATCATGCCCGGCCGCACCGGCACCGCGCGCGCCACCGTGCGCCTGTTCGACGAGAATTTCGAGCCGCTCGCCGCACAGGAAGTGACGCTGACGCTGACCGCGCCGGAGACCGGACGTAAGCCGGTCACCTACTTCGCCGTCGAAGGCAGCGACGGCGCCTGGCAGGTCGGCCGCGTCGCGCTGCCGCAACCGGGCAATTGGACCGCGGCGGTCGGCGCCGTACTCGGTCCCAAACGGCGCCTCGACGTCGCCGCCCCGATCGTGATCGAGCCCTGACGACAGGTCGCCGGCTGCGCCGGAGCCGACGCCGCAGCAGCAAAGCGCGCGACGGCTGGCGCAGTATGTTGTTTTATGAAATTATGCATACTGGGCGGCTCGAAAGGAATCCTTGCCATGGTCGGAACGATGGTTCGACTCTTCATCGCCACTGCGCTGTGCGCGGCCGCAGGCGCCCGCGCCGAGACGCCGGAGGAATGGGTGAAGCTCGGCGCCCGCGTGCACGGTGCGTTCGGTTCGTTCATTCCGGTCGGCATCCGCATCGGGCTCGACGCCTTGCAGCGGCTCGATGCGCAGCCGCGCGGCGTCACGGTGGTGTATTACGCCGGCCCCAAGGCGCCGTGCCCCTGCCCGGCCGACGGCATTGCCATTGCCACCATGGCGAGCCCCGGCCAGGGCACGCTGCAGGTGGCGCCGGAGAAGGCGCCGGACGGGCTGTTGGGCGTCGCCGTGATCCGCAGCAAGGCGACCGGCGCCGGCGTCAAATATTCGATCGCCGCGCCGTGGATCGCAAAGCTCATCGAGATCAACAAGGCCGACGATCCCCTGGGCCGTTACAATGCGGTGATGGCCGCGCCGGACCTGTTCACCGTCGAGCCGCTGCCACCGGCACCGCCGGCGGCAAAATAATCGCGACGTCTAGAACTGCCAGTGGAACCGGCCGGTGACGACATTCGCGGGACCGCGGTCGGTGTTGTAGCCGGGATTGGCGACGAACTGATAGTCGACGCTGAGCTTGGTCGAGGGCGTCACCGCATAGCTGTAATAGGCCTCGACAATGTGCTCGAGGCCTGGATGCGGCAGCATGCCGTCGCCGACCAAGATGCCGAGCCCGCCAGCGTTGAGAAACTGCTGGTGCACCGCCGATATGCCGTTGACCACGCCCGCTAGCCCCACGGTGTCGTCGGTCCGGCCCCATTGCTTGCCGTTGAGCGCAAAGCCGGCGGCGATGGTGCGATCGATGTCGGTGAATTCGTAAGGCTCGATGGCGCCATTGGCGAAGCCGGCGCGGGCGAATACGCCAAGCGCGTCGTTGATCTGCTGTTCCAGATTGAGGCTCACGCCGCCGCGGCTGTTGTAGCGGCGCACGGCCGTAATATCAGCCGGGCCGCCGGTGATCTGTGCCAAGGCGATGGCATCCTGAAAGGCGCCCATGCGGCCGCGGGTCAAGAACCCGGTGACTGCAACCTTGCCCGGCTGTCCCAAGAGCTGGTAGCGGCGCTCGATTTCACCGACCCACTGGAACTGTCCGAACTCCGGGTCGAGCTCGGTGCTGTTCGGCACGATCGAGAGATCGAACACGCCGCCGCGCACCGTCCAGTCGCCCTGATACCATTCGGCGGCGACACCATAGGTGTAGCCCCAGGCATCGGCCGCATAGTCGAACGTGCCGGTGTCTATCAGCGACCAGTTCATGAAGTCGTTGCGCGGATCGTGGGCGTATTTGTTGACGTCGAAGACGTCGGCGACGCCGAACTTGCCGACGGTCAGGACCAACCGGTTCGCCATTTGCGCGCCGCTGAACTGGTTGGGCCCGCTATCGACTTTCTGCTCGTCGCCACCGAGATTGATGGTCTGGCGGACGAAAGCGCGCGGAATGCGCGCATACGGCACCGACGCGCCGACCTTGTAGGCTTCGCCGCTGGTGAAACCGGCAACGCCGAGGGTGCTGTTGAGGCCGAACCCTTGATCGATTTCCGGATTGAGCCATGCTTCCGCGCCCTGCCATAGCCGGACGCCGACATAGGCGGTGGCATCGAAGGTCTCGCGGCCCTGATTCGGCGTCAGGCTGTTTTGCCCGGAATACGGATTGCGGAATGGAAAGACGTACTGCTCGACAAACGTGGTCTGGCCGTGGACGGCGAAATCGTCGGTCTCCAGCGCCGGCGCATCGGCGGCATTGGCAGAGGACTTCGCGGTGTCGCCATTGAGCCGGTAGTTCAGCCCGAAGCGCAGCGCGTTCACCGCAAGATCGGAGCTGAAACGCTGCGCCCCGGCCGGGAACGTCACGCTGCGGCTGCCGTAATCGGCGAACAGATATTCGAGCCGCGCGGTCCAGTTCGCCGGCAGCGCGTATTCGACGCCGACCCCGGCGGCGCCGCCGACCCGCGGCACCAGAAAAAGATTTTCCACCTGGCCCGGCAGCGCCGTGCCGCCCGCGGGCATGCCGGCGAGCTGCGTGCGGGTGAACCGATCGAAGCTGAAGGCAAGCCCGCCGGTGGCATAGAACAGCCAGTGGCCGGGAGCGTAGCCGACGCGGCCCCGCAGCGTGCTCGAGAACTCGACTTGCTCGGAGTAGCTCGCCGTACCGGCAGTCGCGGAAGTGAATGTCGACATACCGGCGATGGTGTTCGGGAACGAGGCATCGGCTTCGATGCCGATCACCCAGCGCGACGGCGTCATGTAATTGTAGCCGGCCTGGAACCCCTCGAAAAAGCTGCCGGTGCCGTTGAAGGCATCTAAACCGTTGAACACATCAAGCGTGCCGGCGAGCGGCGGCGCAGCAGCGGTTGTCGAATTGGTGGACCAGTGCGACGAACCCGCGGCATAGCCGATGTGGCCGCCGACATAGAAGCCGCTCCAGTCATAGGCCGCCGCCGCGGGCGGCGGCGCCTTCACCGGCAAATCCGCAGCCGCGGCGCTGCCCGCAAGCGCACACAGCGCCATGCCGATAACGAGCCCGCTCCTGTTCACCGCCCAATCCCCGACCCTGCCCGACCAGCTTACCGCCAACCGCCGTGACGAGCGCGTGACAGCGGCCGGTCCGGTAAAATTTCTGGCGCAGCGTGTCTGTGGCGTCACACCGAACATTGTTCACTGATCATTGTTGCAGCGTAATGTAGCCGAGGATACACTTTCAATCACAGACTACGAAAATGCGTCGATCGCGCCGCAGACAGGGTGCCGCGGCAGGGCCCGATGCAGCGCGGCGCCGTTGCGACAGCGGTCTTTTTTCCACGCCAAGCCTCGACAAGAGGCCGTGCCGCGGATACCATACCCCCTACCCTATACGGCGAAAGGCCGGCAACCGTGTCGCACACCAAGACCGAGAAGGCGAAGCTACTGGCCCGCGTCCGCCGCGTCCGCGGCCAGATCGAAGCGGTCGAGCGCGCGCTCGAGGACGAGAAGGGCTGCGCCACCGTGCTGCACCTGATCGTCGCGGCGCGCGGCGCCATGAACGGCCTGATGACCGAGGTGATCGAGGACCATATCCGCCTCCACGTCGTCGATCCGGCCAAGGACGCCGAGCGCGCGCGCGGCGCCGAGGAGCTGATCGAGGCGGTGCAGGCCTATCTGAAGTGAACGTCATGAGCATCGACGGCACGGCGACCGACCATAACCACGTCTTTCTCGGCGCGGGCCACGACAAGAACGAGCGCCGCACCTGGGCGGTGATCGTGCTGTGCACGGTCATGATGGCGGCCGAGATCGCCGGCGGGCTCTTGTTCGGTTCGATCGCGCTCGTTGCCGACGGCCTGCACATGTCGACTCATGCCAGCGCGCTGCTGTTGGCGGCGCTGGCGTACCGCTATGCGCGCCGCCACGCCGACGACCCGCGGTTTTCCTTCGGCACCGGCAAGCTCGGCGATCTCGCCGGCTTCTCCAGCGCCATCGTGCTGGCGATGATCGCGATCCTGATCGGCTACGAGGCGGTGTCGCGGCTGTTCGCGCCGGTGCCGATCCGTTTCAACGAGGCAATCCCGATCGCGGTGCTCGGCTTGATCGTCAATGTCGCGAGCGCACTGTTGCTCGGCGGCGGCCACGATCACGGCCATCGTCACGATCACGGCCACGTCCATGCCGACCATGGGCCCGAACACGATCACGACGACGACCAGGCCCACCATCACGCCCATCACACGGCGCACCGCGACAACAACATGCGCGCCGCAATCATCCACGTGCTGGCCGACGCCGTGGTCTCGGTGCTGGTCATCGTCGGCCTCGTTCTGGCCCGCAGCTTCGGCTGGCTGTTCATGGACCCGGTGGCCGGCATCGCCGGCGCGCTGGTGATCGCGTCGTGGTCGTACGGCCTCATTCGCGACACTGGCGCCATCCTGCTCGACATGAACCCCGATCGCGGCATGGCGGAGCGCCTGCGCGCGGCCATCGAGCGCGACGGCGACCGGCTGTCCGACCTGCATCTGTGGCGGCTCGGACCCGGCCATCTCGGCGCCATCCTGTCGGTCGTCACCGCCGAGCCGCGCGACGCCGCGCATTACCGGCGCCTGGTCGGTCATTTCGAAAGCCTGTCCCACGTCACCGTCGAGGTGCATCGGGCCTGACGGCGGGCAGCGAACCGCTAACCATAAGCGGCGCCGCGGCACGTCCCATTAATCATCGGAAGCCGTTGATTTCCCGAAGCATTAAGGGCCCGGGCCAATCTTCGTCGAATTATAGGGATTGGCGTGCTAAAGGGCCGCCCAACCAAACAGGGATTGCGTGGACCGGCCGACGAACGCCGGCCGCCGTGAGTGAGATGTCGACGAGGAGCCTCAACGGACCGGACACGCGGGCGCAGGCGCTCGTCGCCTCCTATGCACGCGCCGGCTACGCTCAGATCGCGCCGCCGCTGTTGCAACCGGCCGAGCCGTTCCTCGATCTGAGCGGCGAGGACATCCGCCGCCGCATGTTTCTGACCGGCGATCCTGAAGGCCGCGAGCTGTGCCTGCGGCCCGATCTCACCATTCCGGTGTCGCGCGAATATCTCAATTCGCCGGAGGCCGGCAAGCCCGCGGGCTTCTGCTATCTCGGCGCGGTGTTTCGCCATCGCGAAGGCGCGCCGGCCGAGTTCGTCCAGGCCGGCATCGAGTCGTTCGGCCGGCAGGACAAGGCCGCCGCCGACGCCGAGATGCTGGCGCTCGGCCTCGAGGCGACCACGCACTACGGCCTGAACGCGCCGGAAATCCGCATGGGCGACGTCGGCCTGTTTGCCGCCTTCGTTGCCGCGCTCGATCTCGCGCCGGTGTGGAAGCGCCGGCTGGTCAAGGATTTCAACCGCAAGACCTCGCTCGCCCACGATCTCGAGCAGATGACGCTCGCTTCCGCCAATGGCGCGCCGGAATATCGGGGCGTGCTCGCGGCGCTGGCCGGCTCCGATCCCAAGGCGGCGCACCATCTGGTCACGGATCTCCTTTCGATCGCCGGCATCGCCGCCGTCGGCGGCCGCTCGGTGGCCGAGATCGCCGACCGGTTTCTCGAGCAGGCGGCATTGAACGCACCGACCCGGCTGCCGCGCGAGACCCGCGCGCTGATCGAGCGCTTCCTTGCCGTCGGCGGCGATCCCGACGAGGCTTTGAGCGAGCTGCGCGCGCTTTCGGCCGACGCCAAGATCCCGCTCGATGCCGCGCTCGATCTGTTCGAGACCCGCACCGGCTTTCTCGCCGCGCGCGGCGTCGACGTGCGCGCGATCAAATTCTCGAACGGCTTCGGCCGCGGCTTCGACTACTACACCGGCTTCGTGTTCGAGCTGCACGACCCGCGCGGCAACGGCGCGCTGGTCGCCGGCGGCCGCTATGACGGCCTCTTGACCCGGCTCGGCGCCCGCACGCCGATTCCGGCGGTCGGCTTTGCCGCCTCGATCGAGGAATTGACGGCCCGCGGAGGCGCGCCATGAGCGCCACGCAAAATGCGCCACTCATTCTCGCGGTGCCGTCGAAGGGCCGGCTGCAGCAGAACGCGGAAGCCTTCTTTGCCCGCGCCGGCCTCGACCTCGTCAAGCCGCGCGGCGCCCGCGACTATCGCGGCACCATCGCGGGCTTCAACGGCGTCGAAGTCGCCTACCTCTCGGCCGCCGAGATCACCCAGCAGCTCGGCCAGGGCGCGGTGCATCTCGGCGTTACCGGCGAGGATTTGGTGCGGGAGATGATCCCGCAGTCCGAGCGCCGCGTCGTCATGGTGACGGGCCTCGGCTTCGGCTTTGCCAACGTCGTGGTCGCGGTGCCGCAGGCCTGGATCGACGTGCGCACCATGGCCGATCTCGACGACGTCGCCACCGCGTTCCGGCTCCGCAACGAGCGCAAGATGCGGCTTGCCACCAAATACGCCAACTTGACCCGCGGCTTCTTCGCCGCGCACGGCGTCGTCGATTACCGCATCGTCGAGAGTACCGGCGCGACCGAAGGCGCGCCCGCCGCCGGCACTGCCGAGATGATCGTCGACATCACCACCACTGGCGCCACGCTCGCTGCCAACGCGCTCAAAGTGGTCGACGACGGCGTCATCCTGCGCTCGCAGGCCAATCTGGTGGCGGCGCGTGCCGCCGCATGGACGGCGGCGCAACGCGACACCGTCCGCCTCCTGCTCGACCGCATCGCCGCGCAGCAGCGCGCCGCCGCGTTTCGCGAGGTGCGCACCCGTTTCGCCGGGCTGAACGATACGCTGCTCGCGAGCGCCAAGGAAAAATTCGGAGTCGCCGCCCCGTTCGGCGGCCCGACCTCCTCGGGCATGCTGACGCTGCACTGCCCGCCCGAGCAGGTCCACGGCCTCGCCAATTTCCTGCGCCTGCACGGCGCCGAAGCGGTCTCGGTCGGCGCGCTCGACTACGTCTATACCCGCAACAATGCGCTTTATGCCAAGCTCGCCGCCGAACTCGACCGCCCGGCCGGCTGAACGGCGATGTCGCCGGCGCCGCATTTGAGGGCTACATCCGCCGGTAATCGTTGTTATATAGGCGTGACATCAGAGGAACAGCCATGGCAGACGAACGAACCGAAGACGAAGACCGGCCGTGCCTGCATTGCCTGATCGTCGACGTGCTCGACAGCTATTTTGCCGAATATCCGGTGTCGGCCGATGAGCCGGAGGTGATCGATACCGACGAGGTTTTGACCGCGCTCGCCAAGACGGTGGCGGAATTGACCTGCAGCCAGGACGCGGCGACCCGGCAGAGCATGATCGAGCAGCTCATGCGCGGCGTCATGGAATACGACGCCGAATACCGCCAACAGGACGAAATGGGCCAACCCGGCTCGCACGCCCGGCATTGAGCCCCGCGCCGGCCGCGCGCGGCCGTTGACTTTCAGCACGACAGCGACCCTCATGCCGATTGCAGCATTGCGAACGGTTGAGGAAGCCCCTTGAGCGCCGCCGACGATCGTCAGGTTCTGGTCCGACGTGACGAGCGGCCGCAGGGCACCGTCGCGCACGTGACGGTCAACAATCTGCAAAAGCTTAACGCCATGAACGGCGCTTCGATGGACGCGCTCGCCGGCGCTTTTTCAGAACTCGCGGGCGACTCGCGATTGCGCGCCGTCGTGCTGACCGGCGCCGGACTAAAATCGTTCATCGCCGGCGCCGACATCAACGAAATGGCGGCGATCAAGGATGCCGCTGAGGCGACCGCCTTCATCGCCCGCCTGCACCGCTGTTGCGATGCCATCCGCAGCTGCCCCGTGCCGGTCATCGCCCGCATCCAGGGCTACGCCTTCGGCGCCGGCCTCGAAATCGCCGCCGCTTGCGACGTGCGCATCGCCGCCGAGACCGCGAGCTTCGGCATGCAGGAGGTCAAGCTCGGTATTCCGTCGGTGATCGAGGCGGCGCTGCTGCCGACCTTGGTCGGCTTCGGCCGCGCCCGCGAGATCATGTATCTCGGCGAAACCTTCGGCGCCGCTAAGGCGCTGGCCTGGGGTTTGGTCGAGCATGTGGTACCGGCGGCGGCGCTCGACGCCGCGGTTGAGGACTGGGTCGGCAAGCTTCTGACTTCGGCGCCCGGCGCGGTGCGGCTGCAGAAGCGGCTGATGCGGCAATGGGAGGATTTGCCGCTGACGGCCGCGGTCGAAGCCGGCATCGGCGCGTTCGCCGCGGCCTACGGCAGCGAGGAGCCCAAAGCGACCATGGCAAAATTTCTCGCCGCGCGGCAGGCGCGCAAGAAGGGCGCTTCGTGATGGGCAAGGATCGGCTGACCGCGTTCAGCGACGGCGTCATCGCCATCATCATCACCATCATGGTGCTGGAGCTGAAAGTGCCGCACGGCGCCGATTGGCCGGCGCTCCGCGGCGTCGCGCCGGCCTTCGTCAGCTATGTGCTGAGCTTCGTCTATCTCGCCATCTACTGGAACAATCACCATCACATGCTGCACACGGTGACCCGCGTCGACGGACTCATTCTGTGGGCCAATTCGCACCTGCTGTTCTGGCTGTCGCTCGTTCCCGCTGCGACCGCCTGGCTGGGCGAGAATTTCTTGGCACCGCTGCCGACCGCGGTCTATGGCGTAACCTTGCTGTTGCCGGCCATCGCCTATTTCCTGCTGCAGACGGCCATCGTGCATCGGCAGGGCCGCCACTCGGTCCTGGCGCGGGCCGTCGGCCGCGATATCAAGGGCAAGATCTCGCCGCTCCTTTATGCCGCAGCCGTCGTGCTTGCTTTTGTCGCGCCGTGGCTTTCGATTGCAATCTACGCGCTGGTGGCGGTGATGTGGCTCATTCCCGACCGGCGCATCGAGCGCGTCCTGCGCGAGGGCTAAAAGGAGACAACGCCGATGCCGCTTCCAACCATGGTGCGCCGCGCTGTTGCGGCGGCCGCCGTGACGCTTCTCTTCGTTGCCGGCCCGGCCAGTGCGCAAACCTATCCGGCCAACAAGATCACGATCATCGTCGCCTTTGCGCCCGGCGGCATTGCCGACACGCTCGCCCGCCTGATCGGCCAGGGCCTGGGCGACCGGCTGCATCAGGCCGTCGTGGTCGAGAACCGCGGCGGCGCCGGCGGCAATATCGCCGCCGCCGCGGTCGCGCGCGCCGCGCCCGACGGCTACACGCTCCTTGCTACCACGACCGCGCTCGCCATCAACGAGACGCTGTTCGCCAACAAGGAATTCGCGGCAAACGACTTCAAGACGCTTGCGATCGCCGCATCGAGCCCGGAGTCGCTGGTCACCGCCGGCAGCAATCCCGCCAACAACCTCACCGAATTTCTCAAGGCCATGAAAGGCAAGACCGTCAATTTCGCGGTGCCCGGTGTCGGCACCGGCTCGCATATCGAGGCCGAATATTTCTTCAAGTTCCTGGCCAAGGTGCCGGCGCAGATGATTCCGTTCCAGGGCGGCGCGCCCGCGATCAACGCCACCATCGGCAACCAGGTCGACATCATGGCGTCGACGCTCGGCGGCGGCGCCGCGGCGCAGATCGAAGGCGGCAAGCTCAAAGGCCTCGGCATCGCCGCCGCGCATCGCGCCAAGGTGACGCCGAACGTGCCGACCTATGCCGAGCAGGGCTTCGGCGACTTCACCGCGGCGTCATGGGTCGGCTTCTTCGCCCCGGCCAAGACCGATCCGAAAATTCTCAGCCTCTTGAACGAGACCATCAACGCCATCGTGCAGACGCCGGACGTGCAGAAGAAGCTCACCGACATGGGCTTCGATCCGATCACCGGGTCGCAGGCGGAAGCCGACGCCATGTTCAAAACCGAAGTGGCAAAATGGGGCGACATGGTCAAGGCGCTCGGCCTTTCGATCAAATAACCCAAGTTCATCGCCCTTCGCACGCGGTGGAACTTTCCGCCGCCGCCGACGTTGATTTGCGCTGCAACCGACAGCTTCAGGACGGAGGACCAGTCATGCCCGCCCTATTCGGCTTCATTCTCGGCGTGATCGTGACGATCGGGGGCGCTTATCTGTACGACTCCTCGACCGGCCGGGCCGCCAACGGCTTGTCGCCGGCCGTGGCCACCCACGCGCCGATGGTCAACTGGGACATCGTCGCCAATGACTGGCGCGATTTCACCACCGGCGTGCGCAATACGGCGAACGACCTGGAAAACCGGTTGTCGAAGCACGCGAGCTGACGTCGCTCACGCCGCCGGCGTCTCGCCGCGCAGGATCTGCGCGAGCACCGTCATGTCGATATTGCCGCCCGACAGGATGAGGCCGGCGCGCTTGCCGGCATAGCGGCCTTTCTCCTTGACGAGCGCCGCGAGCGGTGCGGCGCCCGCGCCCTCGGCGAGATTGTGGGTGGTGACGTAGTAGACGCGGATCGCCTCGGCGATCTCGTCCTCGCTCACGGTGACGACGCGGGCGGCACCGCGCCTGACGATGTCGAGCGCCTCGGCCTGCGGGTCGCGCGTTGCCATGCCGTCGGCGAAGGTGCGCGCCGAATTGGTCGGCACCGGCCGGCCAGCAGCGAACGACAGCGCGAAGGCCGGAGCATTCTCCGCGACCACGCCGACGATCTCGGTCTTCAGGCCCAACAGGTCGCGCACCGTGATCAACCCGGAAATGCCCGAGCCCATGCCGATCGGCACATAGACCACATCGAGATCGGCCGCCGTCTGGAACAGCTCGAGCGCGTAGGTGGCGACACCCTTGACCAGATCGCGGTGAAACGACGGCACGTAGTGATAGCCGCGTTCCTGTTGGATTTGCGCGGCGACCCCGCGGCTTTCGTCGAAGTCCTTGCCGGCCGTCACCAGCTCCGCGCCGAAGGCCGCCATCGCCGCGTTCTTCTCGGTCGAGTTGCCTTCGGGCACGACGATGATCGCCGGCAGGCCGTTGCGCGCCGCGGCGAGCGCGATCGACTGGCCGTGATTGCCGCGCGTCGCGGTGACGAGACCCTTGAGGCCGCGGTTAGTGCGGCACAGCGCATCGACATAGACGAGCCCGCCGCGCGCCTTGAACGATCCGGTCGGCGTATGGTTCTCGTGCTTGACCACGACGGTCAAGCCGAGGTGCTGCGCCAATAGCGGCCAAGCGTAAGCTGGCGTTGGCGGCATCAGGCTCCGCACCGTCGCCGTGGCCTCGGCAAGTTCGTCGAGCGTAAACAGCGGCATGTCTCCCCATTTTTTATCACTGTTATATAAACGATATTGGGCCGTCGCCGCTTTCAAAAATCTGACGCAAAATGACCCAACAGACCGAAGGTCTCCTGGTCACAGCCGGTATGGGCGATATGATGTAACATGCGAACAATAGCGCCTGGAGCCGAGGACCATACCGCATCCCAAGCAAGGCGCAGCGCCGGGGCCGGCTCCTGGCACGTCCAGCTGTTGCCGCGTGCGCCTTACCGGGCGGCCTACACGCCCGAGCTTCCGAGCATCGGATTCGCGTTCGAGGGTCAGGACGGCGTCCACGCATTTGGCAGCGACCGCAGGGTTGGTTTCCGCGCCAAACCCAACGGTCTCGCCTACGTGCCGCCCGGTTGCGACGTCTATTCGCAGTCCGACCATGGCGGCGAGTATCTGAAGGTGACCTTTGCATGGGATCGCGGCGACGCGTGGCCCTGGGCGCGGCGTTTCAGCGATGTCATCGACGCCGCCGCGATCGATGCCGCGCAACAGCTACGCCGCGAGCTTTTGGCGAGCGATCGCGTCGACGAGTTGCAATGCGAACGCCTGGTCCAGGTGCTCAAGCGCCGAACGGCTTGCGTTTTAAGGGGGATCGCCGCTGAGCCGCCGGCACGGTGCTGGATGACACCGCGCCGGCTTAAGCTCGTCGATGACCTGATTGAGGCCAGGCTTGACACCAAACTGACGGTTGAAGAGCTGGCCGGCGCGCTGCGGCTCTCCACCGGCTTCTTCTGCCGAGCATTCCGCACCGCCGTCGGCAAGGCGCCCCACGACTACATTATCGATCGCAGGGTTTCACGCGCCAGAGCGCTGCTGCAGGCGACGGCGCTCGACTTGAAAGCGATCGCGCACGCATCGGGTTTTGCGTCCCACGCCCATATGACCGCCACGTTCCGCAGCCGGCTCGGCGTCACGCCCAGCGCACTCCGACCATGATCCCCATACCGACCGTGCGGTTATTCGAAGCCGACGCCTATCTTACCGAAGCGGAAGGCCGGATCGTTTCCGTGTCGGAGCACGGTATTCGACTCGATCAGACGCTGTTCTACGCAAATAGCGGCGGCCAGCCGGGCGACACCGGAGTCCTTCTGCTCAACGATGGCCAATCGATTGAAATCGCAGACGCAAATTATGCACCTGGCCGCATTACGATCATCCACACGGCCAAATCATTGCCGCACCCATCCGCCGCGGGCCAGCCGGTCAAGATGAAGATCGACTGGGAACGTCGCTATCAGCACATGCGTATGCATACGTGCCTGCACATCCTGTGCAGCCTCATCGATGCACCGATCACCGGATGCGCCATTCACGTCGATCATGCGCGTCTCGATTTCGACCTGGAAGAAAACACGCTCGACAAATCGGCGCTGACGGAGCGGATGAACGAAATCATCAAGAACGATGTACCCGTCGAGGCCGTGCATTGGCCCACAAGCGAAGTGCGCTCCAGACCGGGATTGGTGCGCA
>Ga0335081_10013235_pt1 | contig 13341 bp, 12 predicted proteins | sample Lox_Sample_35_FD_206713 | JGI IMG/M metagenome (GOLD analysis project Ga0335081, IMG submission 206713) | Soil microbial communities from Loxahatchee National Wildlife Refuge, Florida, United States - Lox_Sample_3.5 | ecosystem: Environmental > Terrestrial > Soil > Wetlands | place: USA...
TATCCGGACTGCACGGTGCCGGAGGTCGACGATCCCTTCCGGTTCTCGCCCGCGCTCGGGCCGCTGGATCTGCACCTGCTGGCCGGAGGCCGGCACGAGGGACTGTGGCGCCGTCTAGGGGCCCAGGTGCGCGTGCCGGCAATCGATGGGACCTGGGTCCCGATCCTGGCGACGGGCTGTCCTGCCGAGGCATGGTTACGAGGGGTAGCGAATCCCGGCCTTGGCCGCGTATAAAAGCTTCAGCGCCGATGATGGGAGGCTGGATTGAGCGCAGTGACCTGGTTAAACGGGAAAGCGGGAGCCTGCAGGAGGGACGGCTGCTGCGGCGCTGATGGGCGCAGAGGTCGCCGATCAGACGGCAGCGGGAATCCAGGGACGGGCCGGCGCTGACAGCAGTCGGCGTGGCGGCGTTGGATGTGCGGGAGCTGGCGTGGAGGTCTGGCCGGGGCGGCGGTGGCCGCTGGGCGCTACGCCCGGTGAGGCCGGGACGAATTTCGCGGTGGTATCGGAGGTAGCCGAGCAGGTAGTGCTGTGCCTGTTCGATCAGGGTGGCGCGGAGGCCCGGCTGCCGCTGCCGGGATCCGATGGCGGCGTCTGGCACGGGTTCGTGCCCGGTGTCGGCAGCGGCCAGCGGTATGGCTACCGGGTGTCCGGGCCGTATGACCCGGCGCGGGGGCTGCGGTGCAACCCGGCCAAGCTGTTGCTTGACCCGTACGCCAGGGCGACGGCGGGCCGCCTGGTGTGGGGGGAGAGCGTGCTGGGCTATCCGCCCGGTGACCCCGACGGGCGCAGCGACCTGGATTCCGCGCCGTCGGTGCCACAGTCGCTGGTTGCTGACTCGTCGTTCGCCTGGGGTGGCGACCGGCCGCCCGGCACGCCCTTGCGGGACACGATCATCTATGAGCTGCACGTCAAGGGGTTCACTGCGACCCGCCGTGACGTGCCGCCGGAGCTGCGGGGCACGTACGCGGGGCTGGCGTGCCCGCCGGTGGTGGAATACCTGGCCGGGCTCGGAGTATCGGCGGTGGAGTTGCTGCCGGTCCACCAGTTCGTCGCTACCGGGGATCTGGCCGGGCGCGGCCTGGCCAACTACTGGGGCTACAACACCATCGGGTTTTTCGCCCCGCATGACGGCTACTCCGCGGCGGTGCGGGCCGGCCGTGCGGGCGGGCAGGTCGCGGAGTTCCAGGCAATGGTCCGGGCGCTGCACGCGGCCGGCCTGGAGGTGCTGCTCGACGTGGTGTACAACCACACGGCCGAGGGCGGCCACCTGGGCCCGACGCTGTGCTTCCGCGGGCTGGACAACCCCGGCTACTACCGGCTCGTGCCCGGCGACCTGCGCCGCTACGTGGACACCACCGGCACCGGCAACTCGGTCAACGCCGGCAACCCGGCGTGCCTGCGGATGATCGCCGACTCGCTGCGCTACTGGGTCAGCGTGATGCACGTGGACGGCTTCCGCTTCGACCTGGCCCCCACGCTGGCCCGCCCGCGGGGTGAGTTCGACCCGCGGGCCGCGTTCTTCGACATCATCGCGCAAGACCCGGTCCTCTGCCAGGTCAAGCTGATCGCCGAGCCGTGGGACGTGGGCCAGCCCGACAGCTACAGCGTGGGCCGGTTCCCGGCCGGATGGAGCGAGTGGAATGGCCGGTACCGTGACACCGTCCGCGACTTCTGGCGCGGCCGCGATGCGGTGCTGCCGGACTTCGCCACCCGGATTGCCGGGTCGTCGGACCTGTACGGCCCGGCCCGCCGCCGGCCAACCGCGTCGGTCAACTTCATCACCTGCCACGACGGTTTCACCCTGCGCGACCTGGTCTCCTACAACCGCAAGCACAACCAGGCCAACGGCGAGGGCAACCGGGACGGATCCAGCGACAACAGGTCGTGGAACTGCGGCGCGGAAGGCCCGGCCGGCAACCTGCGGATCCTTGCGCTGCGCGCCCGCCAGTCACGCGCGCTGCTCGCCACGCTGCTGCTGTCTCGCGGGGTGCCGATGATCCTGGGCGGCGACGAACTCGGCCGCACCCAGGGCGGCAACAACAATGCCTACTGCTGGGACAACCCGGTGTCCTGGTTCGACTGGGACGCCGCCGACGCCGGCCTGACCGCCTACACCCGCCGCATCATCGCCGCGCGCCGGGCGCACCCGGTGCTGCGCCGCGACCGCTACCTGGCCGACCCCGGCTACGCCGTCTGGTACACACCCAAGGGGCGCCCGATGACCGTCTCCCACTGGCAATCGGGCAGGAAATCCGTCGCCATCTACGTCGACGGCACGGTCGCACCCGACCTGGACGCACACGGCCAGCCCCTCCTCGACGACGACATGCTCATCTTGGTCAACGCATCGCCCCGGCCTGTCACCTTCACCATCCCCGAGACAGGCAAGCGAAGCTCCTGGCGCACCGAACTGGACAGCTTCGACCTCGGCGCCGACATCCCAGCGCCTGCCGCCACCGACACGGCCAGCACTGCCAGCCTGGTCCGCACGGGAACGCCGGCCGCCCCGGCACAAATCGGCACGGGCGGTCACCTGACCGTCAGGCAGCGCTCGCTCGTCCTCCTCCTGGCCCCCCAGCCGGGCACGTGATGGCCGCGCCCGGGTGCACGGGCAACCGGCGGGCCGCGGCCAGCGGCCCTGGCAAGGCGATCGTGGGTACGTGTGGTCAGCCACCTCCGGTCAGCACCGGGCGTAGCGCGTCGAGGACCGCCTGGTCCTCGATGGTCGACGACACTTGCGCGTCCTGCCCGTCCGCACCACGATCTCGCCCGTCTCGCCGGGCTTGGCCTCGCTCTCGTCGGGGCCGAGAATCCGCACGTCGTAGCCGGGCACCGGCATGGTGGGCGAGCCGGGCTTGGTCGGCAGGGCCTCCGGGCCCATCAGGTCGGCGGCCATCGGCCAGCCGGTCTCGGTCTGCCACCAGTGGTCGATGACCGGGACGCCGAGCAGGTCGCCCGCCCACCGGTAGGTCTCCGGGTCGAGCCGTTCGCCGGCCAGGAACAGGTACCGGAACCCGGACAGGTTGTACTGCCGGGCCAGCTTGCCGTCCGGGTCCTCCTTCTTGACCGCCCGGAACGCGGTCGGCGCGGTGAACAGCGCCTTGACCCAGTGCTCGGCGATGACCCGCCAGAACGCGCCGGCGTCGGGGGTGCCCACTGGCTTGCCCTCGTACAGCACGGTGGTGCACCCGGCCAGCAGCGGCGCGTAGACGGTGTAGGAGTGCCCGACGGCCCAGCCCACGTCGGAGGCGGCCCAGAACACCTCGCCGGGATGGATATCGTCGATGGCCTCCATGCTCCACCACAGCGCGACCGCGTGGCCGCCGTTGTCGCGGACCACGCCCTTGGGCCGGGCCGTGGTGCCGGAGGTGTACAAGATGTACAGCGGGTCGGTCGCCGCGACCGGGACGCAGCCGGCGGGCTCAGCCCCGGCCGCCGCCTGCGCCCAGTCCAGGTCGCGGCCGGGGGGCAGGGCGGCGAGGGCCTGCGGCCGCTGCAGGATCACGCTGTGCTCGGGCTTGCGCCGGGCCAGGTTGATCGCCTGGTCCAGGATCGGCTTGTACTCGATGACGCGGCTGACCTCGATGCCGTACGAGGCCGAGACCACGACCTTCGCGTCGGCGTCGTCGATCCGCGTGGCGAGTTCGGGCGCCGCGAAACCGCCGAACACCACCGAGTGCACCGCGCCGATCCGGGCGCACGCCAGCATCGCGATCAGGGCCTGCGGGATCATCGGCATGTAGACGATGACGCGGTCACCCTTGTCCACGCCGAGGTCGCGCAGCATCCCGGCGAACCGCGCCACCTCATCCAGCAGCTCCCGGTACGTGTACGTACGCTGGGTGCCGGTGACCGGGCTGTCGTAGATCAGCGCGGCCTGGGGCGTGAGCGCCCGCACGACGATCCCGGCCGAGTCCTGCCTGAGTGCGTGCGCCTGGTGGAGGCTGTGTTGTGCCGTGGCGGAGACGCGCGCAGCAGCGCGTCCGGGCGGCGCGATAGATGTGAGAGACGGGGCGGTCATACTGCTCTGAGCGCTTGAGCTTGCCCGATCGGTGCCCGGATTCGCAGTTCCGGCTGGGGTTTTCGGCAGTTCAAGCCGTTGCGGTCGAGCTGGTCAGGTGGGTGATCTCGGCGGCGTGCTTGTTAGCCTTGCTATCCGATAGTTCGAGTGAGGTATGGCATCATCCATCAGCCGATGGCGGAACGGGGAGCGATGTGAGTGCACAGGCCAGCACCACTGCCTACGCGCTGCTGACCGACGGGACCACGATTGAGATCCGGCCCGCGCGGTCTGACGATTTCAAGGCGGTGCTGGACATGCACGCCAAGATGTCTCCGCAGAATCTGTACCGCCGCTTCTTCGGCACGAGCTGGCTCGCGGCCGAGCAGGAGGCACGCCGGATATGCCGGGAGCCCGGGCCTGACCGCGCGGCGCTGCTGGCGGTGCTGGCGGGTCACGTAGTCGGTTGCGGCAGCTACGAGCTGGTGGGCGGCGGTTCCCGGTCGGCGGAGATCGCCATGGCGGTTGCCGATGACATGCACAGTCGCGGTATCGGTACGCTGCTGTTGGAGCATCTGGTCTCGCTGGCCCGGGGCCGGGGAGTCCGCGCCTTCGAGGCGGAGACGCTCGGTGATAATGCGCCCATGCTGCAGGTGTTCGCCGACGCCGGGCTGCGGGCGCACCGCGCCCTGGCGGACGGTGTGTATGACATCAGCTTCCCGCTGCCAACCAGCGAAGACGACGCCGGCCTCGATTCCTACCGCGACGCGGTCGCCGAACGGGAGCGGTCGGCCGGCGTAGCGAGCCTGCGGCATGTGCTGAGCCCTGCTTCGGTCGCCGTTATCGGCGCGAGCCGGCGCCCCGGGTCGGTCGGGCGGGTCATCCTGTATAACATCATCACTGGCGGCTTCCGGGGCCCGGTCTACGCGGTCAACCCGGGGGCCGCGGAGCTGAACGGCATCGCCTGCGTGCCGTCGGCCGCCGTGCTGCCCGAGCCGGCTGACCTGGCGGTCATCGCCGCGCCGCCGGCTGCCGTCCTCAGCATCGCCGAAGACTGCGGGCGGCGCGGGGTCAAGGCCCTGGTGGTGATCACGGCGGGATTGGACGGCGCGGCCCGGACCGAGCTGCTTGGCGTCTGCCGCCGCCACGGCATGCGGCTGGTCGGGCCGACCAGCTTCGGCGTGGCCAACACGGCCACGCATCTGGATGCGACGTTCGCGGTCCACCATCCCGTGGCGGGAAAGGCGGGGCTGGCGCTGCAGTCCGGCGGCGTCGGCATCGTCTTGCTCGAGCACTTGTCCCGGCTGGGCGTCGGAATCTCCTCATTCGTCTCCCTCGGTGACAAGGACGACGTGTCCGGTAACGACATGCTGCTGTGGTGGAAGTCCGACGAGGCGACGAAGCTGGCGGTGCTGTACCTGGATTCATTCGGGAACCCGCGCAAGTTCGCCCGGACGGCCCGGGCTGTCGGGCGTGTCATGCCAGTTCTGGCCGTGAACGTGGGCCGGTCCGCGGCCGGGCGGCGCCTGGCCAGGGCCCGCGCCGAAGCGGCCACCGCGCAGCTCACCAGGCGGGCCCTGTTCGAGCAGGCTGGCCTGATCGCCACGGTCAACCTGGGCGAACTGCTGGACACCGCGGCGATGCTGGCAACACAGCCGGCGCCCGCCGGAAACAGAGTCGGCGTGATAGCCAACACCCGCGGCGGCGGGATGCTCGCTGCCGACGCGTGCGGCGACGCGGGCCTGCAGGTCGCCGTCCTGACCGAGGACACCCAGCGAGCGCTCCGGGACCTGCTCCCGTCCGGGGCCGCGGTAGCCGGGCCGGTCGATACGACGGCGGGGGTCACTCCCGGCCTGTTTCGCCGGTGCCTGGAGCTGGTCAGCGCGGATCCGGGCGTGGACGCGGTCCTGGCCACGACGGCCACGACCGCGACCAGCGACCTGGTGTCCGAGGTGCGCGCCGCGCGGCTTCCGGTGCCCGTTGCCGTCTCGGTGATGGACCAGATTGAAGCGGTCCGGCTGCTGCCGGGCCCGGATGAGAACTCCCCCGCCGTCCCCGCCTATGCCTATCCCGAGTCCGCCGCCCGCGCCCTCGGTCACGCCGCACGCTACGGCATCTGGCGGGCGGCACCGCACGCAAGCGCTCCTGAACTGGACGGCCTGCGCCGGGACCAGGCCAGGGAGCTGGTGGCCGACTTTCTGGCTAGTGTGCCGAGAGGCGGCTGGCTGTCCGACGAGCAGGCCACCGAGCTGCTCGGCTGCTACGGCGTCCGGCTGGCCGACCATGTCGCGGTCACCACCGAGGACGCCGCCGTGGCGGCGGCGGGCCGATTCCGCGGCCCCGTGGCGGTCAAAGCGAACGTGCCCGGCCTGGTGCGCCGGAGCCACCATGGCGCCGTCCTGCTTGGCCTGGATGGTCCGGAGGAGGTCCGGCGCGGGTTCCGCGCGCTCCGGCAGACCTTCGGCAGCCGGCTGGCCGGCGTCATCATCCAGCCGATGATCACCGGCGGGGTAAAGGTCGCAATCAACGTGCTTGAGGAGGAGGTGCTCGGCCCGCTAGTGCTGTTCGGGCTGGCCGGAGCCGCTGCCGACGTCCTGGCGGACCGTACCGCCCGGCTCGCTCCGCTGACCGAAGCCGACGCCGACGACCTGATCCGCTCGGTGGGTGCCGCCCGGAACCTGCTCGGTCGTCCCGGCGCACCCGGCGCCGACCTGACCTCGGTCAAGAGCGTGCTGCTGCGGGTCTCCCAGATGGCCGATGATCTCCCGCAGATCGCCGAGCTGGAACTCAACCCGGTCATCGCCCGCGCCACTGGCGCCGAGCCGCTCGACGCGCGAGTCCGTATCCGGGCCGCCGAACCCGCAGACGCCTACCTGCGTCAACTACTTGGCCAGGCTCCGCAGCCGGACCCGGGCGGCACCGAAGCTGGCGTCGAGTAGAGCGCGGGCGCCGACGATAATGTGGTCTGTCACAGCACCAGTCCACCGATCTGGCATCAGCCCGGGCAGCGGTCACTGGTCCTGTCCGCGAACGCCGAAGGTCAGCAGCACCCGGGCACACCGGGACTTTCTCCCCTAGTGGACGGCTGTGGGTGGCTGCAGGCTGCCGACATGGCTGTGCATGGACGTGCCGCCGGTCCACATGCCGGAGGACGACAAGCCGTTCGCGGACCCGACGTGGAACAAGAACCCGGCGTTCTTCGCAGTGCGGCAGGGCTATCTGCCCGCCTCGCAGCTGGTGAGCGACCTGCTGGCGGCGGGGGCGGGCGACCCGGTCGGCGACGCCAGGGCCCAGCTTGCCACTGGCTGGACGCGCTCGCGCCGGCATCGTCAACCCGCCCGGCCCGAGGGTCTGGTACGAGGCGGCCGGCTACGCAGGCCCTGACCCCGAGGCCTGGCGCTTTGGCCATCAGGCACCGCGGCTCGCGGCGGGAGGACCGGACGCGTGGCCCGGCCCCCGGGGCACGCGAACGCGTAAAAGCCGCCTCCGATGGGCAGCGGGCGGCACCAGGCCATCGCCGATGCCACGAGCGAGAATGTGCGCGCCTGATTCAGGTCCGCCAAACCGGCACCATCGGAGGTACACCATGGGTGACATGAAGGGGCAGGTCGCGGTGGTCACCGGCGGGACCCGCGGCATCGGGCTGGCCATCAGCGAGCGGCTGCTCAACCGCGGCGTCACGGTGGCGGCCGGCTATGCGACCAGGCACGATCACGCCCGGGAGTTCGCCGACAAGTACGCCGACCGGGGCGTGAGCATCCACCAGGGCAACGTGGGCCACAACGAGGACGTCCTGCGCGTCTTCGGCGAGGTCCTCGACCGGCACGGGCACGTGGACATCCTGGTCAACAACGCAGGCATCACCATCGACAAGACCGTGCGGAAGATGGATCCGCAGGAATGGGACCACGTCATCCACGTCAACCTGTCCGGCGCGTTCTACGCGTCCCGGGCCGTGCTGCAGCACATGCTGGGCCGCGGTTACGGCCGGATCATCAACATCTCCTCGATCATCGGCTCGGCGGGCGGGTTCGGCCAGGCCAACTACGCGGCGGCCAAGTCCGGGATGTTCGGGCTGACCATGAGCCTGGCCCTGGAGACCGCCGGCAAGGGCATCACGGTCAACACCGTCACACCCGGGTTCATCAGCACCGACATGACCGCGGCCGTCCCCGCCGACGCCCTGGCGAAAGTCGTCGCCCGGATCCCGGCCGGCCGGCTCGGCGAACCGGACGAGGTCGCCCGGGTGGTGGAATTCCTGGCCGACCCCGAGTCGGGCTACATCACCGGCCAGGTCTACCCCGTCAACGGCGGCTTGTACATGTAGGGACCGGGGAACACGAACCATTCGAGCGAAGAAGTGCGGACCAAGGCATCCGGTGATCCGGCCAGAAGGCCGATCGGCGTGTTTGTCCTGGACGACCAGGAGATCGTCCGCCGGGGGGTGCGCGGCCTGCTGGACGCCGAGCCGGACATCCGGGTAATCGGCGAGGCGGGCACCGCAGCTACCGCGCTGACCCAGATCCCGGCGCTGCGCCCCGACGTGGCCGTGCTCGATGTCCGGCTGCCCGATGGCGACGGGGTGTCGGTCTGCCGGGAGGTCCGGTCACAGATACCCGGGGTGGCCTGCCTGATGTTCACCGCGTTAGGAAACCCTTACGGGAGGGATTCCCTCGGTCAGATGCGATCAGAATCAGGATCTGAGAGGGTGCCTGCGACGCGGTTGAGGAAACTCGCGATCGTGACTGAGGCGGCTTGATGCACGATGACCAGGGCCAGCCCGGTTTCGGCGTACCCGGGGGGGCGGGCGGTAGGCTCCGGCCAGCTTCAGCAGGGCGGCGGGGTGGCCGGGGACCAACGTCAGGTTGGCGTCCAGGGCGGGGAACAGGCCGGCTGTTGGATCCCAGGCCTGCCACCGCAGCGCGAGCGTGGCGATCCCATCATGCATCACCAGCTCGCGCGCTTGGACATCCACCAGCTCAGGCAATCCGGACGGTCCGTTCAGCGTCACGGCCTGGTGCAGGCCGGTGATACCGTCCGCGTACGCCAGCCGGGCAACCCCGGCCAGCAATCCGCCGCGTGCCAGGGTGCCCAGGGATACCTGGGCGGCGGCAAAGCCGGACGTCTTCATCGGGAGTGACCTTTGGATCGCACGAGCTCGTCTTAAGTGCACGGACCGAATCGTGTCAGCCGTGGCGCGCAATCACACGCAGCGTGACTGTCCAGAAATCGATCGATATTCTCGACACCCTTGCCGTGGCCTTGATGCACCGACGTCCTGGCGCGTGTTGCCGCGTGCTTATCGCCAGTACGGCCGCCATCACCGTGCCGCTGCGGTTCGCCCGGCTCAGTGGTCAGCTTCGGAGGCGGATCGGATCCCGCCCCTTGCCGCGTCCGGCACCCCTTGAGCTCGTAGTCGCGGTTGGGCGCTGCGTTGTACTGTTTGGTCCCCGCGGTCCTGGGCATGGGCTGGTACGGATCAGATCAGACCTGGATTTCCGGGAGAGTGTCATGACCAGTCCTGACAAGTCTCGTCACGTGGAAGTCAAAGACGGTGACCAGACGGTCGCCGCGGCCGAAGTGACTGCCGTGGAGCATGCCGGGGGGACCGTCCGGACATCGCTGCACCCCTCGTCCGGGCCCACGCCCCCGGGCAGCCGGGCCAGCCTGGTCGATGCGGTCATGGATCTGCCCGAGGTACAAGCCAGTTGGCGGCTGGAGGCTACCGTCCCGCTCGGCGACGCCGAATCGCTGAAGCGCCTGCGGGAGCGGACCGAGGACACCGTCGCCCGCCCGGCCGGGTCGACCGCCCTGGTAGATGCGGACATACCGCCCAGAACGCGGGAAGGAACCAGCCAGGATCCTGGCGGTGAGGCACCCGGCTCGTGAGATCGCCCCTTGGGTGAGAGGCCCCGGTGGTCATCAGGGTCGGTACGTCGGGATGGAGTTACGGTCACTGGCATCCCGAGCTGTACCCGCCCGGGCTTCCCACCGGCGACCGGCTGGCCCGCTACGCGGCCGCCTTTCCCACTGCCGAGCTCAACAGCAGCTTCTACCGCTGGCCCCGGCCATCGGCGTTCCGGAACTGGCAGCACAGATTGCCCGATGGGTTCCTGCTGTCAGTGAAGGCGCCGCGCGGCCTGACCCACGCGCGCAAGCTGTACGCGCCGGAGACATGGCTGCCGCGGATCGAGACCGGCTGGCACGAGCTGGGCGATAAGCGGGCGGCACTGCTGGTCCAGCTCCCACCCTCCCAGCCGCGCGATGACGCCCGGCTGGCGTATTTCCTCCGGCTGGTCCCGGGCTGGCTACGGGTGGCGGTGGAGTTCCGGCATCGCAGCTGGCATTGCGAGGAGATCTTCGCGCTCCTTCACGACCACCACGCCGCGTACTGCGTGATGAGCGGGGCGAACCTGCCGTGCGTGCTGCGCGCCACCACAGATTTCGTCTACGTGCGGATGCACGGCCCGGACCGTCATCACCTCTACGCAGGCTCTTACCCCGGCGCCGACCTGACATGGTGGGCTGACCGGCTCCGGGAATGGACCCTGACCGGCCACGACGTGCTCGTCTACTTCAACAACGACGGTGACGCCAACGCGGTACGGAACGCGCGGACCCTCCAAGGGCTGCTCAGGTCCGGCGCCACCAGCTACCCGGCCACGCCGGTGCTCAACCCGGGCTAGCGTTTCAGGCCCTGTCTCGCCGCGCAGACACCGGGCGCGGCCGGGCCCAGGCCCGGCCGCAGGACGGTCCGGGCCCGGCCGACCGGGGACGGGCCCGGATCTGGGACCAAGGAGGTAAGTCATGCAGAAGATCAGCACCGAACTCAGCCCCGACGAACACGCGGCGCTGACCCGCTGGGTCAGTTCCGCGGCCGTCGCGGCAGCTATACCAGGCCTGGACGCAAGCCAGGCACTCCATGCCATGATCAAAGCCACGGTCACGGACGCGGCCGCGGCCGACGTCGTACTGGCTCTGCTGCGCCGGGGACCAGGGATAACTGTGCAGTTCATCACCGTCACCCTGGACGACACGACCGGCGAAGCCATGGACCGCTGGCTGGCCAAGACGGCAGCCGCCACCGGCCCGCCGCACCTGACCGCGGAAGAGGCCATCCCCGCCATGGTCAGGGTGTGCCTGGGCTTCACCGACATCAGCGACCTGGTAGCCAGCCATATCCGCGCCGAACGGGCAGCGGGAAAGTGAGGCGTACATCAGTCCCAGCCAGGCCACGCGTCCTCCCCGCCGCTGTACTACCTGGTCAATGCCGGTGCCCGGGCCCGGCGTGAGGTGGTACGGCTTTGGCGGGCCCGGGATGGCTTCACCGCAGCGTCACCGGCTAACGGTGGTATGGCTCGCGGCCGACAGCGGCCGCCCTCGGCTGGCCCCTGGCAGACGTGGGCTGAAGCCGGTAGGCTCGGGCCTTACCGAGGCATGATTGTCGCCGCCGAAGGTACGTATGCACCAGCACCAGCCGACTGGTATCCCAGCCTTCTCCCCGGTGGTCGCGGCGGGTCCGGATCGCCGCCTGAGTCCCGGCTGCCGTCATGTCTGAGGATGTCTGCCCGGTCACATGGACCGGCCGGGTGGCGGTGGTCACGCTTCCGCAGTGCATCGACAGGTCCAACGCCGACCGGGTCCGCGAACGGCTGCTGCTGACCGTCAACCACGGCGCCGTCGCCCTGATCGCTGGCATGACCGCGACGGTCTCCTGTGATTAGTCCGGCACCAATGCCCTGATGCGCGCCTATCAGCGTGCCACCGCGAACGGCACCGATCTGCGGCTGGTGGTCATCGCCGATGTCGTCCGCCGCGTGCTCAGCTTCGGCGGGCTGGACCGGCTGGTCTCGATCTACCCTACGCTGGAGGCGGCCGTCGCCGCCGGTGCCGGGTGCCGGGAGGTGCCGAGTGAGCCGGCCACTGCGGCGCCCGACCCGGCGGCGCCCGGGCGTGCCGGGCCGGACTGCGTCACCGAAGCGCTGGACGGGGCCGTCAGCAGCATCTTCAACGCCGGCATGAGACTGCAGACCGCTACTGGCCTGCCCGGCGACCTGGCCACGCAGCGCATTACCGAAGCCCCGGACCGCCTGGACGGCGTGATCCGGGAAGCCCGTCATCACGTGCTCGCCGGCCGCAGCAGCCAGACCCAGCCCGGCAGGCCGTGGGAGCGTCCGCCGGACCTCGATGAGCAATTCGAGCGGGCCGCGACGCGCATGGCGTTGCTGCACCAGCGCGTGGCGCGCACGGCGCGTGCCACGCCGCGTGATAATCCGGCACGCCCCGTCTTGATGATCCGCACACTGGCAGCGGCGAACACCGCGTCGAACGCTGCGGTGAACTTGGCGTCCCGGTCCCGGATCAGGAACTTAAGGCCGTCAGCCCGGTCTTCGAGGTTCATCAGCAGGTTGCGGGCCTGCTGGGTCACCCAGACGCCCGTCGGGTGGGCGGTGATCCCGGCCAGATGCACTCGGCGGGTGCCGTGCTCGATGAAGAACAGCACAAACAGGCGGTGCAGGAACACCGTGTCGACGTGGAAGAAGTCCGCCGCGAGTATGGTCTTTGCCTGGGCTTGCAGGAACGCGCGCCAGGCCTGCCCGGCTCGCCTGGGTGCCGGGTCGATGCCCGCGCCTTTCAGGATCTGCCAGGCCGTCGACGGCGCGATCTTGTGGCCCAGGCCGGTTAGTCCGCCGTGGATGCGCCGGTAGGCCCAGCCAGGGTTGTCCCGCGCCATCTCCAGCACCAGCGTCCGTATGACCCGGGCGGTCCGCGGCCGTCCCGGAGCACGAAGCCTTCGCGCAGCCAGATGCCTAATGTGACCGCCACTCATCCAGGACAAGACACCAGGTCAGCGGATATGACAGAGATCTCGGCACACACGTTCCTCAAGAACCAGTGCTGGCGGGGCGGTCGGCTTGCATCATCGAGTCCGCTGCGGACCGTCCGGCCGCCGCCGCATGCTGGGAGCGCCGGCTCGGTCGCCATCGCCGTGCCAGGTATATCCGAGGACAACACGCGGTGCACCGGCGGTTCACGAGGGTCGGTCACACGCGGGCCAACGGCCCGGAACGCGCCACCATGCCGGCCCGGTTGCGATCGCCCGGCACGGGCGCCGTGGCAGGGCTGGGTTCGCCGACCACTACAGCCAGGCGCGGCAGTTCTTCGTCAGCCAGGACGAGGTGGAGCGGCAGCACCTGACCGACGCGTTCGTCTTCGAGCTAAGCAGCAGCGAAGAAATAATTGATGTTTTACCGGGCGTGTCGTCTGCTTCCGTGACGGTATGGGTGTCTCGTGAGGTTCTGGCCGGACGGTGTAGTTCCAGTCCGGATGGAAGTCGT
>Ga0335081_10013236_pt1 | contig 13340 bp, 16 predicted proteins | sample Lox_Sample_35_FD_206713 | JGI IMG/M metagenome (GOLD analysis project Ga0335081, IMG submission 206713) | Soil microbial communities from Loxahatchee National Wildlife Refuge, Florida, United States - Lox_Sample_3.5 | ecosystem: Environmental > Terrestrial > Soil > Wetlands | place: USA...
ACAATGAAGGAAGACAATCTTCCATCGCATCCATTCGACACGTCGGCGCCATCGATCTCATCGCGCGCAATCGATAACACCAATCTCTTGAGCGGCAATTACTGGGGCGAATTACGCACGTTTCTCTGTGTCGCCAAGGCCGGGAGTCTTAGCCGCGCCGCTGAACTGTTGGGCTCGAGCCACGCAACGGTGGGCCGCGAAATTCGGCGGCTGCAGGATCAGATGGGCTCCCAGCTCGTCATTCTGACGAAGCATGGCGCGCTGCTCACGCAGAAGGGACAGGCCCTCACCGACGAACTGCTTCGTCTGGACCAACGACTTTTTTCGATCACAAGTGATCTGCGGGCGGAAAAGGGAGAAGCCGAAGGGACGGTGCGGCTCGGCATAACCGACGGACTCGGCATCTTCTTCCTTGTGCCTGCACTGCGGCGCTTCTCCGCCAAGTTTCCAAAGATTCAAGTGCATCTGAAGAGTCCCGGGCATTTCAAGAACGTGCACGAGAACCAAACCGACGTGATGCTTGGATTCCATCCTGCATCGTCGAGCAGCATGACCAGTCGGCCCTTGGGCTGGCTCCACTTCATTCCCGTGGCCGGCCAGTCTTACGTCGAGCGCATGGGCGTTCCGACACAGGCCAATGTGCAAGATCACGTCTTTATCGATTCGGAAGTCTATTCGGCAAAGGGCACATGGGATTCCTGGCATGCCCTCGTTGCGCGGGGCAACATCGGCCACTACTGCGATAACTCGATCGCGTACGGCATGATGGTCAAAGCCGGCCTCGGCATTGGCCTGCTCGCGAATTACGCCATGGGCGAACCGGCGGCACGAGCGCTCGATCTGGGCGTGCATGTCAAGCTGCGTCTCTATGCGGTCGCCCTTACGCAGCGGCTTGAGGCGAAGCCCGTCAGCATCGTGTTCGACCTATTGGCGGAATTGTTCGGCCCGCGCAATCCGTGGTTCAACGAAAACCTGGCGCTTTCGGTTGAAAACCCGGCCTATCGGGAAGGTCATACGGTGCTGTTCAATCTGTAAACGGCGCCGCCGTCGGCATCCGCACACATCGACAGCCGGCGCCTAGTCGGTCTCGAATGCGGACCGCTTGTCCCACTGCCCTTCGATCCGGAATAGCACTTTCGGATCGACATTGAGGGTGATGGCGTCGGGCGGCGGCGAAAGCCTTTTCACAAGCTCGATATAGGGCTCGTGCCCTTCTGTAATCACAGGTGGGCGTCCCTCCACGCGCTCGAAACCGAGGACGCGCTCCCAGACACGCGCATATTTGATTTCGGCGTGCGTGATCAGGACGTCGTAGCCCTTTTTTGCGACGTGATCGAAAACGAAAGCGGCGGCGCGCGCCAGGATGCGCGGGTTTCGATAAGCGGGCCGGAACGCCGTTCGCTCGATCTTTGCAAAATCGCGAAACCACCGGATTCGCGCGGCGCCGATAGGCTCCTGTTTGGCATACGTCAAAATGTGAGTTGCCTGGTAGTCGTTTCCATCAATAGCTTGATCTGCAGTGAGTCCCGTGTCCTCCATGAAACAGATCGCGCGGATCGCAATGGCGTGCATGAACTGTTCGGCGGTAGTAACGACCACCATACGAATCTCGTTATCAGATCGGATAACGCTCTTCACTGACACGTGAAACCTCGATTAACGCTACCGCATGTGCGAAAGTGCAATTCCGTACCGCCGACCGGAAGTTAAAATTTGAACGACAGTTGTTCAGATATGAACCTTAGCTCCAAGGCGCACGGTGACTTGATCAAACTCGCAATCATTTGTCGAGAAGCCGCTCGATGTCATGGCGATGATTGGCGCGCCGTCGAGCAATATATCAAGAAATCCGTTGATGCGCTGCCGAAAGATCAACGTAATCGTCTTGTCACGGAAATAGGCCGTGTCTTGCGCTATTATGCGCCGGCCGCAGGTGCACGCACGCAATGATCGACCGATGCAGCAAATAATTGTTGGATATTCAAAAGAGGAAATTTTAATGTTGCTTCAGTATCGCGGGGTCTTGGATGCGTCACATCGACGGGCAGCAACCATGCAAGACGCAAATTACTTCCTGGAAAAGGCCGAGCAATGCTTCAGCCTGTGCGCCTTGGCGGGCACCAACCGCGAACTGGTGAACGCGCTGCAGAGAATGGGTGACGAGTTCATGGCGAAGGCCGTGGAGATTGATACCGACCGCGACCGGGAAAAGAAGGTCTGCCAGTGAAAAATGAAAATAGCCGCGGCGGCTGACGAGAAAAAGCAGCAATAAGAAGGGGGACTACAATGACTACAGTTGTAATGGAGCGTGCGACCGAACGTAAAGCCAAGGCCCGAGAGCTCGTTGCCTTCCTCTCGTATGCGATGCAGGACGTCTCCAAGCTGAGCACGACAAGCGCGCATCTTCTGGAAATGTCGCTTGCCGCGCTGAGCGAGGAAATCGGACTTGCCCCGGACGATGAGGCGAAGTGGACGCGACGGCCCTCTTGAACGGGCCGCGGCTTAACTGCCGGCTTGCGAACGGCGGGCCGGTGTCACGGCGCGCGCTGTGCCTTTCCCCAGCGTCGGCAGCGCGCCGGACTGCGCAAGCTTCCTGAGGTGGCGTTCGAGCTTTAGCAGCGACCGCGTCGTGCCGTCGGCAAGCCGCGAGCTTTTCGCCAAGCCGTGCTCGGTCTTCTCCCACGAATAAGGCGAGAAAATCAGCTGGTAGAGCGCGCGCCAGGCCGCGAGCGAAAGCAGCAGCCAATGCAGCGGGGTCAGCACCAGCACCCAGCCGGTCCCCGACAAGCCGCGCCGCCGCAGGCCGAGCCAGCCGAGAAAGGCCGAAGTCAGATAACCGATCAAGATGCTGGTGCCGTAGAGCGCGGCGAGCACGGCGCCAGCCAAGCCGCCGTCGCGCCACATCGGGGTGCCGCCGGCGATCGAATAGATTAGGTTGCCCAGGAAGAGCGGGTGGACGAGGGCGGCCAGCGCATTCCCGCCGACAATGAGCTGGAAGCCGACAAAGCCGGCCGGGCCGAGGTCGCGCAGCAGCCGAATGGGCTCGCGCATGTGCACGAGCCAGGTCTGCATCCAGCCCTTGAACCAGCGCGTGCGCTGGCGCAGCCAGGCCGTAAGCCGGGCAGGCGCTTCTTCATAGGTGGTCGACCAGATGACGCCGGCGCGATAACCGAAGCGCGCCAGCCGCATGCCGAGATCGGCATCCTCGGTGACGTTGTAGGCATCCCAGCCGCCGAGCTTGCGCAGGATCTCGGTGCGGAAGTGATTGGATGAGCCGCCCAGCGGCAGCGGCAGACGCAAGGCCGCGATTCCGGGGAGAAACACGTCGAATTGGCCGGCATACTCGGCGGTGAACAGGCGGGAAAGCCAGCTGTCGGCGACGTTGTCGATGCATAGCCGCGCCTGCATGCAAGCGAGTCCGTCGCCGCCGGCGGCGAAGGCCCGCAGGGCGCAGCGCAGCTGATCGGGCGCCGGGCGGTCCTCGGCGTCATAGATCACGGTGAAATTGCCGCGCGCAAATGTCAGCGCCACATTGAGCGCCTTCGGCTTGGTGCGCGGTCCCCGTGTCGGCACCACGATCACCGAGATCGGCAGCCGCCCGCGCCGCCGTTCGAGCGCGGCACGGGTGGCGCGATCGTCGCGCTCGACCGCAATAATCACGTCCAGCTTTTCGTGCGGGTAATCGAGACGCTCGAGCGCGCGCAGCAGGCCGTCGACCGAAGCCGCTTCGCGGTAAAGCGCGGCAATGACGGTGTAGATCGGCAGTTCGCGCTCGGGCGGGTCGTGGCTCGGCTTCTGCGGGGCTCCGCCGGCGGCCGTGCCGACGAGGCGCAAAGCCAGCCAGGCCAGGAACACCACCGCCAGGGCAATTTCGACGACGAACACGGTCGCCGCGGTGGCCAGCGTCGCGGCCGCAAGCACCGCCAGGGCCAGGGCCACGAGGCGAATGACATTGCCGCGCCAGCGCGGCGGGCCGGCCGACAGTTTGGGCCAAGTCCGCCTGAGCCCGTCCGCGGCGCGGGCCCCGATCGCCTTGCCGGCGCTGCGCATGGCGAAGCGGTTGAGGCGCTCGCTGCTGGTGAAGCGAAAATGGCGCGCCTGACCCGGATGCTGCTTGATCATGGCGCCGATGCGCCGGGCCGCGGCCCCGCGCGGAGCGACCACGAGATAAAGATCGTCGCCGGCCGCCAGCGGCAACATGCCGTGGCCCGTCGATTCGATCAGCCGCTCGTCGCCGATGGGAACCATCGCGCGCGGAACGTCGTCGAGCGGTTCGAACGCCACGCCGAGGCTGTCGGCGAGCGCGCGCAGATAGGTTTCTTCCGCGATTGCGCCGGAGGCGATCAGAACGCGGTCGGCGCCAAGCTCAAGCGCTGCGGCGCGCTGCTCGGCGGCCGTCAATACGCCGCGCGGAAGCAACGCATGCATGCAATCGAGCTCGTTGAATTGATCGAGACCGGTCGATTGTGGGGTTGCGTTGCCGGCCAAGACATGGCCGACGCTTTCGCCAAAGCCGGCCCGCGAGCCGGCCAAGACCGCTCGACTACGCACGTCCAAGCGCAAATCCCCCACACGCCCCTTATGGGCGATCTTATCGCAAATGCAACTATATCGCGAGCTTCGGGTCAGCAAGCCGTGCAGGCAGGGGGCACGTCTCTAGATTGCGTGCAGGGTGAGGACGAGGTAAAGTTGCCGGTGAGGGAGCTGCCGGCCGTGAACCGCGCACAATTTGCTTTCGATGCCATTGTGGAGATCGAGCGCGCCCCGGACTCGGGCTCGCTGCTCGAAGCGATTCACCACGCCGCGTCGCAGTTCGGAATCACAGGCTTCTGCATCGCAGGCATACCGGCGCTCGATCCATTCGATGCGCTGTTGCACAATTGGCCGTCGGGCTGGGTCGAGCGCTATTTGGCGCAGGAATATATCCGATGCGATCCGGTGGTCAGGAAATTGAGACGCACCGACCAGCCATTCCTATGGTCTGAGGCGGCCTATGCGCGGGGCGACGCGCGCGCCGATCGCGTGATGAAGGAAGCCACAGAATTCCAGCTGAACGACGGTCTTTGCGTTCCGATTTACACGAACGCCGGCCATGCAGGCGTAAGCTTCGCCAGCGATCACATCGATCTGGCCCAGGAAGACCGGGCTGCCCTCCAGCTCATCGCGATTTACGCTTATTCGAAGGCGCGCGATATGTTGCGCCCCTGTGCGTCCGTTGAAGCGGAACCTCCCCACCTCACGAGACGCGAGCTGGAAATCCTCAAATATTGTGCCGACGGCGCCAACTCGCGAAAAATCAGCGACACGCTGTCGATTTCCCACGAAACCGTTCAGACCCACGTGGCGAACGCGGCCCGCAAGCTGAACGCTGCGAACCGCTGCGCGGCCGTGGCCTCGGCGCTTCGTCTTCGTTTGATCTCCTAAATATTGTCACGTCTACCGGAAAACCGGGATTCCCCTTCCGCCTAACTAATGGTCGATTTCCCCATATTCGATGGGGGAACCATGATCGAAGTTTTGACGGGCCTGCGTCCCGGCGAGCATCCGTGGCTCGAGCAGGCCTACCGGTTAAGGCATCGGGTTTTCGTGGAAGAACGTCATTGGGAAGAGTTGCGGCGCCCCGACGGCCGTGAGATCGACCAGTTCGACGGTCCCGGCGCCGTTCATCACTTGGCGATGCATCATGATGACGTTCTCGGCTATCAGCGCTTTGTCTCGACGCTCGGCCCGCATTTGCTCGGCGACGTGCATCCGCACCTGTGCGCCCGTCCTTATCCGAAAGGCCCGCACGTATGGGAATGGACGCGCTATTGTGTTGCGCCGTCGGCCCGCGGCAAACAAATGGCGGGAGATGTAGCGTCCGACCTGATGGCGGCCGCGCTCGAATGGGCCCTGCCGCTCGGCATCGGCGAATTCGTCCTCGAGTTCAATCCTATATGGATCAATCGATTTCTCGATCTTGGCTACACGGTTCGTCCTCTCGGGTTGCCTCAAATGATGTCGGGTGAGCCGGTGGTCGCCGTTCACATGAAGGCCACGCCGGCCACGCTCAAGGCCACGCGGGCCTCACGCCGGATATCGGGGTCTGTGCTGTCCGCGGCCGCACGCGCGAGCCTCGAGCCAAGTCCTCGTCGCGCCGGCGCACTTTCGTAATGAGAAGAGCCATGCGAAAAACGTCACGGCAAGCCGCACGCTCGGACGAGGAGGCCCGTCGATTGCTGGGTTATGTCGAAGAAATGACCGCGGAGCTTTCTGAAAAAACGGCCGAGCAGGGTTTCAAGACGCTGTCTTTTGTCTTGGAAATGGCGAGGCTGGAGGCATTCAAGGCGTTTTCCGATCTGTCCGATGGCGGATGAGATCTTCGGCCAGTTTTATGACCTGATGGCGTTTTTCCCGATCTTCGATCAGCATAAAGGCCCGGATGAGTCTCAGGCTCTCGGCGGTGAGCGCGCCTGCAGGCGGACTTTCATGGCGAAAGACCCCGAATAGCTCCTCGAGCGACGGCTTGCGTTGCATTTCGACCTCTTTGGCAACCCGATTAAAGGAACAAACGAACCAAGTGAGCAAATCCTTCGCGGCCGGCTGCTAACTTTAGCATGGTTACTACTTTAGCGCGAGTATAATTGTGGTGCCGCCCTCGCATACCGGCGCGCAAAGCCCGGGGCGCAGGGCCGCGCTTTTCGCCGGTGCAATTGGCGAGTCCGTCTCCCGGTGCTAGAAGCCGGCTTATGTCTTATTTCATGTCGCACTACGCGGTGACGGCCGCGGTCGTGGCGGTGGCGGTCGTGCTGCTGCTCGGGCTCGTCAACATGATGCGGGGCGGCTCGCCCAACCGCTCGCAGAAGCTGATGCGGCTGCGCGTGCTCCTGCAATTCGTCGCCATCATCGTCATCATGGCGACGATCTGGATGATGGGCCGCTGAGTCTGGTCCCGGCTGCGCGCCTACTTGGCGCCCGGCGGCATGGGCGCCGCGCGCATATACTCGACCTTTTCCTTTTTCATCCGGGCGTGGTGCTTTGCCGCCTTCTTCTTGGCGGCGTAGTCGACCGTCGCCGCCTTGGCCGAATGCGCGCCGGCGGCGCTCGCCGGCACGGGCAGCGTCAGCACTGCCGCAGCCAGGCCGATCGCGAGAAATCGCATGGTTGTCACCCCTTGTGGCTGAAACCGGATAAGATAGGGACGAAAGACTAGCCCCAATTCGGGGCGCAGGGCTAGCCGAGGCCACCATGGTCGTACTCAACCGCATTTATACCCGCACCGGCGATGACGGCACCACCGCGCTCGGCACCGGCGCCCGCCGCAAGAAATACGACCTGCGGGTGGAAGCCTACGGCACCGTCGACGAGGTCAACGCCGCCGTCGGTCTGGTTCGGCTGCACACCGATGGCGCGGCGCTCGATCCGGCGCTCGCCCGCATCCAGAACGACCTGTTCGACGTCTCCGCCGACCTGTGCCTGGCCGAGAAGGGTCCCGGCGGCGCGCGGCTGACCGTCACCGACGCCCAGGTGGCCTGGCTGGAGACCGAAATCGACCGCCTCAATGCCGATCTCGCGCCCCTGAAGTCCTTCATCCTGCCGGGCGGCAGCGCGGCCTCGGCCTATCTGCATCTCGCCCGCACCGTCTGCCGGCGCGCCGAGCGCATCATGGTCGCGCTCAAGGACAAGGAGGGAGTGTCGGAACCCTCGCTGCGCTACATGAACCGGCTGTCCGACTACCTGTTCGTCGCCGGCCGCTACGCCAACGACAAGGGCGGGCGCGACGTGCTGTGGGCGCCGGGGCAGAACCGCTAGGCGGCGGCGCGGCGGAAAAAATACCTTGACGTTCTTCCTATAGGATGATATGCCCAGAACGTCCCGCTCTCCGAGGGGCGTCTTCCGGAGACGTGCCGAAGACGGAGCGGCGGACGGCGGTTCTGGCGGAGATGCGCCAGCCGCGCGTTCGGGCCTTCAGGCGCGAAAGCGTTTAAAGGTCGATGCGGCGCCCGCGGGCGGGTTCGTAACCCGCACTCGGGCGGCGCCGGGGCTCCGCCCGGGACCACTATGGGTCCCTGCCAGGAGCTGGCTGACGGCGGGCCGCCCTGCTTGGCGGTCCGCGGGCAAAGCGCGGCCCGGCGCCGGAGTGAGAACGCCGCATGTGGAGCGCCGAGAGGCGGCTCTCCGCGATCGCAAGCGGGGAGGGCACGCCTCGAAAAGCGTGTCGAGCGGCTTCGCCAGCCGCTCAAGGAGCCTCGCAAGCTCCTGCGTTTCTCGGCGCTCCGCTCCCCTCGTGGGGAGCCGAGGAAGGAGACGACGGGCCTACCCGGGGCCTCGCAAAGAATAGGGGCGATGGCGCTTGCTTGCTTCATCCCTCCCCTGAAAGGGGAGGGTGGCTGCGACCCCCGACTTGTTCGGGGGGAGCAGCCGGGTGGGGTTTGCTCTCAGTGTCGCAACAGCCGGCCCCCACCCGGCTCGCCGCTGACGCGGCTCGCCACCCTCCCTCCGCCTTCGCACTCACGCGCTTCGGCGGACTCAAACCCGCCGAAGCTCGCCCTGCGAGCGGAGGCGGGCCGCAAGCGGGGGAGGGATAAGAAAGCGAGGATGGCGCTTGGCTTGCCGCGCCGACTTACTCGCCCACCCCCGCAACGTTGACCCCGCCTAGCCCCGCTATTAGGGTGCGCCGCACCAAATTCCGGGCCCGGAATCCGGGGAAAAGCGGCCCGAGGAGCGCATTCAGACCATGAAGATTCTGGTGCCCGTCAAACGGGTGGTCGACTTCAACGTCAAGATCCGCGTCAAGTCCGACGGCTCGGGGGTCGATCTCGCCAATATCAAGATGTCGATGAACCCGTTCGACGAGATCGCCGTCGAGGAGGCGATCCGTCTGAAGGAAGCCGGCAAGGCGACCGAGATCGTGGCGGTGTCGATCGGCCCGGCGCAGGCTTCCGAAACCATCCGCACCGCGCTCGCCATGGGCGCCGACCGCGGCATCCTTGTGAAGACCGACGCAACGGTCGAGCCGCTGGCGGTGGCGAAGATCTTGAAGGCCGTGGTCGAGGCCGAAAAGCCCGGCCTCGTCATCATGGGCAAGCAGGCGATCGACGACGACTCAAATCAGACCGGCCAGATGCTGGCGGCGCTGCTCGGCTGGTCGCAGGGCACCTTCGCCTCCAAACTCGTGCTCGACGGCGACGCCGTCACCGTCACGCGCGAGGTCGACGGCGGCCTGCAGACGGTGAAGCTGAAAGCCCCGGCCATCGTCACCACCGATCTGCGGCTGAACGAGCCGCGCTACGCCTCGCTGCCCAACATCATGAAGGCGAAGAAGAAGCCGATCGACGAGAAGACGCCGGAGGCCTACGGCGTCGACGTCAAGCCGCGGCTGCAGGTGGTGAAGACGGCGGAGCCGTCCGGCCGCAAGTCGGGGGTCAAGGTCGGCTCGGTCGCCGAGCTGGTGGCCAAGCTCAAGGACGAGGCGGGGGTGTTATGACCACGCTCCTTCTCGCCGAAGTCTTTCCGCTGTCATGCGCGGGCTTGACCCGCGCATCCCGCTTAGGGACGCATTGTGCCCGCCTAAGCGGGATGGCCGGGACAAGCCCGGCCATGACAACTGAAAATGCGGAGCATCGGCAATGACCACACTCCTCCTCGCCGAGCACGACAACAAGTCGCTCAAGGACTCAACCGCCAAGGCGCTCACCGCGGCGAAAGCGCTGGGCGGCGACGTGCACGTGCTGGTCGCCGGCAAGGACTGCAAGGCGGCCGCCGATGCCGCCGCCAAGCTCGACCGCGTCGGCAAGGTGCTGATCGCGGACGCCGGCGCTTACGAACACCAGCTCGCCGAGCCGCTGGCGGCGTTGATCGTGTCGCTCGCCGGCAATTACGACGCGATCGTTTCGCCCGCCACCACCAGCGGCAAGAACGTGATGCCGCGCGTCGCCGCGCTGCTCGACGTCATGCAGATTTCCGACATCACCAAGGTGATCGCGCCCGACACCTTCGAGCGGCCGATCTATGCCGGCAACGCCATCCAGACTGTGAAGTCGTCCGATGCCAAGAAGGTCATCACCGTGCGCACCTCGACCTTTCAGGCGAGCGGGCAGGGCGGCTCGGCGCCGGTGGAGAATGCCGCGCCGGCGGCCGATCCGGGCCTGTCCAATTTCGTCGGCGAGGAGCTGTCGAAATCCGACCGCCCCGAGTTGACCTCCGCCAAGATCATCATCTCCGGCGGCCGCGCCATGCAGAGCCGCGAGAACTTCACCAAGTACATCGAGCCGGTGGCCGACAAGCTCGGCGCCGCGGTCGGCGCCTCGCGCGCGGCGGTCGACGCCGGCTACGCGCCCAACGATTGGCAGGTCGGGCAGACCGGCAAGGTGGTGGCGCCCGAGCTGTACATCGCGGTCGGCATTTCCGGCGCCATCCAGCATCTCGCCGGCATGAAGGATTCCAAAGTGATCGTCGCCATCAACAAGGACGAGGAGGCGCCGATCTTCCAGGTCGCCGACTATGGGCTGGTCGCCGACCTTTATCAGGCGCTGCCGGAATTGGCGGCGGAACTGGGCAAGCTTGGCCGTTGACCACGCTTGCGAAAATGGGGAGATCGCCCGTGGTGCCGGCGGGCGGCAAAGCGTAGAACGGCACGGGGACAACAAAAGCGGAGCCGTCAACGGCAGCCGCGTCGGGATCGGGTCATGGCGGTTACTATCAAGAGTGTGGGGGTGATCGGCGCCGGGCAGATGGGCAACGGCATCGCCCATGTCTGCTCGCTGGCGGGCTATCCGGTCTTGCTGAACGACCTGTCGGGCGAGCGCGTGAAAGCCGCCATGGCGACCATCAACGGCAACATGGCGCGCCAGGTCGCGCGCAAGGCGATCACCGAAGATCAGAAGAAGAGTGCGCTCGCGCTGATCAAGCCGGCCGAGAAATACGACGCGCTGTCGGCGTGCGACCTGGTGATCGAGACCGCGACCGAAAAAGAAGAGGTCAAGCGCAAGATTTTTACGGAACTATGTGCCGGCCTGAAGCCGGAAGCCATCCTCGCCACCAACACCTCGTCGATCTCGATCACGCGGCTCGCCGCCTCCACCGACCGGCCCGAGCGCTTCATCGGCATTCATTTCATGAACCCGGTGCCGCGCATGGAGCTGGTCGAATTGATCCGCGGCATCGCCACCGACGACGCCACCTTCGAGGCCAGCAAGGCCTTCATCGGCAAGCTCGGCAAGATCATTGCGGTGTCGGAGGATTTTCCGGCCTTCATCGTCAACCGCATCCTGCTGCCGATGATCAACGAGGCGGTCTACACGCTGTACGAAGGCGTCGGCAATGTGGAGTCGATCGACACCGCCATGCGGCTGGGTGCGCACCATCCCATGGGCCCGCTCGAGCTCGCCGACTTCATCGGCCTCGATACCGTCTTGTCGGTGATGCAGGTGCTGTACGAGGGGCTGGCCGATTCGAAATACCGGCCGTGCCCGCTGCTGGTGAAATACGTCGAGGCCGGCTGGCTCGGCCGCAAGACGCAGCGCGGCTTCTACGACTACCGCGGCGAAAAGCCGGTGCCGACGCGCTGATTTTCGTGTCTCGGGCGCAGCGCAGCACGCGCACCACTCCGCTTACGCTTCGTGGTGCGCCATATCCGGGGTACGCGGAAATCAAGCCGCCGCCGGCTTCTCGACGAAATCCGCCATCTGCGCGTCGAGCGCGCGCTTAAACGCGGGCCGCGCCTCGCCGCGCAGGCGATAAGCGTCGAGCGTCGGGTGCTGCGCGATCAAATCGCAATGGCGCGGAATGCGCAGCACCGTGGTCATCAGCAGGTCGGCGACGGTGAAGCGGTCCTCCAAATAGTTGCGGCCGTCGAGCCGATCACTCAACGACTTGAGCCGGCTCTCCGCCTGCTGCAGCGCGCCCGGGCGGCGCTGCTTCGCCCAATCCTGATCGGCATGGAACAGATCGATCGCCGTCAGATGAGTGATATAGGGTTCGATCGAATTGAGCGCCGCGAACATCCAGGCGGTCGCGCGTGCGCGGGCCTTATCATCCGCCGGCATCAGCACATCCGACTTGCTGGCGATGTGCAGCAGGATGGCGCCCGACTCGAACAGCACCAGGCCGTCCTCCTCGTAGGAGGGCACTTGGCCGAACGGCTGCATGGCGCGATAGGTGGCCGACTTCTGATCCTCCGGACCGATCAATCGCGTCTCGTAGGGCAGGCCGACTTCTTCCAGCGCCCACCGCACGCGCAGATCGCGGACCAGGCCGCGGGCGAACTCCGGCGCCCAGCGGAACGCGCTTACTTTAATCATGTGTGTTCTCCACCCAATTCGGTTGCCTGGTTAGCCGCAGCAGTCGACCCTCGCTATCGGCGCAGGCTGGTATTCATCGTGCCGGCGCACCCAGGCCATGCTCCAGGGCAGGCTGGCCTCGTCGCGGCCTTTGGGCGCGAGATCGAGCATGTTGTAGGTGCCGACGATGATGTCGAGGCCGCGGGCATAGGTCGAATAGGCGTGAAACACCGCGCCGTTGTCCTTGATGAAGGTGGACAGGCCCGGTGCTTCCTCGCTCGGAAAGCTGCCCACGGCGTAATTGTAGTCGACCTTGCCGCTCGCCTTTTCCTCCGGCGTGAACGAGACGTGGAAATCGTGGTTGAAGTCGCTGCCGTTCGACGACACCCATTTGAACTTCCAGCCCATGCGCTTCTTGTAGGCCTCGATCTCAGCGAGCGGCGCGCGCGAGACCACGACGAACGACACGTCGCGCTGGGCGAGATGCGGGATCGCGCCGTCGAAATGATCCGCGAGGTAGGAGCAGCTCGGGCAGCCCTGCACCCAGCCGGGGCCGAGCATGAAGTGATAGATCATCAGCTGGCTCTTGCCGCCGAAGAGGTCCGCCAGCGTTTCCTTGCCGTCCGAGCCTTCGAATACGTAATCCTTCTCGATCTTGACCCAGGGCAATTGCCGCCGGGCGGCGCTCAGCGCGTCGCGCTGCCTGGTGAATTCCTTTTCCTGGGCAAGCAGCGCCTTGCGGGCGGCGAGCCATTCGTTCTGCGATACGACTGCGTGTTGCATGACGCTTCTCCGTTACGCATTCACCGGGGTGATCCAGCCGATGCCGGCGCCGCCCGGCTCGCGCAGGATGGCGATGCGGCCGATGCCCGGAATGTCGAAGATCGGCCGCATCAGCTTGGCGCCGGCGCCCTGCGCCTTCTTGACGCGCGCGTCGACGTCGTCGACGGCGAGATAGGACATCCAGCCTTCCGGCACGCCGTCGAATTGCGCGCCGCCGATCGGAAACAGCCCGCCGACCGACTCGTCGCCCATTTTCGCGACCCAATAGGTGCCGTCCACCATCGGCGTGGCGTCGAA
>Ga0335081_10013237_pt1 | contig 13340 bp, 12 predicted proteins | sample Lox_Sample_35_FD_206713 | JGI IMG/M metagenome (GOLD analysis project Ga0335081, IMG submission 206713) | Soil microbial communities from Loxahatchee National Wildlife Refuge, Florida, United States - Lox_Sample_3.5 | ecosystem: Environmental > Terrestrial > Soil > Wetlands | place: USA...
AAGCGTGCGTCGCGGGTGTCGTAGCGTGCCTGCACGTCCATCGTGCCGGGCCGGGTGGCCAGCAGATAAGCGAACTCCGCCGAGTTGGCCAACGCTTCGTTGATCGCCAGCACGACGTCAATGGTCCGCACCGGATCGAGGTCGAAGAACTGGTGCAGCCAGTGAGTGAATTCTTCCCGTGTGCGCGCGGCGGTTCCGGCGTCGGCGGTGATCCCGGCGCGCTCGAAGCGCTCAGCGTTTGCGACCTCGCCCGTAGACATGGAATCGATCATGGCGATTGCTGAGTACCCGTCAGGACGGGCTCCTACGCGTTGAGCGCTGCCAGCGCTTCGTCGAGTGTGGGGTACACCTGGACGATGTCTGCGATGCCGACCAGCTGGAGCGGGCGGCTGGTCGCCGGTCCGTCCGCGACGACGCAGAAACCGACGCTCGGGGCCGCGTCGTCGTGGACGGCGACGAGGACGCCCATTCCCGCCGACGCCAGGAACTCGACCGCCGAGAAGTCGACGACGAGTGCCACCGGATCCTTATCGAGAGCCGTGCGGATGGACTCTTCCAGCGCCGGAGCGCTGAGCATGTCGATGTCACCGGACGCCGACACGACGGCGGTACGGTCGACCCACCGTTCGGTGATCACGCAGTTCGGCGCCTGCGTGGGCACCGCCCCGCTGTCGGGGCCCACTTCACGTTGGTACTTCAACATTCACCTCTCGTCGCGTGCGCTTCTCGCGGGCGCGAAGCGCGCACTCATGTCGTGCTCGCGAGGCTGCGGGCTCAACCTGGCAAGGGCTGAAATTCGGACGCAATAGGACCAGGGTAGACCAGCTAGCGATCGGCCGTCAGAGCAAGCAGTGCGACGTCGTCGTCGGCCTGCAGTGTCCGCACCAGCGCGGCAAGTTCGTTGACGAGGTCGGCGGCCTGCAGGTTCGCCCGGTCCGCGACGAACGCGCACAACGTCTCCTCGCCAAAGCACTCGGCCCCGTCGGGCCGAGCCTCGGTGATCCCGTCGGTGTATAACAGCAAAGTCTGCCCACGGCGAAGCTGGACCGTGCACTGCTCGAATGTGGCGTCAGCAATCGCACCGACGAGCATGCCCCCGTCCGGCCGAACCCGCACGACCGTCCCCAGATCGGCGTCCAGCAGCAGGGCCGGCGGGTGACCGCCGGTGGCGAGCGTGACGTCGTAGGCATCTGTGCCTGCGCTGGGGGCCAGCAGGCCGAACAGCACCGTGCAGAATTTCTTCTCGTTGGGATCGCTGACCAGGACGGTGTTCAGCTCGGCAAGGCCGTCGGTCGGGTCGTCGTGATGCAACGCAGCCGCCCGCAGCGTGTAGCGGACCAGCGAGGTGACCGCGGCCGCTGCCGCGCCGTGTCCCTCGACGTCACCCAGGAAAAACGCCCAGCGCCGCCTGTCGAGCGCGAACACGTCATAGAAGTCACCGCCGACTCGCGCCGACGACGCGGGGTGATAGTGGGCGGCGAGCGACACGCCTGGAATGTTGGGCAACGACGGCGGCAGCAGCGAGCGCTGCAGAACGCCCGCGTAGTCCTCGATCGAGGCCCGATCCAGCCCGGCGGTGTCGCGAAGTACCCCATCGAAGCGGACCGTGGTCAGAGCCGAGAGCCGTAGCTCGAGCTCGTCCATCACGATCGCGGCCAGATCGCTCAGCGTCGCGATGTCGTCGCCGGTCGGGTTGTGCGGCTTGGTGTCGAGCACGTCGACGGTGCCGATCCGGTGACCGTCGGAGGTGAGGATCGGGGCGGCGGCATAGAACCGGATGCCCCATTGCCCGTGCACGAGCGGATTGCCAGCCGTGCGCGGGTCGATGAACGCGTCGCGCACGACGTACGGCCGGTCACCGAGGATGGCCGACGCGCACAGCCCGGCGTCGCGGTCAACCTGCGGCAGCCCATCGAACCCGCACGCGGCCTTGAACCAGATGCGGTCCCTGTCGACGATCGCGACCGTCGCCATCGGGGTGGCCAGGCAGCGCGCCGCTACCCGAGCGATGCGGTCGAACGCATCGTCGGCCGGGGTATCGAGGATGGCGTACCGCGCGACTGCGCGTAGCCGTTCGGATTCCACCTCGTCTGCCGACTGTGCAGACGCCTGCGTAATGGTCATTTCGCTTCCCAATGCTGTGAGGTCGCCTCGGCGTCCTCCGCACTGCTGGAAGGTGGCCGTCTAGACAGCCGTCGCCCGTCGCCGGATCCGGGCGAACGTCATCAACCCTACCCGTATCCGCGACGCCCCTGGCAGGGCCGGGGGAAACAGTCGGGGCGTGGATACCTTCTCGGCCGCCCGAGTAATAAACTAGAACACGTTTCAGTTCGCTGACCCGGCCCCAAAGGAGCAGGCATGCACACTCCGATATGCGACGAGCTCGGCATCGAGTTCCCGATCTTTGCCTTCACGCACTGCCGCGACGTCGTCGTCGCGGTGAGCAAGGCCGGTGGGTTCGGGGTGCTCGGGGCGGTCGGCTTCACGCCGGAACAGCTGGAGACCGAACTCGACTGGATCGACGAGCGCATCGGCGAGCACTCCTACGGAGTCGACATCGTGATCCCGAACAAGTACGAGGGCATGGACACGCAGATGTCCGCGGAAGAGCTCAAGAAGACGTTGCAGTCGATGGTGCCGCAGGAGCATCTGGATTTCGCGAAGAGGCTACTGGCCGAGCACGGTGTCCCGGTGGACGACAGCGGCGAGAACGCCCTGCAGCTGCTCGGCTGGACCGAGGCCACTGCGACGCCGCAGGTTGAGGTCGCCCTGCAGCACCCGAAGGTGACGCTCATCGCGAACGCGCTCGGCACCCCACCCCCCGACATGATCAAGCACATTCACGACAGCGGCCGCAAGGTGGCCGGACTGTGCGGCTCGCCTTCCCAGGCCCGCAAACACGCGGACGCGGGGATCGACATCGTCATCGCGCAGGGTGGCGAGGGTGGCGGGCACTGCGGCGAGGTCGGCTCGATCGTGCTGTGGCCTCAAGTGGTCAAGGAGGTTGCGCCGGTGCCGGTGCTGGCCGCGGGCGGCATCGGCAGCGGCTACCAGATCGCGGCGGCGTTGGCCATGGGCGCGCAGGGCGCGTGGACCGGCTCGCAGTGGCTGATGGTCGAGGAAGCCGCGAACACCCCGGTCCAGCAAGCGACGTACGCGAAGGCGAGCAGCCGTGACACGGTACGCAGCCGCTCGTTCACCGGCAAGCCGTGCCGAGTGCTGCGCAACGACTGGACCGACGCGTGGGAGCAATCGGGCAGCCCGGCACCGCTCGACATGCCGTTGCAGTACATGGTCTCCGGCATGGCGGTCGCCGCGACGCACAAATACCCCGACCAGACGATCGATGTGGCGTTCAACCCGATCGGTCAGGTCGTCGGACAGCTGAAAAAGGTCGAGAAGACTGCTGCGGTCATCGAGCGCTGGGTGCAGGAGTACCTCGACGCCACCAACACGCTCAACGAGCTGAACGCAGCCGCCGCCGTCTGACGACGGCTGCGCGCTCGTTTCGGCTGCCGGCTCGGCTCAGGGAAGCGCGGACAACGGCAGCAGGGCTGCGATCGGGTTCTGCGCCGGCGCCGAAGTCCCGGCGGGCACCGCTTCCACCGTGTTCGTGGCGGCGGCGGCCGGCTGGGCCGCCAGATTCGGCAGTAGCCCGCCGGGTAGCAGCCCGGCCAGGTTGGTCGGCACCTGCGGCAGCCCCGGGAAGTTCGGCAGGCCGAGTTGCCCCGTCGGAGCCGTCCCCGCCGCGTTGGTCACCGGGGCGGTGGCCGCCGGCTGGGGCAGCGTGATCGAAGCGGTGGCGCCGGGCGGCGGCGTCGCCTGCTGCGGCAAGTTGAGTGCGGCACTCGCCGTCGGCGCCGCCGGGGCACCGGTGAGGGCCGCGGGGGCACCGGTGAGGGCCGCCTCGGCGCTCTGGATCAGGCCAGTGACGGCCGACGCCGGCGAAGAAGCGAGTTGCTGCACGATGTTCAGACCCGGCAGGCCCGGGTTCGCGGGCGTGGCCGGGTCGGCCGACGCGGTGGCGCTCAGCGCCAGAGCGGCCGAACACAGCCCCGCGGCGGCAACCGCGCCGGCGACTAAGCGATTTGTGATCCCGAACATGGTTCTCCCATCCCTTGACTTGAGGTTCCTTTGACACCGAGGTCATTGAGGTATGGGCCCGAAGGTAGCGTGTTACTGCTGTTGCTCAAGCGACAGGTGGGACGTTTACGGAACCGTTGCCAAGGCGACGCGCTTCGTAGACCGGCCACCCGACGCTTCACGGAAAGCCGGTCTGCCGCGATGATTCCAGTCGTGGCGCCGTTGTTCACCGCCTCCGGCGGGTTTCTGCTTGCCGTCTTGTGGATGGATCTGATCTTCGACGTCCAGGTGCTGGCCCAGCGCGACTCGGGCGACGAACTGCCCGAACCGGTGCTGGCTTCGATCGCCGGCTACTACCACCGCGCGACGACCACCTCACGGCCGATGAGCCTGCTGATCGTTTCGGTGATGCTGGTCTTGTTGGGCGCGTTGGTGTTCGGCGCGGTGCGCGGCCGGGACCCGCTGTGGCTGCTGGTCGTCTCGGCGCTGCTGGCCGGTGGTCCGATCGTGCTGGCGCTGACACGCACGGTGCCCAACGCGGTTCGGCTCGGCAACCGGATGGACAACCCCGCGGGCCAAACACGGCTCGCACGGTCCATCTGCCATGACCATTTTTTGTGCCTTGCGTGCCTTTCCGTGTTCGTCGTCATGTGGGTCTACAACGGGGCGTCGCGGGTCTGAACCCGCAGGCGTCCACCGACGTCCGCCGGCGTTCGCCGAAAATTCCGGCTGAAACGCTCCGCCAATACACGGAAAGACGTGCGACTAGTGCTTCTATGCACTCAGACACGCAAAACGGCACGGCGGAGGACAGCCACAGTGACCGGATCTTCATCACAGCAGCAGGCGGAAAAGCGACGGCGCTCGAGTTCGAAGTTCCGGATCCTCTGCGCGGCCGCCGCGGTGTTGGCGGCGTTGACCGTCACCGCCGCGATCATGGGAAAATCGTTCACCAACAAACTGGCGCCGGCGCACGCGCAACCGTCGGCCGCCCCGAGCGCCTCAGCGGCGGCCCAGCCAGCCCAGCCGGCCCAGTCGGCGAGCCCATTTCCAACGGACGACCTGGGCTTCGTCAATTCGGCTGCCCGATGCGACGGAACCCAGACCGCCATGGCCATCGGCCGAACCCAGCGCTCACTCGTGGTGATCTGCGTCAACCAGCACGGCAACTACGAGTATCGCGGCGTTCGCATCAGCGACCAGACCCCCTTGACGGTGCCGGCCGAAACGACGAGCCGCGGCGCATTCGTTGCGGAGAACGAGGGTGTCACCTACACGGTCTCGTCCACTCAGCTGCTGGTCACCTCCGGTAACACCGTCATCAATCGAGAACCCATGATCGAGTACCAGCAGCCGCACTCGTCTGCGACTGCGACCGGTGCGGCGCCCATGACATCCGCACCGACATCCGCACCGGCTCCTTAGGGTAATCGGCTATTGGTCTGACCACTTGACCTCTGGCCTGTTGTCGGCCAGCCTTAAGGCATGGCGCTGCAGCCGGTGAATCGCCGATCGGTGCCTGAGCACGTCTTCGAGCAGATCGTCGCCGAGGTGCTCAGCGGCGGGATGCAACCCGGCGAGCCGCTGCCCAGTGAGCGCCGACTCGCCGAGGTGCTCGGCGTGTCGCGCCCCGCCGTGCGTGAAGCGCTCAACCGCCTCACGGCCGCCGGGCTGGTCGAGGTACGGCAGGGCGACGCCACGACCGTGCGCGATTTCCGCCGGCACGCCGGCTTGGACCTGCTCCCCCGCCTATTGTTGCGCAACGGGGCGATCGACGTTTCGGTGGCCAGAAGCATCCTGGAGACCCGGCTGCACAACGGACCGAAGGTGGCCGAGCTGGCGGCCGAACGACGGCCCGCGCACCTGGCCGAACGGCTCGACGACTCGGTACGCCAACTGGAGGCCGAAGACGACCCAATCGAGCGGCAGCGTGTTGCGCTCACGTTCTGGGACCACGTCGTCGACGGAGCCGACTCGATCGCGTTCCGGTTGATGTACAACACGCTTCGCGCCACCTATGAGCCGGCGTTGGCCGCACTGGCCACCCTGATGGCCGCCGAAGTCGGTCGTGCCGAGGCCTATCGAAAACTGGCCGATGCGATCACCGCGGGCGATCCGCCCGGGGCCCGGCAGGCCGCTTTAGACCTGCTCGAACCGGCGACCACGGCGATGATCGCGGCGATCACCAGCCTGGAGGAGCACCGGTGAGCATCTTTGCCGCCCGGCCCGTCCGCAAGGGTTTCACGCTGTGGGATGCCCGGCGCGAATTCTGGCGGCATCCCTCGCCGTGGCTGATCGGCATCACCTTGGTGGTGGCGTCAGCGGCGCGAATCGCCGCGGGTGACTGGCAGATCACCGACACGCTGGTGGTGGGCGTGATGGTGGCCGCCTTCCCGTTCTTCGAGTGGGTGATCCACGTGTGCATCCTGCACTGGCGGCCACGCCGCGTCGGCGGTCTGACCATCGAGCCGCTGCTTGCGCGTAAGCACCGCGAACACCACGTCGACCCGCGGAATGTGCCGTTGATCTTCATTCCATGGCGGGCCCTACTGTGGGTATTGCCGCTTGCCGTCGGCATCGCGCTGCTGGCTTTCCCCCGGCTCGGGCTCGGCCTGACCTATCTGGTGTTCATCACCGTGCTCGGCCTCTGCTACGAGTGGTGCCACTACCTCATCCACAGCGACTACAAACCGAAAACCGCGGTCTACTGGGCTATCTGGCGCAATCACCGCCAATACCACTACAAGAACGAGCACTACTGGTTCACTGTCACCAGCTCAGGCACCGCCGATCGGGTGCTGCGCACCTATCCGGATCCGGCCACGGTCCGCACCTCACCGACGGCGAAGAACCTGCACGGCGGCCTCGCAGCCGGGTGACGAGCTTGGGCGATCGCCCGGCGACGCTTCGGTGACCGTGGGATCGTCGACGCCATGACGCCAGCGCGGCGGACCGACGCTGAACGCACGGTGTTCGGCCACCCGATCGGCTTGGCGAATCTATTCGGAGTCGAACTGTGGGAACGATTCTCGTTCTACGGGATGCTCACCATCCTGGGTTATTACCTCTACTACTCGGTCACCGAAGGTGGGCTGGGTCTGCCACAGAGCACCGCTACCGGCATCGTCGGCGCATACGGCGGACTGGTCTACCTGTCGACCGTTTTCGGCGGGTGGATCGGCGACCGGCTGCTCGGCATGGAGCGCACCGTGTTCTACGGCGGCGTCGTGGTGATGGCCGGACATGTCGCGTTGGCCATCCTGGCGGGTCTGGCCGGCGTGGGTGTCGGCCTGGTGCTGGTGGCGCTGGGCTCAGGTGCCTTGAAGGCCAACGCATCCTCGCTGCTCGGCACCCTCTACGACAAGCGTGATCCGCGGGCCGACGGCGGCTTCGCGCTGTTCTACCTGGGCGTCAACCTCGGGGCGTTCATCGGCCCGCTCGTCACCGGCCTCCTGCAGACAAACGTCGGCTTCCATTACGGATTCGGCGCGGCGGCGATCGGCATGGCGCTGGGCCTCGCACAGTACGCCCTGTTCCGGCGCAACCTCGGCGACCATGGCCGAAACGTCCCGAATCCCCTGCCGCGCAACGCTCTTCGCGTTGTGCTCGGAATCGTCGTGGTGGTGGCGCTGGCCGTCGCCGCGGTGCTGACCAGCGGGCTGGTGAAGCTGGCCAACCTGTCACAGGCCACGACCGGCGTCATCGTCGTCGCGTCGGCGCTCTACTTCGTCGCAATGCTGACCAGTGCCAAGGTGACCGCGGTCGAACGCAGCCGCGTACGCGCGTTCATCCCCCTGTTCATGGCGAATGCCGTCTTCTGGTCGTTGTTCCAACAGATCTTCACCGTGCTCGCGGTGTACTCGGACAAGCGGATCAACTGGTCGATCTTCGGCTGGACCGCGCCGTCGAACTGGATCGGCTCGGCGGAACCGGTCTGGATCATCGCCCTCTCACCCGTTTTCGCGATCCTGTGGACGCGGCTGGGCGATCGGGCCCCCACCACGCCGCGCAAGTTCGCCTACGGCGTGATCGGCATGGGCTTCGCATTTCTGCTGTTCCTGCCGATGTCGGGCACTACGGGCAAGGCCGTCCCCGCGCTGCCGGTGCTCGGCATCATGGCGGTGTTCGCGGTCTCGGAGTTGACGATCTCGCCGATCGGACTCGCGGTGACCACCAAGCTCGCGCCGGAGGTTTTCCGGGCGCAGATGATGGCGCTGTATTTCTTCTCGGTCGGGATCGGCACGGCGATGTCCGGTGTCCTGGCCCGCCATTACTCTCCGCGCCACGAGTTCGCCTACTTCGGCAGGATGGGGCTGGGGCGGCGGCCCAGGATGGGGCTGGGGCGGCGTCGGCGCCTGTGGCAGCGTCGGCTGGGTCTCAGGCTGCATCGGATAGCCAACAAGTCGGCTTGTCTTAGCCGATGGCCTTGTCTTGCGGCAAGGCGGCTGACTTCACCGTGCCTATCCGGAGGCCTATCCGGAGGCTTTATCTCGAGGGCTAATCCCGAGCTCGTTCGAGTGACCGGTTTCGCTATGCTATGCGTCTGTGGGTCATGGGCGGCGATTTGAGCGCGTAACGAGCGCCCCGTCGGTGTGAGTGGCCCCGTCGAGGAACCTGACCGTTGTGCCGCCGTTCTCGACAACAAACCGGTAAACGATGCGTCCGGCCGTCGGGAGTCATCGATAGGGTTATGACATGGGCATCAGGACCACGTGATGAAGTTCGGTGGGGGAGTCTGACTCAAGAGGTCGACAACAGCCTGAACGAATCGATGTTCGCTGACCCGTTGAACGGGTTCGACGGCATCAAGCACTGGGCGTTGACGCTCATGCCGCTTGCCCAGCTCTTGCAGGAGCCACGGACCGAGGCCAGGACCGTGGCTCTGCGATGCATTTTGGTGAATAGCGCGCCGTAGCCGTGCTCCTCGGTCGTCGCCTGCTCGGCCGGCTGCGCCGGATGCCGCAGGACACGGTCTTGGGGTACGGCCGCGAGTGCTTCAGCAGGCGAACTGTGGCCTTCTCGGCGTCCCGTGTGCGGCCCTGGGTCAGCAGCCAATGCGGGCTGTCGGTGATGAAGAGGCGTCCGATAAGGACCAGGATGGCCGGCACGATGGCGGCCGCGTACATCCACCGCCACGCGGCCACATCGGGGTTCTCATACAGGATGGCGAAGCCCACGGCCGTGCCGAACAGCGCCCCGATGGCCTGGAAAGCGAAGGCGCTCAACACCAACCGCCCGCGGACCGAAGTTGGGATGCTCTCCGAGATGACTATGTGCGCCGTCGGGTTATCGCAGCCCAACGCCACCCCGGCGCCGAACAGGAAAATCACCAACGTGACGAAGTTCGGCGAGAAGGTCAGCGCCACCACGAAGCAGATGAAGATGATCATCTCCACGACGAACATCTGTTTGCGGCCGAACCGATCCGCCAAACCGCCCAGCGCGCTAGGCCCGACCAAGATGCCGGCGAGCGACGCCGCGGTGACGAAGCCCTTGTCCGGGGCCTTCAAAGCGAATTCGATCGAGATCAGCGGCAGGGCAACCCCCGGTCATGAATACGACGATGCCCTCGAAGAACTTACCCGCGCACGCCAGCGCCCAGATCCGCAGCTGCATACCGGTCATCGGCGTCAAACCGACGTTGGTTCCGTCCGCCCAGGCGGGTCTCTCGTCGATGTATTCCTGGACAGTCTTCGGTGCGACCGGCGGGGGGCTCGGGGAATCACTATCAGGCATAGCATCTTCTCCGCGTCGGGCCCCGACAGCGTGAGATCCACGTTGTCGAGATCCCCACCGGGCGCGGTCACACCCGGTGGCGGTGTCCCAACACTCGTCCCACAGATCGGCACACTCGACCCATCGGCGTTGACAGTTAACTCGTCGACAGTTAACTCACGGGAAACTGTCAGTTCTCTGCGTCGGGGCAGATGGAATTTGGTCGGTTGACTGGCAAAGAGCAATATTCGAAACATGCGGTGTTTGTCGGAATCTCTAGTCGGCTGACTGGTGCTGTACCTGCTTGCTGGCCGGTTGCCGATACAGCAAAGCCCCGCCAACCTCCAACCATACGGAGGAGGGCGCGCCACCCATCTCGAGGACGCCCTCGCCTCGCTCGAGCTCGGCCCGGAGGAGGGCGCGCGGCTGGAGGCGCCATACGTCCCGCACACGGTGGTGGGTCCGAAGTGACCTCAGGTGTCGAGGTGCTCGCCGAAGGCGGTCGGCTCACGCGTGAAGAGGTACGTCGCCCAGTTCAGCTTGGTGACCGTGCCGTCGGCCGCCCGGGTCACCCGCAGCTGCTCGCCGCGCTCCCGCCCGGAGACCGTGCGGTAGACGTCATCGGAGATCTTCTCGAACACTGACGGCGGAAGCTCGGCGGCCGCCGGCTCGTCGATACGTGCCTGGAGCCGGCCCTTCTCCACCACAAACACGAAGGGATAGCCCTCGGAGAACCAGCGACCGAGGATGCCGCGCAGCTCGTCGGGCACCTCGGCGCCGGCCCGCCACGGCTCGTCCTCCACCGGGTCGTGCTCGACCACGTGGTCGGCCAGCTCGATCGCCAGCGCGTCGGGCGCCGGCGTGACCGTGGCGTTCATCAGCGCGATGCCACCCGTGCCCGACTTGCGGTGGGTGAAGACGCCGGTTTTGTGGCCGGGCATCGCGCCGGCGTGCCCGACCCAGGTACGGCCGGTGGCCGAGCGGATGAGGAACAAGCCCAGCCCCATCGCGCCGGTCCAGATTTCGGTGTCGAGCAGGATCTGGGGCTGGCACATCTCCTCCATCGTGTCGGGGGAGAGCAGCTCCGAGGGCGGGTCGGCCACGAACGCCGACCAGCGGGCCAGGTCGGCGGCCGTGCTGGCCAGGCCGCCGCACGGCGCCATCGCCTTGAGGTCCATGACCGGCTCCACCCGCGGGACATCGTCGTACGGCGCGACGTAGTACCCCGTCGCGCGGAGCCCGTCATCGAACCCCACCGTGGTACGCCGCAGCTCCAGCGGCTCGAGCAGCCGGGTACGCAGCGACTCCTCCCAGGGCCGCCCGTCGAGCTCCTCGACCAGCTGGCCGAGCATCGCGTAGACGACGTTGGAGTAGTGCCAGCGCGCGTGGGGCTTCAGGACCCGTTCGACGTCGTCGAAGTCGCGCCGGAGCTCCTTGGCGTCCGGCTGCTCCAGCGTCTCCCAGACGTCACCAAGGGGCTCGCGGGCCATCCCCGAGACGTGGGCGAGGCACTGCCGGACGGTGATCGGGTGGGTCACTTCCGGGACGTGGTCGCCGAGCAGGTCGTCGAGGGTGAGCCGCCCCTCGTCGCGCAGCTGCATGACCATCACCGCGATGAAGGTCTTGGTGTTGGAGCCGACCAGGAACTGGTCGTCCGGCCCGGGCGCGCGGTCGCCGTCCAGGTCCGCGACGCCGATCCCGTCGCCCCAGGCGAGCTCGCCCCCGCGGCACACCGCGGCATAGAGACCCGGGACCCGTCCCTCGCGCTGCTTGCCGAGAGCGATGCGTAGCAGGGACCGGGTCGTGGTGTCCAGGAGTGGGCTCATGGCCCGAATCTAGCGTCTAGCGCTGTTCTTGACAGTCGTCTGAGATGCGAGAGAGGTCCCTGCCATGCCCTGCTGGGTCGGATCGTCGGGTTTGCCGTCCAGCGCTGTTAGTGATGAGCGCTTGCTCCCTGGCCGGATGGCATCGATGGGCGCTGCTCTCGCCGCACGCGGTGGGGAGGCGTTTGACGCTGAGCCTCGCCGCTCGTCGGTGCGCTGAATTGTGTTGCGATCCAGCCACTCCAACACATCCGACCAGCGGCACAGAACCCGACTGCCGCGCTCGATGAACTTCGGGCCGGTTCCCTTGTAGCGACTCCCGGCAAGCGCAGTGGTCGTGGTGCGAAGATACTCGGCTACTTCGACATGCGTCGCCACCTGGCGGGAGTTGATTCGACACGTGCATCACACAGAACCAGGTGTGCATGAAACCCGGGATGCTCCAGTTGGTTGGTGTTAGCACGAAGTACGAGGCCGACGTTGGGGCACTCCACACTTCCACACGGCCATGGGCAGGTGCACACTTGTGGCATGGAGGTACGTGAGCTCACCGCCGTCGCGCTGACCGCAGCGCCCCTGCCCCCGCCGCGGTGCCTGCACCGGGCCCAGGCGTCGACGTCACCGCGGCTGGCGTGATCGTGCACGCCGGCGGGCCTGAGCCCGAGCCGCGCCGCCTGCTGAACGGCCTCTCGGACGTACGCGCGTTCTTTCACACCAACGCCGTGCCGCTGTACTTCATCTCGCCGACCCCGTTCAACCTGCTAGGCATCGACCGCTGGGTACAAAACTTCTTCTACCTGACGTACTTTGACTCTTTTGAGGGCACACATTCGCGCGTGTTCGTGCCCCGGCGGCGCGACCGCATTGATTTCGGGTGCATGGGGGATGTGTGCAACCACCTCCTGCGTGATCCCGAGACACTCGAGTTCATCGCGCGACGAGGGCCCGGTGGCAAGGCCTGCTTCGTGATGCTTGACGAGGAGACCCAGGCCCTCGCGCGCCAGGCGGGGCTCGAGGTCATGCACCCCCCGGCGGAGCTGCGCCATCGCCTGGGCTCCAAGATCGTCATGACGCGCCTAGCCGACGAAGCGGGCGTGCCGAGCGTGCCTCACGTGGTCGGGCGGGTCGGCTCCTACGACGAGCTGCTGGCGCTCGCGCAGGGCGCCGGGCTGGGAGATGACCTCGTCGTCGAGGCCGCTTATGGCGATGCCGGCTCGGGGACGTTCTTTGTGCGCGGCCAGCGCGACTGGGAGCATTGCGCCGGTGACCTGGTCGAGCAGGAACTCAAAGTCATGAAGCGCATCCGCAATGTCGAGGTGTGCCTCGAGGGCACCGTGACCCGCCACGGCACCGCGGTCGGCCCCGCGATGACGAGTCTCGTCGGTTACCCGGAGCTGACTCCGCGCAAGGGCGGCTGGTGCGGCAATGACATCTGGCGCGAGGTGCTGCCGCCCGCACAGACGCACGCCGCGCGAGAGATGGTGGGAAAGCTGGGCGACGTCCTGCGCCGCGAGGGGTACCGCGGCTACTTCGAGGTGGACCTGTTGCACGACCTGGACTCCGACGAGCTCTACCTCGGCGAGGTGAACCCGCGCCTGAGCGGCGCGAGCCCGATGACGAACTTGACCACCGAGGCCTACGCCGACATGCCGCTGTTCCTCTTCCACCTGCTCGAGTACATGGACGTGGAGTACGAGCTCGACATCGACGAGATCAACT
>Ga0335081_10013239_pt1 | contig 13339 bp, 12 predicted proteins | sample Lox_Sample_35_FD_206713 | JGI IMG/M metagenome (GOLD analysis project Ga0335081, IMG submission 206713) | Soil microbial communities from Loxahatchee National Wildlife Refuge, Florida, United States - Lox_Sample_3.5 | ecosystem: Environmental > Terrestrial > Soil > Wetlands | place: USA...
GGGCTTCGAGCCTGCGGGCGGCGGCTTCGCCGAGTACGTGCGGGTGATGGATTGGATCGTGCGCGGCGGGCTGGTAGCGATACCCGACGATGTGTCTTACGAGCAGGCGTCCTTCATCGAACCGGTGAACACCTGCCTGAAGGGAATCGAGACCCTGCGCCTGGAGCCGGGCGAGACCGTGCTGGTGATGGGACAGGGGCCGATAGGACTGATACTGGCGTACCTGGCCCAGCGCGCCGGCGCACGGGTGATTACTTCCGATTTGTACGCCCAGCGGCTTACAATAAGTAAGTCGCTCGGTATGGCCGAGACCATTGATGCATCGCGCAGCGAGACGGTTCGAGTTGCGCGTGAGCTGACCGAGGGACGCGGGGCTGATGCCGTCATTCTGGCGGTAGCCGCCAACCAGCTCGTCCGTCCCGCCCTGGAGGCAACGCGACCCGGCGGCAGAACGATGTTGTTCGCGCAGACGGTGCGTGGAGAAGTGGACATTGACCCAGCCGCAATCTGCGTGGATGAAAAGTCTTTACTGGGATCCTATAGCGCCTCGGTAGACCTGCAGGAAGAGTCGGTGCGGTTCGTGTTAAGCCACGAGATGGATTTGACGCGGCTCATCACGCACCGTTTTCCGCTATCGCGGGCGGTGGAGGCCTTGCAACTGGCCGCCAACCCGCGCGCGGATTCGTTGAAAGTCGTAATTCAACCCTCTTTGGAGGGCTGGGAAGGAAAGACGTGAACGGAAACATGACCGCTGCCGTCCTCTATGGCAAAGAGGACGTGAAGATCGAGAAAGTCCCGATCCCGCGCTTGGGTGAGGGAGAAGTTCTGATCAAAGTGCAGGTGGCGCTCACCTGCGGTACCGACCTGAAGGTGTACCAGCGCGGCTACCACGCGCGCATGATCGTGCCTCCGGCCCTGTTCGGCCACGAGCTGGCAGGAGTCGTCGAGGAAGTGGGGCCGAACGTCCGCTGGTTCCGCAAGGGCATGCGGGTGGTGGCGTTGAACTCCGCCCCGTGCCAGATGTGCTTCTACTGCTCGAAGCACCAGGAAAATCTCTGCGAAGACCTGCTGTTCAACAACGGGGCCTACGCCGAATACATCCGCATCCCGCGCCGCATCGTCGAGACCAACATGCTGGCCATCCCTGGCCACGTCAGCTTTGAAGAAGCCGCCATGGTTGAGCCGCTGGCCTGCGTGATGCGCGGACTGCACGAGACCGGAGTGGAGATCGGCGATACGGTCACCATTATCGGCGGCGGGCCCATCGGCTTGATGTTCGTGCAGGTGGCCAAGCTGGCCGGCTGCAACGTGATCGCGGTGGTGAAGCGGGAGTCGCAGGGCTCGGCGGCCAAACGCTTTGGGGCCGACGAGATTGTGCTGACGGGCAGTGGAGACGTAGTGCAGGGCGTGCGCGCGCTCACTCCCGACCAGCGCGGCGCCGACGTGGCCATTGAGGCGGTGGGCCGTCCTGAGGCCTGGCAGTGGGCAGTGGACATGGTGCGCAAAGGTGGCACCGTCAACTTTTTCGGCGGGTGCGCCAGCGGAACCAAAGTCCCGCTCGATACCAGCCGGCTGCATTATTCAGAGATCACGCTGAAGGCGACCTTCCATCACACGCCTGAGGGGGTGCGCAAGGCGTTTGCGCTGATCGTGGAGCGCAAGATCCGCGGCACCGACTACATCACCGGGGAAGCGCCGCTCTCGCGGTTGCAGCAGGTGCTGCGCCACATGCTGAACCGCAACGGGGACATCAAGACGGCCATCATCCCCGGACACTAGGCGGCGGATTGAGCCGAGTCTCATGTCGACGCTAGCCAGCCATAGTTCCGGCAGCGTGGAAGCCGCTGCGCGATCCGGCGGCTGGGAGCGGCTGCCGGCGGAATACGCCATCCCCGATAAAGCGCCGTCTCTCGAAGAAGCGCAGGCGTACTGCGAGCGCCTGGCGCGAACTCACTACGAGAACTTTTCCGTCGCCACCTGGTTTCTGCCCAGGCGCCTGCGCCCGCACTTCTATTCCGTCTATGCCTATTGCCGCATCTCGGACGATCTTGGAGATGAGGTCGGCGACGCGCAGCAGGCGCTGGCGCTGCTCGATGAGTGGGAGCGCGAGTTGGAAGCGTGCTATGCGGGAGAGCCGCGCCATCCCGTATTCATCGCGTTGCGCGAGACCGTTCGCGCGTGCCAGATCCCGCAACACGAGTTCGCAGACCTGCTGAAGGCCTTCCGCCAGGACCAGACAGTCCATCGCTATGAGACTTTCGACGATGTCCTTGGCTACTGCCGCTACTCGGCGAATCCGGTGGGCCACCTTGTGCTCTACGTCTGCGGATATGGCGATGCGGAGCGACAGCAACTTTCCGATTTCACGTGCACAGCCCTGCAACTGGCAAACTTCTGGCAGGACGTGAGCGTCGATTGGCAGAAGGGTCGCATTTACCTCCCGCTCGAAGACATGCGGCGTTTTGGGGTGAGTGAGCGCGAGATCGCCGAGCGGCGGCCGACGCTGGAGTTCCTGAAACTGATGAAGTTTGAAGTGGGGCGGGCGCGGGAGTGGTTCGAGCGCGGATTGCCGCTGGCCCGCCTTGTGAATCGCGAGCTGGCCACTGACATTGAGTTGTTCAGCCGTGGCGGGCAGGAAATCCTGCACGCCATCGAGCGGCAAGGCTATGACGTGTTGCGCCAGCGTCCGGTGATTTCCAGGGCGGCAAAGCTCTGGCTGGTGGCCAGGGCGGCGGCGAATCGATTCATCGGGTGATCTGCTTGCATGAATTCGCAGCTCGCAGCAGCGTACGCAGTTTGCCGGCACATCACGCGCTCGGCGGCGCGGAATTTTTACTATGGATTTTTGGTCCTGCCGCGGGCCCGCCGCAACGCGCTGAGCGCCGTATACGCCTTCATGCGCCACTCCGACGATCTTTCCGACGCTCCCGGTCTCACCCGCCGCGAGCGCGAGGACAAGCTGACCGAGTGGCGCAACGCGCTGCACCGGGTCGTGGAAGGCGAACCCACGGACGATCCAGTGCTGCTGGCGGTGGCTGATGCGCAGCGCCGCTTCAAGATTCCCATCGAGCTCTTCGACCGCCTGGTCGAGGGAACGGCGATGGACCTTCCCCCGCAGCCGGGCGCAGGTATCCGCTATCAAACGTTCGATGATCTTCGCCGCTACTGCTACCACGTAGCCTCTGTAGTGGGGCTGATCTGTATCAGGATCTTCGGCTACCGGGATCCGTCAGCGGAGGCGCTGGCGGAGAAATGCGGGCTGGCCTTTCAGCTTACCAACATCATTCGCGATGTGAAGGAGGACGCCGGCCTGGGGCGCGTCTACCTGCCGCAGGAGGACTTGGAACGCTTTGGGCGTACTGCCGCGGATCTTGACCCCACCCTGCTGAAGAACGGTTTTGACGCTGCCGGATTCCGGCCGGTGCTGGAATTTGAGGCCAAGCGAGCGCGCGAACTCTACAGCGCCGCCGATCAACTATTGCCGCTGATCGACGAGGAAAGCCGCCCGGCGCTGTGGGTGCTGGTTGAGATCTATCGGCGCTTGTTGGAGAAGATAGCGGAGCGTGGCTACGATGTCTTCGGCGAGAAGATCAGGCTGAGTCGGCGGGAGAAGCTGAGCGTGCTGGCCCGCGGTTTCTGGCGGCGGGTGACGTGAGCTCTGAGCACGTCGCCATCGCGGGCGGAGGGCTGGCCGGTCTGGCTGCGGGATGCGCCCTCGCCGACGCCGGCTTTCGCATCACCCTCATCGAGAAGCGGTCGTTTGTCGGGGGGCGTGCCTCGTCCTACGAGCATCCCGGCACCGGCGAGGTGGTGGATAACTGCCAGCACGTTCTGCTGGGCTGCTGCACCAATCTGATCGACTTCTATCAGCGAACTGGAGTCGCAGACAAGGTACGCTGGTACGACCGTCTGACGTTCATCGAGCCCGGCGGCAGGCGCTCCGAAATTTCGCCTTCGTGGCTGCCACCGCCCTTTCACGCTGCGCCGTCATTCCTGAAAGCCAGTTCTCTCAGCCTCGCCGACAAGTTTGCGATCGCGCAAGCCATGATGACCATTGCCTATCAGCCGCTACAAGATACTGGCGAAAACTTCATGCAATGGTTGAAGCAACATGGGCAGACGGTGCGCGCCATCGAGCGCTTCTGGAAGGTGGTGCTGGTGAGCGCTCTCAATGAAGACTTGGAGCGCATGTCCGTGCACTATGCAGCGCAGGTATTTCGCGAGTCGTTCCTGAAATCGCGCGAGGGCGGGCGCATGGGCGTGCCGCGGGTTCCCCTGACGGAGTTGTACGGCGCCGCGGTGGAGTACATCCGCGCGCGCGGCGGCGAGGTGCGATTGCGGGCCTCGGCGGAGTCATTCCGCGCCGAAGCAGGGGAAGTTCGTTTGTGCGTTAACGGCCAGGAGTTGCCGTGCGACTTCGCCGTTCTGGCCGTGCCCTTTGACGTGCTTGGCCGCCTGCTGCCTCAGAGCGAAGCCGCTCGGCCGCTTTCTGAGATGATTGCGCGCTTCGAAACCTCGCCCATCACCGGTATCCATCTTTGGTTCGACCGTGACATCACCGATCTGGATCACGCTGTGCTGCTCGACCGGACGATCCAGTGGATGTTTCACAAATCGCGCCTGCTCGGGCGCGGTGGACCGAGCTACGTCGAGCTGGTGGTGAGTTCGTCGAAGACGCTCGTAGAGAAGCCACGCGGGGAGATCATCGAGATGGCACTGCGCGAATTGGGCGAGTTCTTTCCCGTCGCGCGCGAGGCGAAGCTGCTGAAGGCGACTGTCATCAAGGAAGTTCATGCCACCTACTCGGCGCTTCCCGGCTCGGATTCCTACCGGCCGCCAGCGGGTACGGGCTGGCCCCGCGTTTTCCTGGCCGGCGATTGGACGCGTTCGGGATGGCCCGCCACCATGGAGGGCGCCGTCCGCAGCGGATACCTGGCGGCAGAAGCCGTGGCGCAATTGGCAGGAAAGCGCGCAAAGTTCCTGATGGGAGATTTGCCGGCGAAGGGGCTGATGAGGATAGGGGCTTGGTGATGAGCCTGGCAACCTTGAAACTGCGACGTCGGTGTTAACATGAGGCGCAGCAAACGGGGGGCAGATGGCGAAGGTCGTCCTGATTAATCCATCCATGTCCACCGCCGGGTACAGTTTCATTACTCCGCGGTGGCTTTTTGTGATCGCGCAATCAACTCCGGTCGACCTCGTCGGTGATCCTATCCTCGTCGATGAGTCCATAGAAAAATTCAACCCCGATATCGTTGGTCCCGGTGACATTGTCGGCATCGGCATCAGCAGCGGCAATTGCATTCCCGGCTACCGGGCCTTGCGGGCAGCAAAGGCGAAGGGCGCCACCGTGATTATGGGCGGCATTCACGCCACCATTTTTCCCGAGGAGCCATTGCGGATGGGAGCGGACGCGGTGGTTACCGGGAGCGGAGAAGCGGTGTGGGGCAAGGCCGTCAAGGATGCGCTGGAACATGAGTTGCAGCGGCAGTACGCCGGCGGGCGAACCTCCGGGGAGGCGATGCTGAAGGCGAGGTGGGACCTGTTGGACCCCACCAAGTACATTTTCCCTTCAGTGCAAACGGTGGCGGGCTGTCCCGAGAACTGCAGCTTCTGCTCAGTATGGGTCACGGAAGGGCGCCAGCCGCGCCAGCGCCTCAGCGCCAAGGTCATCGAGGAAGTGAATGAGCTGCATGACCTCGGTTTTCGTTACATCGTATTTGCCGACGACAACTTCAATCCTTCGACGCTTGGCCGCATCGCCCGCGAATCCAGCGACAGCAAAAGACGGGAGCTGGAGCGAGTACGAGAGGAGCGATTAAGGTTCTTCGAAGAATACGATCGGTCGGTCCCGAAGGATATGTACGCTTTCGCCCAGATGACGGCCGAAGTTATAAGCGACCAGGAGTATCTGGATGCCATGTACCAGAAGATGCGCATCAGGACGGCACTCATCGGAGTCGAGTCGTTCTCCGAAGAAGGACTGAAGAGCGCGGGCAAGCTGTGGAATCCGGTGGGGCAGAAAATGGTCGCGGCCATTCAGAAAATTCAGGCCACCGGAATCATGGTGTTGAGCTCCATCATTTGCGGTCTCGAATCGGACACGCTTGAAACCATTCGGACCATGCGGAAATTTGCCAACGAGTCGGGGACCCTGTTTGCGCAATTTACCGTCTATAACCCTTATCCCGGGACCAAAGATTTTCATGAAATGATGGACGATAAGAAGAACCTCGGCAAAGCGGACTTCCGTCCCAAACACAAGACCCAGATCCTCGCCGATGAATACTGGCTCAAGCCCCTCAAACCAGTCGATATAGCCAAGCATCCGAACATGAGCGGAATGGATTTACAGCGCGAAAACAAGAAGTGCTGGAACAGCTTTTACTCGCTGCGGCAGAGCCTGAAACGAACCGGACGCGGACGGGCGCGCCGTTGGCCCTGGGGCGCCAAGCTTGCGTATCTGCTGACCTGCGTGCTGTTCAAACGAGCCTACGCCGGTTACGGTATGGCGGCGGACAGCGTTCGCCGGAAGGAAAGCGGAACCGTGACCAGGATGCTGCTGAGGACGGCCGTAACCGTCTTTAACCGGTACTATCGCGAGAAACGAATGCGTTTGCAGATGACCGTGATGCCCACCAAGCTTGCCGAGCCTTTGAACAAGACTTCGATCCAGAGCAGTTAAAGCCCGCGCTCCCCCGGAGCTGGCCCGCACCAAAACCGGCGCTCGCTCGGGATGACAACCAGGAAAAAGGGGTGTCTTCCGCAGCCTTTAGACCTCGACGGTCTCAGTTGGCCTCTCACGCTGCTCGGGTGGGGATGCCGGAGCTGCGGGAGCGCTGCGACGATCTGCGACATAGCGTTTCCGCTGGGCGCGCAGCTTCAGGAAGCTGCGGGCCTCCTTATAGAGGCGCTTACGCTCCCCGGAGTCGAAGATGGCCTTGCGCACGATGCGGTACACGGCCTTGGGGCGGAAGTAGTATTCGTCGTAGAAGCGGTGTACGGCGTCCATCACCTCTTCACGCGGCAGGCCGGGATATTCGATGTGGGCGAGTTGGTGTCCGCCTTCATCCACCATGCGCTGCTCGTTGACGATGAACCCGTTCTTTTTCGCGAAATCGTAAAACTCCGTCCCCGGATACGCGTGGGCCACCGACACCTGGATGGTCGCGACGTCGAGCTGCTTGGCAAAGTCGATGGTCTGGCGGATGCTCTCCCGCGTCTCCCCCGGGAGGCCAAGAATGAAATCGCCGTGAATGGTGAGGCCGAGCTTGTGGCAATCGCGGGTGAAGTCGCGGGCGCGCTCGACCGTTGCACCCTTCTTGATGTTCTTCAGGATCTGCGCATCGCCGGATTCGTAGCCCACGATGAGCAGGCGGCAGCCAGACTCGCGCATGGCCTTCAGCGTCTCGTAGTCGGTAGTGACGCGCGAGGTGCACGACCAGGTCAGCCCCAACGGCTTGAGCTTTTCGCAAAGCTCGATGGTGCGCGCCTTCTGGATGTTGAAGGTGTCGTCGTCGAAGAAAAATTCCTTCACCCAGGGCCAGTATTCCTTGGCCTTGGCCATCTCGCGGGCGACGGCGTCACTGGAGCGCTTGCGCCAGGGATGCCCGCTTAAGGTCTGCGGCCACAGACAGAAGGTGCATTGCGCCGGGCAGCCACGCGTCGAATAGAGCGAGACGAAGGGATAGAGCAGAAACGGTACGTTGTAGCGGCGGACATCGAGATCGCGATAGTAAACGTCGGTGACGTCGGGCAGCGCATCGAGGTCTTCCACGGCCGGCCGGTCGGGGTTGTGTATGATTCGCCCGTTTTGCCGGTAGGAGATGCCCAGGATTTCGGCAAGCGGCTTGCCCTGGGCGAACTCCACGGTCGCGTAGTCGAACTCGCGGCGCACGATGAAATCGATGGCGGAGCAGTCGCTCAGCACCCGCTCGGGCAGCACGGTGACATGCGGTCCGACGAAGGCGATCTTGAGCCCCGGCTGCGCCGCCTTCATGGCCTCGGCCAGTTTGCAGTCGCCGGGGAAACCCGGGGTACTGGTGAAGAGGACCACGAACTCGTAGTCCTTCGAGATCTCCACCGTCTCCTGCCAGGAGACGTGGTGCGGGCTGGCATCGAGCAGGCGCGAGCCTTCAAGCATGCCGGCCGGGTAGGCCAGCCATACTGGGTACCAGTAGGATTCGATCTCGCGGGTCGCAGGCCAGCGGGAGCTGGCGCCGCCGTCAAAATTCTCAAAGGAGGGCGGGTTCAGAAACAGGGTCTTCAACGGCATGCAGTTCTCAATATTAACATCCGCCGGGGGAGCTTGCGGGAAAGCATCGCGTTTGTCACAGAGATTCGCTCACCCCTTTTGGAGTACGGTAAGCGCACAAACGGGAAACGTCAACAGTTGCGAACCAGGCTGGCCGGTAATTTCGCATGGGCAGCCACGATGCGCTACCATAATTTGCGTTATACTTTCCGCCTTTTTGCACAAGCCCAGCCGAAGCGCAGTCCCTCAGGCCGAGCAGGAGGATGGGTCCGTGAAGCCGTTCCGGCGAATTGCCAAGTACATTACAACTCAGCATCCCGAGTGGGCGCCCCCGGATTTCCGCGACCTGCTGGATTCGGCGCCCGATGCCATGGTGATCGTCAACTCCGATGGCAGGATCGTCGTGGTCAACAGTCAGACGGAAATCCTGTTTGGCTACGGACGGCAGGAGTTGCTCGGCCAGCCGGTCGAGATCCTGATCCCAGCCCGCTTCAACCCACAACACGCGCGGCATCGCGCCGGGTTTTTCGCTGAGCCGCGGGTGCGGCCGATGGGCGTCGGGCTGGAGCTGTTCGGAAAAAGGAAGGATGGCAGCGAGTTTCCAGTGGAGATCAGCTTGAGCCCGTTGCGCACGCGCCAGGGGTTGTTCGTCACCGGCGCCGTGCGCGACATCACCGAACGCAAGAAGGCGGAAGAGCAGATCAACAAGCTCAACGCCGAGCTGGGGGAGGCCGTGCGCCGCTCTCAAAGGCTGGCGGCCACGGGGCGGCTGGCCGCCACCATTGCCCACGAGATCAAGAGCTCGCTGGACACGCTGCTGAACCTGCTCTACCTGATCGAACTGAACCCGGGCGTAGAACCGGAGATGAAGGAGATGATCGGGCAGGCGCGCGAGGAAGTGGCGCGCATCGGCCACATCACCCGCAATACCCTGGCCTTGCAGCGCGAGACCGCATTTCCGGTTTCCTTGAGCCTCTCGGAGGTCATCGACGGGGTGTGCCGTCTGTTCGAATCGGCGCTGGTGCAGAAGCGCATTCGCCTGGAGCGGCGATACGAGAGCAGCGGGCAGATGATCGGGTTTCCCGGCGAACTGCGGCAGGTCTTCACCAACCTGATCGGCAACGCGGTGGATGCCCTGGGCGAAGGCGGGCAGTTGACCGTAACCATCGCGGCCGCCGACAGGGCCTTTCGCGTGTGCGTCGCCGACGATGGCCCCGGGATCGCCTCCGAGAACCTGGAGAAAATTTTCGAGCCGTTCTTCACCACCAAGGGCGAAAAGGGAACCGGGGTGGGGCTGTGGGTGACGCGCAGCATCATCGAGGACATTGGCGGGCACATCGAGGTCATCAGCTCGACTCGGCCGGGCCGCAGCGGTACCTCGTTCACGGTCACTATTCCATGGGCCCAGAGCCGGGCAAACGGGGACGAGGGCCAGCGCCTGCCCAAGGCCAGCGCCGGCTGATGGCGCCCCGCTTCTTCGGCCATCGTTGAAACCCACAGGCGGTCTGGAACTACAGCGTCCCGGAGGCCACCATGGCCCACACTTATGACGCGATCATTATCGGCACCGGGCAGGCCGGGCCGTCACTGGCAGTGCGCCTGGCGGGTTCGGGAAGGAGGGTCGCCGTCATCGAGCGCAAGTTGTTTGGCGGGACCTGCGTCAATACCGGCTGCATTCCCACCAAGACCATGGTCGCGAGCGCCTACGCTGCTCATCTGGCCCGCCGCGCCGGGGAGTACGGCGTGGACATCGCAGGGCCGGTCAGCGTGGACATGAAGCGTGTGAAGAGCCGCAAGGACGCGATCTCCGGCCAGTCCCGCACCGGCGTGGAGGGCTGGCTCAGAGGAACGAGGAACCTCACTGTGTTCCAGGGGCAGGGTCGCTTTGAATCGGCTAGCGAAATCAGCGTTGGCACGGAGCGGCTCACGGCGCCCGAGATCTTCATCAATGTAGGCGGACGGGCGGTGGTGCCGGCCATGCCCGGCATCGACCAGGTGCCCTATCTCACGAATTCCTCGATGATGGCCGTGGACTTTCTGCCGCGGCATCTGGTGATCGTGGGCGGCAGTTATATCGGCCTCGAGTTCGGTCAGATGTTCCGGCGCTTCGGTAGCGAGGTGACGATCATCGAGATGGCGTCGCGGCTGATCTCACGCGAGGACGAAGATGTTTCGGCGACGGTGCGCGAGATCCTCGAGGCGGAGGGCGTCCACATCCGCCTGGACGCCAAATGCATCGCACTGTCCAAGCGCGGCCACGAGATCGCCGCGGGGGTGGATTGTACGAACGGGCCGCCGACGGTTGTGGGCTCGCACCTGCTGCTGGCCGTGGGACGACGTCCCAACACTGACGATCTGGGTCTGGAGAAAGCCGGCGTGGAGATGGACAAGCGCGGCTATATCGTAGTGGATGACCAGTTGCGCACGAGCGTTCCCGGCATATGGGCGCTGGGCGATTGCAACGGCCGGGGCGCATTCACGCACACCTCCTACAACGACTATGAGATCGTCGCCGCCAACCTGCTCGACGGCGGCTCGCGCCGAGTCAGCGACCGTATCCAGGCATATGCGTTGTACATCGACCCGCCGCTCGGCCGCTGCGGCTGGACGGACGCGCAAGTGATCAGTTCAGGCCGTCGGGCGCTGGTGGGGAAGCGTCCCATGACCCGCGTCGGCCGGGCCGTCGAGAAAGGCGAGACCCAGGGATTCATGAAGATCGTGGTGGATGCTGACACCAGGGAGATACTGGGCGGCGCCATTCTCGGCGTCGGCGGCGACGAGGTCATTCACTGCGTTCTCGACGTGATGTACTCAAAGGCGCCCTACACCACGCTGCAGCGGGCCATGCACATCCATCCCACGGTCGCGGAGTTGGTGCCGACCATCCTCGGGGAATTGCGGCCGCTGGTGGACGCCAGGGCCGGCGCCGGTTCGGCTGCGTAAGCGCGCGCTCAGTGCGGCAGGTGGCGGACGTCCTCGGCCTGCGCGCTTATACCCTGATGCTTGGCCAGCCAGCGCAACTCTTCCACTGAAACCGGCTTGTCCCCGGTCAGCACCACTGGGGCACCCGGACACGCCTGACTTATCTGCGGCAGCAGTTGTTCGGAAAGATCGGGGTCGAGCAGCACGATGTCCGGCGGGAACAGCCGCAGCAATGCCAGGCCGACGTCCGGGCTGAAAGCCAACATCACCTCATAGCCTGCAGAGCGCAGCACCGTGACCGGCTCTTCCGCCCGGTTGGGGTTCGAATCGATGCAGATGATCCGAGGCATAAGCCCTCCAATCCTGGCTTCACCTCAACCCCAGGGTCGTCAAAGCTGGGCGTGCAGGGAGCCGATCCAGCACAAAACCCAGAACTGCCGACATCACAATGACCGAAAGCTGAGGAGGATTGCCAGCTACCGCATTGCTTACGAAGTGGACGATACCGCGGCCCACACTCCACAACGCCCGAAACGGGTTCCTCTTGGCTTGCATGGCCCCTGCCTCAACCGGATTCCGGCGACCCACTACGGATCGCTGGTTGGCAGGTCCAGGCGGCTCAGGCTCCCGCTGTCTTAGAACGGCTGAGGTTCGTGCGGCGAGCTTTCCTCGCGGAACGCCAGCCCGCATGCGATCGCCAGAAGCAATGCCCAGGTCAGCAGTACCACCGGCGCGCCCCACAGCACGACTTCGAACAGCGAGTTCATGATTCGTCTGGGCCCGACAGTAATAACCCATAAGCTGGGCAGTGCAAGTAAAGATTGCGTCAAGAGAACGTAAAGTCTTGTAATCGTAGGGCCACCGTGTGTTGTCACGCTGACCTGTGACCTTCGTCACTGCGCCGGTTGTCGGCCCGGTATGAGGATAGGCGAGACTGGGGGATCGTTCTTGAAGGCCGATCACGACATACATGCCGGCGTTATCCGCGAGCTAGCCCAGGCGCTGGATGCCATCGCCACAGCGCACACCTGCCGCGAGGGAGGGATGCTGTTCCGGCAAGGACAGCCTGGAGACGGCGTCCTTGTGCTGCGCCATGGGCGGGTCCGCTTGTCCGTCGCAACTCATGACCATGACCTGCAAACATCCTATCGAGTCGTAGGCCCGGGATACGTGCTCGGCTTGCCGGCGCTGTTCTCCGGCCAGCCCTACAGTCTTACCGCCGAAGCTCTGGAGGAATGCGCCTTCGGCTTCGTGGACCGGGAACGGGCGTTGGAACTGGTTCGCGATCGCCCTGATCTGTCTTTCCAGGCCGCCGACCTGCTCGCCCATGAGGTCAGAGATCTGCGTGAATGGCAGGCTTCTCGCATAGGTGGCGCTGCCCCCGAGTAACAATCGGCTGGAAATTCCTGCGCCGGATCTTCTTTTCCCTATGACAAGACGCTGATCCGCCTGCCCCCAGCGCCTCACGCCGCTATCTGGCCGAGATCTCCAGTCCTTAGAGCGGATCGCAGTTTGTGCAACAGGGCGACCTGAGGCTCGCCTTTGCCCACGCAGGCTGTCACCACGCCCAGCAGCGGGCATGGCACGCCGCAGTATGAGGCCAGCATGATGACCGGGAGGCTTGGCCGGATGCGCTGGAGCAGGCTGGCGACCACCTCGGCGCCTGCCATGTGGCAATCCAGAAGCACACAGTCAATGGGGCTGGTGAGGAGGGCGTCGAGCGCAGACTCTACGGACGCGGCCACCAAAACGGTGAACCCGTGCGCGCGCAGCCATTCGACACGAGCCGCGAGGGCATACGTCCGATCATCAATGCAGAGCAGGGTGCCCACGCCGTGCTTGAGTGTAGCAACTGAAGTGGAGGCCGCTGTGATCTGCATCACAAAGGAAAGTGTGCCCCAAGGCGGTCTAGTCCAGAAAATGTCAGATGGATCAACCGGGGAAGCTTCAGCGGGACGCCGCGGTCCGGCACCACTTGGCGATGAGCCAGATCAGCACGCCAACCCCGAGAACTTCCAGGGGCCCCGGCGGGAAGAGTGCGAAGCGCATTATCTCCGCCGAATGGTGAGTGAAGTCGTAGGTCGTCCAGATGATTCCTCCACCGGCGACGAGGCTGCCCAGTTGCTCGGCCCGGCGGATCAGCGTGCCATCCTGGCCGCTGCT
>Ga0335081_10013240_pt1 | contig 13339 bp, 13 predicted proteins | sample Lox_Sample_35_FD_206713 | JGI IMG/M metagenome (GOLD analysis project Ga0335081, IMG submission 206713) | Soil microbial communities from Loxahatchee National Wildlife Refuge, Florida, United States - Lox_Sample_3.5 | ecosystem: Environmental > Terrestrial > Soil > Wetlands | place: USA...
GGAGCTGGTGGCCGAGGCAGATGCCGAAGATCGGCTTGCCGCTATCGATGAGCTTTCGAAGCGTCGGCACCGCGTATTCGCCGGTAGCAGCGGGATCGCCGGGGCCGTTCGCGAGGAAGATGCCGTCCGGATTATACCGAAGAATGTCCTCTGCCGTCGCCGTCGCGGGCACAACGGTGACGCGGCAGCCATGCGAGGCGAGAAGCCGCAGGATGTTCCGCTTGGCGCCGTAGTCGACGGCGACGACGTGATGGCGTGGACGCTCGAGCCGGCCGTACCCCTTGCCCCAAGCCCAGGCTGTCTCGTCCCAAGTATAGGTCTGCCGGCAGCTCACCTCCTTCGCGAGGTCCATGCCTTCGAGGCCCGGCCATTTCCTTGCCATCTTGTAGGCACCATCGACGTCGACGCGGCCATCGGGCGCGTGGACGACGGTGCCGTTGGGCGCTCCGCCGTCACGGATGCGCCGCGTGAGCTTCCGCGTGTCGACGCCGGCGACACCGACCACCCCATGCAATTTGAGCCAGCGGTCGAAATGCTCGCTCGCGCGGTAATTCGAGGGCTCGGTGATGTCGACGCGCAGGACCAAGCCGCGCGCGACCGGCGTCAGCGTTTCGATGTCCTCGGGGTTGGCCCCGACATTGCCGATGTGCGGAAAGGTGAAGGTGATGATCTGACCGGCGTAGGAGGGATCGGTCATGATCTCCTGATAGCCGGTCATGCTGGTATTGAAGCAGACCTCGCCGACCTGCATCCCCGGCGCACCGATGCCGCGACCCCAAAAGATGCTGCCGTCTCCCAGCACCAAGGCGGCTGTGGTCCCCGGCGGGGGCGGCGTGGGAGCTTTGGGGGCGGCGCCGTCGACCACAGTTGCGGACTCTCTCTTGTCGAGTGGGCCAGGATACTCGCGCCAAGAAACGCCGCCGAAGCGGGCGTCGGCGGCGCGAGCAATCCCACGAACTGACTTGGAGCCATTGAGATAGTCACTCGCCTCCCGGGCGTCAAGCTCGAAGTCTGCCGCAAATTCTTTTGAGATCAACGCGTTATGGGCATGACCGGGAATTGCCAAGCCGATCCCGTTTGAGTAACGTCCGATTCTCTCGGACTCGCGTCTCGCGAGCGGCTGAAGGGGAGTGACTGGGATGGCGCTGCGCGAGCAATTCACGACCGCACTAAAGGAGTCCATGAAGGCTGGCCAGCAGCGCCGGGTCTCGACGGTGCGCATGATCCTTGCTGCCCTCAAGGAGCGCGACATCGACGCCCGCGGCAAGGGCAACCCCAACGGCATCGAGGATGGGGACATCCAGCGCATGCTGCAGGGCCTGATAAAGCAACGGCGCGAGGCGATCGAGCTCTACAAGCAGGGCAACCGCCCCGAGCTCGCCCAGCAGGAGCAAGAGGAGATCGCGATCATCGAGGCCTTTCTGCCGAAGCAGATGTCGGAGGCCGAGGCCGAAACCGCAATCAAGCAGGTGATCGCCGCCGTCGGCGCTTCGAGCGTCAAGGACATGGGCAAGGTGATGGCGGCGCTCAAGGAGAAGTACTCGGGCCAGCTCGATCTCTCCAAGGCCGGCGGCATCGTGAAGAAGCTTTTGGGCTGAGCGGCGCACGATGGAGGCGCTCTGGGCGAGCTTCGCGACGGTGGTGGGCATCTGGGTCGTCACGGTCGTGACGCCGGGCCCTAATTTCCTGGCGACCGTGCATGCGACCCTCGCGCGCTCGCGCCGCTCGGGCCTACTGGTTGCTGCGGGAATTGCGCTCGGTACCGCGCTCTGGGGCACGGCGAGCCTCTTCGGGCTCGGCATTGCTTTCAAGGCTGCGGGCGGACTCTATGAGGCCGTCAAGTTCGCGGGCGCGGCTTATCTCGTCTATGTCGGCGCGCGGATGCTGCTTTCGGCGCGGCGGGCGGGCGCTCGGTCGGGCCCTTCGGGTCCTGCGGTTTCCGGCTTCAGGGCCTTCCGCCACGGCCTCGTCACGGATCTCAGCAATCCCAAGGCCGCGGCCTTCTTCACGAGCCTTTTCGCCGTCGCGGTGCCGCCCTCGGCGCCGCTGTGGTTCGACGGGCTCCTGGTTGGGTCGGTGACGGCGGTTGCAGGCGGCTGGTATGCCCTCTGCGCCTGGGCGATGGCGGCCGATCCCGTCGTCGCCTTCTACCAACGGATCGCACGAGGGGTATCGGCGGTGGCGGGCGTGGTCTTCATCGGCCTCGGCCTCCGGCTCGCGACGGAGCGCTAGAAGTTAACGCGCACACGATCCGGTTCAGCTCGCGTCCGAATTGGAGTAGAATGCGATTTCCCGTCGGTTCCGTCCGCTGACGGCTGACAGCTGTGAGCTGACGGCTTCCCATGGCCTTCCCGCCTTTTTTCCTTGAGGAGTTGCGGCGTCGCGTCTCGCTCGCGAACGTCGTCTCACGCCGGGTGAAGCTACTGCGCCGCGGGCGCGAGTTCACGGGCCTCTGTCCCTTCCACAAGGAGAAGACGCCGTCCTTCAGCGTGGTCGAGGACAAGGGCTTCTTCCATTGTTTTGGCTGCGGAGCGCATGGCGATGTCATTAGCTTCGCGATGCAGACTGGGAATCTGAGCTTTCCGGAAGCGGTTGAGCAGCTCGCGCGCGAGGCGGGGCTCGAGGTCCCGAAATCGACGCCCGAGGAGCGCGAGCGCGCACAGCGGCAGACGACGCTTCGCGGCGCAATCGAGGCCGCTGCCGCTTATTTCGAGGAGCAGCTCCATGCGCCGGGGGGACGCGAGGCGCTCGCGTATCTCGTGAAGCGCGGGCTCGACGCCGACACGATCCTGCGCTTCCGCCTAGGCTATGCGCCCGACCGGCGCGACGGGCTCAAACGTGCGCTCGGGAAGGAATTCCCGGAGCCGCTCCTCGTCGAGGCGGGACTGCTGCGCAAGAGCGAGGACGAGCGCGAGAGCTACGATTATTTCCGCGGCCGCGTGATCTTTCCCATCGCCGATCGCGGCGGGCGCATCATCGCCTTCGGGGGCCGCACCCTCGGCGATGGACAGCCGAAATATCTCAACTCGCCGGACACGCCGCTCTTCGAGAAAGGGCGCGTCCTTTATGGCTGGGCGCAGGCGCGGGCGGCAGCGGGAGGCGGGCGCGGGCCGGTCATCGTCGTTGAGGGCTATATGGACGTGATCGCCCTCCAGCGCTCGGGCTTCGTCGGCGCGGTGGCGCCGCTCGGGACCGCGCTCACGGAGCGGCAGATCGAGGAGCTCTGGCGGATCGCGCCGGAGCCGATTCTCTGCTTCGACGGGGACACCGCCGGGCTCCGGGCCGCGGGCCGCGCCCTCGACCGGGCGCTTCCCCTACTGAAGCCCGGCTACACCCTCCAGTTTGCGACTCTGCCGGCGGGCGAGGACCCGGACACGCTGGTCCTCCGCCAGGGGGTGCAGGCGATGCGTGAGACCCTCGCTCGCGCCCGGCCGATGGCGGAATTCCTTTGGGACCGGGAGCTCTCCCAGGGTCCTGCCGACACGCCGGAGCGGCGAGCGGCGCTGGAGCGCAGGCTCGAGGAGCGCGCCCATGCAATCGCCGACCGCACCGTCCAGACCCACTATCAGCGGTTCTTCCGGGAGCGGCTTTACGAGTTTTTACGCGGCTCTCGGTCGAAGGGGCGGGAATGGACTTGGTCGCCTAACCGTTTCGGACATGGTGCGCAGCGCAGCCGGTCCGAGCCGCGTACAGAGCGCCCTCCGCAGGCGCCCCTTATTCAACCAAAGCGTCAGGAACAGGTGCTGTTGGCGGTCATAATCAACCATCCGAGCCTTCTGGAGGAGGTCGGCGAGGAGCTCGCCCACATCGAGTTCTTAACGCCGGAGCACGAGGCGCTTTCTCGGGAGATGCTGCACATGCACGGGGCCAATCCGGACCTTGACGCCGGGGCCCTGCAACTCCACCTTGCTCAAAACGGGTACGCTGGGACGGTCGACAGCCTGCTTGCTCCTCAAGTTCTTACTCACGCCCCATTCGCGCGTCGGGAGGCGGAGCTGGAGGCGGCGCGGTTGGGATGGCGTGACACGCACACGCAGCTCCTCCGTCGGCGCCGCCCGCAGCAGGTCGCGGAGATGGAGCGTGGGCTCGCTGGCGAGATGACCGAGGAATGGTGGGCGCGGCTCAAGGCTTTGCACGAGCAACGCGAGGACGAGGATAGGACAACCGGTGGTTTAATTGAGTAGGGGCCTTTGTTCGGCAACCGAGTAATAGGGGGGCCGGCCAGGGGGTAAGTGGAGTCGACATAGGGTAGAGGGACATGACGGACCAAGACGCCGGGGGGCGCCTTGCACCGTCTGTCTTGAATGCGGGGACTGGAGCGAGAATGGCGAGCAAGGCATCAGCGGCAAAAACGGCGGAAGCGCCGGAGGCGCGAGAGGAGGCGGCGGAAGCCCCGCTCCTCGATAGCGTCGCAGCAGCAATCAAGAAGATGGTGACGCGCGGCAAGGAACGCGGCTACGTCACCTATGACGACATCAATCAGGCCCTTCCGGCAGATCAGGTGTCCTCCGAGCAGATCGAGGACACGCTGACCATGCTCTCGGAGCTCGGCATCAACGTGGTCGAGAGCGAGGAGGGCGAGGAGGCGAACGCCGCCGAGGCCGAGGCGGAGGAAGAGGCGGAGAGCCGCGGCAACGTCGATGACGACGACATCGGCCGCACCGACGATCCCGTGCGCATGTACCTGCGCGAGATGGGCTCGGTCGAGCTGCTCTCGCGCGAGGGCGAGATCGCGATTGCCAAGCGCATCGAGGCCGGCCGCGAGATGATGATCGGCGGCATCTGCGAGAGCCCGCTCACAATGCGCGCGATCATCGCCTGGCGCGACGCGCTCAACGACGGGAAGATGCTTCTGCGCGACGTGATCGACCTCGACGCGACATATGGCAACAGCGCCTTCGAGGCCGACAACGCGAACGGCGCCGCGGAAGCCGAGGGGAACGGCGAGGCCGAGCCCGAGGGCGAGGAGATCGCGGCCGAGGGCGAGGAGAGCGACGAGGAAGCCTCGATCTCGCTCTCCGCGATGGAGGCGACGCTCAAGCCGCAGGTGCTCGAGACCTTCGACACCATCGCCAGGACTTACAAGAAGCTCCACAAGGTACAGGAGCAGCGCCTCGAGGCCATGCAGAAGGGCCAGGAGCTGCCGAAGCCCACCGAGCGGCGCTATGCCAAGCTCAAGACCGAGATGGTCGAGGCGATGAACGACGTGCGTCTCAACAACGCGCGGATCGAACAGCTCGTGCACCAACTCTACGGTCTCAATCGCAAGATGATGGGGATCGAGGGCAAGCTTCTGCGTCTTGCGGAGGGCTCGGGCGTCAAGCGCCAGGAGTTCCTGGAAAACCATTTCGGGCACGAGCTCGCGCCGCGCTGGATCCAGCGCGTGCAGCGCCTGTCGGGCAAGGGCTGGGCGAATTTCATCAAGCGCCATCAGCAGGAGGTGAAGGATCTTCGCGCCGATCTCGGCACCATCGCCGGCGAGGCGGGCCTGCCGCCCTCTGAGTTCCGTCGCATCGTCTCGACCGTGCAGCGGGGCGAGCGCGAGGCGAGCCGGGCGAAGAAGGAGATGGTCGAGGCGAACCTCCGCCTCGTGATCTCGATCGCGAAGAAGTACACGAACCGCGGCCTGCAGTTCCTGGACCTGATCCAGGAGGGCAACATCGGCCTGATGAAGGCCGTCGACAAGTTCGAGTACCGCCGCGGCTACAAGTTCTCGACCTATGCGACGTGGTGGATCCGGCAGGCGATCACGCGCTCGATCGCCGATCAGGCGCGGACGATCCGCATCCCCGTGCACATGATCGAGACCATCAACAAGCTCGTGCGCACGAGCCGGCAGATGCTGCACGAGATCGGCCGCGAGCCCACCCCCGAGGAGCTCGCGGAGAAGCTTGGCATGCCGCTCGAGAAGGTGCGCAAGGTCCTCAAGATCGCGAAGGAGCCGATCAGCCTCGAGACCCCGATCGGCGACGAGGAGGACAGCCACCTCGGCGACTTCATCGAGGACAAGAACGCCGTGCTCCCCGTGGAGGCCGCGATCCAGGCGAACCTCCGCGAGACGACGACGCGCGTCTTGGCCTCGCTCACCCCGCGCGAGGAGCGCGTGCTCCGCATGCGCTTCGGGATCGGCATGAACACCGACCACACGCTCGAGGAAGTGGGCCAGCAGTTCTCGGTGACGCGCGAGCGAATACGTCAGATCGAGGCAAAGGCGCTCCGCAAGCTCAAGCACCCGAGCCGCTCGAGGAAGCTGCGGAGTTTCCTGGACACCTGACAGAAAACCGGAAGCCAGAAAACAAAAGCCAGAAGTGGCGTTGCGCCCTATTCTGGCTTCCGGCATCTGATTTCTGACTTCAGCTACCGGGCCCGTAGTTCAGTTGGTTAGAACGCGCCGCTCATAACGGTGTTGTCGCAGGTTCGAGTCCTGCCGGGCCCACCATCCTCATTTTCGACTCCATTGTACCCAACCGCTTAGACTCGTATTTGGCAAACCAATCACTTAGGTTTGCCAACAGATGTTCTCGTCACCGGGAACGCAGCTGCCATGGTGGCGATCGCCGAGCGCGCCATGCGCGCCTGATCCGCTGCGGCTGTGTACCGCTGGATCTCGCGCAATGTCGCGTGACCGCTGACGGCGGCAATGACGTTGGCGGAGCAACCGGCCTCCGCGAGGCGCCGGCAGGCGGCCTTGCGTAACCCATGTGCCGAGGTGCCGCGCGGCAAGCTGGCCTCGTTGCACATTTCGCGGAACCAGTTGGTGAATCCGGCGGCCGAGAACGGCTTGCCGGCAGCGGTCACCAAGAACGTCAGGTTGCCGCTCGGCGTCTCCTCTAGCACCTTGGCAAGTTCGGGATGCAGAGGGATCACAAGCTCGGCGCGGGTCTTCTGCTGCCGCAAATGCAGAAGCCCATCACGGACATGTTGGCGCCCTAGACGAACCACATCCGATCGACGCTGAGCGGTATGGAGCAACAAGGCCAAGGCGAGTCGAGCGCGCGTGCCGATCGGGTGGGTTGCCTCGAATTGCCGGATGTCGGCCTCGCTCCAAGTCCTATAGCCCGCCGTCTTGATCGGCGGTCGCTTGACGCCCTGCGTCGGGTCATCGGCGCGCATGCCTGCGATGATGCAGTGCTGCATCAGCGCGCGAACGGTGTTGAGGAAATTTCGTGCCGCCGATGGCGTTGCAGCTTTGGCGGCCACCATCCGGTCGATGTGGGCCCTCTGTAGGAGCGTGATCCGTTTATCGCCATGCTCGGCCCGGAAACGCTCGAGGATGTTCCTGCGGGTGCGTCGCGTCTCCGGTGCTTGCGCGTGGAAGGCAGCAGAGTTGAAGTAGCTGACGATGGCGGCGTTTACGGTGCCGGGCTTGGTGCGGCCTTCGCCGATCTCAATGCGCGGCGCTATCTCGCCGCTCATCGCCGCCTCGTATGCCGCCATGAAGCTCGGTGACCACGGAAGGCCCGGCAGGGGCACTTGCTTGAAGCCCTCGCGGCGATAATAGAAGCGGGGTCTGCCGTGTCGATCGATGAAGCCGTGCGTATACGGTGGTTTCTTCATGCGCGGTCCCATTCGTTCTCATCCTTGCCGTTCTCATCGGGGGTCTCTCCCGATTTGCCGGTCACCACCACGATCTTCCCATCCTTGCCGATCTCGACTCGCGCGACCTCGACGCCCGCCGCCACCATGGCCTTGACCGCTGCCGTCAGGTCGCGCCGCCGGAACGTGCATGGCGCGCGGGCCATCTATTCGGCCCCGTCAAGTTCCAGGTCTTTCGCCTTGGCAGGCGCCTCGACCACGCGCTCGCGCTGCTCCGCCGCCAACACCTCGTGCACGGGAATCCCCATGCGGTTAGCGTAAATCGTGTGCATTTGCCGGCGGACACGGAGAAGGTGGGCGGTCATGCGGAACACGATCGCGGTCGCGACATCCGGGAGCATGGCCGGCTTCTCGCCGCCCTTGCCGTAGCTGCGCACGAGCATCCCCGTCTCGGCGTTCAAGAAGGCCCGCGTGAAGCCGAATTTCCCGGCTTTCTCGGGGTCCGGATAGATAAATAGGACGCACTCGTATCGGGCGTCGCCGCCCCCGCCCGCGGTCTGACGTTCCATCTCCTGGACTGCGCTCGGGACGAACTTCTTGGCCTCGCGCGGCGGGAGGCCGAGCTTCACGAGTTGGGCGATCGTCGCGACGGTGAATACGTCGCCGATGCCAAAGACACGATCGGCGTCCTTGCCGGGATACGTTGCCCTCCCTTTCAGCACGACGATTTCGCGCTTCTCGGCGAGCCAATTCTGAAGCGTCGCAGCTGGGATTCCGGCGATGAAGCAAACGTCGGCGGCGCTATAGGTGCGCGGCAGTTCGGCCATGTCGTACAGTATCACGTGACGTTGATCAGCTGTCAAGGATAGCAGCAATGGCTGGTCACGTCGGCTCCGGAGACTTTATCGTGATGCCGTGGCCGGAGGCTGGCAGATAGATCCGCCACAAGGTGCGCGTGCGCGAGTTACGTCGAGGCGGTGCTCGCAGGCGGGAAGCCCGAAACCGTGGTCGTCGAGATGCGCCGTGCCGTGGGCTGATCGAGGTCGCGCGAGGCGCGAGAGGATGAACCGCCGCAGATCGGCGCCGGCACCAAACCCGCCGACGCTGGCGTGGCTCGCGCGGGACGTGGCCGCGATCTCGGCCCGGTGCCTCCGCTGCGGCTGGCGCCGTGAGCTTGCCCTTGCACCGCTACAAGCGCGCCGTGACGAGATACCCTTCCTGAATTTCGCGAGACAGTTCCACTGGGGAAGGCTTTCGTGGGAAGCTTCCTCGATAGCGCGACCAGCTGGGCACCGGCCTCCCGTCCGTCGGTGCCCTTTGATGCACCCTGCGCGAAGTCGCGTTCGCCTATCGCGAATCCCGGCTCATCAGGAACATGAAATTCCGTGTGAATGAAGAATAGGAGCAGATGAATGGCCCTCTGGGACACACCTTTTAATGAGATTGACGCCCTGCGACTGCAGGCACTCGTTGACCAGGACGTCATCGAGGGCACACAGCTCGAATATAAAGAGCTGCTCGATATCAGTACGGCGGATGGCAAGCGCGATTTCGTGAGAGCGATAACTAGCTTTGCGAACAGCGCCGGCGGTGATCTGGTGATTGGCGTGCAGACCAAAGACGGTCATCCGAGCGGGATAGTCTCGGTCACGTCCAGACCCGACTTTGAGAAGCAACGCTTCGAAAATGTGGCTCGCGACAACATCGAACCACGCCTCCACGGTATGAATCTGAACGCTGTTGCGGTTCCGGATGGCGGATATGTGCTGGTAGCGCGTGTCGCGCAGAGTCTCGATCCACCGCATCGCGTCACGATCAATGGCATGAATAAGTTCTATGGCCGCAACAGCGCGGGCAGATATGAATTGAGCCTTGAAGAGCTTCGCCGTCTGTTCACCTACGGACCGCGTCTCTCCGATCGAGTCCGCGAATTTCGCGCGAGCCGGCTCATGCGGATCGCCGCCGATGAAACTCCGGTCCAGCTCGCGCGTGGAATGCGCACCGTCATTCACATCATTCCTCTTAGGCTCTTCGCACAAGGCCGTAACAGAGCGCTTATCGCCGCCGCGGATCAGAATTGGACAATGTTCGTTCCCCCAGGACGGTGGGACGGATCTTCGCATCAATTTAATCTCGATGGGATGTTCACCCATCCGCGGCATGGGCCGCGGATCGGCGCCTATGGACAGGTCTTCGCGGCTGGCGCAGTTGAGAGCGTCCTGGTCGACGAAAGCGAAGAGCGACAACCGCCGGGGTATTTTCTGGCGAATGGCGAGATGGACGTCGCTACGATCGTCGCCCACTATGGCGGCGCGCTCAGAGAGTGCGGCGTCTCCGGTCCGCTAGCCGTGTTCGTGAGCTTGATTGGCACAAAGGGGATGAGGACCGCAGAGAGTGAGCGCCCGGGTAGCCAGCGCAGCATCGATCGCGACCAAATCCACTGCGACGAAGTCGTTCTGCAGGAGATCCCGGAAGCGGCCAAGATGTGCGCACCCGCGCTGCGGGATATCTTTGACCAGCTTGCCAATGCGGCGGGCTTCAACCCTTCGCCGAATTTCAATCCCGATGGAACGTGGCGACTCAAAGGGCGGCAATATTGATGCTGGTCGCTATGGGCTCTGGACGGTTGGTGTGAGAAACCCCGCTCGCTCGCGTCAATGATGACATGGAGCGAGCGAGGATCATCGAAGAATTTGAGACCGCCTGGGCGATGGACATGCCACTCTCAGTCTCTGGCGGTGGTGCGCGCCGACGCCGTTGCAGACGGGCTTCTAAAACACGGAAGGAAGCCCTGCGATACCTGATCCGAGCAGGGCTTGTGATGCTTATGCTGGGCCTCGCCGCACCGGTATCTGCGGGGCCGCTTGACGATGGGGGCGCAGCCTATCAGCGCGGGGACTATGCGACTGCGTTCCAGCTTTGGCGTCCGCTCGCCGACCAGGGCGATGGTAGTGCCCAGTTTAATCTCGGGCTCATGTACGCCGAAGGCGAGGGCGTGCCGCAAGACTTTGTCGCGGCAGTGGCGTGGTATCGCAAGGCCGCCGACCAGGGCTACGCCCGCGCCCAGTTCAAACTTGGGCTCATGCACGACACCGGCAAGTGAGTGCCACAGGATCATGCCGAAGCAGTGATCTGGTACCGCAAGGCTACTTACCAAGGCTGCCGCCTTGCTCCGATATCAGCAGGACCGCTTGAGGATGGGGAGGCGGCCTATCTATGCTTTGACTTTGTGACCGCACTGCGCCTTTTGCGCCCATTGGCCGACCAGGGGAGTGCCAAGGCCCAATACTGCCTCGGGCGCATGTACGGGGGCGGCCTGGGGATGCCTCAGGATATCCCGGAGGCGGCCAAGTGGGACCGCAAGGCTGCCGACCAGGGCTTCGCCGCTGCTCAAACAGAACTCGGGCGCAGGTACCATGGCGGTCAGGGCGTCCCGCAGGACCTTGAGGAGGCAACGAAGTGGTGGAGGAAGGCCGCTGACTCGGGTAACCCGGAAGCGCGGTACTACCTCGGGCGCCAGTACGAGCAAGGTGAGGGCGTGCCACAGGACTACGCGATGGCACACATGTGGTTCAATCTTGCCGCTGCGCTCGTCCCCAAGACCTCTGCTGACGAAGTGTGGGTCGCGTTTGCTCGAGTGAACCGCGACCGCATCGCCGCCAAGATGACCCCTAGTCAGCTTGAGGAGGCGCAGAAGTTAGCGCGCGAGTGGAAGCCGAAATGATCCGCGAGGCGTCGACAGGGCGCGGCTGCGATGCTCGGTGATCCGACCCGCTCGCGGCGGTTAGAACGCTGATGATCAAATTTGGCTGGGCCCCCGAGAGCGAGTGGGGCGTCGATGGTATCACCGATGAAAAGCGGCGGCAGTGGCTCGCCGAGGCTCCTGCGCCGCTGGCGCTGCTCGCGCGGGTGGTCGCCGAGGTCGAGGCGGCGTCGCGCTTCGGCTTGATGTGGGCAAAAAGCATAAAGGGCGCCGGATCATCGCGACGTTCGCGCTCTCTCGGAAGGTCTTTGACCAACTGTTCCACGGCCGCTCAGGCTATCGCGCTCAGTATTGCCTCTCGGTCGAGCATGGCCGGACCTACAACCGCCGCCTCGTCGATGCCCTGATGCTGGCGGTGCCCAGAGCATTCAGCCTCGCCAAGGATCTGAAGATGACCTGGGCGGAAATCGAGCGCTCGCTCTGCGGCCCCGACAGCAAAGTGTGGCCCAGGGATGACTGGGCGATGTTCTATCCCGGCTGCAAGCTCGTGGACACATTACGCGTCGCGCGTTGGGAAGCCTGGGCGGGAGGGCCAGATGCCAATCGCTGGGGCCATCTCGCGATCCTGCCGCCATCGCTGGCGACGATCGAACTCAAAGGCACGTTCTATGGGGACGCTGTGCGCGTGCCGCCCTCGAAGGACGGTGACCGCGAATTGCACGAGCGCGACTACACCTAGCAGCGATAGCTGTATGTGTTGCCAGATCGAGCCGGCACGGCGGCGACGCGGAACGGCGCCTTCGGGAGATGGTCGTGGCGCAGAAGGTGGTGGCGATGATGGTGAGCCGGGATCAATGCCCGGAGCGTCGCCGCCGAAGCTTCGCTGCGTACTCGCGAGCCTCGGGCCCGCCGCCGAACGCGCGAGCGCAGAGTTCCTCGGCGACCATCCCCATCGCGTCGACGACCACGCGCGCGGCCTCCGGATATTCCGCCATGATGTCGTCGACGAGCGCGCCGAGATCCCGTGACGCTGCCTGGAGTTGTTCGGTGGTCATCGCGTGGATGTTCATGCTCTAGCCGTTCAATATCTCGTCCAATTCATCATCCTGGGTGACGTCCGGGATGATCTCGATCCGTGTCCTCGAGGCCGGCGTAAAGCCCAACTCGCTCGCGAGCTTCACCATGAGGGCGATGTTCTGACGCCGGATCCGCTCATACGGACTGCCGACCGAGACCAACCCCGCCTTCGTGCTGCTCGTGATGACGAGCCCGGAGTCCGCGAGCCGCTCGTTGCACTCGGCCACCGTCTCGTGCGCGATGATGTAGCCGGCGAGCGTCCCCACGTCGTTCCGCTTGAGCAGGCCCGGAACGCTGTTCGCGATCGCGTACGTCCACGCCAGACGCTGACGCTCGGTGAGGTACGCGGGCGGCTCGGACAGATCCGCCTCGGGCCTCGGCTCGTGTTTCGGCAGCGGGCGCCTGCCAGGATTCCCACGGATGACCCGAAGATGCGTGGGCACCGGCTTTCTGCCTCTCACTCTGTGCCTCCCAAATGATCTCAAACCTCGGCCTCCCACGAGGTCAGGATCGCCATCTTACCCCATTTTCCAATTTCGCGGCCGCACGAGATTGACCCCTGCGCGGTGACGCGCCCGAGTTGCTCCCACTCTAGACCCCCACCCCTCTTGATCGACGAGCGCTGAACGCTGCCATGGGAGAGCGGGTGCCATCCGCGATCAGATCAATCCTCCGCGTGGACTGGCGATCGGCTATGCGTCGGGTCGTCCTCGCGCCGGGATGGGCAACCGCGCGTCGCCGTCAGGCTCATAACCTGAAGGTCGTAGGTTCAAATCCTACCCCGCAACCAAATCTCCCTCATCCGATCAACATCTTGCCCACATCGCCCGGCCGCTCCGCCGGGCGGTGCCGCGTCTGTGTCCGACCCGTGTCCGAAAAAGCCTCGTCCGCGAGTGTCCTCCGTTGTCCGAGATATTCCGCCGCCGCCTCCGAAATTCAGCGGGGTGATCAAGGAGACGGCTCCTGAATCGAAGCCTTGGTGGCCGCCGCGCGTCGTCCCGCCGAAGGGAGCTCGCCAATGTG
>Ga0335081_10013241_pt1 | contig 13338 bp, 17 predicted proteins | sample Lox_Sample_35_FD_206713 | JGI IMG/M metagenome (GOLD analysis project Ga0335081, IMG submission 206713) | Soil microbial communities from Loxahatchee National Wildlife Refuge, Florida, United States - Lox_Sample_3.5 | ecosystem: Environmental > Terrestrial > Soil > Wetlands | place: USA...
TTTTTTTGTTTAATTTCTGGCTTTTCCGATCTGAGCGGCCCAAGCGTTCGCCTGAGCGGATTTCACAGAGTTAAAACATAAATATAGAGCCGCCCGTGGGATGTATTCACTGTTTTTCGCCGAGTCTATTGGTGTGTCAAGTGAGAGATTGATGTGCTCGAATTACATCATATGCACGGGCGGGACGTGGGGACATGCCATTGGCCGGCAGGTCAAGGTTAAATTAAAATTGGCGTGAATATTTACACGCCACCGACGCCCTTCTTTCATTGTTATGTGAGCTTCCAAAATTTCCGGACCCGTCCCTGCCCCCCCGGTCCAGCAAACAACGACCTCCACCCCTCCCCCCCTCTGCTCCGGAACCGTCCAACCGTCGAGGTCGCAGGCCAACGTCGCTACCGTCCACCACCACCCTCGTCGACCTCATCGACGCATCGCCCGATACGCGCCTCATCTCACCGTCGCTTTCGGGTCTCCGCATAAACGCAATTATCTTTTTTCGGCGCCAGGTACAGCCGCTATAGCGGTTGAGCGACACGTCCAACCACTGGCTCCCCCCCCTCCCCCTCTCAGACGACGAAATTTTTTGCCATCCGTCCTTTGATCTCCGATCAGACAACCCCCCTCCACGGCACCACCGGCCTCACCATTCGCACGCCCTCGCATCTCCGCATCCATCGCCGCGCCCTCATTTGCACCGCACTCTGAACAAATCAGACATCTCTGCCCACCATCCGGCCGCGGATCCCCCCGCGACCTTCCCTTCGGACATCATGGTACCCTTGTTTTCCTCCTTTCAAAAAAAACAATGCTTCTCCGGCCGACACAAGCTGATGCAAATTGCGATGTAGGTTTTGTTCAAGCGCAAAGTCATCCCACCCCTATCCCAGCAGACTTTCACAGATGAAAACCAAGAGGTACATCTTACCTGGACGAAACTGCCGAAGCTAACCGTTCCAGGTATGGTTTCTCGAGGCAAGTGGAGAGATATTCGCCAGTTATGAGGCATATCTCGCTAGGTACTTCCCAATATTCAAACGAGCTTCCTAACTTTTGTAGAGTCGACTTTTTCAGACAGGTAAATTCCACATGAAGAATCGTGGAGACCAACGTTGTAGAAAAAATTCATATGCGAGGTTTCCGGGCATTCAAATATGACCTATTGGGAAGCTCTCAAAAGCGAAGTAGAATTCCCTAAATAGCATATGGAGGAAGCTAACAGCAATTCAGAAGCGAGCAGCCAAAGGTGTTGACCAAACTTTCCCCGAGGCACTCAAAGAACCGGTCCTCCGCCGAATACAGTTTTCAACAGTATCAAGATTAGATCACCTAGTAGAACAAATCTACGATGTGCTCCCCCTTTATCCAAACTCGACGTTTTCTAACAATTCACAGCAATTCAAAACCGATTATTATCCCGGAGAGTATGTCACTGCCAACTTTGATGGATACCGGTGTGCCGCCTTTATCCGTGAGAAAACGAAATTCAATGGTTGTTACATGAGAGACGGTACCTTCCGTCCCGCCTTTTGTCGTTATCGAATTGAACTCGCTTCAACGAAACGGAATTCCCTAGCAAAAGAACAGTTTGTCGAGCCGGAAACGATCTCCCGAGACCGAAATCTGTTCAATAAAGCTCTGATCCGTGCGTTTATTAAGAATTCGTGTTCGAGAGAGGCGTGGACCGGAGCTCCGTGGCTCGTCAAGGAACGATATGCGAAGAAATTTCGGATCGATATGACGGTGCCGGAACACCTACGACCAAAGGAAAAGGTCAAGATTTTCGAGGAGAAAATAGATAGACGGTTTAAGAAGAAGGTATGTAGCCCATGAGGACTTGACTGATGAGCAGCTTCTGGACAATGATATTAGGTACCCTATTGACGACTTGGATGAACGATTGGCCTTTGATGGTGCAAGTCGACCTCGATTAAAAGAGGAAGAAGGGATTGAAAATGGATTCCTGGGCGATGTCATGTCAACGTGGACCTTTCTTAATGTCTTTGGCGGACGGCTGCATCTGGACACCTTCACTCTCGATGACTACATCGATGCGCTACGCTATCAAGAAGTCGACTATCCTTGCGAATTAATTGTCGAAATCCATTGCGCACTGCTAAAAGCCCTTGTCTCGGAAGAAGAACCCGAATGTCTTGTCCCACTTCCTACTGCTCACCACACCTCCAAACCCGCTAAAAATGGCACCCACGAGCCGGAGCCGATGGACGTTGTCAAAATTGAAGACGACGGCGTCTCCGACCAAGGCACAATCACCACCTCTACCTCCGCCTCTCATGATTCCCTCTACTCCTCGCTCCTAGATATCCGTTCCACAGCAACCAAATCCGGCAACCAAACCTGGCAAGACTGGCGTCTCCGCATTCAATCAAGGGACTTCCTCGCCGGGGGTTGGGAATACGCTCTTATGGGTATTCTCGACGAACTCGGTGATTCGCCCCGGTTAACCTCGGTCGTCATAGACATCCTCGAAGAACTCTTGCCGGAAGGCGAAAAACACACCCGCAAACAAGCCAAGGAGAATTATGCTCGAATGGATGCAAAGTTCAAGTGCAAAGCGATCGCGCTTCTCATCCAATTAGTCTGTCAAACGCCCACAGTCCGGGAATTCATCGAGGAGAGCATGGGTCAAATGACCGAACTCCGGAAGGAGAAGGTGGAAGTTCAGCGGGAAAGAAAGGCTAAAATCGAGGAATTGGCATTGTTGGAAGCAGAGCTTCAGCCGTTCACACCGGAGGAGTCGGTGGATTCACAGGAGGATAGTGATGAGACCACAACAGAGATGACGGAGATCGTGGTACAGAAACGGTCTGTCAAGGCGAGTTTGAAGAGGAAGAGGGAAGAGCAGGCTGCTGCTGCCGAGGAAGCTGCAGCCCTTGCCAAACGCAACAAAGAATACGCGAAACGGATCAAGGCGATTCAGGCTAAACGCACCGAAATCAAAGACTGTGAAGAACGAGTCGTTAATTACGACCAGGAGTTGCGGGAACGAGATTGTCAACGCCTGCGCTTGGTCGGGAAAGACCGGTTTTTCAATAGGTATTGGGTTCTTGAAGGCAATGGTCTGTCGCAAAACGAGATTCGCGGCGAAGCTCCATTTATGTCGGCACGGTTATGGGTCCAGGGTCCTTCTGTTGAGGACGCGACGTTCTTCCTAGGTGGTGCAGGGGTGGATCTAGGCGAGTTTCCATATGGAAGAGTGTCTGCTGTCGATACTTCGATTGTGCCTGAGGACAGCAGTATACGGGATCGCGTCTTGGCCCGGAAAGAACGGGAGGAGGGGCAAAGTGTGTTGTATGATGAATGTCAGTGGGGATATTATGATGATCAGGAAAGTGTTGAGGGATTGATTGCGTGGTTAAATCCTAAGGGAATTCGAGAGGCGAAGCTCCGTCAGGCGATCATCTCCCGAAAAGACGAACTCTCCAGGCTTATGGAAGCTAGAGATAAGGTACCCCCCACAAAACAACCAACAGCATCTCAAATCTCATTCAATCTTCATTTCGCCCTTTTCAGTTATTCTTGGGAATCGTCTTGTCTGACTTCCAGTATTTGCATCCTGATACCCAGCCTGTTGAGGTGGTGAGACGGTCCACTCGAATTACGAGTCTGCATGTCCCAGAGCATCGGTTTTTGAAATGGCATAATACCTCTGGCGAGAAGAAAAGGGGCAGGCGGGGCGGCTGAATAGAATTCTCTCGTTGTTCTTGTAGTGTAAGTTTGTCATAATCGTTATTGTTATATAATGTCTTTTCCTTTGGAGCAACTAAATTTAGATAGTGGGGAAGGTTGAGGCGTACAGGCGTCTGCTCAATTCAGGACTATTACGTAATTTCACTGTTTTTTTTTTTTTTTTCTTTTTTTCGTCCTTTCGTGGGACCAGCAACAATCAACGTAGACAAAAACCTCTACCATTCCACGGCTCGATACTGGATCTAATTCTTTCATCACGTTTTCGGAGCCACTTTTAGCGGTCCCTATACAACTATCGTTAATTCAGATTTTGTCTTTCTTAGGCCCGCGCCTTTTCCTGTCGTGTTTCGCACGCTGGTCAATTCTCTTCCAAGCGCCCAGGAATGGGTATATAATGCTAGGAAGATACTAATACAGCGGATATTAAGATTGGGAGGGAAATTCTTTCAGTAACTTAATGATACATCAATCTTCGTTGCTCTACGAGCCCTTCTACATTCTACACAACCCGACAATGGATATCTTTGATTACTCTAATTCAATCTTTTTCCTACTTTTTCACCTTCCACTCATTACCTCTATTCGTTTCACCGAGGGTAATTCCCACCCCTTTCCTTGCATTCCAAATCGTGGCACGACGTACACCTCCTTCTTCATTACCCCATCCTCCGTGAAAATCCGTGGTGGAGGGTAATTCAACGGTTTCGAGTATTGAATGAGAGGCGTGCCTTTTGCAAGAGGTTCAATGTCCCGTGGGCTGACCGCAGTCAAGGGTAATAATCGTAATCGTCCGGTATTTTGTGATTCTCGTAACTCGCTGTAAACAACATATTCAGGGGCGGTGGGTAACTTGGCGAGGGCGGAATTGGGATGAATAAACGTTCCGGCTTGCTCATCCTTGCGGTTCGCCGGAGCCGTTAGGGGCGAATACTCCGTTCTCAGAATATTTACAGGATTTCGCTTCAAAGAGGCGGATTCCAGGAGGTCCGCCCGAATGGCGACGTGATCCAAATACGCTGCCGTGACAATTTGCTTTATAGTACGAATCTGAAGCGGTGATGGAGGCGCAAGATCCGACGAGAATTGAACCGGAGCAACAATTCCAGCCAACTGATTATTGACAATATTCGTAATCTGGATGCGCAATTTCCTAATTTCTCTCATCGTCTTGACGCGAAGGAAATGTCGCTGGCAAAATTCGTCGGTTGCACCTGCCGCTTCGTACGCGCCAATCGCACACAGCAAGCGGATGACGTCGCAACCCGGGTCTAGCGCGCTAAACTGTTCTAGAGTCTTTTCATAGGTCCGTCGTTTCGATCGGAGAGCTTCGGATTCAACCTCTACCTTTTCTTCATCCTCGTTCAATTTGAAACCTTCCATTTCGTCGAGGGAAATGAAGGGGTCACCCACCGAGAGACCCGAGACAATCGAGATGATGTAAGGCATATTGCCGAATTGCTGGCCGATAATGATCATTTTAGAGTACCGTGGAAGAAGAGGGAATCGTGACATGGAATAACCAAGGGGGGTAATGTGCTTGGCTTTGTCCAGCGCGCCAAGATTTTCCAGAACCTAATGTTAGTCCACTGCAATACGACTTCGGATACCCTCTCCGCTTGTTGGAGACTTTGTCTGTCTGGTGGAGTAGGGAACGGAAAGTTGATAACTTTGTCGATATTCATCCCCTTCATTTGCAAAACAATACCTGAGAAATCAATAACCCAACCTCAAAGTCACAACCTTCAATAGGATACTTTAGAATCTCAGGCTCAGCAAACATCGGGAAATCTCGCTCAAAAACAGTTGAAGAATAAAGTCGATAGCAGTGACCAGGTCCAATTCGACCAGCTCGTCCACTGCGCTGTCCTGCACTCGCTTTACTCACCCATCCCACTCGGAACGATTCTACGCCCGTCCGTTTATCATACACTCGCTCCTTTACACGGCCACAGTCGACGACGTACTTAATCCCTGGTATCGTCAAACTGGTTTCAGCGACGTTCGTCGCGACGACACACAGACGGCAGCCGTCTGGAGGAGATTGGAAGATCTTTAATTGTTCGGTTACGGGAAGGAGGGAGAAAAGCGGGAGGACGTATAAGGGTTCGGCGGGGGAAAAAGGCTCGACATTTTCTGTCTCGAAGTCGGAGAGATCAGAATCGTGTTCCTCCTCGGATGAGTCTGCAGGATTCTGATCGTCCACAGTTGGCTCGACGTCTACATCGACATCTTCAAGTTCCACATCCATGTCCTTGGCCGAGACTTTAACAAGCGGGGTCCAGGGATCCCCCTTCTCCTGCGGCTTGCTAGACTGCAGCGGAAATTGCTCACGCAATCTCTTGACGAGGTTTCGAATTTCCTCTTTCCCAGTCAAAAACACGAGGATCCCACCCGGTGGCAGTCTCTCGTGGATTTTTGATACTTTTTTGAATGCTTCGGTAACATAATCATGGAGATTCGTTCTCTTACTGAAGTGAATTGTGACGGGGTATTGTCGGGCCTCGACGTTGTTAACGGGAGGTGGTTGCGGGAAGAGATGTGGATTGGCTGTGAAATCGGTTACCCTCAGAGTCGCTGACATGATAATAAGTTTTAAAGGCTGTACAAATTAGATTATGCTTGAGGATTTTATACCTTGACGGTGGAATCCTTTTCTTGGCTCATTTCTCTTCGTAGTTTGACGACTCTGCTTAAAACTCCGATTAGAACATCGGTATTCACGCTTCTTTCATGCGCTTCATCGACAATGATGGCAGAGTAATTCTTCAGTAATAAATCTTGCGCGACCTCCCGTAAAAGCACGCCGTCCGTCATGAATTTGATTACAGTATCAGGACTCATCGATACATCAAATCGGATCTCTCAATTAGAAAGTTTGGGCCAACAAGGCACAAACCTGATAGCCAACACGAGAGCCATGTTCAGGGCCCAGTTCTTCTGCAACTCGAGAGCACATTGATACCGCTGCAACTCGTCGTGGTTGCGTAACTCCAATCATTCCTGGTCGCTCACTCTCTTTGAATCCGTATCCAGCTTCAAACAGAAATTGAGGGATTTGCGTTGTCTTCCCTGAGCCTGTTTCTCCGCAAATGACAACGCAGTCGTGGTTACTTAGGGTCTCCATAATTTGTTGTTCCTCGGCCACAATTGGTAACGCCAGACGGGATTCTTGGATGCCAGGATCTCGCTTTACACGGACATAGAAGGTCTTCTGTTAGTAAGTAGCAGAGAATGATAGAGAACCTTTGTCTTCGGGATATCAGAGGGAGGAGCCGACTTTGAAGGGACGTGTTCGACCGGCTTGCGAAGTTCGTTTGGAATTTGAGGGAGGGTCGAGAGATTGGGGGCGGTGCCGCCAAAACCAGATTGCTCTCTTGCCCAGTCTGTGAACTGCTTAGCTCGCTCATGAACGTTGCTCTTGGACTCGGGGGCCTTATTTTCCGCCTCTTCGCCTTCATCGTCGTCGTCATCACCCGACGTTGTTTCCTCATTAGGCGAATCAGAAAGAATATGGCCTCCAACCTCGCCCTGACCTTCGTTTTCCTGGCGCCCATCGTCTGAAAGGCCTCCCCACTCACTATATCCCTGACTTTCGGAAGAAGACTCGCTTTCGTCGGAGAAGCTAGATTCGTCTTCTATGAATGCATATGCCCCTTGTATTCGTTCTCTCCATGTTTGTCCGGTCGCTGCTTTCTTCGGTTTTCGCTTTACGACTGCAAACCCGTTTGATTTCAAGGCTCCACCAACCATCGTCGGCGCTGTTTCCTTTAGTGGTTCAGAAGAGTTCGAATGGTCGCTATCTCCGTTTCTGTTCTCGAGGAAATCCTTCTCGGCCTCGCTTTCACTGTTATCCGGCGGCTCAACTCCATGTTCAACGACATTCGATGTTTGCTTTATTCGAGGTTGCCGGGTCACAGTTCTTCCCAACTGCCCAATACGTTTTGTGCTTTGTAGGGACGATGTATCTATTTTACGCTCCCTAACGACGTTAAATTGCAGCAAAGAGTCCACATACGCAAGTTTCTTTATGATCGAAGCAGCTTCCTCCTTCCGTCGCTTGTTTTCCTAAGGAATCAGAGTAAATTGATAAGGAATATTACCATATACTTTTCCAAACGTTTCCTCTTCTTTCCACTCATCTTTTTCGCCGAGATCGAGGGCTACGAATAGGTCATTAACCAATTCTACTAGTGCCGGCATACCTGTTCGACTTCTCGCTGAGCAGCAAGGCTCTTGGGTAAAAGAATCGGAATATTTGTGTCTTCGGGGACATCGGCATGCTGTCCTTTTTCACCTGCAGAATCCTGTACATGCCTGCTTTTTCGTCGGGCTCGTGCCATGCTGCTGCTGTGATTAATCGCCGTTGCGTTGCTGTCGCTGGAAAATTTCTCGACTGATCGGCAGCCCGACTTGTCCCCGAAATGGCGATCTCGAAGCAAATACCAGCGTCCCAGTGATTTCTGAATGGAGAATGTCCTGGATATCTTCTACATTTCTGTGCATTTAGAAAGCGACAAGCCCATTCAATATGTCTGTTCTGTTTGCGTTGCCGAATATGAGATAAAAGCCCTGTAAGTGTTTGCCTTAATTCTTGTGATTATGTATGTAAATATTGTAAAACCGAAGTTCCCTCCGTTGTCTCGTCGAACGTGGACGTGATGCAGGCCTTTCGAAGCGTAGCACGGCTGAAGCCAAATGTCGGCCAATGCCTGCCCCGATTCAGTCGCACGCTCTCCACCTCCCCCCGTCTCCTTGACGGCAAAGATCCCTCAACAACCAGAGCCATCTTCGTCCCCGCTGCGTCCACCACAAAACCCTCATTCCGCTCAAGCCCCGTCAAAGACCCGGAAGACATCGATACCCGTCCCTCCACCTCCCGGTCCCCAGGCGGAACCGTAGACAAGTACGGCAGCCTGCGACAAGAACAGCTCCGTCTTTTGTCCCAGACAGGCCCACTGAGTGGCCGTACTGTCGAAGTATTTTGGGATCGGTTTGGCCTTGGGATGGCCAAATTGAACAGGATTTTGAGGGAAAATCAGGTTATTGCCGAGAGCAGAACGTATTCCGAGAGATATCCGCCTCATGAGGTGAGGAATATGAGGAAGTCTAAGGCTCATCGCCGGCGGTTCGCTCAGGGGGTTGCAAGGTTGGCGAATATTGTGTTGAGGATGAGGAGGAAGTCTTATTGACACATAGCTTGAAAGGACGTCGTATGAAGCCGTTCGAGGTGATTGAGTAGATATAGAAGGAATACTCGCCTAGAAGAAGCCGACTGGAAACTTGGGGTCTAGTCTAGTCGCCATCGGTGATAACAAGTCCATCATGATTGCTGCCAAACAACAACGAAATAGAGAATATATACTTTTTCCATTGAGTTCCTATCAAAAGTCCAAAAATATGCTTTCCAAAACTCCTTAAAATAAAGAAAAACCAATCTACAAAAGACATAAAAACCTTCCCCCTGCTAAATTTTGCGTGAAATTCTCCGCCAAAATCTCCCATCCACTCTACCGAGTGCACCTTATGAGTGAACAAACGCCTGATACCACGCTTCCCGCACGATGCCCAACGTCTCGTCCTCACAAATATAATACAAATGCAATAATAATTTAGGAAATCTCCTGTACAGGAAATAACCGATGTACCCGCCTGGCTCGAATTCATTCAGTCTCCGTCTCAATGCTTCCGGTAAATCGTGATTATGGTTTTTCTTCAAAAGGTCAGCATTACCCCAAATCCAACGAGAGGCGGGTATGTGAGGGAAAGTACTTTATTCCGGATCAATCGGATTAGATCATTTATTTTCTTTCCGTCGTAGGAGCGGTTGACGCGGGAATCTTTCATGAACGCATCGTCAAGAAGACGAGTCCAGTCTTTGGCGCATATGTCTGAGGCGCTAGATTCAACGCGTTGGACCATCTCAGAGGGCGGGTCACGGCATTCCTGGTTTAATCGATCGGAAAATTCAAGGATAAAATCCGTTCGGCGTTTCTCATCCCAAAAGTATGGGTGCTCCAGCACTTTCGCCGCATTGGGTCTGCCCCACGTCAGCCCCGTTTTGCAAAACAAAGAGAAAAAGGAGATATACAAGGGGAGGGGGGACGGGTTGTTACCGATCAGCAGGATTCGGCGAGATCATACGTGATATCAAGTCTCTCGCTTCAACACCATCATTCGTCGAACAATCCAAAGCACTCAGATCAAACTGATTATCCATAATCCGTCCATCGCGTAGATACGTTAAACTCCCAAATGGATGTTCCCCATCCGTGAGAACGTAATAAAACAAACATCCCATCGAAAAAATATCCACCGCCCTTGTGATCCGTCGATCTGTTCCTGAATCTGAAGGGTTCGTCGTCGTCGGATTCGAAAGGACACTCGTTGGGTCTTTTTGGAGTCCCCTTCTTTCATTTTCGACGCCACGGAGGACTTCGGGGGCTCGCCAACCGCTTGTCCCTGCTGCCATGGTCGACTGAGCCTGGAACGTTGAATGGTCTGGTTCGAGTTTTTTGCAGAGGCCAAAGTCGGAGATTAGACACCGCGTTTGGTCTTGTTTGTAGTGTCTCCACAGCACCGATCCCATCGGCGCACTCCTCAGCTTCGGCGGAGCAACAAGGATATTCTGCGGTTTTAAATCTCGATGGACGATTTTTAACGAGTGTAAAAATTGGAGTCCACTCGCAATTTGTGAAAGGGCGTATTGCTTTTGGAGGTTGGGTCCGGCGAGGTGGGAAAAGGGTTCTTTATTCCCGTGCACGATAACTTGTTCTAATGTCGCCGGACATAATTCAAGAGCGATATAAATGAATTTATCAGATCGTTTGTTGGTGTAATAGCGGACGATGTTGGGATGCTCGTCAGATTCGCGTAAGTGATCGATTTCTTTTTCTGCGAGATCAAAGTTTTCGATTTGCATGCGTTTGACTGCGACGCGGATACCCTCCCAGGTTCCTTCGTACACAAACGTTCCTTGACTTCCACTGCCTGCAGAAATTAGTCACTGATGTAAAGCCATAACGACTCGTAATAAACTCAAAACCCAAAAAGATAAAAAAACGTTCAAGTGCGGGGAGAGGGTGAGAGGGAGAACCGAGAAGTTTATCGGTGACGGTTAGACCGTCGATGTTATGATTTCCTTGGTCGTTGGTGAGGCTGTCCTTGGGGCCTGCGGTGGGTGAGTTGGAGACTTGTACGGCGCCACTGGGCTCGCCAATTTCGCCTTGGTCGTCGTCATCCACATCAGTCGCAGCATCGACGAAGCCCACTTTCTTCTTGTTATTCTTACCTCCTCGTTGCCCGCGTTTTCGTCGTTTCTTCTCAGGGAGAGCCGGAGCATCCTCTGCTGACACTGTTGACGGCGCAGCAACATGCGCCTCATCGTCCAAACCCTTTTTTTCCGTCAACGGGACAGTCTCCTCATTCCGAGTTTCGGCGGCGGCTTCTTCAGCAACAATTGTCGGCGTCCTATCTAATCCCCTGAATAATGTCCCACTCATCAAGGCCTTTCTCTTCCAAAACGCGAATAACAACAACAAAAGCGTCACCATAACCCAAAGCGAATGTTCCTTGACAACATTCAACCTGCCCATCCCTCGATGCGCCTGCTGCCAATCGCCCCCCTCAATTAAGCCCGGCATATTCGGCGCCGGCAATCCCGGACTATCAATATTCATTTCCATTGTCTTGGCAATAGGATGAATGCCCACAAGATCCTGCTTCTTCAGGCCCCGCTCTCCGTCGTCATCAATTTTGCCTTCGGTGTTGTCGTGGGCCTGGTGCCATTGCGCCCAGGGGGCGATTTGAACGCAGGAGGTTAGGAGCGGGTAGCGATCTGTGGAAAGCGCGTACCACGCTCCTTCTTCGGTGGTGTTGAGGAAGGTCATCCCATTGCCCTGGGGTTTGCCGAAGTACGGGCTTGGTGGTTGGCGGACTAGGACCAGGGCAGGTGGGTCTTTATAAGTTGATGGATCTTCGAACGAAGGTCTGAAGACGTCGAAGGCATTTATTGCGGAGGAGGCTAGATTCTTGGTCCATAATGTGGTTTCTATTATTAGGTTTTAGCAGCGAGAATAACGAACTGTGGGTTGGGTTAAGCATGTACACCTGTCCGTCGGAAGATGGACAGACGTAGCGGTCATCCTGGACTTTGACATATTGATCTGTCAAGTGGGAATCGATCATGTTTGGAGTCCATTCAATATATGTCACGTCCCACGTGAGTTCTTCGGTGGAAGTAATCGTAAGGTGATACACTACAGCTCAGAAATGGAACTCCTGAATTTATACCTGTCTTTCCGATCATAAGGATATCTCGCGGGTCAATGGTAGCATCACATTCATCATCGAGTTCGTCAAGGACATCGCTTGGCGCTCGACATTTGGCGCCAAGAAAAGCTGCGGCGGGAGTTCCATATTGACTCAAGACCTTGCCGGTCTTTGAATCGACCGCAATAAACTGCGTCTCTTTCTTCCCCGTATACACCTTATCATCCCCAGGAATCTTAAATGGTCCATGGTCGATTAATTGTTTGACGGTCAATGGTAATTCCTTCAGTCAATCAGTTTCAGATGTCAAAATCGATAGAGCGTGTGGGAGGGGGGAGCGTACAACCACACCAAACTCCTGATCGAACAAAAACAACTGTCCTCCTTCAACAGGTTGAACAATCCAACGTGGTGAAGAAGAATGTTCGTTGGTAGTATTGACGGGGTCCGAAGAGTAGCGAGTGCCCACTGCCTGCACAGCCGCCCCCTGGCCATCCAAAACCCACCTCGTTGCCCCCGAATACCTGTCCAACGCATACAAATTGCCCTCTATCGTCGCAACAAGCACATAATCCTCCAACACCCAATCATCCAACCCCGTCCTCGAATCTGACGTATCAAACACCAATCGTCGCTCAGCTTGCAGGCGGGGGGGCCCGGGCTGTGCAGGACTACCACCACGAGCGATTACCTCCCGGTTTGCACTGTTCGCGGGTTTGTTGATGTAGAAGGTGTTTTGCGGGGCCGGAGGGCCGATGTCGGTGAGGTGGAGGGAGACGGCTGCCGCGGAGGAGGGAAGGGGATTGTGCAGAGCTGCTGCGGCGATGCCCATGAGCAGCTCGATCCAGCGGCGTCGCATGGCCTCCACGTGCGCTGCCCTGACAGAGGGGGCTGCGAAAGGACCGCGAGTCTGCCAGCGGCGATGGAGTTACCCAGCGACGTCCTTGACTGGGAGAGGCCGAAGGGTCTGGGGCTCCTGTTTTTTCAATCACGGATTTACCGATTGCCTGAGAGGGAAATGCTGATTTCCCTCGCTGCGCTCGCACCGTGATTTAGGCTCCTTACATAAGATCCCCATTTCTACACGCGCACACACATTCGTTAATCAAGCCTTCTCAAATTGCCGTGTATCCACACACTTTGTGTCGGGATGTCGATCCGGACTAAAGCTCATTAATGCACGCTACAGTAACTAAGGTAAACCCTAAGGACGGACGTGAAACGTAGGACGTCAGGTCTCGTTTACAAGATGGAAATCAACAGAAAGAGATCTAATCAACCAACAGAACCGTAACAAACAGAATAGAAGGAGAGATCTGAAAGATGATAGCAAATGAAATGAATCATATGAAGAAACCA
>Ga0335081_10013242_pt1 | contig 13338 bp, 10 predicted proteins | sample Lox_Sample_35_FD_206713 | JGI IMG/M metagenome (GOLD analysis project Ga0335081, IMG submission 206713) | Soil microbial communities from Loxahatchee National Wildlife Refuge, Florida, United States - Lox_Sample_3.5 | ecosystem: Environmental > Terrestrial > Soil > Wetlands | place: USA...
CAACGGATCGGTCCCCGCGGCCCAGATGGTTACGGTTGTCGGCAGCGACAACACTACCTCCACTACCAGTCCCACCATACAGGCGACTACCAGCGTCAACTGGCTCTCGGCTTCTACCAGCGGAAACACTCTGACCTTGAATGTGGTGCAGTCAAGCGTCGCGACTATGGCGTTGGGGTCGTATTCTACAACCGTCGCAATATCAAACGGCGGATATACCAACCAGTTAAGCTACCCGGTTGTTCTAGTGGTAGCCAGCGGGGCGAGCGGCACTGGGGTGCTGACCTTGAGCACGTCGTCCATGAACTTCCCGGCTGTCATCGGAACCGCCACGAACCCGCAGACGCTGACCGTGCAGGCGTCCACCGCGACCAGTTTCTCAGCCAGCACGTCGACGCAGAGTTGCACCGGATCGAACTGGCTGAGTATTGCGCCGTCGGGCGTCTTGTCGACTCCGGCCAGCATCCAGGTTTCCGTGAACCAGACGGGGATAAGCGCCGGCACCACCTGCAACGGCACCATTTCACTGACTGTGGGCGGCAACGCGCAAACCGTCAGCGTAAGCATGGTCGTGTCGGCTGCTGGGACCGGAGGCAACGTGACCGTCACTCCGACCACGATGACCTTCCCCTACACGCAGGGTGGAACCGTACCGGCGGCCCAGACTGCAACGATCGTGAACGCAACGTCGGGAACGGCCTCAATTCCTTTCACCGTTTCCACCGCTGTGTCGGGCGGGGTGGCGAACTGGCTGCAGACCAACGTTACGCAGGCCCAAACACCGTACAATAACCCCGGCCTCTCGGTCAGCGTGGTTCCCGGCACTCTGTCGCCCGGCAATTATCAGGGCACGGTGACCATCAGCCCCACTGGAGGGGCACAGGACACCATCCAGGTCACGCTGACGATCTCGGGAACGGCCATTGTAACCGCCTCGCCAACCACCATGACGCTCAGCTATACAGTGGGCGGCAATAGTCCGACCGGCACCATCCAGGTATCTGCGGGCGGAGCCGCGGCGAACTTTACCGCGGTGGCGGCAGCCAATTCGGGAGGCACCTGGCTCACGGTTTCGCCGACTTCGGGCACTACGCCCAATACAGGCACATTCAACCTGACGGTTTCGGTGAATCCCACTAACCTCTCGTCCGGCCAATACACCGGGAGTGTGACGGTGACCGGGACCAGCCCGGCGTCGGGAACCACCATCGTTAATATCACGCTCAACGTCACGGCGCCGCTGCCGACTATTACGGGCGTGAACAACGGCGCCAGCGGCGCAACCGGAGGTGTGTCGCCCGGCGAGGTCATTCAAATATTCGCCAACACTTCGAATCCGATCGGACCGGCTAACCGCGTGCAGCTCGATTCCACGACGTGTCCCGCTCCCTGCACCTCTGTTCCAACCACTATGGGCGGGGTCACGGTGACCTTCTTGCCCGACGGCGATTTAGCGCCTCTTCTTATGGTCAGCGCTGGCCAGATCAACGCGGTTGTTCCATATGGAGTGGCCGGTCTTGCTAACCTCTCGGTGGAAGTGAAGTACCTGGGCCAGACCTCCAATGCCTTCCAGTTAACGGGCGCCACCGTTGCGCCAGGGATCTTCTCCGCCAACCTTACGGGTACCGGGCAGGCCGTCGCTTGGATGTACGACGCCCAAGGCAACTACAAGGGCCCCAACGCGCCCAGCACTCCCGCCCAAAAAGGTTGGATTATTGCCTTTTATATGACGGGAGAAGGACAGACCAGCCCCGCCGGGGTGACCGGTAAGGTGATCCAGAACAGCTCGACGCTGCCGCTCCTTGTGCCGTCGGTGCAGCTAGGCGGTCAACCCGTTACCTTGGCAGGCTACGCAGAAGCGGGCGGTGTGGTTTCGGGCGTCCTGCAAGTGAATTTCTTCGTCCCACAAAATGCCCCTTCTGGTTCTGCGGTCTCTCTCGCGGTTAACATCGGGGGCAAGAGCAGCCAGGCCGGCATAACGGTGGCCATCCAGTAATTCGGCGGGGGGGCTTCGGCTTGCGCGGAACTTGCGTTCCACGGGCTGAAGCCCGCCCTTCACCCTCCACGTTTCGGTCCACCTGAGCGTCAGAACTGGTGTGAGCCCGTTTCGGCTGACAGTGTGCCTGCTGGCGGTGTCGGCGTTTGCCGGCGAGACGCCCTTGGACCGCCTCCTCAAGACCGCGGAACATCGGTATAACAAAGCCAAAACGCTGCAAGTCCTTTTTCGTGAAGAGTATACCAAGGCTGGCCACAAGCCGCGGACGGAGGCGGGGGTGCTCCAGTTGCGCAAGCCAGGCCGCATGCGATGGGAATACACCGATCCCAAGGGCAAGCTGGCTGTCAGCGACGGCAAGAACCTCTGGCTGTATACGCCGGAGGAGAACCGGGTTGACAAATGGCCCCTGCGAGAGACCGACGACATGCGGGCCCCGCTCGCCTTCCTGCTTGGTAAGCTACACTTTGAACAGGAGTTCCGGAATCTGCAGGGGAAACCGGAGGGGACCGGCACGCGCATCACCGCGGAACCCAAAACCGACAGCCTGCCGTATTCCGCGGTGGAATTCCTGGTGACCGCCGAGGGCCGGATCTGCGAGGTGAAGGTGACGCAGTTCGACCGGTCTGTCATGGCTTACACGTTTGACCAGGAGAAGATGGATCCCCCGCTGGACGCGAAGCTGTTCCAGTTCCAGCCGCCCAAGGGCGCGGAAGTGGTGGAGGGGGGACAGTAGGCGATGGCCGAGTATGTGCTGAAATACGCGGACGGCCGCGGCCAGATGCACCAGCAGGTGGCTGTGGCTGGGTCCGAAAAAGAGATCCGCGACCGCTACTCTTCCCAGGGGTTCCTGGTTTACTCCGTCAAGCCGCGCTCCGCCGCTTCGGTTGGCTTTTTCAGCCGGCGGAAGCGGATCAACCTGGAAAAGTTTCTCATCTTCAACCAGCAGTTCGTGACGCTGGTGCGCGCCGGGTTGCCGATTCTCAAGGGCCTGGATCTGCTGGCGGACCGGCTGGTGGATCCCAAGCTGGGGCCGCACGTGCGCGCCGTGCGCGACGAAGTGCGCAACGGAACGCTGCTTTCGGAAGCCTTTCGCGCACAGGGGGTCTTTCCAAAGATCTACGTGACTTCGGTGATGGCAGGCGAGAAGAGCGGCAGCCTGACCGAGGTGCTCGACCGCTATATCACCTATCAGAAGACGTCTCTGGCAGTCAAAAAGAAGGTCATGGTGTCGCTGATGTACCCGTGCGTGCTGGTCGTGCTGGTCATCCTGCTGATGGTGTTCCTGGTGACGTTCGTGGTGCCGAAATTCGCCAGCCTCTATGAAAGCTTTCACTCGGAACTGCCGCGGATGACTCGCATTCTGATTGCCGTCGGCACTGCCGCGCAAGGCTACATCGTGGCATTCGCCGGCGTGCTGGTCGCGGGGATCGTGGGATTTCGGATCTGGTCGCGCAGCGACGCGGCCCGCGCCACCGTGGATCGCATCAAGCTCAGGCTGCCGCTGGCGGGCGAGATCTGGCTGAAGTACCAGGTGGCGCAGCTCGCGCGCATTCTCAGCACGCTGCTCACGGGCGGAATTCCACTGGTGCAGGCCATGGAAACGGCCGCGGAATCGCTGAACACGCCGCTGCTGCAGCGGGCCGTGGAAGCCGCGGGCAAGAGCGTGCGCGAAGGCCAGCCGCTCTCGGGATCGTTGAAGGCATCGAAGCTGTTTCCCGGCCTGGCGGTGGACATGATCGAGGTGGGCGAATCCACCGGCGCCCTGCCGCAAATGTTGAACAGCGTGGCGGAGTTCTTTGAAGATGACGTGAACGTGCGGATGCAAGCCCTGCTGTCGCTGATCGAGCCGGCCATCATGCTGGTGATGGGATCGTTCGTCGCGTTTGTGCTGGTGTCGTTGTATCTGCCGATTTTCTCCCTGGCGGATACCATCCGGTGAGGTTGCATTATTATGGCGACTGACAAGACGAAACTGGCGGATTCCGGGGCGGAGGTGGAACAGGCGAAGGGAATCGCGGCGCGCTACCGCTGCGACTTCGTCGACCTGCGGGAAGCCGCCATCGACCACGACCTGTTCCGCAAGATCCCGGTCGACCTGATGTTCCGCTATAACTTCGTGCCCATGCAGGCGCACAACGGGACGCTCGAAATCGCGCTTTCCGATCCGCGGAACCTGAACCTGATCGACGAGCTGAGCCTCCTGCTCGACAAGAAGCTGCGGGTCAAAGTGGCCACGCTCTCCCAGATTTCCGAGCTGCTCAAGAAGACCGAACAATCGCAGCGCGTGCTGGAGGAGGTCACCGAAGGCTTCGCCCTGGATGTTGTGGCCGAAGACGGCGACCAGGACGAAACCCTTTCCATCGACAAGCTGACCGCCACCGACAGCGATATCGCTCCGGTGATCAAACTGGTCGATACCACCATCTTCAACGCCCTGGAACGGCGCGCCAGCGACATCCACATCGAATCGCGCGACCAGGAAGTGGCCATCAAGTACCGCATCGACGGCGTGCTGCACTACGCCATGCCGCCCATCGCCAAGGACTGGCAGTCCACCATCATTTCGCGCATCAAGGTCATGAGCGAGCTGGACATCGCGGAAAAGCGCGTCCCGCAGGACGGCCGTTTCCGCGTGCGCTACAAGAACCGCCTGATCGATTTCCGCGTTTCCATCATGCCCACGATCCACGGCGAGGATGCCGTGCTGCGCGTGCTCGATAAGGAATCGATGAGCGAGAAGTTCGCCAAGCTGTCGCTCGACGTGGTGGGCTTCGGAGAATCGGACCTGACGAAGTTCCGGCGCTACATCCTGGAACCTTATGGGATGGTGCTGGTGACCGGGCCGACGGGGTCGGGCAAGACGACCACGCTTTACGCCGCGCTGAGCGAGATCAAGAACGACGAAGACAAGATCATCACGATTGAAGACCCGGTGGAATACCAGATCAAGGGCATCACGCAGATTCCGGTCAACGAGAAGAAGGGCCTGACATTCGCGCGCGGGCTGCGGTCGATACTGCGCCACGACCCGGACAAGATCATGGTGGGCGAAATTCGCGACCAGGAAACCGCGCAGATCGCCATCAACTCCGCGCTTACCGGCCACCTGGTTTTCACCACGGTGCACGCCAACAACGTGCTGGACGTGCTGGGCCGTTTCCTGAACATGGGAGTGGAGCCGTACAATTTTGTTTCGGCGCTGAACTGCATCCTGGCGCAGCGGCTGGTGCGCGTGATCTGCGAGCACTGCAAGCGAAGGGTGCGCTACCCCGATTCGACGCTGGTGGAAAGCGGGTTGAATCCGGACGAGTGGCGCAACGTGCCGCTCATGGAAGGCGCGGGCTGTTTCGAGTGCGGGGGAACCGGTTTCCGCGGCCGTTCCGCCATTCACGAGTTGCTGGATCTGTCGGACCATATCCGGGAGATGATTTTGAACCGCCGCCCCACATCGGAGATCAAGCGGGCGGCGCGGGAAGAAGGCATGACGTTCTTGCGCGAATCGGCCGTGGAGAAGATGCGGAAAGGGATTACCACGCTGCGCGAGATCAACAAGGTGACGTTCATTGAAGCGTAAAACAATGAAATCTACCGCCGAGACGCGGAGGCGCCGAGGAACACACGTATCCGCGCCGCTCTTATCTCTAGAGCCTCGGCGTCTCGGCGCCTCGGCGTTGAAATAAACAGCGATGTTCGAAGGGCTCAAATCGATACTCAAGGATCCGCCGCCGGGGATGGCGTTTGAGGTGTCCGAGGCGGGGATCGCGGCGGCGCGCATCGGCGCAAGAGCCGAGCTGGAGTTCCGCGCGCTGAATCCCGGTGTCCTGAGCGTTTCGCCGCTCAAGGAGAACATCGTGGACGAGCACGAATTCTACGCCACGGTGAAGGCGCTGGCTTCGCAGCCCGCGGCGCGGAAGCGCAAGGGCGCCGCGCTCATCCTTCCGGATTTCAGCGTCCGCATCACGGTGCTGGATTTCGACAGCTTCCCAGCGGACGTCAAAGAACAACTTGCGCTGATCAAGTTCCGGCTGAAGCGGAGCGTGCCGTTCGACGTGGAATCGGCGGCGATCAGCTATTACGCGCAGCCGGGCGCGAAGAGAGTCGATGTGGTGGTGGTGATCGCGCCGCTGGAGATCGTGGCGCGGTACGAAGCGCCTTTCCGCGCTGCGGGCGTGAATCCCGGGCTGGTAACGGCGTCGTCTATCGCGGCTTTGGAACTTGCGCCGGAGGCCGGCCTGAGCCTGGTGGCCAAGCTCACCGGGCGGGTGCTGACGGTGCTGGTGCGGGACAAGAGCGCGCTGAAGCTGGTGCGCTGTTTGGAATTACCCTCCACCAGCCTGGACGATATCGCCGCCGTGCTAGCGCCGACGATGGTGTACGTGGAAGACAACCTGGGCGGGCGCGCGGAGAAGCTGTTTCTGTGCGGACTCGGCGCCCGTACCGGCGAAGCCCAACAGCGTTTGCAGGAGGAACTGGGAGTGGAAGTGGAGCCATTGCGGTCGCCGCTCGGCGCGCCGGGAGAGAGCAACGCCGGGCTGCTGGGCTACCTGCGCTCCGTGGCGAAGAACAACTGAGATGAAGATACCGATCAATCTCGCCAGGCAGCCGTTCCGGCGCGACCGGGCCATGGTCCTGGCATCCCTGGTGGTGAGCATACTGCTGCTGGCGACCCTGGGCGCACTGGTGTCGCTCGCCGGGCAGGACCGCAAACAACTCGCCGACGTGCGCCACGAGGTGGGCGTCCTGAACCAGCAGATCCGCGCCGTGACCGCGGAACAGAGCAAGCTGAACGCGGTGATCAACAAGCCGGAGAACACCACGGTGCTCGAGCGGAGCGTGTTCCTGAATACCCTGCTGCTGCGCAAGGGCGTAAGCTGGAACCAGATCTTCACCGACCTGGAGAAGACCATCCCTTACAACGTGAAGATCGTGCGCATTCACCCCACCGTGGACGCGCAGGACCGCGTGATGCTGGATATGACGGTGGCCGCGGAGAACGTGGTCCCGCTGATCGAGATGCTGAAGGCGTTCGGGCAATCTCGCCTGTTCGGAAACGTAGACGAAAGGCAGACCCTGCCGCCGACGCAATCGGAACCGCTCTACCGCATGCAGTTGAGTGTACCCTATGCCCAAAAGCTCTAGCGCGGTTCGCAACCTCGGGTGGAAGGGCGTGCGGCTGAGCGACCCGCGCGTGGCGATGCGGGCGCTGATCGGAGTACTGCTGGCGGCGAATCTGACCATGGCGGTGATTGCGTTCAAGCCGTTCGGCGGATCGGCGGAGGACCTGCGGCGCGAGCAGCAGACGCTGAGCGCGCAATTGCGACATCTGCAGGCTAGCCTCGACGCCAGCAAACGGCTGGTGGGTAAGATGCAGACCGCCCGAACGCAGGGCGATGAGTTCCTGGCGAAATACATCATGGACCGGCGCAGCGCGCCGGAGATCACCGTGGAGGAGCTCCACAAGGCCGCGATCGAAGCGGGGGTGAAAGAGCTGCCGGCGGGCACCGCCTACGATCCGATCGAAGGCAGCGATACGTTGGAGATGATGTCCATCACCGGCGGCTTTGAAGGCTCCTATACCGCACTCACCAAGCTGGTGAACCTGATCGACAGGTCGCAGCGGTTCTTTATCATCGATTCGATGCAGTTGAACGCGCCGCAACAAACCAACCCGATGCTGGCAGCCACACAGCTTCTGAGCGTGCAGGTGAAGGTGGTCACGTTCGTGCGGGATGAGCCGGGGGCCGGGTTATGAAGATCGGCGCCGACGACAGGAAGAAAGTCGGATTCCTTGTAGTGCTGGGGTTGGTGGCGGCATACATGGTCTACTCCAACCTGCTTTCCGGGACGTCTTCCACGCCGGCGGTCAGGACCAGCCGTCGCGTGTCGGCGCTGACGGAAACTCCCGATGCCGGCCCTGTGGCCGATGCAGCTACCAGTGGCCAGCGCGCCCTCCCGCGGCCGGGAATCCGGAATAAGACCCAGGAGTTTCGTCCGGTCCTGCACCCGAAACGGAAAGAGGACCAGATCGATACCAGCAAAGTGGATCCAACTTTGCGCCTCGATTTGCTGGCAAAGGTGCAGGCGGTGCCGCCGGCCGGCGGAGAGCGCGACCTCTTCCAGATCCTGCGGACGCCGCCGGTGAAGCAACTCGCCAAGGGAGAGGAACCGAAGGTGTTCCCGTTCGTCGGGCCGCGCCAACCGCCACCGCCGCCTCCGCCGCCGGGGCCACAGGTCGAGCCGCCGCCTCCGCCGATTCCGCTCAAGTATTACGGCTCCTGCACCGAGATCCAGAACGGCAGACGGACCGCTTACTTCCTGGATGGCGACGATATCTTGCAGGCTCCCGAAGGAGCGACACTGAAAGGGCGGTACCGTGTGGTCCGGATCGGTCTAAGCTCGGTAACCATGGAAGACGTGCAGGTCAAGCGGCAACAGAACCTGCCGCTGGACCCGGAGGCTGCCGGATGAAGCTCCCAGTGACGGAAGCGGCTATGCCGCCGGCGTGTTCCAGACAGCGCGACGAATCCGGATTCGCCATGCTGCTGGTTTTCGTTCTGGCATCGTGCGTAGCCATCATGCTGTATCTCGAGATTCCGCGGGTGGCTTTCGAGGCGGAACGGCAGCATGAGCTCTTGCTCATCGACCGCGGCAACCAGTTCAAGCGAGCGATCCAGGTTTTCGTCACGGACAAGGCGAACAACCCAACCGGCCGTTATCCTGCATCTCTTGACGAACTGGAAACCTTCAACGGCCACCGCTATTTGCGGCGCAAGTACGTCGACCCCATGACCGGGAAGGACGAATGGCGGCTGGTCCATATTCAAGGCGGGGTTTTGACGGATTCGGTAACCACTCAACAGAAGAAGCCGACGGATGCGAGCACCGGGACCGGGAGCAACTACATTACCGAATTGACCACTGCGGGTGTGGGGCCGGATCAACCGCAGGGCGGCGTCAACGCTGCCATGCGGCGGCGGCCCAGCGACTCCGCTCCCCCGCCTGGAGGCGCCGTCCCCGACTCGGGCGCGACGGTCGGTGATGTGCCGGCACCCGGACAGCCTGGTGCGCCGGGAGTGCCCGGCCTGCCAGGCATCCCCGGGCAGCCCGGTAGCGCATCCACTCCTGGCGCACCCGGAGGACAACCCGGCGCGCCGGTTCTTCCGGTGCCTATACCTGGCGTCCCCGGCCTGCCCGGTGCACCAGGAAGGGGCCCGACGCCCGGCGGACCGGCGCAGAATTGCAACGCGTACATCGGCGGATGCGCACCCTCGGCGCCCAACCCTCCAGCGGGAATCCCGGGGCTGCCTGGAGGAGTGCCTGGCGGGCCCGGTGGTGTACCGGGGCAACCCGGGAGTGGGCCGCCGGCTACGGCTCTTCCTCAGAACCCCGGCGACGGAAGTAACCCCAGTCCAATACCAGGTTCCCAGGCCAACCCGATACAACAGAATATCTTCAACATGCTGACCAGCCCGCGTCCCGGCGGGATGCCGACGAGCACTCCGGGCTCGGCCATAGGCGGCGGAATCGCCGGAATCGCCAGCAAGTACGAAGCCGAGGGCATCATGGTAATCAATGACCGGACGGCCATCAACGAGTGGGAGTACATCTTCGACTTCACCAAATGGCGCCCGCCGTTGAACCCATTGTCCGGCACGCCAGGCCAGCAGGCGGGCACTCCGATCGGCAATCAGCCCATGAGCCCGGCGGGCACGCCTTCCATCGGTCCGAAGCAATAGCCCGCAGCCGCACCTGGTTACTTGCCGGGCATTGGCATGTACGAGACGCGCGTCATGGTGCCGAGGGCGACCGGCTTACCGCTGGGATCCTGAGTGCCGATGGCCCAGATCTGGTTACCACCATCCAGAGCCACGAACCAAGCCTGGAACTGCCCCAAGTTTACACCTTGCGAGATGAAGTTCGCGGTAAAGGTTCCGGTGCAGTCGGACTTCGCTTGGATGTTTCCATTTGCGATCCCATATTGCCTTGTTTGGCCGCCTGTCGAGACGGTACCGTTGCCCTGGGCCGCGCCGTCGTAACCGAAGGAAGCGAACCCCAACGTGGTGAACGGTACGGAAGCCGGGAGCGGAGAACCCGCTGCCGGAACCATGATGTAACCGTTCTGCCGGTACACGTAGGTTCCGAAAACGCCCACGGGGGAACAATGTGCGACGTCGACCGTGCTGGGCCAACGGTAGATCCTCTTCCACGTGCCATGAATCACACACGGGCCGCCCGCGGCGGGCCCGCACTGAGTCATCATGGTGTTGAGTTCTTCACCGTCGCCCAGAATGATCATGGTCGCGGTGCCCATTCCCGGGTTCCAGTTCACGGCGCCCGTGCAGTCGGAATTGACCGCCATCGTGCCGGCCGGCATAAACGGCATCTGCATGCTGTTTGCGCCTGTGTTCTGGACTCCAACGGCCCACATGGCGCCGCTCGGATCGATGGAGACGACTGCGAGGCCAGCTAGGGGAATCGGTATCGTTTGTGACGTGCCAGGCGCGGTCGCCAGCACGGTTCCGTCATAAGACAACGCGTAGGTACCGACCACGGTCCCCTGGCTGCAACGCATCGGTTGCGCCAGCACAGGGACACCTAAAGATACTGCTGCCAGGAAACCAACGTAGCGAAAGATGCAATTGCGCATGACAATTTCTCCTCTCGGGAGGAGACTACGGCTGGACCCCGAGCAACTCAAGCGACAAGACGCGTCAGACGCGACCGTGACATGGATTGCCCTGCATCGCCACGTCTGGTAGGATCTAGGCGGCAACCAGATTTTGAGACCTGTTCTGGAGGTTTTTGGGTATGCCGGTACAAGGCTCCGCCGCCATAGCGGACGTATTGGATTCCTGGAAAGAGATCGCTGCATATCTCAACCGGGACGTGCGCACGGTAATGCGTTGGGAGCAGAGCCGCGGCCTGCCCGTGCGCCGGCTGCCGGGTGGGTCGGCAGTCCACGCATTGAAGTCGGAAGTAGAGGCGTGGCGCAGGAGCGGAGGAATCCATCTCGTCGACAATCAGGAAAACAGCCAGCACGGCGCGCCTGCTTCAGAGCCCGCCGGACCTTCGGTCGCCGTCCTGCCCTTTGCCAACTTGACGGGCGAGAAAGAAAGTGAGTACTTCAGCGACGGCCTGGCCGATGAAATTCTCACCGCGCTGACGCGCGTAGGAGAGCTTCGAGTCACGGCCCGAACCTCATCATTTGCCTTTCGCGGCAAGGACCAAGACGTGCGTGAGATAGGCAGCCGGTTGGGCGTGAAGTTTTTGCTGGAAGGCAGCGTACAACGATCGGGCGGCCGCATTCGTGTCTCCGCCCAACTGGTGAGTTCGTCCAACGGTTTCCATGTCTGGTCGGAACGCTACGACCGCGAATTGACCGATATTTTCGGCGTGCAAGATGAAATCGCCGCATCGATTGTGGATGCATTGAAAGTGGAGGTGGCGCCCCAGGCATTTCGGAGGAAGAGGACGGCGAACCTGGAGGCTTACGCGGCATGGTTGAAAGGGCGCCAGTATCGATTCGGCGGCAAAACTTTGCAGGACGTGATGGAAGCGGGGAAGTGCTTTTCACACGCCGTCGCGCTCGATCCAACCTTCGCAGCGGCCCATCTCGACATGGCTCAGCATCTCCTCGATTTGGCCGTGCTGGGGCTCGTCTCGCCACAACAGGTCGCGGCGCAAGGGCGGTCCGAAGTGATGAAGGCGCTCGAACTGGACGATCGCCTGGGCGAAGGGCACGCTGCGTTAGGTCTGTTTCGCGCGCTCTTCGACTTCGACTGGGCTGGAGCGGACGCCGCGTTTGCGAATGCCCTGACTCGCGAACCGGGGTCGGCCATCATACTGCGCCAGCACACGAACGCCGTTCTGATGCCCCTGATGCGCCTGGAGCAGGCCGAAGTGGAGGCCAGCGAGGCTCTGGAACTGGACCCGTTATGCCCGGAGTGTCATTTCGTAATGGCGCTGGTGCTGTGGTTCCGGCGGCAGCATGATCGCGCGGAGGCCGGCATCCGAAGCACGCTGGAACTGGGGGGCGCGAACCCGTTCACCCTGTGGGTCGCCGGGGTTATTGCAGCCCTGCAGGGCCGCTACGAAGAGGCCATCGCCAACTGCGAGGGCGCCGTGCGACTGTATGGAAGAGCGCCCATGCTTTCGGCGTGTCTGGGAATGATCTACGGGTTTGTCGGGAGAACTGCCGAGGCGCGCGGCGTGCTCGCGCAAATCGAAGAGGCCGCCAGCACGATGTATGTGTCGCCACTTTACCGCGCCTGGGTGTACCTGGGTCTCGGTGAAGTCGATGAGGCGTTCCAATGGTTGGACCGCGCCATTGACGTTCGCGATCCCCATATTCTCCATTTGCCCGCGAAACCCGTCTACGACAGGCTTCGCGGCGATCCGCGCTTCGACGGCTTGTTGCGAAGGATGCGCCTGCCTGATCGTCAAGCCGGGTAGGCCCGCGGGCCGCCATTTCCTCGCGCGGTACGTTGTGCGAAACTTCGGTGTGCCCGCGAGGATCGCCAGCCGTGTTCGTTACGCCGTCCTGGCGATGGTGTTCCTGGTGACAGCGCTGAACTATGCGGACCGAGCCACGCTGTCCATAGCCGGGCCGGACCTGGCCAGACAACTCGGTCTCAGCGCCGTCACGATGGGCTACGTCTTTTCGGCATTCGGCTGGGCGTACGTGATCGGTCAGATTCCCGGAGGGATGATCCTGGACCACTTCGGATCCAAGAACGTGTATACCCTGAGCATTTTCGCCTGGTCGGCGGTGACCTTATTGCAGGGTCTCGCCGACCGCTTCCCGGCGTCCATTGCGATGGCGGTGTTGTTCGGGCTTCGACTCCTGTTGGGTTTGGCCGAGTCGCCCTCATTTCCGGCGAACAGCCGGATCGTCGCCGCGTGGTTCCCCACGTCCGAACGCGGCATGGCGGCGGCGGTTTTCAATTCCGCCCAGTATTTTGCCACGGTCCTGTTCGCGCCGCTTACGGGATGGATTACGCACGCCCTCGGCTGGCGGTATGTTTTCGCGGTGATGGGCGGTCTGGGCCTTTTGGTGACGATTCCGTGGCGAAAAACCGTGTACGACCCGCGGGAGCATCCGCGGATCAACAAAGCCGAATTGGAGTGGATCGAACAGGGCGGCGGGCTGGTCGACATGGATCAGAGAACCAGGGGCGCAAGCCTGCCCGGCCCCCGGTGGTGGCACCTGAAACAACTGCTGGCAAATCGGATGCTGCTCGGCGTGTACATTGGCCAGTATTGCATCACCACGCTGACCTACTTCTTCCTCACCTGGTTTCCGTTGTACCTGGTCCAAGAGCGCGGCATGTCGATCCTGAATG